>Ga0209172_10003945_pt1 | contig 21277 bp, 17 predicted proteins | sample LarsenN4metaG_FD_184113 | JGI IMG/M metagenome (GOLD analysis project Ga0209172, IMG submission 184113) | Hot spring sediment bacterial and archeal communities from British Columbia, Canada, to study Microbial Dark Matter (Phase II) - Larsen... ... | reverse complement strand
GGAAGCCGTCACGGCCCACCGCTGTCGGGGCTTGCTGCAACGCACCAACTTTATCCGAGGGCTAACAAACTTTTACTGGTGGGCAGAGGCGGTCGGCTAACTACGGCTAATTAACCGGATTTGATATTACCCCCGCGCCCCCGCTGTGTAGGGGCCTCACTCCCCTACAACCCCCGCAAGGTGGTGTCGGTGGGTGTTGAATGGTCAGCTAGCCAGAGGTTGAGAGTAGCAAGTTTGGCACTTCGATTGCTTACAGAGGATACGGGTGGCGTGAGGCGGAGGTTATGAGGGCGATCGCGCGGCTTCCAGCTAATTGACGGGCATTTTCAACCAGTTTGCGACTTCGCTAGCCAACCACTCAACTTCGGCTTCTGTTAGAGGTGGGGTGGTACCTAACTCGTACTTTTGCTCAGCCCAAATCACTAACTGTGGGCTGTCTCCTGGTTTGAGTGCCTTACTGCGTTCAATGCGTTTGATGGTGTGACGCGGCGAGGTGAGAGGACGCCCCGCAGACAGCCCCAAGCGGCGGGTGCTGAGTGAAATCTGCTGAGAATCAATCGTGAGTTGGGTTTGCCCTAAAGTTGAAGGAATAGTGACTTCGAGCGATCGCGCGTCCTTCATGACCGTAATTTTTGTGTTGGGGGGCTTCGGTAAAGGTGGTGTCGTTGTTGGTGCTAAAGGTCGCCCCTGGTCAATGGTTGCAAGGGCTTCTTGGGCAGATTTAACGCGCTTGTCAAGATTAGGGTCAACGAGCCAATCAAGCCAGTTGGAAAATTCGGGTGACAGGTTAGCAATTCGGCTGGTATCGAGCTTAACTCCCCGACGCGGCAGGCTCGAAGGGTGAGTGCCAGTTAGTAAGGCGACGAGGGTTGCCCCCAGACTAAACAAATCAGATGCGGGAATGGCCCGCCCACTAAATTGCTCGGGTGGCATATAGCCATAGGTGCCAACCACCGTAAATCCCGTCGTTTCATTCCCCTTAAAGGTTTTGACGGAACCAAAGTCAACCAGGTGAACCTGTCGATTGGCAAGCAAAATATTGCTGGGTTTAATGTCACGGTGAATCACGGGTGGCTGACAACCATGCAAATAGACCAGGATACTGAGAATCGCTTTTGCCAATTGCCGCGTCTCAGCTTCAGTAAAGATGCGTCCCTGTTGAATGCAATCTTCCAGCGATCGCCCTTCAACATAGGTTTGAATCAGGGCCAAAGCGCGGTCGTTTGGTAAGGGTTGCTCAAAAAAGCCAAGGTAGCGAGGAATGAGGGGATGGGAGAGTGACTTGAGAACTTCGACCTCTCGCTCAAACAGTTTCAAATCATCCGAATCGATTTGATCGGCCAAAAAGAGCAACTTGATCACAACCCGCTCTTGGGTCTGCAAATCACGGGCAAGAAGTGTCCAACGGCCAGTCTGCTTACCAATTTGTTTTTCAACTTCGTAGCGATCGCCCAATATCTGCCCTGACATGGTTCTTCTCCGCGCGTCACGCTTCTTAACACCCTGATGCCTTCAATCGTGCAAAAGTGGATTTCTGAATTTGGTAGGCTTAGCTAGTGGTCTGTAATGTCCGTCTAAATTAACAAACATCTACACTAACCACTGCTACCCGTGGGATACTTTCAGTCTTCCCAGGTTTGCCATTTAATGTCTCACTTAGTGATTCTATGCCATCTATACCGTCCTCTTCGCTGCGAACCCAACAACACCCTGCGATTTGTCAGCTTGCCGATACGATCGAAACGATTTGGCAACAACATTTAGATCTGTCTCCCTACCCATTACCAGCTGAAATGGGGTTTGTTGAAGGGCGGTTAGAAGGGGAAAAACTAACGATTGAAAACCGCTGCTTTCAAACACCTGAGTTTCGAAAGCTCCATTTGGAACTAGCACGAGTTGGCAACACCCTCGACATTTTGCACTGTGTTATGTTTCCCCGTTCTGATTACGCGCTACCCATGTTTGGTACGGATTTAGTGGGAGGTCGAGGGCAAATTAGTGCCGCGATCGCTGACCTGTCTCCTACCAGCGCAAACCACACGCTGCCAGATGGCTATCAAACAGCTCTGCACGCTTTACCAGCCCCCCACTTTTCTCAACCGCGTGAGTTACCAGGCTGGGGTGAGATTTTTTCAGAGTTTTGCTTATTTATTCGACCTGGTAGTAGCGAGGAAGAGGTGGCGTTTATTCAACGAGTGGCTGACTTTTTGACGATTCACTGCCAACAGGCGCGACAAACACAAGCTGATCCCAGTCGTGAGCTTGAAAACCTGGCAGGGCAGCGAAATTACTGCACTAAGCAGCAACAAAATGATAAAACTCGGCGGGTGCTTGAAAAAGCGTTTGGGGTTGAATGGGCTGAAAACTATATGACAACTGTGCTGTTTGATTCGGTGTAAAAAAGGCAGCTAAGTTATAAGGTTTGAGTGTTAAATAATTTCAATCTCCATTAATCGATGAGGTTCTGCCACCCCTGGGTCTGAAAGCAGTTCTTTTTGCTAAAACTCAGGATAAAATGCCAGTTTTTCGCTTTTTTCCAATTTAATGCGCTCACAAAAAGCGGCGAAACGGCTGGGGTATGCCTTTGATGGGTTGTTTTTAGGCGAGTCAGCCGAGGTGCATTATGGCCAGAATTAACCAACCGCTCCCTTGGGATATCAATCCTAATGGGGCATATGTGCCAATTTTGGTTGAGGGTAAAGTGGTTGGGTTTTGTCGGCCTGACTTTGCGAAACGCATTGTAGACACGATGAATGAGTCTGACAAAGCTCGCAAAGCCTTGAAGATGGCGTGTTATGACCTGGTCGCCCGCTCTGGGGGTGGCAGCTCAGAAGTTGACAGTCTAGCCGAGCAATATCTTGCTAAAGCTCAGCGGCCTAAAAGTGGCACTGGGGCGATCGCCCTGCTGCTCAAAGATCGGCAAGAGGAGTTAGACCTCACCGACGACGAATTTGCCAAGTTTTGCGATACCTTTCGGCTTTCGCGGGATGAGTTGTATGCCATCTATGCCGGAGCCGATCTCGACAGCAATCAACTTACCCCGCTGGCTCGCATTTTGGGTTTAAGCGTGGATGACCTGATCGACGTCTGGAAAGGTAGTGACTAGGTAAGCCATGCCCTCCCAGCAGTTAAAAGCGGGCTTCGTACTCAATCTGGAGGCGACTGTCGCCAGAGAAGTCAGTTGAGCCACGAATCAAGGTGCGATCGTTGATGCGATAGCGCACCCCAAACTGGAATGGATCGTCATTTGTAACGATCTTAAGCACTGAGACAGAGACATTAGACGTAATATCCACGGCGGCTTCCGCTGCTAACCCCAAAGTCGAAGGATCGTTGTTGCCACTGTCTTCGGCGGCATCTTCACGGGTCAGTGTGGGGAAGAGTCGAAACTCACTCAAGCCGATCGCGTTTCCAATGGTGGTCTGAATGTTGGTGAGCAGAGCCGAACCAGCCAGGTTGGCAATTCCCAATAAGCTATCGCCACGCCCCAGAGTAGTGATAAAGCCACCCCCAATCAGACTGACAATTTCAGTTTCGGTACGGCTGGGGCTACTGGTTAGCTGCAAGTTTTCAAAAATTTGGCTAGCTGGCCCATTGACACTTGCCTGCACCCGCACCGTTTGCAAACCACCGATTTGCGACGCCGGAATCACACTTTCAGAAATCTCAGTTGACGTTGCCCCCGTAGTAAACCGACCCCGCACTTCTGGTACCGACGCAATCAAACGGACATCGAGAATCGGATCTAGACCTCGATTGGGTTCAAAGATCGCCACCTGGGGATAGCCGCGATCAAGTGTGAACTGGGTTGTAAACAGGTTCACCTGACCTGCCGTAAGCGTGATGATGCCTTGCGGCTCCAATTCATTTAAGGGGCCATTGACAACGAGTTCACCTCGCGCAACGAAGTTTAGAATTGGGGCGCTTGTGACACGCAGGCGATCGCCCAACTCAATTCGCAAATCTCTTAGCTCAACAGGTGCTGCTGCCGATGGAGTCGCATTTGGATCGACGGGTGCTTCCCCCTCGCCTGTTTGGGTAGAGGCCAACAACACTTCTCCGTCTGACAGGCTAATCACCCCAGTTAGCACTGGAGCCAAAGCGGTACCGCCCACTTCAACCCGTCCGTTAACACCCCCTCGATATAGGCCCTTCAAGTTGAGGTTAAGATTTTCGAGCGTGACCGCGATCGTGCTACCAAAACTCGGATCGGTTTCAATAAACGGTGCCACCAGCGGAATCACCCCTGCGGCTGACACCTTGCCGCGACTGAATTGGCCCGTAATCGGTTGCTCAATGACAATCCGATCGTCATCAAAGCGCACTAAGCCACTGGCATTGGTTAATGGCTCTGGTAAAGCACGCGCCGCGATCGTAGCATTTTCAATCCGGGCAAAACCCTCTGCATCAGGGCGTAACAGCGTACCCCGCACCTTCAGTTGCACTTCCCCTTGACCATCGACCCAGGCCACCTGGTTATTGAGCAGGTTCAGCAGAACCAATCCTTCATCGCGCACATCAATGTCGAGGGCAATATCACTACTTCTAGGCGTCACTTCGGCGAACGGTAGGCGGTAGGGCAGGCTTCCTGAAATACGAATCGGGTCATCCCCCGCGATGAGAATATTGCTGCCAAAATCAAGCCGAGCATCACTGTATTGGAAGCTGCCTTGCGCCGATTGAATCGCCGTGCCATTCAGCGAGCCATCCGCAATGGTAATTTCCCCTACCGCTTGCGGATTGACGAAGCGGCCTGACAGGGTTGCAGTAGCGTTTAGCTTGCCATCCACAACGACAGATTGAAGAGTTTGAGCCAACTGACCACCCACACTTGCGCTCGTAAACTCTTTAATGGCGTCAATTGGCACGTTAACCATCCGCAGTTGACCGGACTGTTCTTCTCCCAGGAGTTGACCTGAAAAAGCGATCACGGTATCGCCTGATTGCACCCGCACAGGCAAGAGCGTCAGCGCACCATTTTCAAAGCTGCCAGAGACGATGACTTGTTGCGCCTCGTAGTTGCGCCATTGCCAATTCTGTCCTTCCAGGTTGAATTGCGCCGTAACCCCACCCTTTAACGAGCCAGAAGCCTTGATCGACGCATCAAACACACCTTGCAGTTCTTGCAACTGGGGAATAGCAGCTTGCTGGCGCTCAGCTTCCGCTTGTTCTAGCAGCTTGCGCACTTCTGCTAGACGTTGCAGCCGTTCTAAAACTGTGTTGTCGCCTAGTGCTACCGGGCTAGTCTGCAGATCAGCCGCTGTGCCAAAGTTGGGTTGAGGCGTGTTACGAGCAAAATCTGAAAGGTCAAAGACTTGCAAAAGTTCCAAAACATCTTGCACACGACCATCCGCGATCGCGATTTCACCCTCAAATTGCGGGTCGGGTTGCCGCAGATTTGCGGTTGCCGAAATCTGAATCGTTGTCCGTCCCAATTCCTCACCGCCCAGTCCCCGTTGCACCCGCACCAGTCTGGCATCTTCAAGCCGAGCAATCCCATTCGCAAAACTGATTAGACCCAGGAAATTTTCTGCCTGAAACGTACCGATCGCGGGTTGGGCAACGTTTACTTCTCCTGTAACTTCAAACGTTCTCAAGTTCACCGTCAACTGGTCAGTGTTGAGTGTCCCCGAAACGGGATAGGGCAAAGTACCGGGAATATTGGCGATCGCCAGGGGAAAGTTGCGCGCTTGAATGTTAAGGACATCCCCTTGCCCGGTGCCTTTGGCGTAGATTTGGTCACTGCGAATTTCAAAGGCGATCGGTCGGTAATCTGGGGATAGCGTGAGGGCAATTAGATCTCGCTGTCCATTCAGGTTGAGCCGAACCCCGTTGTCCACCAAAATCGTGCCCGTCAATGGCGACTCAAAAGCCGTTTCATTTAATCTAAAGTTGCGCAGGGCAATATCACCCCGAACTTTAGGTGACGCGGGCGAGCCTTGCACCCGTCCGTTGAAGTCCACCACGCCGGAATAGGGGACATCGACTGGCAACGGAATTTCGAGGGCTTGCAGACTCAAATCGCGCGTGCGGACATTTAAGTCAAACCCGGTTAGCGCAGGTGCGCCTGCCCCTTCAAGCTTGGCAAATAGGAAACCAGCCGCGCCAAAACCCGGCCCCACTGCCCGGTCGATCACGACTTTTTGACCATCCCAACGGACATCAGCCGTAATCGGTCGATTAATTAGCGAAACCCCTTCTGAGAGGCGAACCTGCCCTGACGCGCGAATGTTGCCCGGACGGAACGAGGCCAGACTACCGGATGCCGTGAGCTGACCATCCAGTTGCCCTCGCAAGTCGGGTGAAATGCCTGCCAGATTGACATTTGTGCTATCAAAATTAGCCTGCCAACGTCCGCCAGAGGCCCGTAGCTCGGCATCTACCACCCCTCCCTCGACCGGAATGCGTGCATCGGCTGTGATGCGAGGCGCTGACAGAGAACCCGCGATCGCCCCCTGCGCCTGAATCGCACCCAACTCCACCGGAGATGGTTTGCCCTGGTTGTAAGCCCGCGCGATCGCATTCCCCGATAAATCATTTGCTTGGAAGTTCAGCGCCAGTTGAGGTTGTTGGTTCACCAAACGAACTGAACCCGAAGCTGTCACACTGCCACCACTGGGGGGACGCACCGCCAGGTTAGGAATGCGAACCAGGAGATTCTCGGTCGTACCATTCAGATCGGCGCGACCATTCACCCTACCGATCGCTAGTGGCAAAACTGACGGAGAAACAAACGCGCGAACAATGCCATCCCCCGGCAGATCATTCGCTCGAAAACTCAGGGCCAGATTGGGTGTACCCTGACGTACCCGTACCTCACCCGAACCACTGATGCTACCCCCTTGCTGAGGTCGTGCCACCAAATCATCCAGTGCAATCAATAGATTCTGAGACGTACCCGAAATCGTCGCTCTCGCATCCACTAAGCCAACATCCAACGGTGCATTTTGGACATTCGCATAGGTGCGCGCGATCGCATTACCCGGCACCTGATTCGCCGTGAACTGGAATGCTAGTTGAGGTTCTACGCCACCTAGCTGAACGGTACCTTGCCCGGTCACACTACCCCCCTCCGGCGGTTGCAGCGCAATCTGCGAGAGCCTCACCAGCGCGCGATCGCTCGGCCCCGTAATCGAACCCGTTGCATTCACTCGCCCAATCGGTGGCACTTTTGTGTCCGTTGCATAGCTTCGCACAACCGGATCAACCAACGCATTCCGGACTTGAAAATTGAGTGCTAACTGAGGCTGTTTGCTCAATCTGACATCGCCTCGGCCTGTAACCTGACCGCCACCCTGCGGCACTGCCGTCAACTCAGCAATGGTGAAACGCTGATTCTCTAAGTCAAGCCGAAACTTTGTACTGAGGCGATCGAGATTGACTCGATCAACCCGTAACGCTGACACACTACGCGCCTCGCCCGACAAAAGCGGCTGCTCAAGCGGTCCTGTAATTTTTAAATTCGCCGCCGCATTACCAGCCAACGGTACAGGGGACTTCAAATTGAGAGAAGTTAGCACATCTGGCAATCGTGCTGATTTGACAGTTGCTGTCAGGTTAAAGCCCTTATCCAGATCAATATCACCCGCCGCCGTTAAAGGCACCTTGCCAAACAAACCGCTGGTATCTTCTAAACTTAGAACCGTATCTTTTAGGCGTAACGTTCCGTTTGCCTGCTGAATCGGGGCGGGCGCATTGGGAATTTGCAGATGTACACCCTGGAATTGCGCCGTTCCATCCAATGCCGGATTTTCGCGCCGAGGGTCAAACTCAACCCCGACGTTGGCATCGACCCGCCCTGCTTGCAGCGAAACCGGAAACTTTAACAACCGATCAATTTCTGATGCCAGAAAGTTTTGAGTTCGCGCTTGCAGCTTAATTAAATTGGGCGATCGCTCCTCAGGCACCTCTGCTCTTGGCAACCGCAACGACGACCCCATCAGCTTAATTTCGCCACCCGCCAGCGATCGGCCATCCACATCAAAATTAATTTGCTTACCCTGATCTGAAAGCCGCACTGTGCCATTCGCTGGCTGAAGTCGAATCGGTTTCGCTGGTTTGTCACCATACTTGGCCCACGGCACCAGCGTCACATCTGCATCTCGCAGCGTAATTGTGTCTAAATCAGAGCGTCCCGGCTTTGTCTCATCCTGCTCTGGCAGGCTAATCTTGAGCCACTCACCATCCTTATCTTGATCCACGTAAATGGTGGGGCGATTTGCGGTGATATTGAGATATAGATTTCGCGTCCACAGAATTTTGAGGATATTGAAGCGAATATCAACACTTTCAATTGTCAGCGTATCTTTATCTGTTGCCGTGGGTGGCACAACCGAACGTCCGACTCGAATGCCCGATAATGTCAAACTCTCAACCGGGCCTAACTCTACCGGACGCTCTAAAGACTTCTCCAACTCTCGCTCAACGATGATTGGTAACTGCTGCTTCAAAACTCCATAGCCCCACCAGGCTGCTCCTGCTGCCCCGACCAAAACGATACTGCCAGGTACAAGCAACCGACGCCAGCGACGCGGCGATCGCGGCTCTCTTGATGGATCTGGTTCAGAATTTGGCAGATTATTTGGTTCAGGTGGATTTGTCATGTCCCTAAAATCTCAATCCAGGAAGCGGGGGTAAAAATCCCAGCCAATCTTACCGCCTATACAAGCGGATCTTCACCTCTCCGGCAACCCTTCGTTATAAGGTTTTCAAAGAAAAAACATGAATACCCCATTTAGGATTCAATTCTGCCCCACTCTCAAAACTTCCATCCCACGTCCAAGTCAAACCAATCACGCTCCTTTCACCAACCTCCGCATCACCCCACCCGTTCCTCTTGCTGAGGCTCCAGACCTGCAAACACCCAGCCTCCAGAAAACATCTTCCTTTCTCAGCCTTTGTCAAACCCAGCCATCAACAAACCCGATCGCCCAACTCAAAAGCAACAAAAGGCAAACTCCGAGAAGTTCGTTCTTGCGTTAACCTGGTTAAGCGATTCTTTTTGGTGGCAATCAGCGTGATACCGGGTTATATGAAAGTGGGTCAAATTGTGGCAGCTCAAGGGTTAAAAGGCGAAGTCCGCATTTATCCAGAGTCTGACTTTCCTGAGCGATTTCTAACCCCTGGCAAACGATGGCTGTTACTTCCTGGTGCTGCCGAACCCCAAACCATAGAGTTGCTCCAGGGGCGCTATCTGGATGGCAAAGGTTTGTACGTCGTGCAGTTTGCCGGAGTAGGCGATCGCGAGCAAGCGGAAGCCCTGCGTGGTGCCGCTCTCCTCGTTCTCGACACCGATCTGCCAGAACTCGACGAAGACGAATACCGCGTTCAAGACCTGATCGGCTTACCCGTTTATGATCAAGCCAGTCAAACCCTGATCGGCACCGTTAAACGCGTTTTACCCGCAGGCAACGATCTGCTTGAAATTGAGCGTGTGGCTGCGACTGATCCCAAAAGTAGCCTAGTCCTAGTCCCTTTCGTAAAACCAATCGTCCCCGTGGTGGATTTGCAACAACGCCGCATCGAGATTACTCCCCCACCCGGATTGATTGACCTCTGACACCGATGAAAAACGTGACAACCAATCCCCGGCAGCAAGCCTTCCTCGCTCTACGTGCCATTCAACGGGGAGCTTTCGCCGACGAAGTGGTCGATCGCACCTTACGTGAAGGCCAACTCGACGATCGCGATCGCCGCCTCTTCACCGAACTCGTCTATGGAGCCACTCGCCGCCAACGCACCCTCGACGCTGTAATTGACCAACTCGCCAGCAAACCAAGCGATCGCCAACCCGAAGACCTCCGCCTGCTGCTGCACCTGGGCCTCTACCAACTCCGCTACTTAAGTCAAATTCCCGCTTCAGCTGCCGTTAACACCACCGTCGATCTAGCCAAACAAAACGGATTCTCAGGTTTATCGGGCTTTGTCAACGGTGTCTTGCGCCAATACACCCGCTTATCCGCCGGAGAAACTGATCCCCTCCAATTACCCACTGATCCTGTTGCACGAATTGGCATCAAGCACAGCTTCCCCGATTGGATTGTGCAAGTCTATTTAGACCAACTCAGTAGCGACGAAACTGAGCAACTCTGCGCCTGGTTTAACCAACCACCCCATATCGATTTGCGCGTCAACCCAATCAAAACTTCCCTGGAAACAGTTGAGGCCGCCCTACAAGCCGCAGGGATTAGCGTTACCCGCTTGCCGCATCTCCCCCAGGGCTTACGGTTGCTTACCCCACCTGGCTCAGTTCAAGCCCTCCCTGGTTTTGCCGAAGGTTGGTGGATGGTGCAAGATGCTAGTGCCCAACTGGTTGCCCATCTTGTCGATCCGCAACCGGATGAAGTGGTAATCGATGCCTGCGCCGCACCGGGAGGCAAAACCCTTCACCTGGCAGAGTTGATGCACGATCGCGGTACTGTCTGGGCCTGCGATCGCACCCCATCCCGACTCAAAAAATTAGCCCAAAATCGCGATCGCCTTGGCTTTCAATCGATCCAAATCTACACCGGAGATAGTCGCACACAACCCCAATTTCAGGCGATCGCTGACCGAGTTTTAGTCGATGCTCCCTGCTCAGGTCTGGGCACCCTTCACCGTCACGCCGATGCACGCTGGCGACAAACCCCCGAATCAGTTGAACAGCTTGCCACCCTCCAAACGGAACTTCTCACCGCCGCCGCTGACTGGGTTAAACCGGGTGGTGTGCTTGTTTACGCCACCTGCACCCTACACCCGGCTGAAAACGAAGCAGTGATTCAAACTTTTTTAGCGCAACACGAGTCTGAGTGGCAGCTTGAACCACCAGCACCGACTCATCCAGCAGCGGCCTTTGCCACACCATCTGGTTGGGTCAAAGTATGGAGCCACCAGCACGACATGGATGGCTTTTTCATGGTGCGGCTAAAAAAGCATTAAGAACCACGTCCGAATTGGCTGACTGGCAGCAAGATAAAGGAAGAAACGCAGGAGAACGCATTCTCCTCTGGCACTCAACACCCCAACACAGGAGTCGCCCATGACTGTGGAAACTCAAGATGTCAAAACGCTGATCAAGATCCTGATTGGTGCTGCCTGGTTAGACGGTAAGATTCAGCAGGAAGAACGTGAGTACCTGCACCGAGTTGTGCGTGAAAAAGGACTTGAAAACGACGCCGAGCTAAGCCCATTGTTATATGAGTTTCGCCCCGTCAAACCGCAAGAATGCTACAACTGGGTTCAAGAATATCTGGGTAGCCATCCAACCTCTGAGCGGTGCCAACAGTTGATCGAGGCCATCAGTGGGCTAATTTACAGCGATGGTACTGTTGCCAATGAAGAAGCCAAGTTGTTGACCGATTTACAAGTGATTGAAGAAAGCGATAAAGGCAACAAAACGCCTGACCATTCTGTCCTCAATGCAGTGCGCAGTCTCTATAAACGCTGGGTTAATAACCTCGGCGGTTAACGATTTAAGGGGCGATCGCCTGTCTCAGCTTGAGAACTCAAGCCGACTGATTTCTGATTGAACTCTTAGGATCGCGAATTGAATCAATCCGAAACTTTTACGGGCGGGGTTAGCAGACCGATCTGCACCCTGCAATGGGTTTAACGGCAAAATCCGCCCCTAGCAAACATCGATCTTATTTAATCTATGATCCTTATGAATCGGCGTTCTCTTCGGCTTTGACTTCGGGAACGATGTTTGGACGGCCCTTATCTTCCCAACCAGCAGGGCGCTTGGAGTTATACCAGGCGATCGATCCGATCGCAACGGCTGCAATAAAACCGACGACATAGACAGCCGTAAACGCTGCTGGAAATTGCATCCCAGACTTAGCAGGCACTTCTAGCAAAAAGAACATGAATCTCGCTCCTCGGATTCCTGGGGATCAACTTATAAATGCGAGTATACCAACGATGCATGGTCAAAATTGAGCACATTTGTTGGAGAAGTTGAGAACATCGCAATCAAAAAATACATTTGCGATAGCCGAGATCGCCCCAATCCCTCCAACTATTCCCCCTTTGAAGCTGGCGGACAATCAACTTCAGGGAAAAGTCCTTGAGCGAGGCCGTCTGCTAAGAGCAATGCGCACAGCTCAGGAATCACGATCCCGATTCGTCAAAATCCAGTTTTTGCTGCACTGGAAGCCGCGAAAAGTAGAAGCCAAAGCCGATCGCCCCTGCGTAAATCAACCAACCCAGCCAAAAAACAATGCCGCCCACCAGTTGATCCTGCGTTAACCACCCCAGCTCACTCAACAAATAATTCCAGTCATGCATGCCGTTATCACCACCCAAAAGCGGCAAAACCAGCGACTGAGAATCTTTGATGTAGATCGAAACGTCCCAAAAGTTTTCGCCCGTCCAGCAGGCAGCAACAGCCGCCGCAAACAATTGGCGAGTGAAGACAAAGTAACCTGCGATCGCCGCCGGTAAAAGGATCTGAAACAGAGAGCCACCCAAAACGGTCATGAACTCGCCCAAAATCATAAAGATCACATGGCCCGCCTCATGGAAGATCAGATTTGCACCGTGAATAAACCGCATGAGAAAGGGACTCCCCTCCAGAAAGGTTTCTACGGTGTAGTATTTCGACCCAAACAAACCATAGGCCGCCAAAAATGCCATAAACCCAACTTTAAACGGGTCAACCCGCTTCAACCAATTCCGCACATCCTGCACCGTTAACACAAACGGCTCTTTGCGCTTTTGGGGATGCCTCCCAGGTTGGGGGCGCGATCGCCCAGCAGCAACCGATTTAGAATTCACTGCACCAATCACGGGCGACTGCGGACGCTCCTCTAAGGAACTGGTTACTGCTTGCGTAACCGGAGCATCATACGTTTGCACAACCGGGGGTGTGACCGGGCGATCGCCCGCAAGAGGTAAAGCTACCCTCCAATCAGGTTGAGTGTGTCCGGCTTGGCGACCATAGACCACTACCTGCTGAATCGCCGCAAGTTGTAACTCCGCAACAGCATTCTGCACGACCACAGCCAGGTTTTCAGCTGTTGTTGGGTGGTTTGACTCTAGCAATAGATGAAGGCTATCGCCCTTGACACTGGCCTTGATCGTCAGATCTGACAACAGCACATGCTGGCTCAACAACGCCGCGATCGCTCGTGGATTCCCCGCTTGAGCAAACTCCTTCAACTTTGCTGCATCCATACTGCGCGCCCCTTTGGTTACGTTATCTCTTTCTTCACCAAAAACCCCCATAATCAGCATTCCCACGCTGACTACAGGGGCGATCGATCCAGGGAGGTTAGAAGCTAGTTAAAAGCTCAGTGCCAATTGCAATTGGGCCTTCGAACGTGTTTGGGGAGCTGGATCAGGTTTTGCTGAGACCGCAGGGCAATATCGCGAAAAACTACAGCGATCGCAGTGAGTCCCTGGCGTTGGCTCCCACCCACGGTCATATCGCAGACGCATAGCCAATGCCCCGATGAGTTCTTGCACTTGTTTACGATGGGCAGGAGTAGCCTCAAACTGCACCTTTTCCCCAGTTCTTAAAAATAACAAACTGAGAACTCGTAAACTCTGATGATAAGTCTGTTCAAGTGCCAGGTAATACAGTCCAATCTGAATATCAATTTCAGGAGCATCTGGTAAGCGCACCTCTCGACCTGATTTGTAGTCAATTAACTCCAAACCATCCGACAAAAAATCAATGCGGTCGTATCGACCCGTAATCAAAAACTCCAAGTTTTCAACCTGCAAAAAGCCCTGGATTTTTCCTTCCACCGCAAGCGGTTGGCGGAGGGCAACTTCTGACGCAATAAAGTTGTGGTAATAGTTCTCTAAAATCTCTAAGCCTTCAGTGACTTGATTTTGGGTCAAGCCCTCAGAGTGTTGCTCCCAACAATGCTGCACCCAACGCCAATCAGGCACCGCAGTTTGGTAGTCCCAGTCACGATGACAGCGGGCTAAAGCCTGGTGAAGAGCCGTACCCAACGCCGGAGAACCAAAAAATTCATTCGATGCGACACCGCGCTCATACCGCAAGTAATAAGCAAACGGGCAGCGATGATAGGTTTGCAACTTCGTGGCAGAAATTTGGTAAGGCATAAGAGAACCAAAGATTCAGATCAAGCAATCTGTTGTCGCAAGAAAACTGTAACCACCAATTCAAGAATTGGCTCAACTTTTTCTAGCTGCTTTGCCCAACTGGGTGTTTAAACAAAGTATCCAAATAAATTCGAGAAGCTTGCCGTTGAAAGGCTCCTTCTAAGGCCGAGTCACCACTCCGGTTTTGCAATAGGAACAAGGATAAAGATGCGGTAAATACACGATCCTGATCCCAATCGGGACGTAGTTCTAAATAGCTTTTGAGAGCTTCGTGCAGAATTTCAGGAATCTCGACTTGCAGGCTGATGGATGTATTCATAGACGGTTCTGTGGATTAGCGGTGAATAGGTAAAATAAGCACTAAAAACTGGCGCAGCCATGCCGTTGTTGACCACACTACAGTTTTCTGAATTGGCTGTAGTTCTGATTTACTAAGGCTTTGGGCGCTGTTTCGTTAGTCGCTACATTGTGCAGTCGGCAGGGCTGAATTGTCAATGCTGCGAAATGTTAAGCAAAGCCAGAAACGAACTTTTGGCTCACGAGAGAATCAGTGTTTGAGGCATATTTTTGTTACATAACTTCACAACTCGCCTGTTCGCGAACCCCTTCTTCGCCTTATTTTAAGCAACTCCCCAAATGCCGATGTCTTCGTCAAGCCTGTGGATAAATCAGAGAAAGCTGTGGATAACTTGGGGACAACCTGTGGATAACTGTGAAAAACAGTGTGGAAAGTATGTGGAATTCATGGGGAAAAGTTAGTTGATTGTAACGAATTCTAAATTTCAAGAAAATTCAGACTCAATCGAAAATTGGGTTGAATATGACTCAAAAGAGTACAAAAGTATCACAACAAAGTGGATCCAGCCGATAGTTTTAAACATATAAAAAGTTACACACTTAAGCAGGTAAAGATTAACGAATCAAAGATGATAAACAAAGACAATATGAGGCTTGCAACATTGCAGTTGCAAATCATGGTATGAGGTTCACCATCTGATTAAATTGTCGCCGTCACTCGTTATCACAAGAGCAACTGACGAGTCCCAAAAGACTCACACGATCGCGCCGCCACCTTAGCCGCACCCGCGAGACTATCGACAAATGAATGCTGCAAGATGAAGTAGCAAAACGCGCCATGAAAGATGTCCCCCGCGCCTAAAGTATCCACAACCTTTGTTGTTGGTACGGAGAGTTGCCCTGACCCAGCTGCGCTGTGATATACAATCGGCGCACTACCGTTTGTCATAGCAATAAATGGCACCCCTAGCTGCTTGAGGTAGGAGATCGCAGCCTCTTGGGTCGCACATCCAGGCGGGTGAAAGTTTGCCGAGCCGATTACATAGTCAGCCTGTTGCAGCACCGTTTCAAATCCTGGCTTCCAACTGCCACCATCCACCACCACCGGAATGCTACGCGCTTTTGCTAACCGGGCGATCGCGGCTCCGATAGCCATTTGATGCCCATCAATCAAGACCACATCGACTTCGTTCAACACCTCCGCAGACACGGCATCCGCCTCTACCTGCACTTTGCTGGCATTAATCGAGATCACTGCCCGTTCACCAGTGGTAGCCGTGACGACAATCGATGACACCGGAGGAGATGCTTGATGGTGGGGCAGCAGATCCCACAAATCGACCTGCCATGCTTGTAAATCCGCCCGAATCAATTGTGTAATCGGGTGTTGACCCACCACACTCACGACCGTTGCTGCACCGCCCAGACTGCGAAAGGCGATCGCGGCATTGGTGGCTGGCCCACCTGCGGCTACGGTATAGTCCGTTGCTACTTGTTTTTGATTGGCACCAAGCGTTTGATTAGCCAGATATACAAAATCGAGGGTTGTTAGCCCAACAAAGAGTCCATGTGGCTGTCTGTCATTCATGGCTCAATCTTAACAGTGGCATTAAAGCATGCTTAAAAAGCTTTTTCACCTAGTTAGAATCAACCACTCGCTTATTCTCAAGTTGTTCCAGTTAAGCTCTTTTCAAGTTGTCTTAATTCGTTGACTGATGAACTCAACAGCCGCTTTTACTCCATCTTCTGGCCTAATGCCTGCGCTTGATCGCGCATGGTCGTGTCACTTGTCGCAAGGGCGATCGCAGCGGCTAATTTCTCAACACTAGGCTACTTTTGCGGGATTGGTTTAGACCCAACACCAACTCAAACACCCGCTGTCCCCCAAACGGCTGATCTCCCAAACAGGGACAGCGATTGAACATCGCCACGAGAGGCAATCGTGGGAATTGTTATCGTGGGGCTATCCATGCCCCCACTTTAACGCAAGCATCCTCAAACTAACGGGGGTTGCGGCTTTCTAGCCAAACCAGCACGTCTTGAATCGAATCGTAGTGTACGGTTTCACCCGTGGCAGGGTTATAACCTTTCCAGTGGACAACGCCGTTGGCATCTTGCACCGATGAAATAGTTGGTTCTTCCACAGGGGTAAAGAAGTCAATGACCTGTTGAGTCAGAGTTTGCAGGTGAGTTTTCCAGTTCCTTTGTGGTTTTGCGGCAGGAAACTCGCGACCAATCGGGTTGGGGTGGTAATAGTTGGTTTTCATTTGGATTTTCCTTATTCCTTGATACATTTTTAATTTAAATCTTCTGTATCTTTAATTACAAAAAGCAGGCTTCATGAATTATATGAGAAGGTTCGATTGTATACAGTTCCCTTAACCAGGGTTCTGCATGATGGAGAGGCCATATTTTTACTGGAATGGAAATTAACCGCCAGAATCAGCTCAAACTTTCTCAATTGCGAATCATGGTCGCGGTGGCTGATTACGCCAACTTTAGTGAGGCAGCGTTGAGCTTAGACATGTCGCAGTCAGCCGTGAGCCACGCGATCGCCGCCCTAGAAGAACACCTAGGCGTTGTTGTATTTGTGCGAGGTAGGCATGGTGCCCGTCTGACCCCAGTGGGTGAACAGATCACCGAGTTAGCCCGCGAGATCTTGCAACGGGTCGATGCGATTTACAAAGTTATCGAGGGCGATCGCTCTCTTAAAGGCGGACATATTCGCGTTGCCACCTTTCGCAGTGTGGCCAGTCATTACCTCCCGGCAGTGATTGCCCGCTTTCGCCAACAGTACCCCGACACCATTCTCACGATTGACGAAAAACTAGACTCACCTCATGTTGAGCAAGCCTTGCGCGATGGGTTAGCCGACATCGGGTTAACGGTTTTGCCCGTAGAACCTGATTTAGAAGCCTGGGAAGTCTTGCAAGATGAGTTTGTAGCGCTGATGCCGCCGCACTTTCAACTCAAAGGTGACTCGCTCACCTGGAAAGAGCTGCTGTCTCAACCGCTCATCTTGCCATCTTCCACAAGTGTGCTGATGCAAAAGCTATACGAACATGCGGCTGAACATGGCTATAAACTGACCTCAACTTACCGCGTTCGCACAGACTCTACGATTGTTGGCATGGTGGCTCAGGGCATTGGCGCAAGCATTTTGCCGTGGCTCTCAGCTCAACCAATTCCGGCTGGGGTACACGTCTTCAGTCTGCCCATCCCGCTCGAACGGCCAATCGGAGCCGCCATCCTCGCTGATGCCCTCCACTCACCAATTGTGTTTGCCTTTATTGATATGCTCAAAAACCATCAGGGTAAGCCTTCAGCGGCAGCACGATTGCCCAAAGCTGAGCCATAACGCACCCACCCAAACACACCCATCAACTTACGCGGCGCTCTGGGCTTTTTGCTCCAGTTCTTCTCGACTCAGCATCGATTTTGCAGGCAGGTAAAACGTGCCACTATCAGACATCAGGGAAAGAAAATGCAGGTAATACTTGACTTCACCGTTTTTAGAAACCTCGTAGACCTCCATGCCAATATCATCTTCAATATCTTCCTTTTCAACCTCGTAGCCTTTACGCTGAAGGTCGGCTAAAACCTGCCTGGAGACTTCTCGCATCCGAGCATCCGGCACCCGCCAACACGTCTCTTGCTGGTCATCACACGCCTGTTCTGCGCCATTGGTTTGAGGGACAGTGGCAAAGACATCTTGAGTTGGATTGCCCTCTGGGACTGGCTCGTTGGGAACAGGTAACGGATCCGATTTGGCTTGTGATGATGTGGCGGGTGATTGTTCGGCTGGGGGCTGAGCAGGGGAAGGGGACATCTGAGGAGACGGCTTGGGAGTGACCGCCATTTCAGTCTGAGTCTTTTTGGGTATGGGAGTCGTCTTAACGGGCAGGCTGGCTGGAGCTGGTTGCTCAACCCGTTGGCGGATCACTCGCTTTGGAGCTACTGCCACCTTTGGGGCGATCGCAGGGCGCGGCTTTACACTATTTGTCGGCTTAACCACCAGCATTTGAGAACGGGTTGGAGTAGTCAACTTGACAACTTTGACCGGTTTCTCCGCGAGCGGGGGGCTGGCATCTGGCTCAGAAATTGGCAGCAAAAAGAGAATGCTGTGTACCCCCGCAGCCGCGACCAGATAGCTAACCAATCGATGACGCAATAGTGCTTTAAACAAAGGAAACCTGCAACCCAATTGACAACCGTTCTCATCATAGGAGTGATTGAGAAATACTGTCAATTAATTGAGTCTCACCTACTCTGGGCTGCTAACTATCAACCACAGACCCACTTTAGGCAAAACAGGTCAAGAGGCAACCACCGACGATTTAGGACGGGCGAAAATCATGCGTCCGGCTGAGGTTTGCAAGGAACTTGTCACCACGACTTGCAGTTCTCCGCCGACATATTCGCGCCCATCTTCTACCACAACCATCGTGCCATCCGTCAGATAGCCTACCCCTTGATCCGGCTCTTTGCCTTCTCGCAGGATCTTGATATCCAGGCTATCCCCTGGCATGTAATTGGCTCGAATGGCCTGGGCCAGATCATTCATATTCAGCACCGTCACCTTCTGAACGGTTGCCACTTTATTCAAATTGAAGTCAGTCGTCATTAAGGTGCCGTTGATTTCCTGAGCCAGCCGCACCAGCTTCTCATCAACGTTTTGCAAGTCCTCATAATCCGCCGAGTGAATGATCACGCGATCGGGAAACGTCTCTTTAATGCGGTTGAGCATGTCTAGCCCCCGTCGGCCTCGCACCCGCTTTTGATCATTTGACGAGTCGGCGATTTGTTGCAATTCACGCAGCACAAACTGGGGCACTAAGAGTTGCCCTTCGAGAAACCCGGTTGCCAATAGTTCTTCAATGCGTCCGTCAATAATGCAACTGGTGTCAAGCACTTTACTGGTTGCAGGCTTGAGGGTGCCCTCAGCAACAAGCATTGTTTCTACCGTATTGGGGTTGATCAACCGCAACAATGCACGCCCATGTGTATCGGCTAACGAACTACCAGATACCGCAAAGACAATACTGCCCAGGACGGCCACCAATGGCTTAATAAACGAAAACTCAGGTGGAATTGGCAGAAGAAACAGCGGCGCGAGCGTCAGGTTTGCGACTAACAGGCCAATCACTAACCCGATCGCACGGGTCAATAGGCGATCGGCAGGCATCGCTCGCACCTGCCGCTCAACCCGACGGTACCCCGTTTGGGCAACCAACCCCAGCACAAAACCAAGTAACGCGCCAAATCCGGCGGTCACAAGGCGAAGTCCTTCTTCGTTGGTAACTTGCGACAGGGCACTGCTGGGTAGCTCTTCGATCCCCCGAAAACCGATACCCGCCCCTGCTAAGATGAAGGCAATGATAATAATTGCGTCAAGCATAATTGCGCCATTATGAAAAGGTGCTTTTCTCTACCAGTGGTGACTCAACCAATCTTGGTAAGCCAGCTAAGCTCCTTGAGGATGGCAGCAACCCGATCAAAGATGGGGATGCGGTTACAAAAGGCAAACTGGCTTAATAAGCCTGATACAAGCTCATTATAACCCTCAAGTCCATAATGCTTTCGATAGAGGTATCCGCCCCTGGTAGATCGGCCATCGCAACGGCGGCCTATATCCACATTCCATTCTGTCGGCGGCGCTGCTTTTACTGTGATTTTCCGATCGCGGTAGTGGGTGATCGCCTGCGGGGAGAAGCCTCTGGCACCATTCGCCAGTATGTTGCAACTATTTGTCAAGAAATTCGGCAGAGTGTCAACTTTGGCAAACCCCTTGCAACAATCTTCTTTGGTGGCGGCACCCCTTCGTTGCTGGCTCCCACCCAACTTAATCAAATTCTAGAAACACTAAATCAAACCTTTGGGATTGCACCGACCGCCGAAATTTCCATTGAGATCGACCCTGCGACCTTTGATTTGGCTCAAGTTCAGGGTTACAAAGCTGCCGGAGTCAATCGCGTGAGTCTGGGTGTACAAGCCTTTCAGCCCAAGTTGCTGGCTCAAGCAGGGCGATCGCACACTGTTGAAGATATCAAAGTCGCCTTTCATACCCTGCGTCAGGCTGAGTTTGAGAACATTAGCCTAGACTTGATTTCAGGTTTGCCTTACCAAACCCTGGCGGATTGGCAGGCATCTCTAGAGCAGGCGATCGCCCTGAATCCCACTCACCTCTCTTGCTATGACCTGACCGTAGAAGCGGGCACCCCCTTTAGCCGCCAATATAAACCCGGCCTTGCCCCGTTACCTTCGGACGAGATGACAGCCGAGATGTATCGCCTTGCCCACCAGACACTGACTCAGGCAGGCTACTCACACTACGAAATCTCGAACTATGCAAAACCGGGCTACCAGTGTCAACATAATCGCGTCTATTGGGAAAATCGCCCCTTCTACGGCTTTGGTATGGGCGCGACTAGCTATTTACAGGCAGAGCGGTTGGCTCGCCCCCGCAAAACCCACGAGTATTACGAATGGGTGCAGCAACAAGCCAACTTCTCCCCATCGCATACCCCATCCGACCCCACCGAAATCCTGTTAGACACCTTGATGCTGGGCTTACGTTTAGCCGAAGGAGTCGATCTGGATGCATTGAGCGATCGCTTTGGTCAGGCGGTGATTCAGCGTGTGCTTGCGTGCCTTGCCCCTTATGAAAAACAAGGCTGGCTCATGATTGAACGTCCCGTATCTCACCACCTGGGGCGCATCTGGTTAACCCAACCTGAAGGTTTTTTGTTTTCTAACGTCCTACTGGTGAAGCTGTTTGAATCATTTGCGGACTAGGGCGCGTTAGCTCGACCATAAGAATGCCCTCCTAGGAAGAAGATTTTGGAGATGAACGGGTTTGTTGCACGGCTTGTCGTAGTCGTTCTATCAGATGTTCGTTGTCAGGAATTAGGTAATTCCCTGAAGGGCG
>Ga0209172_10003944_pt1 | contig 21283 bp, 23 predicted proteins | sample LarsenN4metaG_FD_184113 | JGI IMG/M metagenome (GOLD analysis project Ga0209172, IMG submission 184113) | Hot spring sediment bacterial and archeal communities from British Columbia, Canada, to study Microbial Dark Matter (Phase II) - Larsen... ... | reverse complement strand
GCGCCGCCGGCAGCAACATCACTTGGTCAGGTTCGTAGGGGCGATAGCTTCCAGCCATGCCCCATCAACGCATGCCACGTGCCAGCCGGCATCAGGAACTGCCCGGTTCTGCCGCGCAGACTCCTAGCCGCCCCGCAGCCGGACGACTCCAGGGTTCTCAGCGGATCAGCAGCACCGGCGTCTTGCACGCCGAGAGCACCTTGGTGGCCACCGAGCCCATCACCAGGTTGCCCAGGGCGCCATGCCCGTGCGAGCCCATCACCAGCAGGTCGAAGTCGCCCGACTCGGCGGTCTTGGCGATGACCTCGGGCGCATGGCCCACCTTGCCGACGAAGCTCGCCTCGATGCCCTGCTTCTTGAAGAAGGTGCGGATCGGCTTGAAGACGGCCTCGCTGGTTTCGGCGTAGTAGCTCTTCAGCGTCTCGCGGTCGATCACGGCAGCGGCACGCGCCGGCACCGGTGCCACCGTGTTGAGCACCGTGTACTCGTGGCGACCTCCGAGCCACTCGTCGTGCGCGGCCAGGTACGCCAGCATGCGCTTGGTGAAGGGACTGCCGTCCACGGCGAGGAGGATCTTCATCGCAGTTCATCTCCAGGGAACATGTTCGAAACAGATCGAGTCTCGCACAGGGTCGGCATCGATTCTTGACAACCCGCAACCGCGCCGGGCCTTACCATCCACGCCCCATGAACCCTCGCATCGACGACCTCAAGCGCCAGATCCGCCAGCTCGACGAACTGGTGGCCGCCGGCACGCTCCCGGCCGAGCAGGCCGCCGCCTCGCGCGCCCGGCTGGAGCAGGAACTGCTGGCGCTGGTGATGCAGGGCGACGCCGCCCAGGCCGCGCCGCGCGCCTCGCGCAGGCTCCTCTGGGGCATCGCCGCCTTCGTCGTCGTCGTGGCGGCCGCCGGTTATGCGCGCTTCGGCACGCCGGGCGCCGTCAAGGGCGTTCCGGTGGCCAGCGGCGAAGGCGGGGCCGGTCATGGCAGCGCGATGGCGCAGATCGAGGCGATGGTCGGGCAGCTCGAGCAGCGTCTGCAGTCGCAACCCGACGATGCCGAGGGCTGGAGCATGCTCGGGCGCAGCTACAGCGCCATGGGCCGCTACCCCGAGGCCGTGAAGGCGTTCCAGCGTGTGATCGGGATGAAGCCGAAGGACGCGCAGGCCTATGCCGACCTCGCCGACGCGAAGGCGATGGAAGCCGGCCGCAAGCTCGCCGGCGAGCCTGCGGCACTGATCGCCAAGGCGCTCGAGCTCGACCCGAACAACCTGAAGGCGCTGGCGCTGGCCGGCACCATCGCCTTCGACAGCAACGACTTCGCCAAGGCCGCGCGGCTGTGGGAGGCCGCGGTGGCGGTTGCCGAGCCGGGCAGCGAGCTCGCGCGCAACCTGCAAGGCGGTGTCGAGGAAGCCCGATCGCGCGCCGGGCAGCCAGCCACGCCGGCGACGCCGGCGCCGGCCTCGGCCGGCGCCACCGTCTCGGGCGAGGTGCGACTCGCGGCCGCGTTGAAGGACCGCGTGTCGCCGCAGGACACGGTCTTCGTGTTTGCCCGCGCGGCCGAGGGGCCGAAGATGCCGCTGGCCATCGTGCGCAAGCAGGTGAAGGACCTGCCCTTGCGCTTCACGCTCGACGACTCGAGCGCGATGGGACCGCAGTTCCGCCTCTCGTCCGCCACGCAGGTCGTGGTCGGCGCGCGCGTCAGCAAGACCGGCAACGCGACGCCTCAGCCGGGCGACCTGCAGGGCTTCTCGGCCCCGGTCGCGGTGGGGGCCAGCGGTCTGGCGATCGAGATCAGCGACGAGGTGAAGTGACGCCGCGCCCGCCCGGCTTCGTGCCGGTGGCCACGAGGGTGTGACCGAGCATGCAGCGCTCCTTCCAGCCATCGATGCGCCCCGGCGGCACGAGCCGGACGAGCGCCGAGTTGAACCGCGGCGCGTTCACGAGCCTGAGCAGCCCCCGGTCCCCCACCGGCACGTTCGAGCGGATGTGCACCCGCTCGAAGCAGGGCTGGAGCAGCGCTCGCAGTTCCCGCTGATCCACCCAGCGCCGAATCTGGCGCGGATCCGGCGCCGCGACCGCGCTCCAGCGCTCGAGCACCGGGCGATTCTGCGTCGCGAGAATCAGCAGCCCTCCGGGGCGAAGCAGTTCCGCAAGCCTGCGGGCGAACGAGGGCTGATCCGCCACGTGGGCCAGCACCTCGAGGCAGACCGCCACGTCGAAGTGGCCCGCCGGCAGGTCGGCGTCGTGCACGTCGGCGCACTGGAAACGGACATGAGGCAAGCGCGCCGAGGCCTGCTTGATGGTCGACTCCGTGATGTCGACACCGAGCACGCGGCCGTGGCGCGCGAGGCGCTCCGACATCCAACCGGTGCCGCAGCCGACGTCGATGATCTCGAGGTCGCTGCGCCCCAGGGCGGCAACCACGTCTTCGATCACCTGGCCCTGGCGCTGCGAGGTCGCTGGGAGACGCCCGCTACGAGCGCGTGTATTCCAGGCATCCCAGAAGGATGCCTGCTCCTGAATGGTAGGCATGGTCTCTCGCATGACGAATGCGTCAGTGTTCGGCGCCGCTCACGAGCGGCGCGAATCGGCGCGCGGGGCGCGCTCGCGCAGAGCGGTCCGGGCGGACCGCTTGGGGCGTCAGCCCGCGAAGCGCGGGGGCCGGAAAAGGCGGTCCGAGAGGACCGACTCCGCCGCTCGGGCGCGCGCCTCCGGACACTCTGCGCCGCACGCGCGGGCCTCGCCCCGCGCGGGTTCGGCGATGAGGCCTGTCACCTGGGAGGCATCGTCGACCAGCAAGTGACTCAGGGCATCCACGCCGGCTCCCGCGAGAGCCGACGTGCCGTGGTGCGCATGGACGACCTGCAGCACGTGCATCGAATGGTGCTCGGGCTCATCGTGTGCGCTGCTCCAGTGGTCGGCACCCACCCGTGCCAGGGCGTGCCACCACAAGGCGAAGAGGAGACCAACGACGACGAGCCTTCTTGCCATTTGTCATTCAAGGCTAGGCGCCGAGCAGGTCGGTTCACACCCCACGAACAAGGGGCGCACGAGCGCACAGATGCATCTCGATGACGCCGGATGAGCGCGCCCTGGAAGGAACGCATCCCCGGCCTTGCGGCGCGATCACACCGATCTACAGGTCGAAGATGCGAAGGGGGTCGTGGCCCTCGGCCTCGCCCTTGCGTGCATGGCCGCGCGCGTTGCAGACCACGCGCGTGCGCCCACCTTCGTGCTCGACGAGGTAGTCGTGTCGGCAATGTAGGTGGCCGTGGATCCAGGTGCTGGCCCGCGGCAGGAGTGCGTCGTCGGCGTTGCAGAAGCTCGCGGTGCCGGGTTGCGCGCCGTAGCGCGGGTCGGCACTGCGCAGCGAGGGCGCGAAGTGCGTCAGCACCACGCTGCGGTCCCAGTCGGCCGTCCTCGCCAGCTCGGCGGCCAGCCAGGCGCGGCAGGCGAGCGCCTCCTCGCGCACGCCCTCCGGGTCGAAGGCCGCGCCGTGCCGCGTGCTGCGCATGATGCGCATGTAGTAGCCGGCCGCGCGCATCGCAGCGGCACGCCCCTCCTCGCCGAAGAGGTCGAAATCGCACCAGCGCACGGTGGCCACGAAGCGGATGCGCGCTCCTGCGGCATCGCCGAGCACGAGGCTCTCGCGCTCCAGCAGCGTGATGCCGAACGCCTCGCAGCGCGCGCGCAGCGCCGGCCAGGCGTCGTCGACCTCGCGGCCGTCGAACTCGTGGTTGCCGGCCACCATCAGCACCGGCACGGGCCAGCCAGCGAAGCGCGCCAGCGCCTCCCACGAAGCGTCGATGTCGCCGCCGAGCACCAGCAGCTCGGCCGCCGGGTTGGGCTCGGGCACGAAGTCCTCGGTCTCGAGGTGCAGGTCGGAGAGGATCTGGATCCTCATCCCCGCCCGTGGCAATGCTTGTATTTCCTGCCGCTGCCGCAGGGGCAGGGGTCGTTGCGGCCCAACTTGGGCGCCTCGCGCTTCACGGTCTCGACCCGGTAGCGGCGCTCGCGCGTCAGGTCCTCCAGGTCGGCGACGATCACGATCAGGTCCTCGATCGCCTCGTCCAGCGTGGCCAGCGGATGCTCCTGGTCCAGCGTGGCCACCACCTCGCGCTCCTCGTCGGTCTGCGCGGGCAGATGGCGGTACAGGCGCGCCAGCGCCACGTCGATGGCCGGATCGGGCAGCTCGAGCAGGTCGGGGAAGCTCTCCATCGCGTGCTGGAAGCCTGCCACCCAGGGGAACAGCGCCTGCGACACCGGGTTCAGGCTGGCCGCCGGGTCGTCGGTGCGCGGAGGGTTGAAGTCGTCGAGCTCGAGGATCAGCGGGTCGAACCAGCCGTCTTCGGCGATGGCCCGCGTGAGCGCCGCGTGGCGCCGCAGGATCAGCGCGGTGACGCGCTCGCGCCAGGCTGGCTCCGCATCGTCGGGCAGCGGCTGGCCGTCGAAGTCGAACACGTGGGGCAGCCAAGCCTCGGTCTCGAGCAGCACCGGCTGCACGATCACGCCGCACAGATAGCCGTCCAGCATCACCGCGTCGAGCGGCTCGAAGGGCTCGGGGGTCTTGGCGAGCAGTTCGTCGAGTTCGGCGAACTCGGCGTCGGTGAGGTCCTGGCTCATGGGGAAGATCAGACCGAGAAACGGCCGATCAGGCGGTAACGGGTGCCGGGATGGTACAGGCGCGCCACCGAGGCCACGGCGCCCTGCGAGACCGTGCGGCGCGACACCATCAGCAGTGCCGAGCCGGCCGGCACGTCGAGCGCACGGGCCTGCTCGGCGTCGGCCAGCACCGCCTCGACCACCTGCTCGGCCTCGGTCAGCGGCGCGTGCTCGAACAGCACGGCCGAGGGCGTCACCTGCGTGAAGTCGCGTTCCATGAAGCCGGGGGCCAGCGCCGGGTTCACGTGCCGGTCTTCCAGCTGGATGGGCACGCCGTTCTCCACGTGCACCAGCCGCACGTGGAAGACCGTGCTGCCCTTGCGCAGGCGCATCGCGGCAGCGATGTCGGGCGAGGCCTTGAGCTTTTCCACCGTGAGAACGCGCGTGACGTGCACATGCCCGCGCTCGGCGATCTCCTCGTGGATGTCGCGCACCTGCAGCACGTTGGAGATCGGGTGCAGCTGCGCCACGTAGGACCCCGAGCCCTGGCGACGCTCGATCAGCCCCTCGTCCTCCAGCTCGCGCAGCGCGTGGTGCACCGTCATGCGCGCGCAGCCGAACTGCTGCACCAACTCGCGTTCGGAGGGCAGCTTCATGCCGGGCTGCCAGCCGCCCTCGGCGATGCGCTGGCGGATCGAGGCCTTGATGTCCTCCGAGGGCAGGCGGCGTGGCGCGGCGGGCGGCGTCATGGTTTCCATCTTTCCGTGAGCATGCTAAAGTTGTCTAGACCACTTTGCGGAGCGAGACGATGGGCACCACCTTCATCACCCCGGGCGGACTCGACCGGACGCTGCTGGCGCGCGTCGCCGCCGGTCCGATGCGGCTGGCCGTGGCCGAATCGGCCCGGGCCGGCATCCTGGCGAGCGTGGACTGCGTGCGCGCGCTGGTGGCGCGCCACGACCCCGTCTACGGCATCAACACCGGCTTCGGCAAGCTGGCCCAGACCCGCATCGCCGACGACCAGCTCACCCAGCTGCAGAAGAACCTGGTGCTCTCGCACAGCGCCGGCATCGGGCAGCCGATGAGCGCGCCGGTGGTGCGGCTGATGCTGCTGCTCAAGGCGGCGAGCCTGGCGCACGGCGTGTCTGGCGTGCGGCTGGAGGTGATCGAGGCGCTGCTCGCACTCCTCGCGCACGACGTGCTGCCGGTCGTGCCCGAGAAGGGCTCGGTGGGCGCCTCGGGCGACCTCGCGCCGCTGTCGCACATGGCCGGCGTGCTGATCGGCGTGGGCGAGGCGTTCGTCGGCGGACGGCGCGTGAGCGCGCTGGAGGCACTGCCGCACGCCGGCCTGAAGCCGCTGACGCTCGGCCCGAAGGAGGGCCTCGCGCTGCTCAACGGCACGCAGGCCTCCACCGCGCTGGCCATCCACGCCGCGCTGCGGCTGGAGCGCGTGTTCGACGCCGCGCTGGCCGTCGGCGCGATGACGGTCGACGCCGCCAAGGGCTCCGACACGCCCTTCGACGACCGCATCCACGCCGTGCGCGGCCAGAAGGGCCAGCGCGCCGTGGCGGCACGCTACCGCGCCTGGCTGAAGGACAGCCCGCTGCGCGCCTCGCACATTCACTGCGAGAAGGTGCAGGACCCGTACTGCCTGCGCTGCCAGCCGCAGGTGATGGGCGCCTGCCTCGACCAGATGGCCCACGCCTGGGACATCCTGCTGACCGAGGCCAACGGCGTCTCGGACAACCCGCTGGTCTTCGCCGATACGATGGAGGCGCTGTCGGGCGGCAACTTCCACGCCGAGCCGGTGGCCTTCGCGGCCGACAACCTGGCGCTGGCCATCGCCGAGATCGGCGCGCTGTCGGAGCGCCGCACCGCGATGCTGATGGACCCGGTGCTGTCCAACCTGCCGGCCTTCCTCGTGGAGCACGGCGGGCTGAACTCCGGCTTCATGATCGCGCAAGTGACCTCGGCGGCGCTGGCCTCGGAGAACAAGTCGCTCGCCCATCCGGCCAGCGTCGACTCGCTGCCCACCTCGGCCAACCAGGAAGACCACGTCTCGATGGCCACCTACGCCGCGCGGCGGCTGCACCAGATGCTCGACAACACCGCCGGCATCGTCGGCATCGAGTGGCTGGCCGCGGCGCAGGCGCTCGACTTCCATCGCCCGCTGCGCTCGTCGCCGGCGATCGAGGCGCTTCATGCCCGGCTGCGCGCGAAGGTGCCGCGCTTGGCGGAGGATCGGCTGATGGCACCGGACATTGCCCAAGCCACGGCCCTGGTGGAAGAAGGCGCCACGCTCTGAACGCTCTGAATCCACGCTGGGTTCAGTGCTCCATCTGGGCGGTCTTGAGGCTCTCCGCCCGGATGTCCTCGGTGACCACGGCCTTGAGCTCGGAGAAGCGCGGCGAGGTCTTCACCGTGTAGTGGCGCGGGTAGGGCAGGTCGATCGCCAGCTCGTGCTTGATGCGACCGGGCCGCGCGCTGAACACCACGCAGCGGTTGGCCATGAAGATCGCCTCGTCGACGTCGTGGGTGACGAACAGCACCGTCTTCCTGTGCTGCTCCCAGATCGACAGCAGCAGCTCCTGCATCAGCGCACGGGTCTGGTTGTCGAGCGCGCCGAAGGGCTCGTCGAGCAGCAGGATCTTCGGGTCGTTGGCCAGCGCGCGCGCCAGCGCCACGCGCTGCTGCATGCCGCCGGAGAGCTGCTTCGGGTAGTGGTTCTCGAAGCCCTTCAGCCCCACCTCGGCGATGAAGCGCGCGGCGATCTCGGCCTGCTGCGCCGGCGCCATGCCCTTCTCGCGCAGGCCGAAGCAGATGTTCTGGTGCACCGTCAGCCAGGGGAACAGCGTGTAGCTCTGGAACACCATGCCGCGCTCGGCGCCGGGGCCGCGCACCGGCTGGCCGTCGAGCAGCACCTCGCCCTGCGTGGGCGTGTCCAGTCCGGCGACGATGCGCAGCAGCGTGGATTTGCCGCAACCCGAGGGCCCGAGCACGGTGATGAAGTCGTTGTCGGCGACTTCGAGGTCGGTGGGCTGCAGCGCCAGCGTCGGCGCGCCGCCGTTCACGCCGGGAAAGGTGCGGCCGACGCCGCGGATGCTCAATCGGCTCATGGTCGGCTCACAGCGCGGCCCAGCGGAACAGCGCGCGGTTGGCGCGCTTGAAGGCGAGGTCGGAGACGAGCCCGATCACGCCGATGGTGATGATGCCGAAGATGATCTGGTCGGTGGCCAGCAGCGCCTGGCTGTCGGTGATCATGTGGCCGATGCCGTGCGAGGCGCCGATCAGCTCGGCGACGATGACGTAGGTCCAGGCCCAGCCGAGCACCAGGCGCAGCGTCTCGGCCACCTGCGGCGCCGCCGCCGGGATCAGCACGCGGCGCACGATGCCCCAGTCGTTGGCGCCCAGCGTGTAGGCGGCTTCCACCAGGTCGCGCCGCGTGCCGCCGACCGTGACCGCGATCATCAGCACCAGCTGGAAGAACGAGCCGATGAAGATCACCGCCAGCTTCTGCGCCTCGCCGATGCCCGCCCACAGGATGAGCAGCGGGATGAAGGCCGAGGCCGGCAGGTAACGCGCAAAGGAGACGAAGGGCTCGAAGAAGGCCTCGATCGGCTTGTAGGCGCCCATCGCCACGCCCAGCGGCACGGCGACGATGGCCGCCAGCACGAAGCCGCCGACCACGCGCCACACCGTGTAGCCGATGTCGGTGGCGAAGCCCTGCTCGGCCAGCAGCGTCCAGCCCGACCTCAGCATCGTCAGCGGGTCGGCGAGGAAGGTCTTCGACACGTAGCCGCCGAGGGTTGCAAAGGCCCACGCCGCGAAGAACAGCACGAAGAAGCTGATGCCCAGGGCGAGCTTCGCCCCGGGGGTCACCTCACGCAGCGGCTTCACGGTCCGCCGCCGGGCCACCCCAAGGCGGACGGCGCCCCTCGGGGGCAGGAGCGCAGCGACTGGGGGGCGGTCATCACTTGATGAACTGGGTGTCGGCCAGCGCCTTCAGGTCGGGGATCTGCTTGATGATGCCGATCTCCAGCAGCAGGTCGGCCGCCTCCTTGCTGAACTGCGCATGCTCGCCGGCGAAGAACTTCTGGTTCGCCGCCCTGTCCTGCCAGCGCAGGAAGGCCTGGCTCTTCTCGAAGGCCTCGCCGCTCTGCTTGACGTCGGCGCCCATGATCTCGAAGCTCTTCTTCGGGTCGGCCTTGATCATGTCGAGCGCGGCGAAGTAGCCGTCGGCCAGCGCCTTGGCGGCCTTGGGGTTGTCCTTCAGGAACTTGGGCGTGCAGCCGAAGGTGTCCATCACCATCGGGTAGTCGAGCGTGGTGGCGATGATCTTGCCGGCCTCGGGCTTGGCGCGCACCGCGCTGAGATAGGGCTCGTAGGTCATCGCGGCGTCGATGTCCTGGTTGCCGGCGATCATCGCGTTGGCGGCGGCCTGCGGCTCGAGGTTGACCACCTTCACGTCCTTCACCGACAAGCCGTTCTTCTTCAGCATCCAGGCCAGCGTGAAGTAGGGCGCCGTGCCGGGCGCGGAGGCGGCCACCGTCTTGCCCTTCAGGTCGGCGATCTTCGCGATCGAGGGCTTGACCACCATGCCGTCGGCGCCGTAGCTCTTGTCGAGCTGGAAGATCTGCGTGGTGGCCACGCCGTTGGCATTCCACACCACCCAGGTCTCGACGGTGGTGGCGGCGCACTGGATGTCGCCCGAGGCGATGGCGAGGTGCCGGTCCTTCTGCGGAATCTTCTTGATCGAGACGTCGAGGCCGAACTTCTTGAACAGGCCGGCTTCCTTGGCGAGCGTCAAGGGCGCGAAGCCGGTCCAGCCGGAAATGCCGATCGCCACCGGGGTTTCCTGGGCTGCGGCGGGGCCGGCGGCGGCGAGAATGGCAGCGGCCGCGAGGCCGGCAAGAGAGCGCTGGATCATCGTCTCGACTCCTGAGTGGGGGTGGGCCGACGCCTTGCAAGGCGCGTGCCTCAGTCTACACGGGCGCTTACACTTGTCTAGGCCACTTGACCCAGGGTTGTCACGCATGCAGCAGGACGTCTTCGCACTCGCACGGGGCACGGCGCCGCTGCTGGTGTCGATTCCGCACGCCGGCACGCTGATCCCGCCGGCGCTGGAACGCCGCATGACGCCGGCCGCACTGCAGCGCGCCGACGTGGACTGGCACCTGCCGCGGCTGTACGAGTTCGTGCACGCGATGGGCGCGACGGTGATCGCGGCGAACTACGCGCGCCACGTCATCGACCTGAACCGCCCGCCGCAGGACGAAAGCCTGTACCCGGGCCAGGACGTGACCGGCCTGCTGCCGACGGACACGTTCCGCAAGGAAGCACTCTACCTGCCCGGCGAGGCGCCGGACGCGGCCGAGCGCGAGGAGCGTCGCGAGCGCTACTGGCGCCCGTACCACGATGCGCTGCGCGCGGAGCTCGACCGCCTGCGCGCGCGCCACGGCCAGGTGCTGCTGTGGGACGCGCACTCGATCTGCAGCGTGCTGCCACGCTTCTTCGAGGGCAAGCTGCCGGACCTGAACCTCGGCACCGCCGACGGGCGCGCCTGCGCCCCTGCGGTGCAGGCCGCCGCCGAGGCGCCGATGAAGGCGCAGGGCGGCTACACGCACGTCAGCAACGGCCGCTTCAAGGGCGGCTGGATCACGCGCCACTACGGCGCGCCCGGGCAGGGCGTGCACGCGATCCAGCTCGAGCTGTGCCAGTGCACCTACATGGACGAGATCGCGCCCTTCGCCTACCGCACCGACCTGGCCGCGCGCATCCAGCCTTTGCTACAGCGCATGGTCGCGTCCGCCGTGCAGGCGCTTCCGTAGGGGGCTCGCGCCGATCGCGTAGGCCAGCTCGGCCGGGTGGTCGACGTTCCACAGGCACAGGTCGGCCACCTTGCCGAGTTCGATCGTGCCGTGCGTGTCCGCAAGGCCCAGCGCCCGGGCGGCGTGGCGCGTCACGCCCAGCAGCGCCTCGGCCGGCGTCATGCGGAACAGGGTGCAGGCCATGTTCATCATCAGCGGCAGGTGGGTGGTCGGGCTGCTGCCGGGGTTGCAGTCGGTGGCCACGGCCATGGGCACGCCGTGCCTGCGGAACAGGTCGATCGGCGGCACGTGCGTGTCGCGCAGGAAGTAGAACGCACCGGGCAGCATCACCGCCACCGTGCCGGCGCGGGCCATCGCCATCACGCCGGCCTCGTCGACGTGCTCCAGGTGGTCGGCCGACAGAGCGCCGAACTCGGCGGCGAGCTCGGCGCCATGCATGTTGCTGAGCTGCTCGGCGTGCAGCTTCACCGGCAGGCCGGCGCGCCGCGCGGCTTCGAAGACGTGGCGCGTCTGCAGCAGGTCGAAGCCGATGGTCTCGCAGAAGGCGTCCACCGCGTCGGCCAGGCGCAGCCGCGCCGCCTCCGGGACGATGTGCTCCGCCACGTGCGCGACGTAGTCGTCGGCGCGGCCGGCGTACTCGGGTGGGACGGCGTGCGCCGCCAGCAGGGTGCTGCGCACGGTCACCGGATGCCGCTGGCCCAGCTCGCGCGCCACGCGCAGGCACTTCAGCTCGTCCTTGAGCGACAGGCCGTAGCCCGACTTGATCTCCACCGTGGTGACGCCGTGCGCCATCAGCGCCTGCAGGCGCCGCGCCGACTGCGCGTGCAGGTCGGCGGGCACGGCCTCGCGCGTCTGCTTCACCGTCGAGACGATGCCCCCGCCCGCGCGCGCGATTTCCTCGTAGCTGGCGCCCTGCAGGCGCAGCTCGAACTCGCGGGCGCGGTGGCCGGCGTGCACGAGGTGGGTGTGGCAGTCGATCAGCCCCGGCGTGAGCAGGGCGCCCTCGGCGTCGATCTCGCGCAGCACCGGCGCGTCGGGGTCGAGGTGGGTCATCGGCCCGAGGCCGGCGATCAAGCCGCCGAAGATCGCCACGAAGGCCGGCGGCGTGACCGTGCAGGCGTCGTCGACGCAGGTGACGATGCGCACGTTGCGCAGCAGCAGGTCGATCGTCGGGCTCATCGCGTGGCCTCCAGCAGGCGCGCGCGGGCAGCGAGGAAACCCCGCTGTGCCGCCTCCGCCTCGGCATGGCGCCCATTCTGCACAAGCCGCCGACCGCCCACCCAGACTTCCCGCACGGCGTGGCGTCGGTGGCTGGCGAACACCACGCTGGCGAGTTGCTGCTCGGGCGCAAGACCCTGCAGCATCGGATCGGCCAGCACCAGGAAATCGGCCTGCTGCCCTGCCGCCAGGCCGGCCACCGGCCGGCCCGCCGCCTGGGCACCGCCGAGTACCGCGGCGCGCCACATCTCCTCGGCGGTGCACAGGTTGCGCTGCTGGCGTGCCAGGCGCTGGCCGTACTCGAGCAGGCGCAGCTCCTCGGGCGCGTCGACGCTCGCATGGCTGTCCGAGCCGATGCCCCAGGCGCCACGCCAGGCCTGCAGGTCGAACAGGCCATCGCCGAGGTTGGCCTCGGTGCTGGGGCACAGGCCGATCACCGCGCCGCGCGCGGCCGCGCCGGCACGCTCGGCGTCATCGAGGTGGGTGGCGTGCACGAGGCACCAGCGGCCATCCACCGGCGCATGCTCGAGCAGCCACTGCAGCGGCCGTTGCCCGCTCCAGGCGAGGCAGTCGCGCACTTCCTGCATCTGTTCGGCGATGTGGATGTGGATCGGCGCGGTCGGATCGAGGGCCGCCAGCCCGGCGAGCAGCCGATTCAGCGCCTGCGGCGGCACCGCCCTCAGCGAATGCGGCGCCACCCCGGCGCGCACCGACGCGCGGCGCAGCGTCTCGACGATGCGCAGCAGGTCGTCGACGCCGTTCAGGAAGCGCCTCTGGTCATCTCGCGCGGGCCGGGCGCCGAAGCCGCTCGACTGGTAGAGCACGGGCAGCAGGGTCAGGCCGATGCCGGCGCGCCGTGCCGCGGCGACGAGGCGCAGCGACATCTCGGCAAGCTGGGCATGGGGCAGCCCGGCGAGGTCGTGGTGCACGTAGTGGAACTCGCACACCGAGGTGTAGCCCGCGCACAGCATCTCCACGTAGAGATGGGTGGCGATCGCCTCCAGCTCGTCGGGCGTCACGGCGCCGGCGAAGCGGTACATCAGGTCGCGCCAGGTCCAGAAGCTGTCCTGCGCACTGCCGCGGTACTCGGTCAGCCCGGCGAAGGCGCGCTGGAAGGCGTGCGAGTGCAGGTTCGGCAGACCGGGCACCAGCAGGCCTGCCGCGCGTTCCACGCCCTCCGGGCAGGGCTGACCTGTGGCGACGCTGCGCAGCTGGCCGTGCTCGTCCCAGTCCAGCAGCACGTCGGCGGCGAAGCCCCCGGGCAGCAGCGCGTGGTCGGCGTGCAGTCGCGTCATGGGCGGGCCACCGGTCGCAGGCGGACCTGCAGCAAGGCGTCGTCGCCGCCTTCGGACGCCCGGGCCGCGATGGGCGCGCCGGCACCTTGCCGCAGCAGACCCTGACCCGGCATGAAGTGATCCCCGTCGAGCCACCACCGGCCGCGCGCCACGAGCAGCAGCACGACCTCGTCCGGCGCCACCGTGGCCGCCCCGCGCACGACCTGCAGTTGGGCCTGCCAGGCGCCGCGGCGCGTCATCACGTTGAAGTCCTGGCACGGTCCGTGCGGCAGCCGCGCCTGCAGGGGCCGTTCCCCGGCGAAGTGCCACGGCATCAGCGGCTGCAGTTCGTGCACCGTCGCCCCCGCCTCGTCGCACAGCGTCATGCCCGCACCGCGCATCACGACGATGCCACGGTCCACGCCGGGATACGGCGAGAACGGCGCGTCCTGCTCGACCTCGGCAACGCTCAACCGCCAGTCGAACCGCGTTGCCGCGCCGCCGACGGCGATCTCGCGAGTGACACCGGCACCGTTCCTCCATCGCTGCGGCGCGAGGGCCGCGAGGTCGACACGCCGCGTGTCGCTCATCCGCGCAGCATCGGCAGGTTCAGCCCCTGCGCGCGCGCGGTGCGGATGGCCAGATCGTAGCCCGCGTCGGCATGGCGCATCACGCCGCTGCCGCAGTCGTTGACGAGCACCCGCGCCAGGCGCTTCGCTGCCGCGTCGGTGCCGTCGGCCACGATCACCATGCCCGAGTGCTGCGAGTAGCCCATGCCGACGCCGCCGCCATGGTGCAGCGACACCCAGGTGGCGCCGCCCGAGGCGTTGAGCAGCGCGTTGAGCAAGGGCCAGTCGGAGACGGCGTCGGTGCCGTCCTTCATGCCCTCGGTCTCGCGGTTGGGGCTGGCCACCGAGCCGGTGTCGAGGTGGTCGCGGCCGATGACGATCGGCGCCTTCAGCTCGCCCGTGCGCACCATCTCGTTGAAGGCAAGCCCCGCCAGGTGCCGTTCGCCCAGGCCCAGCCAGCAGATGCGCGCCGGCAGGCCCTGGAAGGCGATGCGCTGGCCGGCCATGTCGAGCCAGCGGTGCACGTGGGCGTTGTGCGGGAACAGTTCCTTGATCTTCGCGTCGGTCTTGCGGATGTCTTCCGGGTCGCCCGACAGCGCCACCCAGCGGAACGGGCCCTTGCCCTCGCAGAACAGCGGCCGGATGTAGGCCGGCACGAAGCCGGGGAAGTCGAAGGCGTTCTTCACGCCCTGGTCGAAGGCGACCTGGCGGATGTTGTTGCCGTAGTCGACGGTGGGCACGCCCATGGCGTGGAAGTCGAGCATCGCGCGCACGTGCACCGCGCAGGAGCGCGCCGCCTCCTCCTTCAGCCGCGCGTGCTGCGCGGGATCGGCCTGAGCGGAGCGCCACTGCGCCACCGTCCAGCCGGCCGGCAGGTAGCCGTGGATCAGGTCGTGTGCCGAGGTCTGGTCGGTGACCAGGTCGGGCTTCGGGCCGCCGGCCTGGGCGCGCTTCACGAGTTCGGGCAGGACCTCGGCGGCGTTGCCGAGCAGGCCGATCGAGACGGCCTCGCGCCGTGCGGTGTGCTCCTTCACCAGGCGCAGCGCGTCGTCGAGGTCCTTCGCCTGCGTGTCGAGGTAGCGCGTGCGCAGCCGGAAATCGATGCTCGACTGTTGGCACTCGACATTGAGCGACACCGCACCCGCGAAGCTGGCCGCCAGCGGCTGCGCGCCGCCCATGCCCCCCAGCCCGGCGGTGAGGATCCAGCGGCCCGCGAGGTCGCCGCCATAGTGCTGACGACCGGCCTCGGCGAAGGTCTCGTAGGTGCCCTGCACGATGCCCTGGGTGCCGATGTAGATCCACGAGCCGGCCGTCATCTGGCCGTACATGAACAGGCCCTGCCGGTCCAGCTCGTGGAAGTGTTCCCAGGTGGCCCATTTCGGCACCAGGTTGGAGTTGGCCAGCAGCACGCGCGGCGCGTCGGCGTGGGTCTTGAACACACCCACCGGCTTGCCCGACTGGATCAGCAGCGACTCGTCGTCCTCGAGCTCCTTCAGGCACTCGAGGATGCGGTCGAAGCAGGCCCAGTCGCGCGCCGCGCGGCCGATGCCGCCGTAGACCACCAGTTCCTCCGGCCGCTCGGCCACCTCGGGGTCGAGGTTGTTCTGGATCATCCGGAACGCCGCCTCCGTAAGCCACGACTTGCAGGAGAGCTGGCTGCCGCGCGGGGCACGCACGACACGGCCGGGGGCGCTGCGGGCGGCTTGGGCGGCGGCGTGGGCGACGCGGTTCTGGTCGGCGGGAGAGTTCATGTCGACGGGCTCCAGAGGAGGGGTTCGGCAAAGTGGCCTAGACCACTTTGCGAAGCATCGCTCGATTCGCGGGCCGCGTCAAGTCAGGCGGAGGCCACCTGGGCGAACTGCGCCAGCAGCCACTGGTGCGCCGCCGAGCGCTCATGGCGCACGTGCCACAGCGCGTCGGCGTACGCCATGCCCGGCTCGACGGGCAGATCGCGCACCACCACGCGGCCCTCCAGCCCGGTCAGCGGCAGGAAGCGCTCCGGCAGCACGGTCAGCAGGTCGGTCTGCGCCACCACCTGGGCCGCGGTGAAGAACTGGTTGACGGTGAGCACGACACGGCGGCTGCGCTGCTGGCCCGCCAGCGCCTGGTCGACGAAGCCGTGCGCACGCCCGCTGAAGCTGACCAGCACGTGGCGGGCCTCGCAGAACGCGTCCAGCGTGAGCGGCGCTGCGGCCAGCGGGTGGTTGCTGCGCATGGCGCAGACGTAGCGCCCCTCCCCGAGGCGCCGGTGACGCAGGGGCGCCACGCGGCCCTGCGCCACCAGCGCCGCCACCACCTCCGGGAAGTGGCCGAGGGCGACGTCGATGTCGCCGTGCAGCAGCGACTCGCGCGGGTCGCGGTCGATGAGCGGGCGCACCTCGATCTGGCACCGGGCTCCGAGCGATTCGAAGCGCGCCATCAGCGCCGGCAGCAGGAAGGCCGCCAGCGCATCGGCCATGGTCAGCCGGAAGGTGCGCGCATCGACGATCGGATCGAAATCGCCCGGCTCAAGCGCAGCGCGGAGCTGTCCGAGCGCCGACCGCACCTGTGGCCAGAGCGCTTCGCCGAAAGCCGTGGGCGCCACCCCTCTCGGCGCTCTTGTGAGCAAGTCTTCACCTACAGAATCGCGCAGGCGGCGCAGCGCATTGCTGACCGCGGGCTGGGTCATCGCGAGGCGTTCCGCCGCACGTGTGATGCTGCCTTCGGCCATCACCGTGTCGAACACGCGCAGCAGGTTCAGGTCGAGCGTGCGAAAGTTCACGGCTTCAGCCCCATTCCTTCGGTGAATGCTGAGTATTCACATCATTCACTACATGGGATAAGTAGTTACCCTATACTGCAGCGCAGCATCAAACAGATGCCCAAGGAGTAAATGCCATGACCAGCCACATCCTGCCCTCCCAATCGTTCCGTCCGGCACGCGCTGCCGGCGTAGGTCAGGCCTTCGGTGACCTGGCTCTTGCCGCCGCGCGCCTCACCCAGGCGCTGCTGTCCTCGCTGCGTCGCCCCGTGCGGCACGGCCGCCGCCTCAGCGTCATCGAAGAGGCGAACGAGCTTCGCCGGTTTGCCGGCGCTTACACGCGCACCGATCCGGGCTTCGCTGCCGACCTCATGGCCGCGGCCGACCGCCACGAGTTGTCCCACGAGAAGGCCTGAGAAGCCGACCACGAACAAGAGGAGGTCGCATGACCACCATCACCGTCAACATCCCGGCCCACGCCAGCGCGTTCGGCGTGGAGGGGCCTGCGCCCCGGCTGGTCGAATGGCTGGCGCGCGCGATCCTCGAGCTGCAATCGTTCGGCGAGTGGATCCGCATGCCCGCTCCGGCCGTGCCCGAGGCCTCGGCCCAGTTGCTGCGACTGGCCGAAGCCTACGACGCCACGCAACCGAGCTACGCGGCCGACCTGCGCGCCGCCGCGCTGATGAGCCGGCGCGACTGACGTACCCGCGTCCCTGCGCGGAAAGAAGAAGGCCGGCAACTTGCCGGCCCTTTGCCGTTTCCGGGGGATCGATCAGGCGGCCAGGCGCGCCTCGATCTTCGCCTTGGTCTGCTTCAGCGCCTCGGGCAGGTGGTAGGCCAGCTGCTGGAACAACTCGCCGTGCAGCGCCATCTCGGCCTTCCACTCGGCGGCGTCGATGCGGGTCACCTGGTCGAACTGCTCGCGGCTGAAGTTCAGGCCGGTCCAGTTCAGGTGCTCGTAGTTGGGCGTCACGCCGAACACGTGCTCCTCGCCGCCACCCGTGCCCTCGATGCGCTCGACCATCCACTCGAGCACGCGCATGTTCTCGCCGTAGCCCGGCCAGACGAACTTGCCGTCGGCCCCCTTGCGGAACCAGTTGACGCAGTAGATCTTCGGCAGCTTCGCGCCGGCGGCCTGCAGCTTGGCGCCCAGATCCAGCCAGTGCTGGAAGTAGTCGCTCATGTTGTAGCCCATGAAGGGCAGCATGGCGAACGGGTCGCGGCGCACCACGCCCTGCGCGCCGGCGGCGGCGGCGGTGGTCTCGGAGCCCATGGTGGCGGCCATGTACACGCCTTCGGTCCAGTCGCGCGCTTCGGTGACCAGCGGCACGGTGGTGGAGCGGCGGCCGCCGAAGATGAAGGCGTCGATCGCCACGCCGTTGGGGTTGTCCCACTCGGCGTCGAGCGCCGGGTTGTTGGTGGCGGCCACGGTGAATCGCGCGTTCGGATGCGCGGCCTTGGCGCCGGTCTCCTTGGCGATCGCCGGCGTCCAGTCCTTGCCCTGCCAGTCGATCAGGTGGGCCGGCGCATCGTCGGTCATGCCTTCCCACCAGACGTCGCCGTCGTCGGTCAGCGCGACGTTCGTGAAGATCACGTCGCGCTTCAGGCTGGCCATGCAGTTCTCGTTGGTCTTGTGGTTGGTGCCCGGCGCCACGCCGAAGTAGCCCGCCTCGGGGTTGATGGCGTACAGGCGGCCGTCGGCGTGCGGCTTGATCCAGGCGATGTCGTCGCCGATGGTGGTCACCTTCCAGCCGTTCAGGCCGGTCGGCGGGATCAGCATCGCGAAGTTGGTCTTGCCGCAGGCGCTCGGGAACGCGGCGGCCACGTGGTACTTCTTGCCCTTGGGCGAGGTGACACCCAGGATGAGCATGTGCTCGGCGAGCCAGCCCTGGTCGCGGCCCATCGTCGAGGCGATGCGCAGCGCGAAGCACTTCTTGCCCAGCAGCGCGTTGCCGCCGTAGCCCGAGCCGTAGCTCCAGATCTCCTGCGTCTCGGGGTAGTGGACGATGTACTTGGTCTTGTTGCACGGCCAGGCCACGTCCTTCTGGCCCGGCTCCAGCGGCGCGCCCACGGTGTGCACCGCCGGCACGAAGAAGCCGTCGCTGCCAAGCACGTCGAGCACGGCGCGGCCCATGCGCGTCATGATCTTCATGTTGACGGCGACGTACGGGCTGTCGGACAGCTCGACGCCGATGTGCGCGATCGGCGAGCCGATCGGGCCCATGCTGAACGGCACCACGTACATGGTGCGGCCGCGCATGGCCCCGCGGAACAGTGCCTTCTCGCCGGTCTGCAGCAGTGCGCGCATCTCGGCCGGCGCCATCCAGTTGTTGGTCGGGCCGGCGTCTTCCTTGCGCTCGCAGCAAATGAAGGTGCGGTCCTCGACGCGCGCGACGTCGCTCGGATCGCTGCAGGCGAGGTAGCTGTTGGGGCGCAGTTCGGGGTTCAGGCGCCTCATGGTGCCGGCCTCGACGAGCTGGCCGCACAGGCGGTCGTACTCTTCCTGCGAACCGTCGCACCAGTAGACGTCGCGGGCTTCGGTCAGCGCCGCCATCTCGGCGACCCAGGCCAGCAGGCGGGCGTGGCGGACGTAGGCAGGCGCGTTCAGGCGCACCCCTTCGAGCACGGGACGGTTCATGTCGCTTCCAATCTTCAAAGTCAAAAAGGCGGGATTGGGCAAGCCGGCGGGACCCGGGGAGCGCGGTCCGGAGGGCTTGCCCAATGCCGTCGAGCGCGCGCCGCGAGGGTTACGGCGAGTTTCGCGGCGGGACCGGGTTGCGGCGGCGAGCCACGGGCACGGAGGCTGAACTGATTGTGAAATCAGTGTACCGGCGCGGTAACCACCAGAGCCCGGGGGAGGTCATGCGTAAGCGGAATAGTTTCATGCAAGGCAGCGACTGGTCCGTGCGTCGTGGCGCATGATCGCGTTCCCGCCTTTCCAGATTCGAACCCGATGCGCCAGAACCTGCTGCTGCTCGCCACCGTGTCGCCCCTCCTGCTGGCGGCCTGCAGCAGTCTTCCCGCATTCATCTCGAGCCAACCGTCGGCTACGGTCGTCAACTCCATCGGGATGCAGATGGTGCTCGTGCCGGCCGGGGAGTTTGCGATGGGCAGCGACGCCGGCGAGGCCGACCTGGCTCGCGCCTACCCCGCTTACGAGCGCGCGCGCCTGCGAGACCTGGCCGACGAGGCGCCCGTGCACCGCGTGCGCCTGACCCGGCCGTTCTACATGGCCCGCCACGAGGTCACGGTGGGACAGTTCCGCCGCTTTCTCGAAGCCTCCGGCCATGTGCCGGAATCGGTAGCCGACGGCACCGGCGGCTACGGCTACAACCCGCGGTACGACCCGGCCACGACGCGCCGCGGCGATGCCTTCGAGGGGCGCGATCCGCGCTACTCCTGGCGGAACCCCGGATTCGCGCAGGGCGACGACCACCCGGTCGTCAATGTCACCTGGAACGATGCACAGGCCCTGGCCGCCTGGCTCAGCCGCACCGAGCAGCGCCGCTACCGCCTGCCGACCGAGGCCGAATGGGAGTACGCCTGCCGCGCGGGAACGCACGGCCACTACCACTCGGGCGACGATCCGGCGTCGCTGTCCGCGGTGGCCAATGTGTTCGATGCCGACGCCGCCGCGAACTGGCCGGCCTGGCAGGCGTTCGCGCTGGCAACGCGCGACGGCTTCCCGTTCACCGCGCCGGTCGGCCGCTTCGCCCCGAATGCCTTCGGCCTGCACGACATGCACGGCAACGTCTGGGAGTGGACCGCCGACTGGCACGACGAGCACTACTACGCCCGCTCGCCGGTGGACGATCCGCCGGGCCCCGCCGAAGGCACGGTGAAGGTCCGCCGCGGGGGCTCGTGGCACACGTGGCCGCTGTACGCACGCTGCGCCTATCGCAACTGGAACTCGCCGGACACCCGCTACACCCTGGTCGGGATCCGCCTGGTGATGGACGCGGCGCCGTAAGCTACGCGCATCGACCCGAGGAATCCTCCGTGCGCCGCCTTCCCCTCGCCCTTGCCGCCGCCACGCTGACGCTGGCCGCGCTGCCCGCCCTCGCCACGCCCGCCGAGTACGGCGAGGCGATGTTCCGCCTAGCCACCGAACGCGGCTGCCTGGCCTGTCACGCCCTGCAGCCCGGCGCGAAGCGGGCCGACGGCCTGCCGCCGATCGCGCCGGCCTGGATCGACATCGCCACGCGCTACCGCGACGACCCCGGCGCTTCCGAAAGGCTGACCCGCGCCGTGATGACCGGCTCGAACCCGCAAGCGCGGCACTGGGCCGGCAAGGTCAGCGAGGCCAACATGCCGCCGAATGCCGGCGTGGTGACGCAGCGCGAGGCGCGCGCACTCGTGAACTGGATCCTGGTTCTGGTGCCCTAGCGGCCCGGGCCCGGCCAGCCGGGCCGCAATTGCTCACAGAATGGCCGCATGACGAACCGTCGCCGCCTCCTGCTCGGCACCGCCGCCGCCCTCGCCCTTCCCCGCCTCGCCGCCGCCCAGCAGCGCGCCTCGCTCGCCGATCCGCTGCGGCTCGGTGCCGACCAGTCGCTGGTCGATTCGGGCCTGGCCGCGGCACTGCAGACCGCCTTCGGCCGTGACACGGGCGTGGCGGTGAAGCTGCAGGCCGGCGCCGCCCTGCCACTGCTGGAGGCGCTCGAACGCGGCGAACTGGATGCCGCGCTGGCCAATGCGCCGCAGGCCGAGATGAAGCTCGAGGCCCAGGGCCTGATCCATGACCGCCGCCGGGTGGCCGACGGCGCGCTGGTGCTGGCCGGTCCTGCGCCGAAGAAGAAGACACCGGACCCAGCGGGCATCGCGAAGATGTCGGACGTCGCCGCGGCGCTCGTGCAACTGCGCGACGCCGCGCTCGCGCAGGAGGGCGCGATCGCCTTCCTCACCGCCGGCGACGGCTCCGGCGCCCATGCGGCCGAGCAGGCGCTGTGGCGAGCCGCCAAGGTCGCCCCGGCAGCGCCGTGGTACGCCAAGGCCGCGCCGGGGGACCTGGTGCCCCAGGCGCGCCGGCAGTCGGCCTACGCGCTGGTCGA
>Ga0209172_10003941_pt1 | contig 21298 bp, 25 predicted proteins | sample LarsenN4metaG_FD_184113 | JGI IMG/M metagenome (GOLD analysis project Ga0209172, IMG submission 184113) | Hot spring sediment bacterial and archeal communities from British Columbia, Canada, to study Microbial Dark Matter (Phase II) - Larsen... ... | reverse complement strand
GAGATCGCCGCGAGCCCCGCGAGCGCCACTTGGAGCGTATGGTGGTGGAAGAGGGCGACGCCAAGCAGCGTCAGGCCGAACAGGATGAAGTCAACCGGGATGCCAAACAGATAGACCGGCGTCACCTGCGCAACCGGGTCCGCGGCCGCGGCGAACGCCGGATCGATGGCGGCGACGGCAGTGGCGATGACCGCTGCAACCGGCGCGATCCGAGCCAGACACTGCATACCAACCCCTGATGTCCCCGCCCAAGTCGTTGCATTATCTCAGATTGGCGATCGAGGTCACGTCAATACTCTGCACTGTACCGCTGCTCGATGTCTCGATGCGTTTTCGATGCGGTGCGTCGGGATGCCATCCGATGATGGCCAGCATGACGAAGAATCCGACGACATAGGCAACCACGACGTACCAGCCGTGGCGCAGCCACAGACCGACCGATTTTGCTTCCGGGTACATGTTCGAAATCGCGACGCCCGCCGACGAACCAAACCAGACCATTGAGCCGCCAAAGCCCACCGTATAGGCCAAATAGCCCCAGTCGTATCCGCCCTGCTTGATTGCGAGCGCAGTGAGCGGGATGTTGTCGAACACCGAGGACAGGAAGCCGAGCCCAAGCGCCGTTTGCCACGAGGCGAGAGGAAGCTCTTCGACCGGCATCATCGAAGCGCAGGTCACGAGCGCCAGAAGGAAGATTGTGCCCTTGAAGGTTTCCGGCATGATCTTCCAGTCCGGCCGCCGCAAGGGTGCCGTCACGAGAATGACCAGCCAGACCGCCATTCCAAGCACCGGGAGGAGATCGAGCACCGCCGGAAAGCGCAGATTGGCGGTGACGTTCGCCGTGATGGCGACCACCAGGATTGCCGCCACGATCCACACGCGGACCCACTCGATTCGAATGCCGGGAGAGGGCTCCCTGGTGATGGGCGAAAACCGGTTCTGCTGGATGGCGGCGGGAATCGCCAGCACCACGAATGCGGCTGCGGCCGCGAGGTAGGCTTCGATCACCAACAATGGGCTGATCCCGTCGATCCACATCATGGTGGTTGTTGTGTCGCCGACCACGCTGCCGGCGCCTCCGGCGTTGGCGCTGGCGACGATGGCTGCGAGGTAGCCGATGTGGACCTTGCCGCGGAACACATGCCGCGCCATGGTTCCGCCGATGAGTGCCGCGGCGATATTGTCCAGGAACCCCGACAGGACGAACACGATCGCGAGCAACGCCACGCCGCCCTTCCAGTCGTCGGGAAGATAGGCCGGCATCACTTCCGGCACCTGGCTCTTTTCAAAATGGCGCGAGAGGATCGCGAATCCCATCAGCAGCAGGAACAGGTTGGCCAGGATCACCCACTCGTGCTGCATGTGCAGCGCGAATCCGCTGAGCCCGGCGCCGAACTTGAAACCGGTGAAGATCAGCTTGTAGAGCGAGATCGCCGCGAGCCCCGCGAGCGCCACTTGGAGCGTATGGTGGTGGAAGAGGGCGACGCCAAGCAGCGTCAGGCCGAACAGGATGAAGTCGACCGGGATGCCAAACAGATAGACCGGCGTCACCTTGGCAAGGGGCTCTGCCGCCGCCGCGAATGCGGGAGAGGAGGCAGCGATCAAGGCAAGCGCCACCCAGGCAGCTGTAATCGGCGCGCGGGATTTCCTGTCCAGCATCGTCGTTCTCCCCCCGCGCGCCAGCCATCGCCGCAGTCGGCGCACCCCACAAGCCCCTCAAGTAACTACCGCTATGGATACACCAGCACCGGGATTTCGGCATGCGTCACAACGCGCTGGGTTTCGCTGCCGAGCAGAACACCGCCGAGGCCGCGGCGGCCATGGGTCGCCATCACGATGAGATCGCACTTCCTCTTCTTTGCGGTTTTGAGAATCGCGTCCGCCGGATAGTCGCTGGTTATTGTAACAGTTTCGCAGGGAACCCTGGCCTTCTTCGCGGCCTGCACGATGACATCAAGGTATCGCGCTGCGCTCTGCTCGATCATCTGCTGATGCTCGGTCGGTGTCGTGTATCCGACCGGCAGATTGTTGCGGTACACGATCGGCGTCGCCGGCGGGGCGGCGAACAGGCCGGTGACCGTGGCGCCGATCGCCTTGGCGAGCTGGACGGCGCCGGCAATCGCCTTGCGCGATTGCGGCGAACCGTCCGTCGGAACGAGGATGTGCTTGTACATGTCTTCTCCCTATCGACCATTCGAGCCGATCGGCGACGGAATCGTCGCTTCGCTCGTTATCCGGGCGTCACCTGACTGGCGTACGGCAGCACCCAGATCAGCATGCCGAAAACGTAGCAGACGAAGGAACTAACCAGCGTGAATACCACGCTCCAGGACAGGAACTCACGGAGCGAGACTTTGCGGTCTTCCTCCTTTTCCGCGATGCGTAGCGCCACGTAGAGCGCCGGTGCGCCTGCGACCGTCAGATTGCTGCCGAGCGTGCCGGACCACAGGATCATCCACCACAGCGGCCATGGTGGAACACCTTGGGCGCCCAGTTCCTTGATCGTGTTCAGGAACGTCAGGATGTAGGCGTCGTGTTCGACGATGCCGACGATCGGGATCGTCACCCAGTACAGGACGGTCGCACCGAGCGCATAGTTCTGGGCAAATATCGGCCTCATCCAGTTCGCCAGCATGTCGAGGATGTGCGTCTTCTCGAGGCCGCCGACCAGTGCAAACAACGCGATGTAGAAAAACACCGCGCGCCAGTCGAGTTCCTGCACGATGTGTTCGAACGTCGGCGCTTCCTTGAGCCGTTCGCCCATGATTTCGATGATCAGCACGGTAATGATCGCGCCGGTCAGCGCGATAAAGCCGAGCTTGACGCCCAGGTATTCGCGCATCGACATGGCAATAACGGTCAGCAGGAACATCCCGCAGACGATGGTCGCGAATTTCGGGTCCGGAATGTCGGCCTTGACGGTGGCGACACCCTCCGCGGTCGGGGCGCCGATCCGGCGGAAGCCGTAGAGGTACATGAATGCCAGCGTGATGACAAACGTGACCATCAGGATCGGGAACGACGACGGCCGCCCGAACTGCCAGATGAAGTCGAAGAACTCGGCGCCGGCGACGCTGTGCAGCATCTGCGGTGGCAGGTCGCCGAGCAGCAGGGCTGTGCCCATGAAGTTGGCGGAGAAGCCGATCATCAGCACCAGCGGCGTTGCTGGAATGCCGAGCGCGCGCGCGAGCGGCAGCGCCACCGGCGCCATCATCAGGATGCAAACCACGTTGTCGATGAACATCGACAGGAGGCCGGTCAGCATTGACAGCACCAGGATCAGCAGGCCCGGTCGCCCACCGGAGATCTTCAGCGACTGCACCGACAGCCAACTCGGCACACCGGTCTTCCCGAAGTAGCCGGCGATGATCCAGATGCCGACCAGGATCGCCATGACGTTCCAGTCGACGAGCTGAGCCGCCTCGACCTCCGTCATCGTCCCCATCCAGACCATGACCGCAACGCCCAGCAGCGCGGCGACTGTGGCATCAAGCTTGTTGACGACGACCGCCGCGATCGTCACGAAAAAGATCACGAGCGTCAGCCACTGGATCGTTTGCATGTCAGTCTCCTCAAAGCCCTCAAGCCAGCATGCCGCGGGAGCACGCCAAGTGCTGGTGTCTGTGCTTTGACTGGATGAGGCACGTGTCCGCCCACCCGGCAAACACGATAAGACCTGCTGCGCCGACTGCTGATGTCGGGCCTACATGCGCATGGTTGAAAGCGCGACCGGCGCCGCGAATCCTCAGGTCCAAGGGCCACTCCAAGTCAATTCCAGTCCGACATCGCAGCGTTTTGAGCTGCCAGAGGGGCCCGGCCTGGTCGTTTATTTCGTCAAGCTTGCCGTTGTGTTGTCGTCGAAGAACTGGATCAAATGCTGAGGATCGCTCAGCATCCCGGCCGCAAAGCCGACATAAGCGAGAGCGCCAGCGACGTCCCACGCGGTGACACGCTGCGTCGAGCGGACCGCAGCGCCGCTCCAAGCCAGCAGCGATGCCAGCGCGGCCCCCGCCACGGCGATGAGGCAGACCGTTGGAAGCACCAATGGTCGGGGCAGCGCAGAGGCGAGCAACACAAGGGGCGCAGCGGCGGCAACGACCATTGCTGCAAGCGTCGCCTGTGTCTGCAACCGATCAGGAACCCGCCAACGCGGCGGAAATACCCGGAACGATTTTCGAGCTGCCATCCATCGTCCGTTTGCGGGACGACATGTCCCGGTCCAACAAAGCTATTGAGCGGAGGGCTTTCAGGGCAGCCGTATCGTTGGCGGGGTATTTCTACGGAGCAATCCGCCCCAGTCGGATGGCCTGCCGGACCAGCACGGCGACGCTTTCAGCTTGCATCTTTTCCATGATCTGGGCGCGATAGCTTTCGACAGTCCGGACGCTGATGTCGAGCGTTGAGGCGATCGCCTGGCTGGTGAATCCATTTGCGACCAGGTCGAATATCTCGACCTGCCGGGGCGTCAACCGCGCAAAGCTTTCGCCCAGTGCGTCCATCGATTGCTTGGCGACCTGCTGTTCGAAGGTGCGGGCGAGGCCGCGGTTGATCGCGGCCACCAGTTGCCGGTCGTCGATGGGCTTTTCGATGAAGTCCTCCGCGCCGGCCTTGATGCCGGCGACCGCCATCGGCACGTCGGCGTGACCAGAGATCAGCACGACGGGCAGAGCAATCTTGCGGCGGCTGAGTTCGCGTACCAGTTCGATCCCGTCCATGCCGGGCATTCGCACATCGGCGACGACGCAGCCGGCACGCCCGGGGCCGACCGCCTGCAGGAAGCTGGCGGCGGAATCGAACAGTTCGACGGTGAAGCCGAACACCCTGAGCATTTCGCCAAGGGCGTGGCGTACCGAATCCTGGTCGTCAATCACGAAGACGGCGGTCATGGTCACGTCGCCTGCTGAATAGGCAGCCAAAATCGGAATTCCGTCGCTCCCGGCGCGCCCGACTGCAACCATAGGCGGCCGTGATGGGTCTGGATGATGGTCGCACAGATCGAAAGGCCGAGCCCAAGTCCGTCGCGCTTCGAGGTTGTGAGCGGCTGGAACAGGCGGGCGGCCAATTCCGGCGTGAGGCCGGGGCCATTATCGACCACCGAGACCTCCACGCGAGGTGGATCCTGGTACAAAGCGGCGGCAATGCGAATACGCCCATCCATCTGCCCGGCGCCGGCGATCGCGTCAACGGAGTTCTGCACGAGATTGAGAATGACCTGCTGTAATTGAACCCGATCGGCGTACACCGGGGGCAACTGGGGCGCAACGTCGACATCGATCCGGATCGCCTTGCCGGATGCCTCCGTGCCGATCAGCAGCAGCGACTCCTCGATCAGCGATCTCAGGGTGATCGTGCTGATATGGGGCTCTCCGCGGCGCAGGAATTCGCGCATTCGCTTCACGACGCTGGCGGCGTGATCGATCTGGGCGATCATGGTGGTCAGGTTGTCATCGACGCGGGCACGGTTGACATCATCCTGGTGTAGAAGATGCTGCGCGGCGCGCCCAAGGGCACGCGCAGCCGTGATCGGCTGGTTGATCTCGTGGGCGAGCGCCGACGCCATGCTGCTGACGAGGTTGAAGCGCGCTGCCTGCTCGGCCTCGGCCTCCTTGCCGCGTAGCAGCGCTTCGACTTCGAGCACTTCGCGATCGGCCTGCTGCCGTTCGTTGACGGTTACGCCGACCGTGAGGCCGGTGGCGGTCAACACCAGCATGAGAACCTGAAATTCGGTGAAGACGTTGGCATCGTAGCCGTGCCAGTGCAGCAGGCCGACCAGTGCGAACTGAGTCAAGGCCAGGCCAAGGCACGCGCCGTCGAGACCGTAGCGGATCGCGGCCACGACAACCGGCAGGAAGAACAGGTAGAACAGTTTGAATCCGCTTTCGCTTTCGGTCAGCCCGATGAACCATAGGAACAGCACCACGACGGCGACGTAGAGTGCGACCTCCGGTGCGAGGGCCCGTAACGTCGTCATCGACAGGTGTGGGATTCGCAGGATCAGGCGGAGGGTGAGCGGCGTCATCACCGCAATGCCGATTGCGTCGCCGACCAATAGCGGACCGGAAGCGACCAGGACATCGGTGACATTGAGTTGCGCGTCCGCGATCAGGAGCAAGCCAAGCAGCCCCGCTACCAGCAGGGCGCCGACGGCACCTGCGGCCAGGAGCAGGAACACGTCGCGCAGGCGATTGAGCTCCACATCGAGCCAATAGCGGGCGATGTGCGCCACGGCGCCATAGCCAACTGCGATGATGATGCCGATGCCGAGGATGAACTGCCAGTTGAGATTAGTTCGCAGAACAGCGATCTCGGCAATCAGCACGCCGAGAAACAGAACGAGGGCGTAGCGCGCCCCGGCGTACAGCATTAGCGCGAACACGACCCCCAGCCCAGGGTTCCACGGCGTGACCGGCAGCCCCTTGTATTCGTGGATAAAGCTGACCCATTCGAGCGCCACATAGGCAAACAGGAACGAAAGTCCGGTCGCGATCGAGTGCAACCACGCCGGTGAGGTTCCGGAGGGGCTCAGGGTGGTGTTCGGATGGGCCAATTCCTTCCGCACAAAGGACATATGCCCTAAATCCGCGCATTCAGCCACGGGTCGCCCGACGCGACATCGGGATGCTGGAAAATCCCACCGACCTCCGATACAAATACCACAGTATAAATACTGTTACGTTCAGACGCGACAACCCGTGGCCGACCTGCGGCTCTGGTTGGAGCGGCGGATCGAAACGGGGTCGCCGTCAAAAGGCGAGGGGACGAGGAAAGGGAGCTTCAGTGGACTTTCTCTTCGCGGACATGATGCAGTGGGCGTTCTGGGTCGCCGTCGGCCAGATCATCTGGATCAACATCCTTCTATCCGGGGACAATGCGGTCGTCATCGCATTGGCCTGCCGCACGCTTCCTCCAAGACAGCGCTTCTGGGGCATTCTGCTCGGCGCCGGCGCCGCGGTCGTCTTGCGCATCTTCTTCACGGTCATCATCGCGCAGATCATGACCATGCCCTACCTCAAGCTGGTGGGCGGACTGCTGCTGCTCTGGATCGCGATCAAGCTGATCGTTCCGAGCGAGGAACACGGCGAAGACAGCGTGAAGGCGGGCGATACCTTGATGCGCGCGGTCTGGATCGTGACCGTGGCCGATATCGTCATGAGCCTCGACAACGTGATTGCGATCGCTGCGGCGGCCGAAAGTGCGGCGATGCGTGTCGATGCCGCTCACGCGCTCACGATCAAGACCACGCTCATCATATTCGGACTTGCCACCAGCGTTCCGCTCATCATCGCGGGCTCGGCCTTGCTGATGAAGGTGATGGAGAAGTTTCCGATCCTGGTCTGGGCCGGCGCGGCCCTGCTCGGCTGGGTGGCCGGCGAGATCATCGTCAAGGACGCCGTCATCGCGAGCTACCTGGGCCAAGAGGCCGTCGACCGAATTCACCTGTGGGCGGCGGCGGTGGGTGCAGCATTCGTGGTGCTGGCCGGCTGGCTGATCCGCCGCATCAAACACAAGGCGCCGCTGGAACACCCGTTGATCATCGATCCGCCGGGCCCGGAGGAGTTTCCGCCGCGGGTGCGGTGAGACCCGGCGGCCGCAAGGAGAAGGGAGAAGGCCATGCACGACCTCATCTATCTGGCCATCGCCGGAGTGCTCCTGGTCGCCCTGATCGGGTGGCGGATCAAGCAATTGCGGGAACTGCATGCCGCGGGCGCCTCGGCCGACGTGATGCGAGAGGTGCTTGGACCCAAAGAGGTCCAGCGCCGCCGGTTTGCGATTGGGGGGAGGGCGAAGAAGGCTTGAAGCGCATCGACCTGCGTTTCCTCCTGGGCCGGACCAGTTGTCGCCGCGTGCATTGACCTGTTAGAAGCGCGCGGCTTCAACGCTTCGAAGGCAAGCCGGCGCAGGACATCCGCATGCAACGCAGCACCGACCGCATTCTCACCACCCACGTCGGCAGCCTCATCCGTCCCCCCGAACTCCAGGAATTCCTGCGCGCACGGCAGCAGGGCGCCATTTTCGACCAGCGCGCCTATGATCGCTGTCTGAGCACGTCGGTTGCCGCCGTGGTCCGTCGTCAGGCCGAGGTTGGCATCGACGTGGTGAGCGACGGCGAATTCGGAAAATCGATCAGCTGGTCGCAATATGTGCTTGAGCGGTTGAGTGGCTTCGAGCGCCGTCCGTTCAAGCCGGGGGCCAACACCTTTCAGCGCGGCGTCGACCGGGAGAAGTTCGCCGAGTTCTACGCCGAACTCGACGCCCGAGAGGGCGTGGCGACCACGATGGATTCGGTCTGTGTCGGACCGATCAGCTATACCGGCCAGGAGCAACTTCAGCGCGACATCGACAATTTCAAAGCCGCACTCGGCGCCGTCAAGGTCACCGAGGCATTCATGCCGGTGGCGGCGCCGGCAAGCGTCATCCCCGACCGCAAGAACGAATACTACAAGAGCGACGAGGACCTGATCCGCGCCATCGGACAGGCGATGCGAACCGAATACAGGATGATCGTGGACGCCGGATTCATCCTTCAGCTCGACGACGCCCGCGCCGCCACCACCTACGACCGCATGGTGCCGCCGGCAAGCTTCGATGAATACCGCAAATGGTTGGCGCTACAGATGGATGTGCTCAACGAGGCCATCGCGGGGCTGCCGCCCGACCGCATCCGCTACCATGTCTGCTGGGGCAGTTGGCCGGGTCCGCACGTCTCCGACGTGCCGCTGAAGGACATCGTCGACCTGATTCTGCGCGTGAAGGTCGGGGCCTATGTCATTGAGGGCGCCAACCCACGCCACGAACACGAATGGAAAGTGTGGAAGGACGTGAAGCTGCCGAAGGACAGCGTGCTCATCCCCGGTGTCATCAGTCATGCCACCAACGTGGTGGAGCATCCCGACCTCGTCGCCGAACGGGTGGTGCGGCTGGCCAGGCTGGTGGGCCGCGAAAACGTGATCGCGGGGACCGATTGCGGCTTTGCGCAGGGGCCGTTCCACCGCCGCGTCCACCCGTCGATCATGTGGGCGAAGCTTGAGGCCCTGGCCGCCGGCGCCAGGATTGCGACCAAGGAGCTATGGAATTAGCGGCCCGCCAAGGGGTCTTGCACGGATGCGAGGGTCGGTCGCATTGAACCGTCGGGTCGGGCGGTATATCACCGGCTCCACAATCACTTCCGGGAGGATTTTCATGACTGTTCTGATGCGGGCTTTGACGGTGCTTGCAGTTGGGTTCATGGCGGCGGCGGGTGACGCTGCCGCACAGAGCTATCCGACCAAGCCGGTCAGAATGATTGTGCCGTTCGGGGCCGGCGGTCCCGCCGACGTCTACGCGCGCGTGCTCGCGCAGCATTTGCAAGAGGCATTGAAACAGAATTTCGTGGTCGAGAATCGCCCCGGCGCAGGCGCTTTCATCGGGACCGAGGCGGTCGCAAAGTCGGCGCCCGACGGCTATACGCTGCTGGTGATGTCGAATACGCATACGACCAACGAGTCGCTGCGGCCCGACCGTCCCTATCAACTGATGCGCGATTTCGTGCCGATCTCGCCGATCAACGAATCCGACGTGATGATGGTGGTCAATCCGAAGGTCGGGGTGAAGAACCTCAAGGAGTTCATCGCCCTGCTGAAGTCCAAGCCCGGGCAGCTCAATTACGCTTCGTCGGGCCCCGGCACGCCCTACCATATGGCGGCGGAGCTGTTCAAAGCGATGAGCGGGACGAACATGGTCCACGTGCCGCACAAGACCTCGGGCGACATGCGCACCAGCGTGCTGGGCGGTCATGTACAGATGATGTTCGACGCCATCACGGTGCTGGCGCCGAATGTGCGGGGCGGCAAAGTGATCGCGCTCGGCACCAGCGGGTCAAAGCGTTCGGCGGTCATGCCGGAGATTCCGACTATCGCGGAAGCCGGTGTGCCGGGCTACGAGTCGACGATCTGGATTGGTCTAATGGCGCCGGCCAAGACGCCGCAAAACATTATCAACCTGCTCAATGCGGAGATCCGCAAGATCATGGCGCGGCCTGACGTCCGGGCGGCATGGGCCAAGCAGGGCGCGGTGCCGATGGACATGACGCCGGAGCAGTTCGACAAGCATCTGCGCGGCGACATTCAGAAATGGGCCAAGGTCGTGGCAATAGCCGGCCTCGTGCCGAAGAAGTGAAGTAGGCCAAGCGTTGCGGCGACGAACGCGCGATGCCCGGGCTGGTCCCGGGCACCGCGCTTTGGTGCGTTTCGGGACGTTGCGTATCAGCAGCGATAGCTACCGCCACGCATCGACCGACACAGTCTTGCGATACTTGGTGCCCATGATGCGCCAGTAGGCATTGGCGCGGCCGCCGACCACCACCACATTGATTTCATCCTTGGGGAAGTGGTGGATGTTTTCGTGCTCGCCGGCCTTCAGCCAGCTCGCCATCGGCTCCTTGCCGAACGTAGCCCAGGGATAGACGTAATTCTGCACCAGTTGGAGGTCCCAATAACGGCCGGCCGGCATCTGAGCGGTCTCGTGGATGAAGTCGATCAGCTTCTCCTTGGTGTCGAAGCCGCCGCGATCGATGAATTGTTGGGCGGTGAGCGGGTCGAGGATCAGGCAGGGTGCCGAGTGACCGTCGATGCCGGTGAGCATGTCGCGCACATGCTCCTTCCAGTACTTCTCGCGCAAGCCGAGGCAAAAGGTCGTCGAGCGACAACCGTAGAAGATGCTCACGGCGCTGTCGGTGGGTTTCAGGCCCTTCTGCACGTGCAGCGGTTCCCACGGGCTCTGTTCTTCGTTCTCCGCGAAGGTGATGCTGTTATAGGCGTAGCTGTTGCCCTGCGAACCCATGAAGGTGACGCCAGGCTCGGAACCGCCTTGCAGGTTTTGCGACAACAGCCCGTAGGCGCGCCCGATGGTGGCATTGGCGTGGTTGTAGGGGCCCATGGCCCCGATCTCCCAGTTCATGCCGATCTCCTTGCGGATCGGGCCGTTCACCACGACCATTGCGGCCGAAGACGACGTGGTCGAGCCGCGCGCGGAGACTCCGGACGCCGCGAGCGCCAGGATGACCGGGAAGTATTCCGGCCTGGCGCCGGCCATCACCGCGTTCACGGCCACCTTTTCGACCGTGTATTCCCAGGCGACGCGGAATTCGGTCGGCGCCATGCGGCCGACGATCTCGTCGGGCTTGCGGCTGGTGTGGGCGAGCATCTCCGCAACGCGCTTCTCGGTCGGAAGCACGATCGGGAGGAAGTCGGTCCAGCCGTTTTCGTGGAACTGCCGGTGCAGGTTCTCTTCCGTGTCGGGTTCGACGAGACGCGGTGTGCTCCGCTCGAACGCCGCACTGGCTTCGGATACCGACATGCTCAGGCGTTCAGCGCGGTGGTGAGCCCCGCGATGACCTCCTGCATGACCGGTTTGCCGGTGATCGGGTCCTTGCCGTAGATGTATTCGCGCAGCTCCTCGGCGGTCTTGCCCATGACCGGCATCGGAACGAAGGCGCGCTGCGCTTCCGGCAATCCTGCCATCTTGGTCACAGATTGCACCACGCGGTCGAACTTGTCGGTGTGCAGCGCCACGGTCGGGACGCCATATTTGGTTTCAATCGTTATGGCATGGGTTGCGACGGCGGGCGCGCAGTTGCTGCAATGGCCGACACCGACAATGGCGGCGTCGCCGTTCGCCTTGATCTCCTCCCAGGTCTTCTTGTCGTCGTGTTGATATGTTGCCGAAAGCGAGATCATCTTGGTCTTGACCGCCGGCATGTGGTCGGCGAACCAGGCCTGGATCTGCTTGAGCAGGTCGATGGAGTCGTCGAAGCGGCAATCGACCAGATAGACGGTCTTGCCATCGAGGCTTTCAGGCCGCGGCGACAGAGATTTCTTGTTGATCTTGGGCGGATATCCGACCGGATTGAGCACCGTGATCTTCTCCTCGAACGCGGCGCTGTTGGACAGTTCGTGCGGCGTGGTCGGCTTGTTCATGATTTGAATCCCTGGGCATTCGGAAACTGCAATTATAGGTCTGGTTACGCGGCAAGCCAAGCGGACTGGCGCATTGCTGGTCCCCGTCAGGCGCGCTCCTTAAGGTATCGAACGGCGGCAATGGCGGCGGTGGCGCCATCGCCCGCGGCGGCGGCGAGTTGCGCGACCGAATGGGCACGAATATCCCCGGCGGCGAAGATGCCGGGGACCGAGCTCTGCATCATGATGTCGGTCTCGATGTGGCCGGAAGCGTCGAGCGCCACGGTGCCTCGCAGGAAGGCGGTGTTGGGCTCCAGCCCCACATAGACGAACACGCCGCTGACGGGATGGTCCCGCGTCACGCCGGTACCGACGTCACGTAGCCGGACGGCCGAAACGCCATCCTCGCCCACGATCTCATCGACGGCGGTCCCGAGGATCACCTCGATCTTGGGATTGGCCCCGGCGCGGTCGACCAGCGCCTTCTGGGCATCCAAGGTCGCTTCACGGTGAATGATCGTCACGGCTTGGGCAGGTCCGGCAAGCACCATCGCTTCGTCGAGCGCGGAATCGCCGCCGCCGATCACGCAGACCGTCTTGCCGGCGAAGAAATATCCGTCGCATGAGGCGCAATGCGACACGCCACGGCCGAGGAATGTCTCCTCGCCGGGTATGCCCAGCGATCGCAGGGCCGAGCCGGCGGCGACAATGACGGCGCGCGCGTTCAGGGCTTCAGTCGTGCAGTGGATGATGCGCGCATCGCCTTCGATGACGATGCGTTCAACCGTATCAAGCACAAACTCGGCCCCGGCCGCGTCAGCCTGCTCATGCAGCAGCGGCCCGAGTTCGGCGCCCGACACGCCCTGCGGGAAGCCTGGGAAATTCTCGATCCGTTCGGCGGCGGCGATCTGGCCGCCGACGCCCATGCGCTCGACCACCGCAACCTTCAGGCCATGGCGGCAGGCGTGCATCGCCGCGGTCAGGCCCGCGGCCCCGGCGCCGATCACGACAAGATCAAAGTCCCGCATTCCGCCGCCTCTGGTCGCATTTGCCAATGCCGTATTCCACTATACGCTAGGCCTGCGCCGAAGCGCCAAGGTGTAACGAAAAGGAGTCAAGCGTGGGAGCCAACCCTCGAACGACCATTCAAACGACGGCGCTTGCCGCTGTGATATTCCTGGTCGGACTTGCCGAAGTCGGGCGTGCCGACGACGAAGTCGCAGCGTTCTACAGCGGCAAGACCATCAACATGATGGTGGGAACGTCCCCGGGCGGGGGCGTTGACCTGATCGGACGCCTGGTTGCGCGCCATTTCCAGCGTCATATCCCCGGCAAACCGAACATCGTTGTGCAGAACCTGCCCGGTGCGGGCGGCAACATGATGGCCAACCAGCTGTTCGCCGCCGGCGCCCGCGACGGCACCGTCATCGGTGCCCCCCTCAATGGTATGCCGACAGGACCGCTGCTCACTCCCAAGGTCTCGCGCTTCGACCCGACCAAGTTCACCTGGATCGGCAGCATGTACCGCTCCAACAATGTCGCCTATGTGTGGCACAAATCGCCCGTGCAGACGCTCGACGAGTTGAAGACCAGGGAAGCGATCATCGGCACGTCGGGCCCCGGGTCCGGCTCCTACGATCTGTCGATCCTGTCGCGCGACGTGCTGGGCCTGAAATACCGGATCGTGCGGGGATACAAGAGCGGCACGGAAATTAACATTGCCATGGAACGCGGGGAGGTTCACGCCCAGATCGTCGGCTGGGACAGCCTCAAGGCTCAGCGGCCGGAATGGGTGCGCGACAAGGTCATCACCATCATCGGGCACTTCAGTCTCGAGGATCCGCCGGAATTGCGTCCGTTCCCGCGCATCGCCGACCTGGCGAAGAGCGAGCCCGACCGCCAGGCGCTGCGCCTTGTGCTGGCCCGACAGGCGCACGGGCGACCGTATTTCCTGCCGCCCGGCGTACCGCCGGCGCGGGCGCAGGCTTTGCGCCGCGCGTTTGATGCCACCATGCGCGATCCTGCTTTAATTGCCGAGGCGCAGGCCATGAAGGTCCTGGTCGAGCCGATGACCGGCGAACAGGTGCAGGACCTGGTGGTCCAGGTCCATACGACCACGCCGCCGGCCGTGGTGGAACGCGTCCGCGCCATGTACGCGGCCGAACGGTAGGTGGGTCGCATGGACGACAAGGGCGCGCTGGACGGCATCCGGGTGGTCGAGCTCGCGAACTACGTCAGCGGGCCGTACGCCGGCATGATGCTGGCCGACTTCGGCGCCGAGGTGATCAAGATCGAGGTGCCCGGTACCGGCGATCCGTTCCGCGGCTGGGGTGCGGTGGACTACAGCCCGACCTTCGGATCGGTGAACCGCAGCAAGAAGAGCGTCGTGCTCGACCTCAAGACACCCGACGGCAAGGCGGCCGCCGCCAGGTTGATCGCAAGCGCCGATGTCGTGATCGAGAATTTCCGACCCGGGACGCTGGAGCGGCTGGGTCTCGGCTACGATGAAAGCCGCGCCGGCAATCCACGGCTGATCTGGTGCTCCATCACCGGCTTCGGGAATCTCGGTCCGCTTGCCGACCGGCCGGGCTACGACACCGTCGGGCAGGCGATGGGCGGCCTGCTCAGCGTGCTGACCGACATGGACGCGCCCAAGCCAATGGGGATTTCCTTTTCGGATCACCTAGCCGGCATGGTCGCCGCCAACGGCATCCTGGCGGCGCTCCAGGCGCGGCATCGCACCGGCAGAGGGCAGCGCGTCGACACCTCGCTGCTTGAGGCCACGGTGTCGTTCATCGGCGAAAACGCCGCGCGCCTCTTCGAGAACGGCAAGGTACCTGACCGCGCCACGCGGACCCACACCGCGCAGGTCTATGCCTTCGTGGCCGGGGACGGAAAACCCTTCGTGATCCATCTGTCGTCACCCGAGAAATTCTGGAAGGGGCTGGCGCGCGTTGCCGGTCATCCGGAATGGCTGGGCGATCCTCGCTTCAACCCGCGCCGGGCCCGGCAGAAGAATTACGATACCTTGCACGCTGCGCTGCGCGAGGTGTTTGCGACCAGGGACCGCGAGCACTGGTTGCGGCGTTTGACCGAGGAGGACGTTCCATCCGGCCCGCTGTACGATTTTGCCGAGGTGTTCGACGATCCGCAGGTGAAGGCGCTGGACATGCGGGTGAAGGTGCCCCATCCCAAACTTGGCGAGGTCGAACTGGTACGCAACGGCGTGCGGCTGTCGGACACCCCGGTGCGGATCGACCGGGCGTCGCCCGAGCTTGGCGAACACAATCGAGAGATACTTGGGAAATAGGGAGCGCACGATGCGGGTTCGTCAGTTCGCCGTCTTGGTTGGAATCATGATCGCGGCTTCTACCGCTGCGCAGGCGCAGACGCCCGCCGAATTTTACAAGGGCAGGCGGATGACCATGATTACGTCGGCCTCGGTCGGCGGCGGCTACGATCAGTACGCGCGGCTGCTCGCCAAGCACATGCCGCGCTTCATCCCCGGCAATCCCTCGATCGTGGTGCAGAACATGGTCGGTGCCGACGGCATCCGGGCAGCGAACTATCTCTACAAGGTTGCGGCGCAGGATGGCTCCGTGATCGGCGGCGTGTCCCGCAACAACGGTCTCTCTCTGTTCTACGATCCTTCCAACAAGTCAGTTCAGTTCGACGCGCGGAAGTTCCATTGGCTCGGATCGCCGCAACAGGAAATCGGGTTGTTCCTGATGCGGACGCAGAAGGGCGCACGTACGATCGACGACCTGAAGCGGATCGAGGCGACCGTGAGTTCGACCGCGCGCAACTCCCCGACATCGATCTATCCGCGCATGCTCAACGCTCTCTACGGGACCAGGTTCAAGGTTGTAGAGGGCTATGCGGGCTCACAGGAGGCGCTTCTTGCGGTCGAGCGTGCCGAGGTTGACGGCCATGTCTCCGGCGGTTCGTCCGCTGCCTTTCGGGCGCGCATTGCGCCGTGGATCAAGAGCGGCGATGTCCGCGTGATCCTCCAGATGGGCATGGCGCGGGATGCCGCATTCCCTGACGTTCCAACCGCCATCGAAATCATGTCCAATCCGGCCGACAAGCAGTTGTTCGAGATCGCGTTCGCCGAACAGGTGATGGGCAGACCATTCGTGGTGCCGCCGGGCGTCCCCGCTGACCGCGTGAAAGTTCTGCGTGCGGCGTTCGACGCGGCAGTCAAAGATCCCGCGCTGCTGGCGGATGCCAAATCGCAGCGCATGGAAATCGATCCGGTGACCGGCACCGATATCAACGCTTTGCTTGACCGCGTCTATGCCGCTCCGGCAGATGTTGCCAACCGGCTGCGTGAGCTGGCGCGATAACGGGAGTTTCTCATCATGCTTGAACCGTCCCGCGACCTGCGCGACGCCTGTGCCATCGTCGGCATCGGCCACAGCCGGCTTGGCCGGGTGCCGGGCGTATCGAGCCTCGACCTTCTGGTCGAGGCGATGCGCAACGCCATTACGGACAGCGGCCTCAAGGTGTCGGACATTGACGGTATCGTCTGCCGGGGCCCGGACGATATCTACAGCCATCATCAGCAGATCGGGGCGCGGCTCGGCATCAATGTGAGATTTTCCACCTCGCTCGACAACGGCGGGGCCAGCCAGATCCTGGCAGTTGCAATTGCGAGCATGGCGATCAGGGCGGGGATGGCGACCACGGTGATCTGCGGCTATGGGCGCGATTCCTGGTCGCGCACACATTCATCCGAAGAGGCCAGGGTCAAGAATCAGACAACCCCCGACGACCAGCTGCCGAAGGAGTTTGCGCCCGAATACGGCTACTTCGGCGCCGTCGCGGCGCACGCGTTCGGGGCAACCCGCCACATGCACCTCTACGGCACAACCCGCGACCAGTTCGGCGACATCGCGGTCGCCTTCCGCGAGCATGCGCTGCGCAATCCCGATGCCCAGATGCAGAAGCCGCTGACCAAACAGAAATATTTCGAGGCGCCGCAGATCGTGTCACCGTTCGGGCTGTACGATTGTAGCCTGCGCTCGGACGGCGCCGGCGCTGTGATCGTGACCAGCCGCGAGCGGGCGCGCGATCTCAAGCAGCCGCCGGTACTGATCAAGGGCTTCGGCAGCTTCAACAATCTCCGCGGCTGGTTCGCCGACGACAACATGGTGACGACGGCTGCGAAGAAAAGCGGCGAGATGGCCTATCGGATGGCCGGAGTCGGCCCGCAGGATATCGACTGCGCGCAGATCTACGACTGTTTTACCTACATGGTGCTGACGCAGCTTGAGGACTACGGCTTCTGCAAGAAAGGCGAGGGCGGAGCCTTCGTCGCGTCCGGCGCGCTCCGCATGGGCGGTCGGCTGCCGACGAACACGTCCGGGGGGCAGCTGTCGGAAGCCCATGTCGAGGGCATGCTCCAGGTGGTCGAGGGCGCGCGCCAGATGCGCCACACCTATCCGCCCGAACGCCAGGTCAAGGGCGCCGAGGTTGCGCTTGTATCCGGCCACGGCGGCAACCAGGTCTGCCATTCGACGCTGATCCTCGGGAGGGCATGATGAGCGATCGCGCCCGCAAGCCCGTCCCGAAGCCTGCACCGGAATCGGTTCCTTACTGGGAAGCGGCCAGGCGGCACCGGCTCGAACTGCCGAAATGCAATGCCTGCGGCAAATTCTGGTTTCCGCCGTCGCAATCCTGCCCGCACTGCCTCGCGGCCGATTTCGGCTTCCGGCCGGTGTCGGGGCGCGGCAAGGTGTTCAGCTTCGTGACCTTCCACCGTGTCTATCATCCGGCCTTCGCAGGCGAGGTGCCGTATGTGGTGGCGCTGGTAGAGTTGGAGGAGGGACCGCGCCTTCTCACCAATATCGTCGGCGTGACGCCCGACGCGGTCACCTGCGATATGCCCGTCAAGGTGACATTCGACGATGCGGCGGAGGATGTCTCGGTGCCCAAATTTACGCCGGCCTGACCGGGCCGGGTCAGCGCAACGGTCGGCGTCCCTTACGTTCGACGATCACGGCCGGCCTTGACCGCTCCACCTTCTCGGCCGGCGGTGAGGGTGCGGTGTCGCCGTCCTCGCGCAGGTCGACCGGATAGGCCGGCACCGTCGTTGTAATGGAGTGCTTGTAGACGATCTGCTGCTCGCCGTCCCGCTCCAGCAAGACGCAGAACGTGTCGAAGCCGGCAACCACGCCCTGGAGGCGCACCCCGTTGGCCAGGAAGATGGTAACCGGCGTGCGCCTGCGCAGAAGATGGTCGAGAAACGTATCCTGGAGACGATGGATGTTGTCTTTTGCCATTGCACTTCACGTTTTGTCGGTACCGCGACTGTCGGCAGCAAACACGTCAGGATGATGACGGATCCTTCACCGTCGGGTCCGCGACTGGATTCTGCTTTGGCGCTGAATCGCAAATGTGTGCAATTGTCGCCAATTCCGATGGGGATTTGAACATCGAGGCGCGCAGGGCTGCCCGGCGGGAATCCGGGACCTTGTCCGGGCGAGAGCGGCCAGGCCCAGTGACGCTTGACAGCTCGCTGCGAGCCCCTGTATTTAACTTCTCAGTTAATTAACCGATGAGTAAACCAGTGTTCCCCGACCGCCTCAGCGAAACATTCGCGGCGCTGGCCGACCCGACGCGCCGGGCGATCCTGGCGCGGCTCGCGCTCGGCGAAACCTCGGTCTCGGAACTCGCAAAGCCGTTCGATATCAGTGCTCCTGCGATCTCCAAGCATCTGAAAGTGCTGGAGCGGGCGGGCCTGATCACGCGCGGCCGCGCAGCGCAGTGGCGGCCGTGCAAGATCGAACCGGAAGGACTGCGGGGCGTTGACGATTGGCTGGAGCGCTACCGTCGCCTGTGGGAAGCCCGCCTCGACCGCTTTGAGGACTACCTGCGGGGATTGCAGGCAAAGGACAAGACGGAGAAGAGGCGTGGCCGCAGGAAGTAGCCTCGATTTGGAACGCTGTCCTCCTCGGCCGCCGAGCGCGATCGCGTTTTCAGGGATTGCGGCGCCGACAAGGGACCGGCGCAGACGCTGGCGCGCCTTGCCGACTGCGTGGCCAGGATCGCGGTCTGGCAAGCATCACGACAGGAGGATATCGAATGGCAATCGCCACGCACAAGATCACGCCATGCCTGTGGTTCGATACCGAGGCCGAAGCCGCGGCCAACCACTACGTCTCGATCTTCAAAAATTCCAAGATCGGGAAAATCGGACGCTACGGCAAGGAGGGCAAGGAGATTCACGGGAAGGAAGCCGGCTCGGTCATGGCCGTCGAGTTCGAGATCGAAGGACAAAGATTTGTCGCGCTCAACGGCGGACCGCAATTCAAATTCGACGAGGCGATCTCATTCCAGATTCACTGCGAGACGCAGTCAGAGGTCGACTACTTCTGGAGCAGGCTCACCGACGGCGGCAAGGAAGTCCAATGCGGCTGGCTGAAGGACAGATTTGGACTGTCATGGCAGGTCGTGCCAAGGGTCCTCCCGGAGCTCCTAGGCGATCCCAACCCGGAGAAAGCCGGCCGCGTCATGAATGCAATGCTTAAGATGAAGAAATTTGACATCGCAGCCTTGCAGCAGGCGGCGGCGGGTTGACGACGCAACGACCAAACCGGAGGAAGGACCTATGCCTGTCACGCCCTATCTGTTCCTCGATGGCCGATGCGAGGAGGCGATCGAGTTCTACAAGAAACACCTCGGCGCCGAGGTCGGAATGATGATGCGGTTCAAAGAGGCGCCCGAGGACCACAAGCCCGCGCCCGGGACCGACGACAAGATCATGCACGCCTGCATCACCATCAACGGTGCACCGGTGATGATGTCCGACGGCCGCTGCACAGGGAAAGCCAGTTTCCAAGGCTTTGCGCTTTCGCTCGACGCAAAAGAGGCTGCCGACGGCGAACGGGTGTTCAATGCGCTGGCACAGGGCGGCCAAATCCAGATGCCGATGATGGAAACCTTCTTTGCCAAGAGTTTCGGCATGGTTGCCGACAAGTTTGGGGTGGGCTGGATGGTCATCGCGGGTCCTAAAAACCCGTGACCGCCACCGACAACAACGCTCGGACAAGTCCCGACTTCGTGATCGCGCGTGCGTTCGACGCGCCGCGCGGCTTGGCGCGGCCTGTCGCGATCGCCTGATGGCACGTGCGTCCTGCGCAGGGTGGTCAATGGGCGCAGCCGTATCTCTCGCTGTTCCAGCCGCACGACACGGCTGAGTTCACGCTCGAACCGCAGGGATCGGCCACTCACGTCAACTGGTCGATGTTCGGCCCCAATCGCTTCGTCGGCAAGGTCAAGAGTATCTTCGTGAATGTCGATCGGATGGTCGGTGGCCAGTTCGACCAGGGCCTGGCCAACATGAAGGCTGTGCTGAAGACCCGCCGAAAAACCTGGGGATCGGGCGGCCCTCTGGCTTTGCGGGCCTGTGCCGGCCTTTTCAACGGGAGCGACGATTCCGCGGCCGGCCTGGCCATTGCACGGAGAAATACCTGCTCCGCGCGGTTTGCCCGCGCAGCCGGACGATAATAGGCTAGAGTGACTCGCAACCGTCCGCACCGCAGGGAGCCCAGGGGTCGCATGCCGCAGCAGGTTTTCGTTTGCCACGAAATGGAGATGAAGGACGGCGATGTCCGTATCATCCGCCAGGACAGGATCGAGGTGGGAGTCTATCGCCATGCCGGCGCGTATTACGCCTACCGCAATCATTGCCTGCACCAGGGTGGCCCGGCTTGCGAAGGCATCATCCGGAACAAGGTCGTCGACCTCCTGGGTCCTGACAAGACCTTCCTGGGCCAGACCTATGACGAAGACGAGCCGCACATCGTCTGCCCCTGGCACGGTTGGGAATACAAGCTGAAGACCGGCGAATGTGCGCCCGATCCAAGCCTGCGGCTGAAACGCCACGAGGTGGTTCAGCGCGAGGGAGGCATCTATGTCGTCATCTGAGGTTCTCGACCGGCCGGTCGATACGCTCGAACGCGCCGCCGAAACGCTCGCCGCTGCCATGGGCGAACCCGACCGCGTCTCCGACGCCGCTCTGCGCAGCCTGATCGCCGGCGTGGTGCGCCTCTACGCCGCCAAGGCGGAAACCGGGATGCGCACGCCGCTGCCACCGAACGGCGGCGGCGTCACCATCACCGACACGATGCTAACGGTAACCGATCTCATGCATGCCCTGAACGTGCAGCTGTTCGAGCTCAGCATGTGGCAGGCCATGACCGGAAACTGCATTGCGCCGCACCAGCGTCTCGACGCACCGCAATCCTGAATGCTGCTCCTGATACGTCCCCGCAGCGGGCCGCGCTTCAACCAAGGAAAACAGCCATGAACGTGATGACGCCCATCGTCCGCGATCCCAACCAGGAAAAGTTCGATACGCG
>Ga0209172_10003939_pt1 | contig 21314 bp, 20 predicted proteins | sample LarsenN4metaG_FD_184113 | JGI IMG/M metagenome (GOLD analysis project Ga0209172, IMG submission 184113) | Hot spring sediment bacterial and archeal communities from British Columbia, Canada, to study Microbial Dark Matter (Phase II) - Larsen... ... | reverse complement strand
CGCCCACGAACAGATCCGGATGACTGGCCAGGCGAAGCTCGTTGAGCCGCCGCTGCTTGATGCTGTTCATGCCGATTGTGGTGCCGGGTGGCGCCCGCCGCACGACCTCTCGATCGCACCAGAGACACTGATCAGCCACGATCGACGGCAGCCGGTCAACGTGCGCGATGTGATAGAGCTTCGGCTGCGCCGGCACGGTCACGCCTCGGCCTCCTCGGGCATTGCGTCGCCGTCGCCGGCGTCGCTCTCCTCCGCGTCGCGCTCGACCTCGGCTTCGTCGAGCGGCTCGAGGTCTTCGGCTTCCTGCGGCAACCGCGCCGCCGCCTCGCGCACGTCGAGCTTGCCGGTGACCACGTCGGCAATCAGGCGGGTGCGGTATTCGCAAAGTAGATCGATCTCGCGGCGTGCTTTCTCAGCCGCGTCGTTCAGACCGCGGGTACGCTCTTCGAGTGCCCTGAGAAGCTCTTCCTGCTCGGAGAGCCCAGGGAGGGCGAGCACAATCCCCTTCATTCGGCCAAGGCCGAGATCTTGGTTGGTCGCCCCACGGGTGAATAGTTGAGCTTGCTCGTAGCAAGGAGGAGAGTTCAGGACGAGCGCAAGGTATTCGGGCAGGACTTTGTACCTCTTCACCTTCAAGACCGCCACGTGAACCCAGACTTGGAATCGAAAGCGTAGGTCGACTGCGCGTGCGACCCCTGTCGTACCCCCTTTCGTGTATAGAACGTCGCCAACCTCGGGTACAACGCGCTTGCTGAACTCCGCGTAATCCGCCTCGGAGATGTACTTAGCATCGCCGAGACTCCAACGATCAGCCTTAATGTTTCGCGCTGACAGAAACGGGATCCCGCTGTCCAGATACCGCGGCGAGTGGTGCGGCCCATCAACTGCACGCGTAATGACGCGTCGGAGCGTCAGGACCTCCCAATGCTCCGGCACATCCCCCAGCCACTCCCCGCCGGAGGGCTTGAGGCGGACGTTGGGGTGAAGGCCGCGGGTGACGGCGCGATGGATGATGGCCTGCTTGTATTCCTCCAGCAGCTTGATCAGCTTCTGCTTGGCGCGGATGTACCGCCGAATCCGCCGGTCCGCGTGGTCGAGGAAGCGGACGATGGCGGCTTGTTCGTCTCTTGGCGGCACCAGCACAGGCATGCGCTTGATGTCGCTGAAGTCAAGGTTCTGCCTTAGCCCGGAGCCGAACCCATAGATGATCTTCAGCAGGTCATAGGCGTTCAGGTATTGATAGCCGAACTCATTCAGCACGATCGGCTTCGTCTCCAGGCACATGTACGCGGCGGTGATGATGCCGCGATGGCGCGCATGCCCAACCCGGAGGCTCGTTTGGTCGTTCTGCAGATCCGTGGTGCGAACGATTATGTTGCCCGGTTCGACGATCTGGTAGGTCTCGAATGACTCGGGCACCAAACCACGCAACTTCTCGGGCGCTTTGACGATGATTCGGCCGTAGCTCAACGACAGCACGGTCGATTCGCCCAAGCCGGTATTCTTGACCTGCCTCGGTCTGTACACGGCGAACGCAGGCGAGACCTGCCAATGTTCCGGTACCTGCCCAAGCCACGGCACCCCGGAGTCCTTCATCGCGGGATACGGCTTGAGGTCACCCAACGGCGCGCCTCCGGGCGCCTTCGGCGTCACGTATGCGGGCGGCGGCGCTTCCCTTGCCGATGGGGCATCGAACAGCGACGGTTGATCGATGCCATCCTGCACAGGCCGACGGGAACTGGAAACAGGGGCAGGCGTCGCTTTGGAATCCCCTGTTGTCAGCTCACTCTCGCCGATCGCCGTAATCGGCCGACCAAGAAACAGGAACTCAGGTATGTCCGGTGGCTCCACGGTCAAGAACGCGTCGCGCCCTTGCGACTTGACAGCTTCCCGCAGTTCCATCAACAGGCGCCCGAGGACGTTCATGCCCACCAGGGTCTGGTCGTCCACAGGCTTCGCGCCCCAGAAGTCATCCCTGCGTGACTCCTCGACGATCGGTCGATCGCCTGTCCGCAGCAAGAGCTCGCTGAACTTCGCCCAGTTCTGCACCAGCTTGACACGCAGGCACCAGCGCATCACCTTGACGCGCACCCGATCCCAATCGGGGCGCGAGTCCTTGCGATGCGGCTTGCTCTTCATCTTGGCCGTCATCGGGCTCGCCTGCCCGATGATCAGCCGTTGGACCTCCGGCAGGTGCGGGAAGCGGCAGGCCTGATACAGCGCTTCGGATGTGTAGATGCGGGTGCCATGCACATGCAGCGGGAAACCGCCCGCCATGTTGGACAGGCCGCCGAACGGTGCATCCGTCTTCAGGAAGACGACGCTGCTCGCGCGGTCGTAGGTCCGCGTCTGGTCGTTCGTTTGGCGCTCAGAGGTCGAAGACATCGGAATCGATATCCTGTGCGTAGGTCTTTCGCGGCAAGAGCGGATACCACTTGGAGAACGGGTGACCCGCTCCAGCCTCGGGGTCGCCCCACCAGAGAGCCAGCGGTACGTTGTTCGGACAATTGCGATACGTGACGATCATCGACCCAAACCCCAGACCGAAGGGGCTGAAGCCGAGCGGGCGCAGGGCCCTGCTTGGGTTCTGGCTGAAGGAGCGAATGCGCATGCCTGCCAACAGGAGTTCGCGTTCGAGAAGCTGGCGACCGTCCTCCGACGAGAAGATCTGGTGCTCAAGCTTTCCACCAGGCGCTCGCGGCTCGAACGGGAACTTCCGTTCCTCGGCCATATATGCCTTCAACGTCGCGTCATCCGGGATCACGGCGGGCCACAGCACTTCAGAGGTCGCGCGGTACCTGTTGCGGTTCTCGATGCGCAACGCAGCCCAAAACTCGAACTTCAGATTCTTGCCTGCTTGCCCTGCGACATCCTTCAGGCGCTCTTTGCATTTCCACTCGCCGAACCGGTGAGCAGCGATAACCAGCACGTGAACCGTACCTTGAGGTGGTGCAGCCTTGTCAATCCAGGACGACAAGTCAGAACCGATGCGCCCGCCTGTGAACAGTACGTCATCGAGGTAGATGAAGTCGCCTCCGTCGACGCCACACTGCTCGATGTCGAGGCCACACTGTGTCTTCAGGGCTTCGCCGAAAAGCTGCCGGATCTCCGCCTGGCTGTGACCGTTCTGCTGGATGTCCAGGAAATGTGCCTTGCGCCAGAAATCGCACGGTTGGCCCCCAGCGAGAGTCTTGTGCGCGATCTGCCTTCCGAAGAACTGACTGACCGTCGCGCGCGCAAAGTACGTCTGCTTGAGCACGTGGTCGAGTTCCCGAAGCAGAGGAACCTGAACCTCCGCGCCGAACTGGCAGACCCAACGGTCGACATGCTCGGCGGTCGGCGCCGGAAGATCACCCGCTCGGTAGTCAGCGGTGGTCTGGGCGATCGACTCGAGCAGCGTCTGCCGTTCCGTCACGGCTTGCCTCCGGGCTTCTTCTGAAGCGGCGCGCGGCTGGCCGCTCGATAGTGCTCCGGTTGATCCTTGACGAGTTCGACTTCGTAGCGCCGACGATCAAGCACCTCCAAGAAGCCCATGACGTGACCCTCATCGACAACAAGCTTCCCGTTGATCTCGCTGAAATCCACGCCGGTCGCTTTGCAAAGTTTCTTGAGATTGCGCTTGTCGATGTTCTTCGACTCCTTCTGCCCACGAATGGACGCGAGGTACCTCGCCGCCCGCGGATGCGTGGCCGCATAGGCCGCGATGCCGCCGAAATCGACGAAGGCGATGTCGTGCTGAAGCGCCTTTGCGTTTTTGGGTACCGCCGCCAAGATCGCCGATTGAAGCTGCCCGGCAAACTCGAACCCGCTCGGCCTAAGGATGTGGATCGCGGCATCATCGATGAGAACGTCGAAGTCCGTGTCGAGCTTGAAGACCCGGTCTTCGATGATCCTGAGGGTGTCATCGGCGAACCTGATCAGCCGATTCTTCAGGACGCCCTTGAACTGAGTGGCACGCCGCAGCGCGGTGAGCTTTCGCCCTTTGGCGTCGGTCAGACGGGCGAAGTAGCAGAACACCTTTCCGGGGTCCTGAAGCGCGTTCGCTGCTGGGTCGAGGTTGACGGCCTCATGGAGCGATTTCAGAGGCGCGCTCAACTCGTCGTCAAGCGGAAGGTGCAGATACTCCTCGCTAGCGTGCTTCTCCGAAGGTTCGTATAGCGGCGGATCAGCGGTTAGCTGCCGCATTGCCGCCCAGGTTGCATCAACCATTTCGCGCAACGCTTGCTGCACGCCAGCGTCAACTGGAACGTAGGCATAGGTGCGAGCGTCGTCGATGTCTCGCCCGACACCGAACTCGACGTGCTTGATGCTCTGCAGATCGAATTGCAGCTTCATCTCCGCGCCTCGAAATAGACGGTATCGCTCAGCCGATAGGCTCGGATACGCTCTCCGGATGCAACGCTCACACGCGGCGTGATCAGGACGTAGTTGCTTCGTCCACTCAGAGGATTACCGTCTGCCGCTGGGTACAGGCTGAAGACTCGGTAGCCGAACAGCGCAAAGAGAATGTTCATGTAATGCAAGTTCAAGTGCCAGAACATGAACACCACGAACCCCAGCCCCGCCAACGCTGCGGCCAGCGTGCGCCAGGTAGCCAGCGTGTCGGCGTAGAACGGCAGAAGCATCGCGAACAGATATACGAGCAAGTGCTCCCGGTTGTCCTCGACGGCCGCAATGGCTAGCTCTCTCGTGTCACCTCGCTGGCGGGCGATCCGGATGCGATACCAGAGGAAGGCATTTGGTCCCACGACCATCGCTGCGCAGAACGTAAGGAAGTAGACATCGGGAATCAGAGCCGTGCCACGGATCGCCCATAGGATGAAGAGCGGCGAAACGCTGCTCAGCACCATGAGAAGACGAGCCAGCTTGAGGCCCTCGTCATGCCCTGTTTGAATCATGGCCCGAGCACCTGCTTGAACCACAAGATGGCCGCCTCGCCTTCCTTGCGCGTCACCTCATCGACGGTGCGGCTGTGGCGGATGCCGTTGCGCAGCTCCGCGAGCTGATCGAAGCGCTTGGACAGCGTCTCCTTGTTCGGGAAGCGCGCCTGAAACAGCGGGCCAAGCGCTTTGCTCGCCACGGTGTCCTGCAGTTCTCGAAGGTCCGCGTACTCGAGCTTGCCGGCCAGTGTCGCGTAGTGATTTGCGTCGAGCGCGGCGTTCTTCTTGGCCATGGACTGGAGCCGCTCGTTGATCTTCTGCTGGACGTGCGGCGGCAGCTTCGACTCGTCGCCCGCAAGGGCTTCGCAGATCGCTTGCCGCAGGGCCAGCTCGATCTTCTCGATCTGCGCGTCGAGCTCGCGCAGTTGCGGCGGCAGATCCAGCCGCTCTTTAATTAGCAGGTCCTCGATCGCTTCCTGGATGGTGCGCTGCCGTTCGGCCAGGAAGTCCTCGAAGTCGCCGGCGGCGAAGGGCTTTCGCAGCAGGATGTCGAAGGCCGCCGGCGAGATGAAGTGCGACTCGAGCGTCGCGCGGACCGTGGCCTCGCCGTTGGCTGCGATGAGTTCCGGCAGATACTCGTTCGGCAGCCGGTCGTTGATCACGTTACGATTGGTGTCGGCGGTCAGGGGCGTGCGGTTCAGGATCGTATCGACCGAAGTCTCGAGCTTCAGCTCCTTGGCTTTGCTTTTCGGGACGATGTGGTGGTCGTCGAGATCACCGAATTGCGGCACGGTACCCGCCATCCAGTCCCGCGCACCGCGCAGGACCAGCAGATTGAAGACACCGTTGTAGACGGAGGTTCCGCGTTTCGTCTCGCGGCGAAGGTCCAGCGTCCGGAAGCGGGCCTTGAACTCTGCGATCAGCGCAGGCTCGGCGTCGTCGTTGTCGAACCAGGCCTTCAGATCCAAATAGTCACGCGCGGTCGTCGACTCCACGGACCCGGAATAGCGGTTCGTGAATACGCTGGCCCAGTACCAGTGGCGCAGCTTGCGCTGGCCGTCGAGCTGCCGGTTGGCAGGCAGCGATCGCGCCGCGGCCAGCGCCGCGGCAAACGCCGGGAGGATCGATACGTACGGCAGGTATTGCGACGAGATTGCGCCGAACTCCTGCGGGTGGCGCAGCAGGTTGATCGCCCGTTCGAGAGCATCCACCGCATCGCGCCAGCGCCTTTCGAAGTCCTGCACAGTGGGCACGAGCACTTCCTTGCGCAGCGAGCCACCGGCTTCGCGCACCTTCTTCTCCTGCCCGGGTAGCAGGAAGTACAGGTACTTCGGTGAGCAGTAAGCCTGCCGCAAGATCGACATCACCTGCAGGATGTAGACGTTGAGCCGCTCGCTTTCGACGAACTCCAGGCGCGGCGCAGCTTCCCGCCAGAGGTGCCTGAGCTGCAACCCCTTGGGCTTGAGCAGTGCGTTGACGAGGTCGAACACGTCGAGTCGGATGCCGCGGCTGTTGATCTGCGTGAAGATGTCGCAGACCTTGTCCAGCTCGAGGTCGCGATCGAGCTCGATGTACGCGATCTGGTACTGCTCCGTGATGCCCTTCAGGTGTTCGCCGAACGCCCGGGCATTCGCTGCGTGTCGTGCCGCAATCTCGGCCGCAGGGCCGTCGCCGGCCTGCGCTGCCTCCTTCTCTTTTGCCTGCCAGTGCTTCTCGTAGTCCTGCACCCAGTTGGGCAGCGCCCATCCGCCTTGGCCCACCACGGCGAGCGGAAACATGTGGCTGTCGAACTGCGCGGCGCGATCTTCAAGCAGCTTTTCGCCGCGCTGCGTCCAGTCGTACTCGAAGGCCTGGTCGTACGCTTCCTCCATGAACCGATCGACGCGGATAAAGTAAAGAAAGCGGTTCTGGCGACTGGGTGCCGGGACATCCGGCGCCAGGAAGGCGTAGTACATCGCGGTCAGCCGCTGCTGGCCGTCCAGCACGATGTGCGAGGGGTCCGCCTTGCCCTGGAACCCATAAAGCGGCTCGCAAGCCAATGCGGCGAAGTTCTCAGGCTTGCCCTTCCACAGCAGCAGGCTTCCGATGTAGTAGTCGAGGAAGATCGAGCGCAGAAGCTCCCGGATGTCCCATGGCTTCCACTCGAATTCGCGCTGGAAGTCGGGGATCACGTAGCGGCCTTCGCGCAGACGGCCGATCAGCGTGGTCAGGCTGACATGGTCTGGCTTCTGCGCGTCCTTCATGACTTGCCCCCAATGATCTCGCCGAGCAATCCCTCGGTCTCTTTCTCCAGCGCGAGGATGTCCGCCCGAATCTCTTCCAGAGTTCGCAGCGGCTGCGGCTTATAGAAATAGCGGGTGAAGCTGATCTCGTAGCCGGTCTTGACGCTCTCGGGCACGTACCAAGCGTCGGGCGCGTGAGGCAGCACCTCGCGCCGGATGAAGGCCTCGATACCGCCGTCTTCCAGCAGCGGCACCTGCTCGGTGTCGCGAAGATCCGGGTCGGGCTCGTATTCGACCACGGCAGGCTTGCCCTCGATCGTCACCTCGAACAAGCCGCGCAGCGGGTCGGCGGCCGTCCCCTTCTTGTGGATCTTTTTGATGACGCACGGCGCGTCGTCGGCGCGCTCGGCGGTCTCCTTCAGCGTCTTGATCTCCTTCGGCGTATACGCCTGCTCGGGGTCTATGCCCATCAGGCGTAGCGGGCGCTCGACCGTCACTTTCCAGTAGCCGAAGGCGGCGTTCGGGAAGATCTTCGACTGCCCGGTCTCCTCGAACTTCAGGAACACGTCGCAGATGCGCGCGATGTCCTCTTCCGACAGTTCGCAGTTTTTCTTGCCCAGGTTCTTGCGCAGCGGCTTGAACCACTGCGTGGCGTCGATCAGCTGCACCTTGCCCTGGCGGTGCGCCGGCTTGCGGTTGGTCAGCACCCAGATGTAGGTGGCGATGCCGGTGTTGTAGAACATGTTGAGCGGCAGCGCGACGATGGCTTCCAGCCAGTCGTTCTCGATGATCCAGCGGCGGATGTTGCTCTCGCCCTGCCCGGCGTCCCCGGTGAAAAGCGAACTGCCGTTGTGCACCTCGGCGATGCGGCTGCCGAGGCGGGTCGCCCGCTTCATCTTGCTGAGCAGGTTGACGAGGAACAGCATCTGGCCGTCGCTCGTGCGGGTGACGAGCGACAGTTCCTCGCCCCGATGCTGGACGACGAAGCGCGGATCCTTGATGCCGTCCTTGCCGCCCATGCGCTCAAGGTCGGCTTTCCAGCTCTTGCCGTACGGCGGGTTGGAGAGCATGAAATCGAACTCGCGCGACGGGAACGCGTCGTTCGAGAGCGTGGAGTGCTCCGGCCCGCCGACGATGTTGTCAGCGGCCTCCCCCTCGCCCTTGAGCAGCAGGTCCGCCTTGCAGATGGCGTAGGTCTCGGCGTTGATCTCCTGCCCGTAGAGGTGGGTGGCGACCTGCTTGCCGTGCTCTGCGGCAAGCTGCTGCAGCGTCTCCTCGGCTACGGTCAGCATGCCACCTGTACCACACGCGCCGTCGTACAGCAGGTAGGTGCCGGATTCGATCTGGTCTGCAATCGGCAGGAAGATCAGCTTCGCCATCAGTTTGACGGCGTCGCGCGGCGTCCAGTGCTCGCCGGCTTCCTCGTTGTTCTCTTCGTTGAAGCGGCGCACCAGTTCCTCGAAAACCGTCCCCATGCCGTGGTTATCGAGTCCGGGATGCCTGACCGTGCCGTCGGCATCGAGCACCGGATTGGGGCTGAGGTTGATGTCGGGCGACAGAAACTTCTCGATCAGCGTGCCGAGCGCGTCGGCCTTCGAGAGCCGCGGAATCTGGTTGCGGAACTCGAAGTTCTCGAGGATGTCCTGCACGTTCGGCGAGAAGCCGTCGAGGTAAGCCTCGAAGTCAGCTCGGAGCTGCTGCTGATTCGCGCGTGCCCTCAGGTCGCGCAGGGTAAAGGGCGAGGTGTTGTAGAAGGCCTGCCCGGCGGCCTGCCGCAGCGCCTGGTCCTGATGCACGATCCCTGCCTTGTCGAGCGCAGCTTTCGTCTCGAGCACGGCCTGTTTGGTCGTCTCGAGGACAGCGTCGAGCCGGCGTAGCACGGTCATCGGCAGGATGACATCGCGGTACTTGCCGCGGACGTAGAGGTCCCGCAGGACATCGTCAGCGATGCCCCAGATGAAGTTGGCGATCCAGTTCAGTTGATGCGGTTCCATCGGCGTTTCAGCGGCCGATACCCGGCGCGGCTCGCGGAGATCTCGTGCATCGAAGAATCCTCGAGCCAGTCCCTATCGGCTCGAAGCCGGCGCTCGCAGGCGTTCTTCTGATGCCTCGGAAAACGCCGCGGCAACGCACACCGAGCCGGCGCGCGTCCTGATGAAAGTCTAAGGATGCCAACGGCCCGGCGGCTCGACTCGCCTTTTGCTCGAAGCAAAACGTCGGTGCGCGCAAGAAGTTCGCCAAGAGGACGGTGAACGGGAGATCTATAACGAGATACCTTGCGCCGGACCGGCGGCGTATTCCAGAGCCTTCACCGATCAGGTGGCCAGCGGCACGGTCAAGGGATCCTGCACGTGCTTCGAGGACTCCAGAATCTCGAACCGGACAATTCCGCCGTCGTATCCGAAATCGGCCATCGCGCCGGGCCGCACTTCGTCGCTTTCCTTGATCCGCTCGTCGCGCAGCGAGATGGCCATCGTGTCGGTCTCCCGGTCGTAGTAGACGTTCATGCCGCACCCCCTTCGAGATACTTATCGAGCCTGGAACTCTTGCACACAGTAATGGCTACTTATTCCTCAGGCCGCTCCTCGACCACGACGCACATTGCCATGGGCTTGGCGAGAATAGCATCCTCATAACGGCGGATGAACACCTTCCGCCTGCCACGACCGATGACCTCACGGTCGGGCGCCTCGATCGTGCGTTCGGCCTCCGGCCGCTTGATGTCCCGCTCGCGAAGACTCGTGGCCGCATGAGCTGTCCATCGGATCGGCCTCATGGCGGCTCCCGCAGGAAAACCGCCCGGTTTCCGCGCGCACCCGTCGCGTTCAACGGGTCATTGGGACGTCTACGCAAGCTTGTGACTCCTCCTCTCGGAGATTGGCGCGCGACTCCCGCTTGGCGGTGAAGCGATGACGGGTTCATGGCGTACGGTTCCCGCGTCGCGTAGAGCCGGGAAGATTCGCCACGTGCGTGCGGTCCAAACGGCTTCGCCGGCAAGCGCCCGAAGACGCTGCCCGCGCATGCTCACAAGGGGCGCGCGACGAAATGTCGCTTGCACGACATGGGATTACCCGCGGCTTCAGGACCGCGCGATCCGCCGCCTCCTCCATCCCACCGTGATCACCTCCCCGTCGTGCGAGAGGACCGCGTAGAGCCGCGCGCGGCGACGGCCCAGGCGCCGGCGCGCCTCGGCGCCGAAGTAGAGGATCGTCGCGTGGCCGCGATGGTCGAAGGTCTCGCGGCCGAGGTCGAGCAGTTCTTCCAGAGCCTCGGGGGCGATGCCGCGCTGCTGCATGCGCGCGCGGGCGTGGGCGGTGAGCACGGGCTGCATGGCGCAGCCCTCATTCGCTCATCAGCCAGATGAGGCCCATCGCGGCGAGCGGCGCGAGGACGACGAGAAAGTCGAGCGGCACGGTCATGGTGCCATACTGCCTGGCGACAGGCTCAGGGCATGAGCCTGCGATCTCGCAGCGGCGCGCCTATCGGCCGGAGAGCACCGCCTCCAGGGCCTGCGCGGGGGTCACCACCTTGACCCCACGAAACACTCGCCCGAAGAGGCTGCCAAAGTCACGGGCGTCGCCGGTCACGAGGAGGTCGGCCCGACAATGCGCTTCGGCAGCCAGGATCGGCGCGTCTCTGGGCGGAAGACCATGGCTCGCCGCCCATTCGACAAGCGACGACGGTGCCTCGGGAGCGCTTCCTATGATGGCGAGGGCGCCATCGAGGCGGGCTTCATAACCGCTTGACTTGAGCGCGAGATTGCGCCGCGCTTCCTCCAGCGCGTGTGCGGAAGTGACGAGGGAGCAGTAGCCCGCGCGGGCGAGCGCCAGCAGGTGCTGCGCCCGTCCTTCGGGCTGATGCGCCGCCGAGAAGACGACGTTCGCATCCAGGAAAAGCTTCAACGGCGGCGGCGCTTGAGCGCGCGAGCCACTTTCGCACTCTCGACCGCCGTGCTGCGGTTCGCGCGTTCGAACTCGCGCACGCGTGCATCGCTATAGATCTCGACGGGATACACCGCCGCCGGCCGCAGGATGACCGCGCCATCGTCCGTGGCCTCGACAAGGAGCGTCGCGGAGCCCTGCAGCCCCAGCTTGCGCAACACGCCCGCGGGTAGCGAGATCTGTCCCTTTTTGCCCAGCCTGACGATGTCCACCGACGTTCTCCGGATTCCGGGTTTCCGGATTATCTCATCTCGGGATCCGATCGGCACGGCGGGGAATCCGGTTCAGCCGATGCTCAGCGATACCGCCTCGCCGCCGCCTCCAGCCGCTCGGCCACACGTCGGCGGAGCGCTTCAGGCCCGAGCACCTCCACGTCCGGGCCGAACTTGAGGATGTCCATGACAAGCTCGCGGTCGTCGGCGTAGGGGATCTCCAGAACGTAGCTGCCGTCGGGCTCGAAGGCCGATCGCTGCTTCGAGTGCCAGGTCTGCACCGACACCCAGCGCGCGGCGAGCGGCGAGAAACGGAGTTTCGCCCACGCCACCTCGCGTCCGGCGAAGATGCCATAGCCGCTCTTCAGATACGCGTCCAGCTCCGCGGCCGGGACCTCGCGGGCGCGCTCTTCCAGCAGCTCGACCGCGCGGATCGCGTCCACCGCGAAGCTTCTCAAGGCCTCGCGCAGGTGGCAGTACGCATCCACGTACCAGTTGTCCCGGTAGTGAACGAGCCGCTGCGGCGAGATGACGCGCTCGGTCTCGCGGTCTTCCATCCGGTTGTAATGGCGGATTCTCAGGCGCCGGCGCCTGAGCGTCGCGTGCGCCACCGTCGAGAAATGCTCGTGCCGGAGCTCTCGCGCGGCGAGATGCAGCACCCGCACGCGCCGCGCGACTTCCTCCTTCGCGTGGTCGCCCGCGCCGAGGATCGCCTCGATACGTTGGAGGAGCGGCTCGACGTGCGGCGCGAGCAGCCCCGGCTGGAGGTTCTCCAGCAAGTGCCGCATGGTCAGCAGCGCGTGGATCTCGGCCGCCGAGAACCACAGCCCGGGGAGCTCGTAGCGCGGCCCGGCGAGTGGTCTGCCGAAGCGGTAGCCGCCGGCGTCGCGGTCGTACTCGATCGGCGCATTGAAACGCTCTCGCATGTAGGCAAGGTCGCGCCTCAGTTGCGCGCGCGAGATGCCAAGCGCTTCCCGGATCTCCGCGAACGACACGGCGCGGCCGGCGCGCAGCATCCGGTCTATCCTGTAGAAGCGCTCGGTGCGGTCCATGGCGCGGTGAGTCGCACGTGAATTGTATCGGGCACCCGGCAGGGGTGCTGCATCGGAACGGGCGCATGCGGGTGCGGTTCCAGCGTTGCACGTTTTCCTCGAATCGGGCACTGTCTCGCCTCGCGACGAACACCAGATTTCGCTCCCGGAATTCCCAACAATGAGAATCGCAGTGCTCGGAGGCGGCAACGGCTCGTACGCCGCGGCGGCGGATCTGGCCGAGCAGGGCCACGAGGTGCGGCTGTGGCGGCGCGACGCCGCGGCGTTCGCGCCGGTGATGGAAAGCGGCGCGATCGGGCTGCGCGACGCGCGCGGCGCGCGACGGGTGCGGCTTGCGCTCGCCACCACCGATCTCGCCGCGGCGGTTCGCGGCGCGCGCCTTGTGCTCGCGCCGGTCCCGGCGACCGCGCAGGAGGAGCTTGCACGCGCGCTCGCGCCGCTCCTCGAAGCGGATCAGACCGTGTATCTGCCGCCGGGTACGTTCGGGAGCTACGCGATGGCCGCCGCCACGCGCTCGAAGGCCGTGTTCGCCGAGGCGGGCACGCTTCCCTATCTCGCGCGAAAGCGCGCGCCCGATGAAGTCGCGATCACGATCCGGGCGAAGCGCCTGCCGACCGGCGTCTTCCCCGCGCGCCGCACCGAGGAGGCGATGGCGGCGATCCGCGCTGCGTATCCCGCGGCGCACGCGGTGGAGGATGCGCTCTCGGGGGCGCTGATGAACGCCGGGCCGATCATCCATCCGCCGCTCATCCTCATGAACGCGGGGCCGCTGGAACATTCGGACCGCTACGACATCCACGCCGAGGGCACGCAGCCGGCGATCCGGCGCGTGACCGACGCGCTGGATGCCGAGCGGATCGCCGTGCGCGAGGCGCTCGGCTACGCGCCTTACCACTATCCGCTTCGCGACCATTACGAGAGCGACCGCTGGATGTACGGCGACGCGCACGACCGGCTGGTCGAATCCGGCGACTGGCGAGAGCGCGTGGATCTGCGCACGCACCGCTACATGCGCGAGGACGTGGCGCTCGGCCTCGCGTTCCTCGTCTCGGTCGCGCGCTGGGCGGGCGTTGCCGCGCCGGTCGCCTCGGGGCTGCTCGCGATCGCCTCGGCGGCGCTCGGCGAGGATCTCTACGCTGAGAGCCCGCGTACGCTGGAAGCGCTCGGGCTTGCGAGGCTCGACCGCGCGGCGATGAAGGCGTTGCTCGCCGAAGGGCTCGCGCCATGACGCGGCTGGCGCGAATCGGCGCGCTCGGCGCCGGCCGCATGGGCCGCGGCATCGCGCACGCCTTCGCCTATGCCGGCCACGAGGTCCTGCTGATTGACGCCAAGGAGCGTCCGCAGGAGGAAACCGCACGGCTCGGCGCGCAGGCGCTGGACGAGGTGCGCGCGAGCCTCGCTGCGCTCGCCGAGGCGGGCGCGTTCGATGCCGCCGAGATCCCGGCGATGCTCGCGCGCATCCGGTTCGTTTCGCGCGCCGAGGCGCCCGCCGCGCTCGCGGAGGTGGACGTGCTTTTCGAGGGCGTGCCGGAGGTGCGCGAAGCGAAGGCGCAGGCGTTCGCTTTTGCCGGCGCGCACCTTGCGCCGGATGCGATCGTCGCCTCGACCACCTCGACGATGCTCTCCACCGAGCTTGCGGCGCTCGTGCCCCGTCCGGCGCGCTTTCTCAATTCGCACTGGCTCAATCCCGCGTATCTCATTCCGCTCGTCGAGGTTTCGCCGCATCCGGGAACCGACCCGCAGGTGACCGAGCGGCTGGAAGCGCTGCTCGAGGCGATCGGCAAGAAGCCGGTGCGCTGCGCCCCGGCCCCGGGCTTCATCGTGCCGCGGCTGCAGTCGCTCGTCATGAACGAGGCGGCGCGCATGGTCGAGCAGGGAATCGCCACGCCGCAGGACGTGGACCGCGCCGTGCGCTACGGCTTCGGCATCCGCTACGCGACGATGGGCGTGGTCGAGTTCACCGATTACGGCGGGCTCGACATCCTTTACTACGCGAGCCGGTACCTCGCCGCCGCGACGGGCGACTCCCGCTTCGCCCCGCCCGCGATCATCGAGCGCTACATGAACGAAGGCCGGCGGGGCCTGCGCGAGGGTCGGGGCTTTTTCGACTGGAGCGGCACCGACACCGCGCGCTACCGCCGCGAGGTGCTCGCCCGCCAGCTCGCGCTGCTCGAGCACCTGGGGCTCGCGCCCCGGCCGAACGCGGCGCTCAGATCCGGTTCCGCTCGATGAGCTGGCGCGCGATGATGATGCGCTGCATCTCGTTGGTGCCCTCGCCGATGCACATGAGCGGCGCATCGCGCAGCAGCCGCTCGATGGGATATTCCTTCGAATAGCCGTAGGCGCCGTGGATGCGCATCGCCTCGAGCGCGTTCTCCAGGCCCGCCTCCGAGGCGAAATACTTCGCCATCCCCGCCTCCATGTCGCAGCGCCGGCCCTCGTCGTAGGCCTGCGCCGCGTGCTCGACGAGCAGGCGCGCCGCCTCGCAGCGCGTCGCCATTTCGCCCAGTTTCAACTGGATCGCCTGGTGCTCGCAGATCGGCTTGCCGAAGGTCTTGCGGATCTGCGCGTAGCGCACCGATTCGTCGAGCGCGGCCTTCGCCACGCCGGCGCCGCGCGCCGCGACGTTGATGCGGCCGAGTTCCAGACCGCTCACCGCGAGGTAGAAGCCCTGGCCTTCCTCGCCGATCCGGTTCGCCGCCGGCACGCGGTGGTTGTCGAAGACGAGCTCCGCGGTGTCTATGCCCTTGTAGCCGAGCTTTTCCAGTCTGCGCGAGGCGGTGTAGCCGGGCCCCTTCTCGGCGATGAACATGGTGAGACCCCGGCGCGGCGGCTGCGCCGCCGGATCGGTCTTCACCAGGAGCGCGCAGCAGTTGCCCTCGGCGCCGTTCGTGATCCAGAGCTTGGTGCCGTTGACGACGTAATGGTCGCCTTCGCGCACCGCGCGCGTGCGGATGCCGGAAAGGTCGGTGCCCGCGTCCGGCTCGGTGAGCGCGAGCCCGCCGCGCAGCTCCCCCTTCGCCATGCGCGGCAGGAACCGCTCCTTCTGCTCCTCGGTGCCGAAGCGCTCCACCAGCACCGCCATCATCAGGTGCGAGTTGAAGATCCCGGTGAGCGACATCCAGACGCTGGAGATCCGCATGACGATCTTGGCGTAGGTCGAGGCCGAGAGCCCCAACCCGCCCCACTTCGGGTCGAGCACCGCGCCAAAGAGGCCCATCCGCTTCATCGTCTCGACCATCGCGTGCGGGTAGATGTCGTCGTGCTCCAGGCGCATCACCTGCGGGCGCACCTCCCTCTCCAGCCAGCGGTCAATGGCATCGAGCAGCGCCGCTTCCTCGGCCGGGTCGGTGCGGCGCGGCGCGCGCGGCGCGGGGGTCGGCTTCATCGCATCGTCTCCTTCGCGGTCTAGTAGTTGGCCTTGAGCTCCAGCGCGTTCCCCGAGCGCTTCATGACGAGGATGGTGCGGGTGAACTCGCAGACCTTGACGCCGTTCTGGTTGAGCCCGGTGGTGCGCACCGTGACGATGCCCGCGTCCGGCCGGCTTTTCGAGTCGCGTTTCTCGAGCACCTCCGACTCGGCGTAGAGCGTGTCGCCCGCATAGAGCGGGTGCGTCAGCCGGATGTCGGTCCAGCCGAGGTTGGCGATCGCCTTCTGGCTGACGTCGGTGACGCTCATGCCGACCATGAGCGCCACCGTGAACGGGCTGCACACGATGCAGCGGCCGAATTCGCTGTGCTTGGCGTACTCCTCGTCGAAGTGCAGCGGGTGCGTGTTCATCGTGAGCAGCGTGAAGGCGATGTTGTCGTACTGCGTGATCGTGCGCCCCGGACGGTGCTGGTAGATGTCGCCGACGCGGAAGTCCTCGTAATAGCGCCCGAAGCGCTCGCGGAACGTGCGCTCGCCGACCTGGACGGATTCGCCTGCCATGACCTGCCCCCGCTGCGGGATACGGAAAAGCGGCTAGAATTGTACGGACAATACATGCGAGCCGCAACCACCGCCCGGGCGCGCGCCGCGCCGCCGCGCCCGCGTTACCTGAGCATCGCGCGCGAGCTGCGCGGCGCGATCGCCGCCGGCCGCTACGCGCTGGGCGCCCAGCTTCCGACCGAGCACGCGCTGTGCCGGCGCCTGAAGGTGTCGCGCCACACCATCCGCGAGGCGATTCGCGTGCTCGCCGCCGAGGGGCTGGTCAGGCGCCGGCCGCGCGCCGGCACCGTGGTCGCGGCGCTTCCCGACGAAACGCGCTACAGCCACGGCATCACGTCGCTGCGCGACCTGTTCCAATACGCGCTCACCACCGATTTCGAGTACCTCTACATCGGCCGCATCGGCCTCGCGAAGGCGCTGGCGCGCGCGCTGCACGCGAAACCCGGCGAGGAATGGATCTTCGCGGTGGCGCTCAGGCGCGAAGCCCCCGGCGGCAAGCCCTTCGGCGTGACGCGCCTGTACCTCAATCCGGCGCTCAAGGGGATCGAAAGGAGGCTGCGCGGCGCCAAAGGCCCGGTGTACGCGCTGATCGAGCGCGAGTTCGGCATCCGCATCGAACGCGTCGAGCAGACGATCTCGGCCATCGCGCTCGAAGCCGAGGATGCGGCCCACCTCGGCGTCGCCGCCGGCGCACCGGGCCTCGCGATCCGGCGCCGGTACTTCGACGAGCGCGGCCGGGTGCTGGAATTCGCCGACAACGTGCACCCGGCGAGCCGCTACGCCTACCGCATCGAGCTGCGGCGCTGAGCCGTCCTTGACGGCCGTCGGCCGGGGCCGCTATATTGTCCGTACAATTATTCTGTCGCTTTGCCGGAGCCTCGAAGTGAGATCGCTGCGCCTGTCCGCCCTGCTTTTCGCCGCCCTCGTCGCCTGGAGCGTTTTGCCCGCCCGCGCGCAGGACTACCCCGCGAAGCCGGTGCGCATCCTGCTCGGTTTCCCGGTCGGTCAGGCGACCGACATCCTCGCGCGCATCGTCGCGGCGCGGCTCACGGCGCAGTACGGCCAGCAGTTCTTCGTCGAGAACCGGCCGGGCGCCTCCGGAATCATCGCGACCGAGCTCGCGGCCAAGGCGGAGCCCGACGGCTACACGCTGCTTGCCACCTCCAGCGGCCCGCTCGCCGTCAACCCGGCGCTGTACCCGAAGCTGCCCTACGACGTGCCGCGCGATTTCGTCATCGTGGCGGGGCTGGGCGTCGTGCCCTACGCCGTCGTGGTGCATCCGTCCTCGCCGGTGAAGGACATCCAAGGGCTCGTGGCGCTCGCGAAGGCCAATCCCGGCAAGCTGAACTACGCCTCCGGCGGCAGCGGCGTCACCAATCACCTCGTCACGGAGCTTTTCAAGGCGGCGGCCGGAATTGACATGGTGCACGTGCCGTACAAGGGCGGGCCTGCGGCGCTCACCGATCTCGTGAGCGGGCGCGTGGACGTGATGTTCGAGACCCTGACCGCGACGCTGCCCCTCATCAGGAGCGGCAAGCTGCGCGCGATCGCGGTGTCTAGCGCGACGCGCTCCAGCGCGCTTCCGGACATGCCGACGATCTCCGAGAGCGGCTTTCCGGGGTTCTCCGGCGTGCCCTGGGTCGCGATGGCGGCGCCGTCGAAGACGCCGCGCGCGATCGTCGAGCGCCTGAACGCCGACATCAACCGGATCCTCGCCACGCCGGAAGTGCGGCAGCAGTTCCAGGCGCAGGGAACCGAGCCGCTCGTCCTCTCGCTCGAACAGGCCGCCGAGTTCGTCAAGGCCGAGGGTGAGAAATGGGCGAGGGCGGTGAAGCTGTCCGGGGCGAAAGTGGACTGACGAGGTGACCGGGCTTCCGACTACGGGTCGCGCCACCGATCAGGTCGCGGCGGTCGCGCACGGCGCGGCGAGCATCGCAGAGCGCCTCGCCGAATTCACCGCCGGCCTCACCCGCGACGCGCTTCCGGAGCCGGTCGCGCTGCGGGCGAAGCACCTCATCCTTGATGCCGTCGGCTGCGCGCTCGCCGCGCGGCGCGAGCCCTTCGCCGGACGGATCGCGCAATCGGTCGCGCGTCTCGCCGGGCCGGGCCCGCGGGGCGTGATCGGCATGGCACTGCGGCTGCCGCTACGCGACGCGCTGCTCGTGAACGGCGCGCTGCTTCATGGGCTCGATTACGATGACACCCATCCGGCGGGGGTCATCCACCTCACGGTGAGCGCGTTTCCCGCCGCGCTCGGTGTCGCGGCCGAGCGCGGCGCCTCGGGCGCCGAGCTGCTCGCCGCCTACATCGCCGGCGTCGAAGTCGGGGCGCGCCTGGCGAGCGTCGCCAAAGGCGGCTTTCACCAGGTCGGCTTTCATCCGACCGGTCTTGTCGGTGCGTTCGCCGCGAGTCTGGTCGCCGGCCGGCTGATGAAGCTCAACGCGCCGCGGCTCGCCGGGGCGCAGGGCATCGCGCTCTCGTTTGCGAGCGGGAGCCTCCAGTTCATCGAGGACGGCTCGTGGACCAAGCGCCTGCATCCGGGATGGGCAGCGGCGTGCGGCGTCACCGCGGCGGCGCTCGCCGCCGACGATATTCCCGCCCCGCGCGAGGCGTACGAAGGCCGCTTCGGCCTGTACCGCAGCCATCTTCCGCCCGCCGAATTCGCCGCCTGCGATCCTTCGCTCGCCACCGCGGGTCTCGGCGCGGTCTGGGAAATCGAGAACGTGTCAGTGAAGCCCTTTCCCGCGTGCCACTTCGTGCACGCTTGCATCGAGGCCGCGACCGCGCTCCACCGCCAGGGCGTGGATCCGGCGCGCGTGCGCTCGATCCGCGCGCTCGTTCCCGCCGGAGTCGTGAAATCGGTCTGCGAGCCGCTCGCCGCCAAGCGCCGCCCGAAGAGCGACTACGACGCGAAGTTCAGCCTGCCGTACGCGGTCGCCTGCGGCCTTGCGCGCGGGCGTTTCGGCCTCGCGGAGCTCGCGCCCGAAGCATTCACCGAACCGGCGATGGAATCGCTGATGGACAAGGTGCAATACGCGGTGGACGAGGCCAGCACCTTCCCGAAACACTACAGCGGCGAGGTGATCGTGACGCTGGACGACGGCCGCACGCTCGGGCACCGCGTCGCGGTCAACCGCGGCAACCCCGACCGGCCGCTGTCCAACGCGGAGATCGAGGCCAAGTTCTTCGACAACTGCGCGCTGACCGTGCCCGAATCGGCCGCGCGCCGCATCCGCGACCGGGTGCTCGACATGGAGTCGGCCGGCGCGGCCGAACTCGAATCCGTGCTCTGCGCCGCAAGCGAATCCGAACGATGAGCGCGCCCGCAGCCGGATCGCGCCTGCCGCTTGCCGGACTGCGCGTGCTCGCGGTCGAGCAGTACGGGGCGGGCCCCTTCGGCACTTCGTATCTCGCCGACCTCGGCGCCGAGGTGATCAAGATCGAGAACCACAAGGACGGCGGCGACGTCGGGCGCCAGGTCGGACCGCACTACTTCGGCCCCGGCGACAGCCAGTTCTTCCAGACCTTCAACCGCAACAAGAGGAGCGTGACGCTCGATCTCAAGCATCCGGAAGGACAGGCGGCGTTCCGGGCGCTCGCGGCACGCGCCGACGCGGTGCTCGACAACCTGCGCGGCGATCTGCCGGAGAAACTCGGCCTCACGTACGCGCACCTCAAGGCGGCGAATCCGCGCATCGTCTGCGCGCATCTTTCGGCCTACGGCCGCACCGGCTCGCGCAGCCACTGGCCCGGCTACGACTATCTGATGCAGGCCGAGGCCGGCCACATGTCGCTCACCGGCGAGCCGGACGGACCGCCGGTGCGCTTCGGCCTGTCCATCGTGGACCTGATGACGGGGCTCGCCGCCGCCTTCGGCCTGCTCGCCGGCGTGATCCGGGCGCGCGAGACGGGCGAAGGCATGGACGTGGACACCTCGCTTTTCGATGTGGCGTTGCACATGCTCAACTATCCGGCGACGTGGTACCTGAACGCCGGTGTCGTCACCGGCCGCGCGCCGCGCTCGGCGCACCCGAGCCTCGTGCCAAGCCAGCTCTACCGGACCCGCGACGGCTGGATCTTCATCATGTGCAACAAGGAAAAATTCTGGGGCGTGCTCGCCGACGAGCTGGGCCGGCCCGAGTGGAAGACCGATCCCGAATTCGCCACCTTCAGGGCGCGGCTCGCCAACCGCGCGCGCATCACCGAGATGCTGGATGCGGAGCTTTCACGCCGCACGACCGCGCAGTGGCTCGCGCAGTTCGCCGGCAAGGTCCCCTGCGCGCCGGTGTACGACGTAGCGCAGGCGCTCGCGAACGCGTTCGTCGCTGAGCGCGAGGCGATCGCCGAATACGAGTACCCCGACGGTCGCACCGCGCGGATGGTCGCTTCGCCCATCCGCGTGCCGGGCGCGAAGCTGCCCGCGCGTGCCGCACCGGCGATGGGCGCGGACACCGAGGCGCTGCTTGCCGAGGCGGGCTACTCGGCGGCGAAAATCGCCGAGCTTCGCGCCGCGGGCGTCATCGCGGGCGCGCCCGCGCCTGCCGCGACCCGATCCCCCGATTCCTCGTCAGGGAGGTGATCCGAATGACCGCAGTGCTTTGCGAAACCGACCGGCGCGGCGTCGCGACGATCACGCTCAACCGGCCGGAGGTCAACAACGCCTACAACGGCGAGCTGATCGAGGGGCTCGTTGCGGCGGTGGAACGCGTCGCCGGCGATCCGGTGGTGCGCGTCGTCGTGGTGCGCGGCGCCGGGCGGCACTTTCAGGCCGGGGCCGACCTCAAGTGGATCGAGGAGGTGAGCCACGGCGACGAGCGCGCGAACCGGGAGGTCTCGCGCAGGACCGCCGAGGCGATGCGCGGCCTGAACGAGCTGGCGAAGCCCACCGTCGCGCTCGTGCAGGGCGCCTGCATCGGCGGCGGCACGGGTCTGGTCGCCTCGTGCGACATCGTCATCGCCGAGCGCAGCGCCACCTTCGCCATCTCCGAGGCGCGCTGGGGGCTCACGGCCGCGATCATCTTTCCGCAGCTCGTCGCCGCGATCGGCCTGCGGCAGGTGCGCCGCTACGCGCTCACCT
>Ga0209172_10003937_pt1 | contig 21330 bp, 23 predicted proteins | sample LarsenN4metaG_FD_184113 | JGI IMG/M metagenome (GOLD analysis project Ga0209172, IMG submission 184113) | Hot spring sediment bacterial and archeal communities from British Columbia, Canada, to study Microbial Dark Matter (Phase II) - Larsen... ... | reverse complement strand
CTTCCCCCTTTAACCCCTGCAACACTATGGCACTCTTCTGCTCTACAGTCCAGTTTCTCTTCATCTGTTTCTCCTGGTCTCTGACCTAATTTAACTCTCCAACCCTCTATTTGCCACGTGTCCACTTTCTCAGGGGTTCAGTATATCTCCCAGTTAGATGAAAAGGTAAGATCATCGGTCATCGGTAATGTCGGAACGCTGATTGCCTTCCGGGCAGGCTCGGAAGATTCGGAAATATTAGCAAGAGAGTTCCACCCGGTATTCACTCAGGATGACTTAATCAGCCTGCCGCAATTTCAGATTTACCTCAAACTCCTCATCAACGGCACTGGCTCAGAAGCATTCAGTGCCACCACCCTGCCACCACCGAATAGGAAGTCTTATCACAAGGAAGAAATCATCAAAGCTTCTAGAGATAGATATTGTACTCCCAGGGAAGACGTAGAAAGAGAGATACGGAAGCTCTACCCACCCTCAATCTTACCTAAGCCAATCTACGGATATAAATCCAAGATTAAAAATCAAACCAAGTTGTTCTAAAACCCACATAGAACCTTAACAACCAAAGGAGGAACCCATGAAACTCGTGTTTGGGAGTCTATCTGATTTTGTGGCGGAAATAAAAGAGCAGCGAATATCCGAGTGTAGGCTCTCAGTGGACATCAAGCAAGACATCTGTTACCGGTGTTGCAGGATAAACTCTGTCTATCAGGCGGTCTTGACAGCACAGATGGTACAAGCAGTTGCAGAGTACAGTGTCAAGACAGCGGAGTTCATATGTACCCCCAGCCGACCCAAGGTGCCCAGAAGCATTGTTACTGAGATGAAGACGGAAGAGCTGCAAAACATGCTCCAGAAAGAAGGTATAACGGTTAAGAATGGAATTTGGATGACAGAGCAGGAGGCCACACATGTACAGCCCTAAAGTCTACGAGTCCTTTATTCCTGCCATCTATGAGCTCTCCAAACTCCTCCGCCAGCCCATGACCACCCTGGTCAACCAAGCCATTGATGACTTTCTGAAACGGCATGAGGAGGAACTCAGAAAGAAACATAAGTCGGAAGAGGAAGAGTAAGTAAACAGCTACTAACCGAAACCCAAGAGGCTGGATGTCCAGATTGGCAAGGACGTCCAGCTTCTCTCTTTGAAAGGAGAAAATGTGAATCAAACAGTGTTGTTTGAAAGTGCAATAAAGTTGAAGCCCAAGACCCTCAAAGACCAGAGACTGGAGAATAATCAGAAAGCGATTAGACTCATTGAGAGTGGAGTATTTGACCGGGAGGAAGTCTTCCGCCTCTACACCGGAACCGGAGGATTGACAGAACTGGCAGAAGGTGAAAGTAGCTTTGCCGGTTCTAAGCTTGCCTTAGGACAGTATTTCACACCGCCTGAGGTAGCTAAGCTTATCATAGATTTCCTGGCCATCAAGAAAGGGACGGTTCTCGACAACTGCTGTGGCCATGGCTCTCTGTTCTGGCATCTGCCGGAAGGCTGTTATGCCACCGGTATAGAAATTCAGGACGAAGCCTATCAAGTAGCCAAAGCTCTCTACCCTCAGCACAGCATCGTCCAAGATGACTGTCTGAACCACGTCTTCCAGAACCAGTTTGACTATGTGCTGATTAACCCACCCTTCGGCTTATGGTGGCAGACGGACAAGAATCTGGACTTGGTGGGGTATGACGGGAAAATCCTCTCCCACATCGCCTGTCTGGAACTTGCTATTCGTGCAGTCAAACCCTCTGGTTTTGTAGCCTGCATCTTGCCAATGGGAGTTAAAGAGAGACAGGACATGGTCTCCTTCCGGAGGTGGTATCGAAATCATGCCGTGGGTGTTGCCCAGGTCATCCTGCCTTCATCAGCTTTTGTAAAGCAGGGAACCGAAGTAGAAACGTTCATTCTCTTCCTGCAGAAACTGCCAGCTAAAAGAAGAGAGCCGTTTGTGGTGAAATCTCTCTCTATTGGTTGGGACAGGCACGGAAATCTTCAGGAAAGCGACCTTCCCCTTATCCTCGAGCTATGGCAGGAAGAGGAAGCCTATCAGGATGTCTTGACCTATGCAGACTCAATTCGGAATCCTGAACCGGTCATTATCGGTCCTAAGGAAAAAGAACCGGAAGTTGAGAAAGCAGGTACCGCTCCACAGCCACACTATAACGGCCAAGGTCTGTATCTGAAGAAAGGGGCTTACAGCCTAATCCTCAAACCTCAAGACCTCTTGACCGCCCTGAAACTCGAAGAAATAAGACAGCTTCGGTGCAAGAGGTATTACCAGCAGGACGAATTTAAGGAGATGATTGAACTCAATGAGCTTTATGCCTCAGAGCAGAAACCGAAGCTTCTCGAATTCCTGGAAGCTTACAACATCGAGTTTACCCTCGATCCCCACCTTGCAAACTGGCTTGAAAGGAAAAAGCGGTGGTGGAAAAGACAATCCCTGCCCTACCGGGTTTATGAAGAATCCGAGCTTGAGAAAAAAACTCCAACCGCGACTGACCTCTATCCAGAACTCTATAACTTCTACCGCAAGAAACTGGACTCTCTGGGAATTTCTGCTTGTCTCTATGAGTACCAACGTGTTGATGCTGCCCGACTGGCCTGCAAGAACTTCTCGGCCTTGCTCTATGACATGGGCTTGGGAAAAACCAGAACCTCGATTGCCACTGCGTTCCTCAACGGCAATAAAAGAATCCTGATTGTCTGCCTCTCCCGGCTGGTCAAGGTCTGGACTGATGAACTCGATACCCTGGGTATCACTGACTACGTGGTCATCAAAAGCTTTGCTGATGTGGATAAAGAAGCCCTCTTCACTATCGTCAGCTACGAGAAGCTCAGCAGGCAGGAAGCTGTCTCTATCGACCCCATTCTTTGTGCCGACTGCGGTAAGTCAGTCACGAAGATGAAGTGTATCTGTGGCTGGAGGCGTATGAAGAATCTGGTCTGCCCGAATTGCAATCAAGAGAGCTGGAAGGGGCACTACTGTGAACTCTGTAACTACACCGACCGGGTATGGAAGACACCTCTGTATAAGAGGTTGAACAAGAAGGCCTGGGGTATGGTCATTGTGGATGAAAGCCAGTCCATCAAGACCAAGAATAGCCAGAGGTCTCAGGCAGTGAGTTCCCTGAAAGCCAAGCGGAAATTGTTGCTGACTGGCACTCTGATTAAAGGCTATGTCCCGGATATGTTCTGGCAACTGCACTGGTGTTTCGGAGGAGGGTCACCGGTATTTCCTTACCCTTGGCGGGGTGGTTCCCGGCAGTTCATCAATCAGTTCGCCACCTACGAGTATGTGACGGATGAGTACTCGGATACCATACAGGGCAAGAAGAAGATGGTCCCGAAGATCAAGAACCTGCCTGAGTTCTGGGAGCTTCTAGGACCGAAGGCAATCCGGAGGTTGGTGGATGACCCCGAGGTCAAGGTGAGCATCCAGCTCCCAAAGAAGACCGTGAAAGTCGTCTCCATTGAGATGGATGACCAGCAGAAGGCCATCTACGACTACTGGTTCAACAACTTTCTCGAGTGGTATCGGTCTCAGCTGGAAAGAGAAGAGCAGGATGAAAACTACACCATCAAGAACGCTGCCATCTTAGGACAGCTCTGGAAACTCAGACAAGCTGCTACCTGCCCTCATGTCGTAAGCGGTCTCCCAGAGGTACCATACTACAAGAGGCTCCACACTAACAAGACCAAAGCACTCCTGAAGATACTGGAGCAAATCCCAGAGACTGAAAAAGCGGTCATCTTCACCGGCTACAACCCCAATGCCCACCTTTTGGCCAAGTTCCTCGATACAATGGAACTAATTGGTTCAACCCCTATAACTCAGAGGAACCAAGTGATAGAGAGATTCCAGAAACAGGAACAGCCAAGAATTCTGGTTGTTGGCCTTCTGGCCATGAACTTAGGGCAGACCTTAACCAGAGCCAATCATGCCATCATGACTGACCTGGACTGGTGCCCCTCCTCTATGGTGCAGGCAGAGGGAAGACTTTTGAGAATATCTCAGGCAAAGCCGGTCAATGTGACCTACCTCTTATCTCAGGACACTATCGACGAGGACATCTACGAACTCATCTACAAGAAGCAGGCTGCCATCAATGAGGGAATAGACCATAAAAGCCACACCGAGAAAATCAGTGCCATCTCTATCAGGGAGTTTGTGAAAGAGATGCTGAAACGCAAGGAGGTGAGAGTAAAATGAGTATTGAAATCAAAGGAAAAGAAATCGTCTTCTCCTCACTTAAGAAATATCTACCCATACTCTCCTGTAAGCTCCTGTCCCTATTCATCTGTCCGTCCTGCAATCAGATACTCAAGGCATTCTTTGAGACTGATGAGCCGGTGCCTTGGCTCAAATACGAGGGTGCTGAGAGTGAATGGGATACCAGGTATGATTCTATATCAGTAGTTGGTGGACAGGGACTCATAAACAAAAGACACGGCTCATACAGCGCTGAGTGCTCTCTGGAAATCTTTTGGGCGCTGAATCCTAAAGCTAGTCTTCAGGAGTGGTTGGAGAAGTATTACAGGGACTACCGATGCGCGAAAATAGACGGAGTTATTGAACGGGTGAAGTCAGAGAAGATACCGGGACTAGTATTTATAGTTGACCAGATAAGTGGGGCCGATTACTTGCTTGGATATGATAAAAAAGTATTCGAGGGAGAGTGGGATTATGCAACCGAGACCTACGAGCAGTGGGAGAAAAGGAGAAACCAAAGAGAAAAACAAATAGCGAAATTTTTGGGATTGTCACTTAATTGCTCATGAAGCATAAGCCAGTTACGAAAATGTGTAACTGGCTTTTTTATAGCTTGTCAGAGGGTTTAGTGTCGAATTCAATCCTGATACTGAGGCAATCGTACCTGACCACTTCCCGATTGCGGAATGTGGTTTGGCTGGCTACCTGCATTATGAGAAGTTCTAAACCTCAAGACCTTTCTGCCTGAAGAATAACTCTGTAGACTGGAGGAGCAAGTGATATTAGGCGTGGGATAAAAAAAGCCTCTGCCTGTATTCGATTCAGGCAGAGGCAGTTTAATATCCGCTATCTTTTGACTAGACCTCTAAGTGTCCCGACGAATTCTATCAACAGTCTTGCCCAGCTTAAGAATTCGTGCAGTCCTAAAAAGTCAAATAACCAGCAAAACAAATCGCTGAGGTCATTCCTGAGGAGCCAAAGAAGCAAACTCCAAAGGACTAACCTTTCTTTATTCCTTGAGGTCCAGAATTTAGCGGAGTGTCTCTTACTGGAGATAGATTTTTTCCGGTTGGGCATTGCTAAACTCCTCATCAAAGTTTCAAAGTTGGTTGTTCTCCTAGGCCTGCCCTTGACAAATTCTGTGCGTTTGAGATGATGACCTCGCCGTTCTTTTAGGGCATCAGCCCACCCCTCACCCAGAAGAAGCCGAATTTAGGCGGTATTCAGACGGGTGGGGGATTTTTTATTGAGACAGGGTGGGCGTGTAAACAAAAAACCCACACCTGCCTATATTAGGCAATTTTGTGGGTAGGATTTATTGGCCGTTATTAGGACCTAATTCTAATTACAAAGTATCAGTATGCCAGTATAGTTTACATAAATGTAGAGACCGCTTTTACGTTCTAAGATACCACCCTATTTCTCTGTTTCAGTCTAATTAACGGCCTCTAAGCTAGTATCCCGCGGACTTAAGACCCTCCTTTCGTCTCAATGCCAAGGTTGGAGATAGCTTTTAGGTACCTCCAAGCCGCGAGCCCTGCATGCCTGCAGGGGTTTATAGTTTTCCTCAAAGACCTTTCTCGCTTGCCTAAAATATATACGCAAGAAAGTGTATGGTTATGGTGATAGCTCGAATATAGTTCCAAAATGAAGAAGCCTGCGCCTGAACTCTGAAGCAGGCTTTCATGTGTGCCCTAAAGAATTACTACTACTCTAAGCCGATTAGATAAAAGATTACCTTCCCTCGATCAAGAAAGATTAGCTCATCGATAAAGTTTAAAAGGGTGTTTATGATACCCACCCTCTTTTGCCCCTATCCCCTTGATTCCAATGACTTAAGAAATCCATCCTTTAGCCGATAATTCTCATGCGACCTTTCAGGGAGGTTGCAAGCAACAAAAACCTTAAAACCTAGAGGGGGTTTAACATGTCAGACGCCATCAAAGTTAAAGCACCTGCTTTTGCCTTTTTCCTGTCCATCCTTTTTCCCGGATTAGGCCAGTTATATGCCGGGAGGACAAGGAGTGGATTCGGGTTCATACTCTTGGGGATTATTACCCTCCTTTCCATCTGGATACTGATAGGCTGGGTTCTTTATCCTCTAACCTGTATTATCTCAGCCATCTTAGCTTACCGAGGGGCAAATAAAGCTAACGCCCAATTCAGAGACCAGCTGGCCAGATACCAGACTCAGAAACCATAGGGAGGCCTCTTGCGAGTAGGTACCAAGCGTAAGCTCATCACCTGGGGCTACCTGATTGGCTCCTCGATTCTGCTTTACGCCATCGGTGACACGGGCAATAAGCCAGAGCCGGATATATTCTTCTGGCTGATCTGGCTTAACCTCATCTTCACCTTCTGGGTTGTCAGGATAGCCCTCAGGATACAGAAAGCGCTCATCCCTTCTCTTGCCTGCAAGAACTGCGGAACTGTTCTGGACTTGACCGGACACTGGAAATGTAGCTGTGGGTATACTCTGCAAAAGCCCAGACATGCCTTTGACCGGTGCAAGAATTGTGGGGCAAAGATGGCCTACTTCAACTGCCCCAAGTGTGACACAAGCATTGACTTGAAGTGAGAATCAGGAACGTCACCGAAGCCAAGAGACTCAAGGTACAGGCAGAGCTGGTCAGGGGAAACGGGGGCAACTTCATTTATGACTATCCCGTACCACTTGAACCGCCGTATGCTCCTTTTGAATACGGAAAGCTGAATGACATTGACCTTGCCCTTCTTCAACTGGATGAACCCTTTGAGCCGGACCCAATTAAAAGGGTAGCGAAGAGAATCTTTGGCAGAGATAAGCCAGTTTTTCTGCCAGACGTGTTCGAAAGGACTGAGCCTCTCTGGTTCCTGAAACTCACACTGCCAGCAGAAGACGAACCTACTCCCCAGCTCGCTGAGCAGTTTCTGCTTTCCCTCGCTAATTCTGAGCCCGTAAGTTTTGAGATTATCGGTGATAAAGATAAAATCGTCTTTCAGATTGCAGCTCTTTGTGGGAATGCCAGTCAGTTAGCCAACCAGCTTGAAATCCACTACCCCCAGATTGGCATCAGAGAGGACGAAGAAGACAGGTTGCTGGACGTATTGGAACGGGACGGAACGGAAGCTCTTGTAATGGTCGAATACAACTTGGCCGAGACCTACTTTCACCCTCTGCTGACGTTCAAGAAGTTCGATGTTGATCCTCTGGGAGTGTGTATCAGTGCCTTGTCCACTCTAAAAGAGCGGGAATTAGGGGCAATACAAATTCTAATAGTCCCTGCCAAAGAGGACTGGCGAACAAACATCCGGTTGGCCTCAAGGAATGAGTATGACTCCTCCAAGCCTGCTTTGTATGATTACCCCATCCTGAAAGCAGTCGATGAAAAGAACGCCAAGCCACTCCTTGCTGTGATGATTAGGCTCATTGCCACTGACGAACATATCATCCAGCAACTGGAAGGGTTTTTGAATCAATTCTCAAGCCCCTACAACCAACTGGTCAGGTTTGAGGATAATGGACTATTGGATGAAATGGATAAGTTTCTGGCTATCTCCACGAGGGTTTCCTTTCGCTCCGGGCTGCTCCTCAATAGTCAGGAATTGGCCGGAGTGGTTCACCTGCCCTCACCGGCAATTAAGTCTGACAAACTACCTCGAGGTATTTGTAAGACAGCCCCTGTGCCTGAATATGCTACTGGCATGGGTGTGATTCTGGGAGAAAACCTCCACAAGGGAAGAAAGACCTCTGTTATCATCAATGACGACTACCGCAACCGGCACGTTTATATCATAGGAGCTACCAGAGTTGGTAAGACCACGCTCATGCTCGATATGATTCTGCAGGATATTGAAAATGGCAAAGGGCTAGGGGTGGTTGATCCTCATGGAGATTTAATCAAGGAAGAAATATTACCTAGAATTCCTAAGAAGAGAATCCAAGACGTGGTCTACATCAATCCCGAAGACAGGGAGTATCCGGTCAGCCTTAACATTCTCCACTCATCCTCAACCAGAGAGAAGGAACTTCTAGCCAGTGACCTCATGGTCATCTTCCAGAGGCTCTTTGGAGAAAGCTGGGGAGTGAGGATGGAGCACCTGCTGAGATATCTCATCCTTACTCTGATGGAAAAACCTGATTCTAGTCTGAGAGATATAAGAAGGCTGGTCGATGATGTCAGATTCAGAAACCAAATCCTGAAGAATGTGACTGATTCCGAACTCTTAGACTTCTGGGAGAATGAGTTTGAATCCTACGACCAAAGTGCCTTTGCTCCTATCAGGAATAAGTTAGGTAAGTTCTTAGCCTATCCGACTATCCGGAATATGATAACCCAGAGGCAGAATAAGGTGGACTTTGAACGGGTAATGGATTCTGGGAAGATACTGCTCTGTAATCTGTCTCAAGGGGAATTAGGTGAAGAAATATCCAGCATCTTGGGAGCCTTAGTAGTCTCCCGGATTCAGATAGCTGCCATGTCCAGGGCCAAGAAGCCTAAAGAGGAAAGAAAAGATTTTTATCTCTACGTGGATGAATTTCAAAATTACATCACCACCAGCTTTGAGAAAATACTCTCAGAGGCCGGGAAATACAGGCTCAATCTGGTTCTTGCGAACCAATACCTCAAGCAGATACCCGAGAAGCTCAGGAGCGCCATTCTGGACAACGTGGGGACGCTGGTCTGTTTTAAGTCCGGCGTTGATGTGGCCTGGATTCTGGGAAGGGAACTAGGAGTATTTACGAAAGACGACATCCTTGATCTGAACCGCGGCGAGGCTATTGTCAGGATGGGGAGTGCCAGGGACGCATTTAACCTGAGAACTTTCCTGCCACCTACCAAACCACCGGAAGACAATGTGTCAGAGGTTATTGCTCACTCAAGAAAGCTGTATGCCACACCGCTCAAAGAACTGGAAGAGGAGCTGAAGAGAGAAAGAACCAAAACCGATGAACTCAAATCACCTGATGACTTCTACGAGCAATAAGAGAAGGTCCTGGGTAGAAAGGAATCCAAAGGATACCCTCGTACTGACCGAGAGGGATCAGAAAATCATCCAAGCAGTCTGGAAGTATCGCTTTTTGGCCTCAAGTCAAATAAAAGAGCTCTTCTTTGGTTCAAAGAGCAAGTGTGATAGAAGGCTTAGGGAACTATATGACCACGCCTATTTGGACCGCATAGCCATCCCGCAAGTACAGGGCCGAGGTGAGTTGGTTTATGCCTTATGGGACAAAGGGGCTGAGCTTCTTGTGCAAGAAAACGGAATCCAGAGAAAAGACCTGAAGTGGAGTAGACAAAAGAATAAGATTCAGCCGCAGTTTCTACAGCATGAACTAAATCTCGCCCTATTCCGAATGGCCGTAGAAAAGTCAGTGTACCTTATGCCAGAAGTTAAGCTTTTATTCTGGCTGAGCGGGGAAGAAATTAAAGCCAAATGGCGAACTAAATTTTCAGCGCATCAGTATGGCAAGAATAAAAAAGATGGTGGGTTAAGGCCAGACGCCTATTTGGGGATTGAAACCCCAAAGGGAAAACTCTACTTCTTTGTAGAGATTGACAGAGGAACTGAAAGCCTGAAAGTAATCCAGAAAAAGATTGAACTCTACTTCAATGCGTACTCTAAGGGATTATTCGAGCACAGCCTGGGTGTGAAAAAATTCAGAGTGCTCTTTGTGGTCGAGACAGATGAGAGAGTAAGTAAGTTGATGACGCTTGGTACTAACACACCGACACCATCCCTATTTTGGGTAGTGACCCAAGCAGATTTAAAAGAATCAACAACCTGTTTTACTAATATCTGGAAGGTTCCCGAAAATAACGAACTCTTGCCCCTGCTGTAGCTTTACCAAGCAGCAGGGAATATCCACAGTAGCTTAATCATACCTTCAAGTTATCAGCAGGAGAGAACTTGGTGTGATGATTCTTCAAATCTCCAATACTTGCCAGATGAATATACTTTTGCGTAACTGACATCGAGGTGTGGCCCATCAGATTCTGGAGATACATCGGCTGAGCTCCACTCTTAATCCACCAGGTGGCCGCAGAGTGTCGAATTAAATGGGGAGTAACGTAGACTCCTGCTCGCCTACCAATCCTCTCAAGAATTCTCTCAACGTGCCGTATCGTCAGTCTCTTACCAGCGCTGGTACAGAAGAAGTACTCGCTGGGTAGGCCCTGCCTAAATTTGAACCAGTAGTAGTCAAGATGCTTGATAGTCCGAGCTCCGATTGGGACGATCCGTTCCTTCCGGCCTTTGCCATAGACTTTAATTAAACCTGCTTTGAGGTCAACATCTGCGGCCTTCAAGTTAATCAGCTCCGAGAGGCGGATTAAGCTATCCCAGAAAGTCAGTACCATACAATAGTTCCGGTAACCCTGAAAAGTGCGTCTGCTGGGTATCGACAGGAGCTTTTCTATCTGTTCTGGTCCAAGTATAGGCTTCAGCGTTTTCTCAGCTCTTATGAAGCTTATAGCCTGCATTGGATTTCCATTATTCAAAAGTCCATCTTTCTGAAGATAGTTGAAAAACAGCTTGAGTACTCTAATCCGGCCATTGATGGTGTGGTCAGAGACCTTGCCTTTCTGAGAGATGATGTAGTCCTGGATTGTCTTCCGGTTTATATCCTCAAATGGGATATTGTGAGAGCTAAGGAATAGGTAAAAGTTTTTCAGCCGCTCACCATAACCAGACAAAGTTTTCTCGGTGAGATTTTTGACTCTACAATGGTAGTAGAATTGTTCCACTAGCCCCTTGAACATCTTATCCTGTATATCGGCATGAAAGAGCAGGTACGTGAAGAAATCAGGCGACATTTTGCCCATTTCTTACCTCCAAAAATTAAAGGCCAACGGTTGTAATCCATTGGCTAACCCCAAATTAAATGCGCCTTCCAGGACTCGAACCTGGGGCCCGCTGATTAAGAGTCAGCTGCTCTACCAACTGAGCTAAAGGCGCAAGCTATGACTTTATCTCAATTAGGCTTCAGGCCTTAAAACCGCCTTGGGCCATTTCAAGACCAGCCAATATATTAAGTTACTTAAGCCTGTCAATCAGCCATTCCTCTATTTATAGGAGCTGGCTGGGGGTCTAATACTGAGGCTGATTCTTCGTATAAATGCATAAAGCCTGAACACAATCATCAAGCAAAGGAGTAAGAATAATGCGTGGTAAGCGAATTGGGTTGTCTTTGATTATCATGATGTTTTTGGCGGCCGGTCTGTGGGCTCAGACTTTTAAGATTGACCCAGTCCACTCTTCGGTCGGGTTCAGCATCCGCCATCTGGTCAGCAACGTCAAGGGGAGATTTACCGATTTTTCCGGAACGATTGTCTATGACCCGGATAAGATAGAAAACTCTTCAGTGAACGTAACCATCAAAACCACCAGCATAGACACTGATAATGAAAACCGGGATAACCACCTGCGCAGCCCGGATTTTTTTAACGCGGAGAAAAATCCGGAGATAACTTTCAAGAGCACCAAGGTCGTCAAGGAGCAGGATAAATTTCTTCTGCAGGGAACTCTGAACCTGCATGGTGTGGAAAAAAGCCTTTCCTTCCCCTTCCACGTCTTAGGAACCATGAAAGACCCCAAAGGGAACACCCGGGCCGGCTTTGAGGCCGAACTGAGCTTAAACCGCAAAGATTTTGGAATCACCTGGAACCGAACTTTGGATCAGGGCGGGCTAATGCTGGGTGAGGAAGTAAAGATAATGCTGGACGTGGAGGCTTTTGAAGAGAAGCAGTAGGTGCAATTCTAAAGAGCGGCTCCCATCGGGTTTGATAAAATCTCGGCCAACATCTTGCTATTTTCAACTGCCGCAGCCCGGATGTCATTGTTGAAGTACGCATAGACGTCCAATTGCCGGAGCCATTTTCTTATCTCTTTGGCCCAAGCGGTCAATTCCGACTTGGAATACTTAGAGCTAAACATTTCCTCGGCGCCGTGAAAACGAAGATAGGTAAAATCAGCGGTTATCTCTTTGACCAGAGGATGACGGGGGGAGTCAGCCATAACCAAGGCCACGTTTTGTGTTTCTAAAATCTTATATATCTCTTTTACAAACCAGGAAGAGTGGCGAAATTCAAAGGCCCATCTCTGATTGGTGGTTTTCAGCTTGAGAAACTCTTTCAGAAGAGTTGGGTTGGCCCTAAAACTGGGAGGAAACTGAAACAGGAGCGGGCCGAGTTTACTTCCCAAAACTTTGGAGTTCTCCAAGAATTTACTCAGCTCCTCTTTGACACCTCTTAGCCTTTTTATATGAGTTACAACCCGGCTGGCCTTGAGTCCAAAAATGAAATCATCCGGCACTGCCTTGGCCCAATTTTCATAAGTGGAAGGGCGGGGGAGATGATAAAAAGAGTAATTGACTTCAACGGTGGAGAATCTCTGAGCGTAGAAATTCAGCCATTCACGAGCGGACAGACCCTCAGGATAGAATTTCCCCTTCCAGTCGCCATAGTTCCAGCCGGAGGTCCCTACCCAGAGTTTGCGCATTTCTAATCCTCAACTGAAACTATAAACTCACCCCCTTCTGCTGTGATTTAGCTCTTCAAATAAGCGTAATGTTTCTCATAATACTTCACATACTCCCCGCTTTTCACATTCTCCCACCAGATCCGATTCTTTTTGTACCAGTCGATGGTCAGTTTCATTCCCTCTTCGAACGAATACTTCGGCCTCCAGCCTATCTCTTTTTCAATCTTAGTTGAGTCTAAAGCATAGTGCCTATCATGCGCCGGCCGGTCTGGGACATGTTTTATCAAACTCTCCGGCTTATTGAGATGCTTTAGGATTAGATAAGTGATTTCTTTATTGGGTTTCTCATTGTGGGCGGAGATGTTGTATATCTCCCCAATTTTTCCTTTGTGCAAGACTACATCTAAAGCGGCGCAGTGATCTTCTACAAAAAGCCAGTCCCGGATGTGCATGCCGTCGCCGTATAAGGGGAGCTGTTTGTCTTCCATGGCATTCGTAATAAACAGAGGAATCAGTTTTTCCGGAAATTGATAGGGACCGAAGTTATTAGTCCCTCGAGTTATTATCACCGGAGCGTTAAAGGTCTTGAAATATGAGAGAGCCAGCAGGTCTGCACTGGCTTTGGAGGCAGAATAGGGGGAGGAGGGGTTCAGAAAAGAAGTTTCGGAAAATCCTTTCTGGTCAGTGACCGAGCCATAGACCTCATCCGTAGAAATCTGCAAAAAAAATCGCACTTTATGTTTCAGGGCTGCGTCTAAGAGAACCTGCACCCCGACGATATTGGTTCTGACGAAAGAGCCCGGGTCGTACAAGCTTCTGTCCACGTGCGACTCAGCCGCAAAATTGACTACCGCGTCGATTTTTTCCTGTAAAAGTTGGTCATCCATCTTCGGGTCGGCAATATCCCCCTTGACGAATTTGTAGTTGGGATTGGATTCTAGGTCAGAGAGATTTTCTAGATTGCCGGCATAGGTCAGCAAGTCCAAATTGATAACTGAGTAATCGGGATATTTTTTTAGAATATATTTGATAAAATTCGCGCCGATAAACCCGCAGCCACCCGTAACCAGGAGTCTCATCTAACCATCCTTCCTATTCCAGTCATAGGGAATGTGACTCTTATGAGCGTCCGCCCGAAATTCATCCGGCTCTTGGTAATTATAGACTTCTGTGGGGCAATTCAGGCAGATGGCCTCGGTCTCAGAGATACACTTGAAGCCGTGCCAGAGCCCTTTGGGAATCTGTAGCAAAGAAGGGTTGTGTTCGCCCATGAAGAATTCATTGACTTCTCCTTTGGTAGGCGAGCCTTCCCTTTCATCATAGATTACGATTTTCATCATCCCCTTTATCACGCAGAAATTGTCGGTCTGTTTTTTATGATAGTGCCAGGCTTTGACCACACCCGGATAGGCGGTGGTGATGTAAATCTGCCCGAATTTGATGAAGAACTCATCGTCCGAGCGCAAAATTTCCATCAGCCGGCCCCTTTCGTCCGGAATCACTTTCAGCTTTTTGAGCTTTATGCCATTAATCATTTGGTGAACCTCCCGGCTTTGACCAGTCTGGCCACCAAGATATTGGTCTCCCAAAGCGCGTCAATCGACTCTCCTGCATCGGCCCAGAAACCTTTCAGAACTGAGTAAGTCATATTCCCTTTCTTAATATAAGCATTGTTCACGTCGGTAATCTCCAATTCTCCCCGCCCGGAGGGCTTAAGAGTTTTGACTATCTCAAAGACTTCATTATCGTACATATATAAACCAATCACCGCTAAATTCGATTTCGGCTTTTTAGGCTTTTCTTCTATGCCGGCAACCTTATTTCCTTTCAGCTCTGCCACCCCGTACTCACGCGGATTTTTGACTTTCTTTAGAAAAATCTTACCGCCCGATTTTTGCCTTTTGAAGTCCTCCACCGCAGTGTGAATCGATTCTCCGATGATATTGTCGCCTAAGATTATGATCACTTTCTCACCTTCAGAAAATTCCTCGGCCAGACCGACTGCCTCGGCAATGCCTCCCTCTTTTTCCTGATAGGTATAATTCAGATGTTTTAATCCAAAAATCTTGCCGTTGCCTAATAGACGCAAAAAATCTCCGGCATTGTTGCCGCCGGTGACAATCAGAATATCCCTGACGCCGGCTTCGACTAAAGTCTGGAGCGGATAAAAAATCATGGGGCGGTCATAAACGGGCAGAAGATGCTTGTTGGTAATCTTGGTCAGGGGAAAAAGCCTTTTCCCCAGACCGCCGGCTAATACGATTCCTTTCATATTCCTCCCCTGCTGAATTTCATTTAATATAGCATCTCATAATCGGTCTGCTTTTAGACCGACGCATCACTTCTTTGAAGCCAGCTTTGACAAAAGTAGAGAGCAGGCCAGTCCAGACCCAGGGATCAGGCAGCCGATTGCTCTTGGTATAACAGGGGTAGCCTTCCACTATCTCGGCTTCTTTCTTCTTGGCGTAGGTTATGGCGGCCTTCACTAATTCGGTAGAGACTCCCTGCCGGCGGTAATTTTTGGCCACAAAAAAGCAGACTAAAGACCAGACTGGTTTATCATCAATTCTTTTCAAAGTCCGGGAGCGCTCCAGCCTTGAATAAGCTTCCCTCGGTTCAATGGCGCACCACCCCACTGGCTTGTCCCTGTCGTAGGCCAGTATTCCCGGAATCTTCCCTGACTCGATAATCTTCTTCAAAGCCTTCTTATTCCCTATACCTCTTTGCTTTTCAAATTCCGAACCGGTCAATTTCCACCACATACACCAGCAGCCCGAACAGGCCCCTTTTTCTCCAAAGAGACTCACCAAATCCTTCCAGCGCTCTTTGGTGGCCGGATAAAATTTCAGTTTTGTTTTTTGAGTTTTCTTAGCCGGAGATGCCATCGAATATTCCGAAGATTTGTATTAAGAACTCAAATCCAGCGGCACGCCGTAAATCTTGGCTTGCCTCTGAACAATTTCCAAGTCTCCCAGCCCGGCATCGATTGCCTTTTTGAGAGCCCTTTTAATTTGCTCCCGGACATTCTCAATCTTGAATCTGGCCTTGGAGCTAATCAGGACTTCAATTTCCGGGTCTTCGAACAGACTCTTGGGGCTGTCGCTGGTCTTAAAGCCCAGTTCCTGGTGGGACTTGCGCACATTCTCAGTCAGCTCAGTTATCTCTTCAGCCAAAATCAATTCCTTGGCCGCAATCTCCGCCAACTCCTGCAGAGCCAGACGCTGTTCATCTGTCATCTGATAAATCAACTGGTCGGTTAATTTTTTTCCGGGCATAAAATCTCCTGGCTACAAAACCTCCTCCAAATCAAGCGTCATCCCATCCGAAGCCGCCACCACTTTGGTCTTCAGCTCTTTCTCCAAGCTTGCGGCCACTTCCCAGGGCTTAGCCTTAATCATGCTCATCCCGAAATGAGTCAGAACCGCCACCTTAGGCTTAATTTCCTTAATCAGAATCTTGGTATCCTCTAAATTCAGATGCTCGACCTCGTACTTGTCAGGGGCTGACACTCGCATACAGTAAATAATCACCACATCCCCCTTATAATAATCCGCCAGCTTATCAAAGTAAAGCGTATCCACGATGAAGCAGACTTTCTTGCGGTTGTAATGAAAGACCAAGCCGTATGTTTCCACCGGATGTTTGTGCCTGACCGGAGTGGAAAATTTAATTCCGCCGATTTCATAGCTTTTGCCGGCTTTCAAGATTTCTATCTTCTCAACATATTGCCGCGTGTAATTAAAGACCACCGGGTCTTTATCCAGAGCATCCGCCGGAGCAAACAAGACTCCTTTCTTTTTGAAGCCCCCTTCGGTCATGGCCTCCAGCATGACGTTGACGTCGTTGGAGTGGTCCAGATGTTTGTGGGTGAGGACTAAACCGGATAAGGTAGAGGGGTCGAGCTTGGGCTTGGAGGATAGAGCTTTGACTAAGGCTCCCGGGCCAGGGTCGATGTGCAGATTAGTACCGTTGATAGAAAGCCAGACACCCCCCGAAGCCCGCAACTGCTTAGTCATCACAAAGCGAGCCCCAGCCGTGCCGAGGAATTTAAGGAAGTTCAATTCTTTACCCAAAAGCGAATGGGCTTAATTGAATAACCAATATAAGGAAGTTTGGAAATTAGAGTGCTGATGGCTGCGGTTCTGAAAATCTTTAGAGATTCTCGCATTTGATTCCGTGTTATAGTTTTCTCATCTGCTAATTTACAGTATAATTTTTCAAAATAATCCTTTGGAATTTGTTCAAATTCGGGTGCCGATTTCTGAGTTCGAACACGCACTGAGCCTCCCTCAACAGAAAAAGTATTGATATTTTTTCTATGCAAGGTCGTTTGCTCAGGGAATCGTTTTATAACCTCTTTAACATCAGTATAAAAGTCCGCGAAGTTATTTGGAAAAGTTTTGTTCATTTTTCATCCCTCAAACAAAAAAGCCAGGGTCTCCCTTAGCCTTCAATATAACCCAAAATCAATCTAATCTCAAACCCTTTACCTCTCCTCCCTCAGCCACCGCACGTACGCCCAGATCGCCTCCAAATCCCCCGGCTGCAGATGCTTTTCGAAAGCCGGCATCTTCAAAACCGCCCGATTCAGAAAGTATTTTGCTATAGGGTTTTTCTCTAAGCGCTTACAGACACCATCAGTCACCCATTCGTTAAATTCTTCTTTATTTTTCACCAGCTCTTCAAAATCCGGACCAACCCAGGAAGCCACATATCCTTTAAGCGAACCCGAATTCGGCCTCGCCAGCCTTCCCCCAGCCCCATGACAGCCAAAACAGCCTAACTCTTCAGCCCGGTTTAGTCCCCTCTGAGCTAAAGATTCCTGTGGCTTTTCCCAGCCATTGACCGCCTTGACAAATTCTACCAGATAATCAATCTCCTTTTCCGAAAGCCGCTCCCCGAAAGCCGGCATCTTCAGCACTCCGGCCTCTTTCTCCTTCTGCCAGCTTTCACTTTTGGCCCTTTTAGCCGGCACTCCGAACTTTATCCATTCCCGGATGTCGCTTTCACTTGTAGCAAACATCATCAGCGCCCCTTCATAAGAAGGGACAGTCTGGTCAGTCCGGCCCGGGTTATTAGTTCCTCTTATCCCTTCCGGCCCATGGCAGGCAAAGCAGCCTAATTTTTCAGCTAAGCGACGGCCTTTTTCAGCCGGAGGTAGGTTCGGGCGCAAGAATGTCAGCCACAAAACTAAACCCGCGCCTGCTAGTAGAATTACTCCAGCTAACACGACGCGGGCTAAAATCTTCAAGCTCTTCCTTCAGTTAAGATAGAAAGAAGGCTTACTTGGTGGCCTTAGTCTCGGCCTTGGCCTGCTTGACCGCGGTCACCTGGATGGCTTTGACCCCGTTTCTCTCATTGACCGGGCCGGTGATGCTTACAGTCTCGGCTGCTAATTTCTTACAGGCATTGAAAGGGGCCGCATCTTCGTGGCTCATGGTGAGAAGGTAGAGCTTCCCATCCGAGGTCAAAAGCCCCATCGGCATGCCGCCGGAGATGCACATAGCCGCACACTCTTTATGCTTGGGGCCCGTGGCGGCGTGGTCGAGGTAGCACCCCATGTCCACGATTTCACCCTGAATGGTTACAGCTGAACCACCATGCTCTTCTCCTTTACCGGCAAAGAGGTTGGTGCTCAAAAATAGGACAGCGAAAAGCCCCACTACTAAGAAAATGCGTTTCATTAAACTTTTCTCCTTCTGATCTGGGTTATTCCAGATTAAAAAGTAATACGTAGAATAGCCCCTTCAAGATAGCTTTATTTCTTCTCCCCCTTCGGCGCCGGCCCCTTAGCGGGCGGGGCCTTCCCCTCCTCTTTTTCCTTCTCAGCTTTAGTCTTTTCCCGCTCAGCCGCTCTTTCTTCCGCCTTCTTCTCGGAGATCACCTCCGGCTCAGCCGGTTCGGCCCCTTCGGCAACAACTGCTTCTGCCGGCACACCTTCAGCCGCCACCGGTTTGGCCACTTCCTCTTCCTTCATCGGCGGCACCACGCTGGTAACGGTCTGGACTGGGTCGGTCAGAATTTCGACCTGCGGCAGAGACAAATCGCTGACGTGAATGGAGTCGCCAATTTTCAAGGCGGTCACATCCACATCCACTCTCTCCGGAATGTCGGTCGGCAGACAGGTGATTTCCAGCTCTCTTAAGACCTGCTGCAGAATACCACCCTGGTCTTTCACACCAGTGGGAGTGCCGGTTAAGTGAATCGGAATCTTGACCGTAATCTTCTTGGTCAGGGAGACGTGCTGAAAATCGATGTGAATCACGTTGTCTTTGACCGGGTCTTTCTGGATGTCGCGAATCAGAACTTTTTCCGAAGTGCTCTTGCCATTTTTAATATTCAGAGTAATCAGGGCATTTTCTCCGTGTCCGGAGCGCCGGAACTTTACAAAAGCATTGGTCGGGATTTGAACCGGGGTAGGCTTTTCACCGGCGCCATACACCACGCCCGGAATAAAACCATCCCGGCGCAGTTTCTTGGCTACCTGTTTGCCGGACTTTTCTCTCTTAACAACTTCTAAGATAATTTCTTCTTTCTTCACTTATGACTCCTTGGGAATAATACGATTTAAAAAAATAATATAGCGCTAAAATCTTCTTTAGTCAAATAATATTGAGACCGATTCCTCAGAATGAATCCGCATAATCGCTTCCCCGAAGACATCCGCCACACTCAAGACTTCGATTTTCTTCGGTAACTTCTTGGATTCCACTGAGATAGTATCAGCCACCACCAGCTTGGTCATGGGGGATTTTTCAATCGATTCTAAAGCCTGGCCGGAGAGAACCGGATGGGTACAGCAGGCCAGAACCTCCTTTGCCCCCCGCTCTTTGATGGCCACTGCCGCTCTGGTTAAGGTTCCGGCGGTATCGACCATGTCATCCCGGATAATGGCGGTCCGGCCTTCAACTTCACCGACAATGTTGATTACTTCAGATTGATTGGGGCCTGGTCGCCTCTTGTCCACTATGGCTAAGGTGGCATTCATATCCTTGGCAAAGGTGCGCACCATCTTGACCGAGCCGACATCCGGGGCAACCACTACCAAAGGGCCGTTTACTATCTTGGAAAAATAAGCATTAAAAGTCCGATTGGAATACAAATGGTCAGAGGGGATGTCAAAGAAGCCTTGAATCTGGGAGGCGTGCAAGTCCATGGTTAAAACCCGGTCTGCACCGGCCTTGGTAATTAAATTAGCCACTAATTTGGCTGAAATAGCCACCCTGGGCTGGTCCTTTCGGTCCTGCCGGGCATAGCCGTAATAAGGGAGAACCGCCGTAATCCGGCTGGCTGAAGCTCTTTTGGCCGCGTCAATCATAATCAAAAGCTCCATCAGATTCTCTGCCGGAGGATTGGTGGATTGAATAATAAAAACATCTGCCCCCCGGATATTTTCGTTAATCTGGATGAAAATCTCCCCGTCCGAGAACCGGGAAATCTCGCACTGAGCCAGAGGGACTTTGACGTAATCGGCTATCTTTTGGGAGAGGGGCAAGTTGGACAGGCCGGCAAATAGTCTAAGCTGGTCGTGCATGTCAATAAGATTTCAATCCCGGCCAATATAGGGGCTTGAGAAGAAAATCACAAGAAGAAAGTGAGAAATTTTGAGCTTGACTAAATGACAGTTTTCCTTATAATATAATAGCAAGGCCGTCAAGTGGCTGGTTTGCTAACCCCCGCAGGGTGATAGCTGGCTTGCCACCGACGGCCCGCCGTGTTTTAGCTACAAAAATTACTCTTTCTAATGTTCTTCAGCAGTCTTTTTATATGATGTCCTTATTCCTTCAAAGAACGATTTTACTTTATCTGCGTCCCAATCCTTCATAGTTTCAGCAAGCTGAAGGATTTCGCTACCAGACACTTCTTTAGACGATTTGCGTTGGATAGGCTGTCTTGTCACTTTTTTCCCCGTGGTTGATTGCCCATTTGAAATTGTAGACTTTTGAAAACCAGAAATCCCCATATTTGCCAAGCCACACAAATAAGCAAAGAACGCTGCCATCTTTTCCTTCGACGCATTTGAGCTTTTTTGGAAGAATGCCACCACTTCCTCTTTGTTTAGTTTAGCGGGGTCTTTGTATAATGAAAAGAAGTCTGGGTATGCTTCTCTAAGAATTTCAGTAAGCTCCTCCCTAAACGTATCTCCTGTACTCTGTAATTTCGTGAATTTCTCCGTCGGATATCCTTTGTTGTCAATAGCGCCTAGAAACTTCAGAGTACTGATAAGAGATGGCTCCTGTTTGTCAGCGATCGCCCAGGTCTTGAACGTGTTTATACTTATAGGCTCCGCTGGGGGGTTTATCTTTTGTATCTTTCCGAGAAAACTGTCAAACACCGTAATGGAAACGTAAGGTGGTTTTCTCGAAGAAATGGCTTTAGTCTCTGTTTGATTTTCCACTATTACCTCCTATCTTGAGTAACTGTTTTATGTATACTATACTGAACCCCTGAGAAAGTGGACACGTGGCAAATAGAGGGTTGGAGAGTTAAATTAGGTCAGAGACCAGGAGAAACAGATGAAGAGAAACTGTGTACTGCTCCCCATTTGTCAAGCAGCTGGCAACTGAGTAATCTGGCTGGCATGGTGATTTTTTTCGAACCAATTGGGTGTCTTGTATCCTAAAGTTGAATGCAAATAGTCCTGGTTGTAGCTTTCCACCCA
>Ga0209172_10003935_pt1 | contig 21334 bp, 17 predicted proteins | sample LarsenN4metaG_FD_184113 | JGI IMG/M metagenome (GOLD analysis project Ga0209172, IMG submission 184113) | Hot spring sediment bacterial and archeal communities from British Columbia, Canada, to study Microbial Dark Matter (Phase II) - Larsen... ... | reverse complement strand
CGTCAAGAAAATTCTTGGCCGACATGGACGGTTTTATGCCTGCTGGACGTAGCTACTCGCCGCAGCAAGCCTGCGAAGATTTTTGCAATGTCTTCCTGCCGCATCTGGACGCGTAGCCGAGCTTGGCAAGAACCGCCTTTCGGACGCGTAGGCTCGTCTCACGCGGTCGGTGCGTATTCAGGGTGACCTGGCGCCGTCGACCCGTCAGCGTGGCCACGAAGGGCCGCTGTAGCGAACGACTAGCGCTAACGGTTTGATTTTGCTAGGGGTAGCTCACCCATAATGCCGCCGTAGAGCAGGATGTCGTCCATGCCGAAGGCGTCGGCGCGCGCCTGCTGCACCAGCAGCACCGCCTCGGCGTGGTCCTTCGCGCCCAGCAGCTCGAAGCCGAGGTTGCGCTCGGCGTTGAGCCGCCGCATCACCTGGTAGTTGGTCGTGCCCGTGGTCGACACGACCTTCTTGTCCTTCAGGTCCGCGACCGACTTGATCGGCGAGTCGGCCCGCACCAGCAGGCGCGTGCCGGTGTAGAAGTAGTTGATCGCGAAGGCGACCTGCTTGCCGCGCTCGCTGTTGTTGGTGGTGGAGCCGCACTCGATGTCCACCGTGCCGTTCTGCACGAGCGGGATGCGGTTCTGCGACGTCACGCTCTGCGCGACGACCTTGAGGTCGGTCCGCCCGACGGCGCGCTTGACCTGCTCGACGATCCGGCCGCAGATCTCCCACCCGAAGCCGGTCGGTTGCGCATCGCCGCCGAGGTACGAGAACGGGATCGACGACTCGCGGTAGCCGATGGTGATGGAGCCGGAGGCCTTGACCTTGTCGAGCGTGGGCAAGCTCTGCGCGGCGACCGGGCCGAGCAGGGCGATGGACGACAGGGCGGCGGCGATGCGGTGCAGTGGCTTCATGGCGGGTCTCGGCCTCGGGGGTGGCGTGAACGTGGATCGTGGACGGCGAACGGACTTCATCGTAGCCGTGCGACCCGGCGGCGTGCATCGGAATTGAGTGCAGTGCCATAAGCTGGCCTAATGCCGCAGGCAGGCGTCCCATGCGACTCAAGCACATCGAGGTCATCAACGCCGTCATGCTCACGGGCAGCGTCAGCGCGGCCGCGCGCTTGCTTCACGTGACGCAGCCCGCGGTGACGCAGGCACTGCAGCACGCCCAGCTCCAGCTCGGCTACGAGCTGTTCACGCGCCAGGGCAATCGCCTGGTGCCGACGCGCGAGGCCCAGACGCTGTACCCGGAGCTGCAGGTCCTGATGTCGCAGCTCGAGTCGGTGCGGCGCCTGGCCACGGCGCTGGGCAGCGGCGAGTCCACGCGCTTTCGCATCCTGATCGTGCCGTCGCTGGCGGTGCGGGCGCTGCCCGACGCGCTGCGGATCTTTCGCCGGCGCTACCCGGCCACGCCGATCTCGGTGCGCACGCTGCACTCGATCGAGATCGCGCGTGCCATGGCGCTGCAGGAAGGCGACGTGGGCATCGTGTACGGCAAGCTGCCGCACCCGGCGGTGCACGACGACCTCGTGGCGACCGGCCGGCTGGTCTGCGTGTCGCCGCGGGGCCGGCTCGCCGCCGACCGCCGCACCACGGTGTCGCTGCAGGAGATCCTGCGCGAGCCGTTCGTGCGCATCGACGAACGCGACCCGCTGGGCGCGGTGCTGGCCGACCAGTGGGCGCGGCTCGGGCTCGTGCCGAAGGCGGGCATCACGGTGCAGACGCACCACATCGCGATGGTGATGGCCGAGCAGGGCTTCGGTCCGGCCATCGTCGACTCGTTCACGGCGCAGGCGCGCAACGCCGACACGCTGCTCGTGCGCACCTTGCTGCCGGAAGTGCCGGTCGAGGTGCGGGCGCTCCAGCCTCAGGGTGTCCGCTCGCCGAAGCCGGTGGCCGACTTCATCGCCGCGTTCCGCAAGGTCATCGCGGAGGCCTGAGCCTGCCGCGGCCGGGCCGGAGCGCGGCGGCGCCGCGCGACGCTCAGCCCGCGGCGCCCGGCGGCGCCGACGGCGCGAAGCGATCGACCGCGTCGGTGATGATGCCGTCGACCCCGTTGGCGGCGAGCCAGTGCGCGGCCGCCGGGTCGTTGACCGTGTAGACCAGCGCGCGCAGGCCCGCGGCGTGGAGCTTGCGCACGACGGCGGCGTCCATCAGCGGGTAGGCCGTGATCACGGCCGAGCAGCCGAGCGATCGCGCTGCGTCGAACCAGCCGTCGTGCAGGCTGTCGAGCAGCAGCCCGCGGCGCAGCGCCGGCGCGGCCCGCTGTGCCGCGGCCAGCGCGGCCGGCTCGAACGAGCTGAGCAGCGGCGTCGCGGCCAGGCCGGCCCACAGCCGCTCGGCTTCGAGCGCCACCACGCGGCCGGTCTCGTCCTCGGTGCCGGGCGTGGGCTTGATCTCGATGTTGAGCGCCAGGCCGTTGCGCACGACGAAGCGCGCGATCGACGCCAGGCTCGGCAGCGGCTCGCCCGCGAACGCGCGCGAGTGCCAGCCGCCGGCGTCGATGCGCGACAGCTCGCTCCACGGGCGCCGGCCCGCCACGCCGTGCTCGGGCGTGGTGCGGTCGAGCGTCGAGTCGTGCAGCAGGAACGGCACCCCGTCGGCCGACAGCTTCACGTCGCACTCGAAGGCGCGGTAGCCGTGCGACGCGCCGACGCGGAACGCGGCCAGCGTGTTCTCCGGCGCCAGCTTGCCGGCGCCACGGTGCGCGATCCAGTACGGATAAGGCCAGTCGCCGCCGGGCATCGCGCGCTCCGTCAGCCCACTCGCTGCTGCGTGGCCGGGTCGAACCAGTGCAGGTGCTGCGAGCCGACGGCGATCGGCAAGGTGTCGCCGGGCCTCGGCGGCGCGTCGGTGCCCGGGATGCGCAAGGTGAACGGCGCGTCGCCGACGTGGCCGTACACCAGCCGCTCGGCGCCGAGCATCTCGACCACCTCGACCTTCAGCGGCCAGCCGCCGCCGGACGGCGACGGCTCGCAGTGCTCGGGTCGGACACCCAGCAGCAGCTCGCCGCCGCGCGGCGCCGCGGCCGGCAGCGCGAGGGTGAGGCCCCCGGTCGTGAAGCGCGAACCGTCGGCGCTGCCGGCCAGCAGGTTCATCGGCGGCGAGCCGATGAAGCCGGCGACGAAGGTGGTGGCCGGCCGCGCGTAGACCTCCTCCGGCGTGCCGATCTGCTCCATGCGCCCGGCGTTCATGACGATCATGCGCTGCGCGAGGGTCATCGCCTCGACCTGGTCGTGCGTGACGAACAGCGACGTGACGCCGAGCTCGGCGTGCAGCTTCTGGATCTCGATGCGCGTCTGCGCGCGCAGCTTGGCGTCGAGGTTGGACAGCGGCTCGTCGAACAGGAACACCTGCGGCTGCCGCACGATCGCGCGGCCCATCGCCACGCGCTGGCGCTGGCCGCCGGAGAGCTGGCGCGGCTTGCGTTCGAGCAGCGCGCCGAGCTCGAGGATCTTCGCCGCCTTCTGCACGCGCGCCTCGATCTCGGCCCTGGGCACTTTCGCGATCTTCAGCCCGTAGGCCATGTTGTCGAACACGCTCATGTGCGGATACAGCGCGTAGTTCTGGAACACCATCGCGATGTCGCGCTCGGCCGGCTCGAGGCGGTTGACCACGCGTCCCCCGATGGCGATCTCGCCGCCGGTGATCTCCTCGAGCCCCGCCACCATGCGCAGCAAGGTGCTCTTGCCGCAGCCCGAGGGCCCGACGATCACGACGAACTCGCCGTCCGCGATCTCGGCGTTCACGCCGTGGATCACCTTGTTGGCCTTGGGCCCGTGGCCGTAGACCTTCTCGACGTTGCGCAGGGAGATGGCGCCCATGGCGTGCTCTTTCTCTTTCTACTTCTCGGAATCGACCAGGCCCTTGACGAACCACTTCTGCATCAGCAGCACCACCAGCGCCGGCGGGATCATCGCGAGCATCGCGGTGGCCATCACCGCGTTCCACTCGGTGGCGGCGTCGCCGCCGGAGATCATGCGCTTGATGCCCATGACGATCGGGTACATGTCCTCGCTCGTGGTCATCAGCAGCGGCCACAGGTACTGGTTCCAGCCGTAGATGAACTGGATGACGAACAGCGCCGCGATCGAGGTCGACGACAGCGGCACCAGCACGTCTTTGAAGAAGCGCATCGGGCCCGCGCCGTCGATGCGCGCGGCCTCGACCAGCTCGTCGGGCACGGTGAGGAAGAACTGCCGGAACAGGAAGGTCGCGGTGGCCGACGCGATCAGCGGCACCGTGAGGCCGGCGTAGGTGTTGAGCATGCCGAGGTCGGAGACGACCTGGTAGGTCGGCAGGATGCGCACCTCCACCGGCAGCATCAGCGTGACGAAGATCATCCAGAACACGATCTCGCGGCCGAGGAAGCGGAAGTACACGATCGCGAACGCCGACAGCAGCGAGATCGCGATCTTGCCGATGGCGATGGTCAGCGCGGTGACGAGGCTCACGAACAGCATCGGCGCGGCCGGTGGCAGCTTGCTGCCGTACTGCGTCTGCCCGCCGAACAGCGACAGCTTCCAGCTCTCGACGAGGTTGTCGCCCGGCAGCAGCGACATCGGCACGTTCTGCACGATCTGCTCGGCCGTCTGCGTGCTCGCGACGAAGGCGATCCACAGCGGGAACGCGACGATCGCGACGCCGAGGATCAGGGTGAGGTGCGACAGCACGGTCGCGGCGGGGCGGTTCTCGACCATGATCGGCGCGCTAGTAGTTGACCTTGCGCTCGACGAAGCGGAACTGCACCACCGTCAGCGCGATGACGATCGTCATCAGCACCACCGACTGCGCGGCCGAGCCGCCGAGGTCGAGCGCCTTGAAGCCGTCGTGGTAGACCTTGTAGACCAGGATGGCCGTGTCCTTGCCGGGGCCGCCGGAGGTGGCCGCGTCGATGATCGCGAAGGTGTCGAAGAACGCGTAGACGATGTTGATCACCAGCAGGAAGAAGCTGGTCGGCGACAGCAGCGGGAACTGCACCGTCCAGAAGCGCCGCCACGGCCCGGCGCCGTCGATGGCCGCCGCCTCGATCAGGCTCTTCGGGATGCTCTGCAGCCCGGCTAGGAAGAACAGGAAGTTGTAGGAGATCTGCTTCCACACCGCGGCCAGCACGACCAGGATCATCGCGTCGGTCCCGTCGAGCAGGTGGTTCCACGGAATGCCGACGGCGTTGAGCGCATAGGTCACGACGCCGATCGACGGCGCGAACATGAACAGCCACAGCACGCCGGCCACGGCGGGGGCGACCGCGTAGGGCCAGATCAGCAGGGTCTTGTAGAAGGCCGCGCCGCGCACCACGCGGTCGGCCATCACCGCGAGCACCAGCGCGATCACCAGGCCGATCGACGCGACCAGCACCGAGAACACGGCGGTGGTCTTGAACGACGCGAGATAGCTCTCGTCGTCGAGCAGGGCGCGGAAGTTGTCGAGGCCGACGAAGCTGACGCTGGTGCCGAACGCGTCTTGCTGCTGCACGCTGTAGTACAGCGCCTGCGCGGCCGGCCAGAAGAAGAACACCAGCACGATGACCATCTGCGGCGCCACCAGCGCCCAGGGCAGCCACGCACTGCGGAAGCGGACGCGCTTCTCGACGGCCACGGACTCGTCTCTCCGTTCTGACTAAGCCCCTCCCCGCGCGGCGGGGAGGGAAGGGGGCGGGGGTGCAGGCATGTCGGCCGACACGCCGGCGCGTTCGGGCGCCGGCGGGGCGAACGAGGGCTTCAGGCCTTGTTCGCCTTCTCGAACTTCTCGAGCTCGGCGTCGCCGCGCTTCTTGGCGTCTTCGAGGGCCTGCCTGGCCGTCTTCTTGCCGGCCCACACCTGCTCGAGCTCCTCGTCGATGATGGTGCGGATCTGCACGAAGTTGCCCAGGCGGATGCCGCGCGACTTGTCGGTGGTCTTGCGGATCATCTGCGTCACCGACACGTCGGTGCCCGGGTTCTGCTTGTAGAAGCCGCTCTTCTCGGTGAGCGTGAAGGCCTCGGTCGTGATCGGCAGGTAGCCGGTATCCTGGTGGCTCTTGGCCTGCACCTGCGGGTCGGACAGATATTTGAAGAACGCGGCCACGCCCTTGTACTCGTCGGGCTTCTTGCCGGCCATGGCCCACAGGCTGGCGCCGCCGATCACGGTGTTCTGCGGCGCGCCGGGCACGTCGGGGTAGTAGGGCAGCGCGCCGATGCCGCCCTGGAACTTGGCGTTGCGCTTGACCGCGCCGTACAGCGCCGACGAGCCCGTGGTCATGGCGCACTCGCCGGACACGAAGGTCGCGTCGGCCGAGTTGTTGCGGCCCTTGTAGACGAACAGGCCCTGCTGCGCCATGTTGGCGAGGTTCTCGATGTGGCGCACGTGCAGCGGCGTGGTGAAGGCCAGGCGCGCGTCGAGGCCGTTGAAGCCGTTGCGCTTGGTGGCGAACTCCACGTTGTGCCAGGCCGAGAAGCTCTCGAGCTGCGTCCAGCTCTGCCAGCTGGTGGTGAACGGGCACTTGTGGCCGGCGGCCTTGAGCTTGGCGGCGGCCAGCGCCACCTCGGGCCAGGTCTTGGGCGGCGCCTCGGGGTCGAGGCCGGCGGCCTTGAAGGCGTCCTTGTTGTAGTGGAAGACGGTGGTCGAGCTGTTGAACGGCAGGCTCAGCATCTGGCCGTTCGGCGCCGTGTAGTAGCCGGCCACCGCGGGCACGTAGACCGACGGATCGAACTTCACGCCGGCCTGCTTCATCACTTCGCTCACCGGCACGATGGCGCCCTTGCTGGCCATCATGCTGGCGGTGCCGACCTCGAACACCTGCAGCACGTGCGGCGCATTGCCGGCGCGGAAGGCCGCGATCGCGGCGGCGAACGACTCGGGGTACGTGCCCTTGAACACCGGCACAACCTTGTAGTCCTTCTGGCTCGCGTTGAAACCGTTGGCCAGGCCGTTGACCCACTCGCCGAGCTGGCCGCTCATCGAGTGCCACCACTGGATCTCGACCTGCGCGTGGGCGGGCATCGAGAAGGCACCGGCGGCGACGGCCGCGGCGAGAGCGAACGATTGCAGTTTCATGACGACTCCGTGAAGGACTTGTGTGAACGGACGAGCGCGCGAGTGTGGGGCCGTCCGATGACAGGCGTGTTTCTGTCACGGACCGGTGCGGTGCAGCAACGGGGATAACCCCGCTCGCGCCGCGCCGCCTCGCCGCCGGCGGCCGGTCGCGTTGCTGCGCTGCGGTACAGTGCCGAGTCCGGTCGCCCGCCCAGGGCGGCAGCGGCCCGCGAGGCCGGACACCGCGCCGATGAACGCACCGCTCACCTTGAACCAGATGGCCGCCGCGCAGGCGGCCGAGCCCGCGCCGCGGCTGCGCGAGATTCCCTACAACTACACGTCGTTCTCCGACCGCGAGATCGTGATCCGCCTGCTCGGCGAGCGCGCGTGGATGCTGCTCGACCGGCTGCGCGGCGAGCGTCGCACGGGCCGCTCGGCGCGCATGCTGTACGAGGTGCTGGGCGACATCTGGGTGGTGCAGCGCAACCCCTACCTCGAGGACGACCTGCTCGACAACCCGAAGCGCCGCTCGCTGCTGATCGAGGCGCTGCAGCACCGGCTGAGCGAGATCGAGAAGCGCCGCACCCCCGACGCCGATGCCGGGCGCGACGGCCTGGTGGGCGAGCTGCTGGTCGCCGCGCGCGAGGCCGTCGAGTCGTTCGCGCGGCACTTCGACGAGGTGGCCGAGCTGCGCCGGCGCGCGCAGCGCGTGCTGGGCCGGCGCACGGCCAGGGACAACGTCAAGTTCGACGGCCTGTCGCGCGTGTCGCACGTGACCGACGCGACCGACTGGCGCGTGGAGTATCCGTTCGTGGTGCTCACGCCCGACAGCGAGTCCGAGATGGCGGGGCTGGTGGCCGGCTGCATCGAGCTCGGCCTGACCATCGTGCCGCGCGGCGGCGGCACCGGCTACACCGGCGGCGCCGTCCCGCTCACGTGGAAGAGCGCGGTCATCAACACCGAGAAGCTCGAGGCGATGAGCGAGGTCGAGATGGTCACGCTGCCGGGTGTGGACCGTCCCGTGCCCACGGTCTGGACCGAAGCGGGCGTGGTGACGCAGCGCGTGGCCGACGCCGCCGAGCGCGCCGGCTTCGTGTTCGCGGTGGACCCCACGTCGGCCGAGGCGAGCTGCATCGGCGGCAACATCGCGATGAACGCCGGCGGCAAGAAGGCCGTGCTGTGGGGCACCGCGCTGGACAACCTGGCGTCGTGGAAGATGGTCACGCCCGAGGCGAAGTGGCTCGAGGTCGTGCGGCTCGACCACAACCTCGGCAAGATCCACGACGCCGACGTCGCGAGCTTCGAGCTGCGCTGGTTCGACGCCTCGGGGCGCAAGCTCGAACGCAGCGAGCGGCTCGACATCCCCGGCGCGCGCTTCCGCAAGGAAGGCCTCGGCAAGGACGTCACCGACAAGTTCCTCGCCGGCCTGCCCGGCATCCAGAAGGAAGGCTGCGACGGCCTCATCACCAGCGCGCGCTGGGTGGTGCACCGCATGCCGAAGCACGTGCGCACGGTGTGCCTCGAGTACTTCGGCAACCCGAAGGACGCGGTGCCGTCGATCGTCGAGATCAAGGACTTCATGTTCGAGGAGCAGCGCCGCGGCGGCGCCGTCCTCGCCGGGCTGGAGCACCTGGACGACCGCTACCTCAAGGCGGTGGGCTACGCCACCAAGAGCAAGCGCGGCGGCGCGAACAACGCGCTGCCGAAGATGGTGCTGATCGGCGACATCGTCGGCGACGACGACGCGGCCGTGGCCCGTGCGGCCAGCGAGGTGGTGCGCCTGGCCAACGGGCGCTCGGGCGAGGGCTTCGTCGCGGTGAGCGCCGACGCGCGCAAGAAGTTCTGGCTCGACCGCAAGCGCACGGCCGCGATCGCGAAGCACACCAACGCCTTCAAGATCAACGAGGACGTGGTGATCCCGCTGCACCGCATGGGCGAGTACACCGAGGGGATCGAGCGCCTCAACATCGAGCTCAGCCTGCGCAACAAGCTGCAGCTGGTGGAGCGGCTCGAAGCACTGTTCCGCCGCGGATCGCTGCCGCTGGGCCGGACCGACGACGCCGGCGAGATTCCGACCGCCGAGCTGCTCGAGGACCGCGTGCAGCAGGCGCTCGCGCTGCTGGCCGAGGTGCGCGCGCAGTGGCAGGCCTGGCTCGACACGCTCGACGCGGCGCCGGCCGACGGCGCGCGCAGCGTGTTCGCGCAGCTGCAGGACCACTCGCTGCGCGCGTCGTGGAAGACGCAGATCCTCAAGCCGCTGCAGGCGCTGTTCGCGGGCGCGGCCTTCGCGCCGGTGATCGAGGAGTGCCGGCGCGTGCACCGCGAGGTGCTGCGCGGGCGCGTGTGGGTGGCGCTGCACATGCACGCCGGCGACGGCAACGTGCACACCAACATCCCGGTCAACAGCGACAACTACGAAATGCTGCAGACCGCGCACGAGGCGGTGGGCCGCATCATGGCGCTGGCGCGACGGCTCGACGGCGTGATCTCCGGCGAGCACGGCATCGGCATCACGAAGCTCGAGTTCCTGTCCGACGACGAGCTGCGGCCGTTCGTCGAGTACAAGTCGAGGATCGATCCCGAGGGCCGCTTCAACAAGGGCAAGCTGCTGCGGCCGGGTGCGCCGGGCACGGCGGCCGACGTGCGCGCGGCCGACCTGCGCCACGCCTACACGCCGAGCTTCGGGCTGATGGGCCACGAGTCGCTGATCATGCAGCGCAGCGACATCGGCGCGATCAGCGACTCGGTGAAGGACTGCCTGCGCTGCGGCAAGTGCAAGCCGGTGTGCGCCACGCACGTGCCGCGCGCCAACCTGCTGTACAGCCCGCGCAACAAGATCCTCGCCACCTCGCTGCTGATCGAGGCCTTCCTGTACGAGGAGCAGACGCGCCGCGGCATCTCGATCCGCCACTGGGAGGAGTTCGAGGACGTCGCCGACCACTGCACGGTGTGCCACAAGTGCCTGCAGCCGTGCCCGGTGAACATCGACTTCGGCGACGTGTCGATGAACATGCGCAACCTGCTGCGCAAGATGGGCCGCAAGAGCGTGCGGCCGGGCAACCGCATGGCGATGATGATGCTCAACGCCACGCGGCCGCAGACCATCAAGCTGCTGCGCAGCGCGATGGTCGACGTGGGCTTTCGCGCGCAGCGGCTCGCCGCCGCCGTGCTGCGCGGCGTGGCGAAACGCCAGACCGCGCGCCCGCCCGCCACCGTCGGCCCGGCCCCGGTGAAGGAGCAGGTGATCCACTTCGTCAACAAGAAGCTGCCGGGCGGGCTGCCGAAGAAGACCGCGCGCGCGCTGCTGGACATCGAGGACAAGAACTACGTCCCGATCATCCGCGACCCGCAGCGCACCACGTCCGACAGCGAGGCGGTGTTCTACTTCCCCGGCTGCGGCTCGGAGCGGCTGTTCTCGCAGGTGGGCCTCGCGACGCAGGCGATGCTGTGGCACGCGGGCGTGCAGACCGTGCTGCCGCCGGGCTACCTGTGCTGCGGCTACCCGCAGCGCGGCAGCGGCCAGTTCGACAAGGCCGAGAAGATGATCACCGACAACCGGGTGCTCTTCCACCGCGTCGCCAACACCCTGAACTACCTCGACATCAAGACCGTGGTGGTGAGCTGCGGCACCTGCTACGACCAGCTGCAGGGCTACCAGTTCGAGGACATCTTCCCCGGCTGCCGCATCGTCGACATCCACGAGTACCTGCTCGAGAAGGGCATCGTGCTGCCGCGGCCCGGCGCCTATCTCTATCACGACCCCTGCCACAGCCCGATGAAGCAGCGCGAACCGATGCAGACCGTCAAGGCGCTGCTGGGCGAGCAGGTCGTCAAGAGCGAGCGCTGCTGCGGCGAGAGCGGCACGCTCGGCGTGACGCGCCCCGACATCTCCACCCAGGTGCGCTTTCGCAAGGAAATGGAGATCCGCAAGGGCGAGGCCGCGCTGCGCGCGCTCAGCGGGCAGGCGAGCGGCAACCTCAAGATGCTCACGTCGTGCCCGAGCTGCCTGCAGGGCCTGTCGCGCTTCCAGGACGACCTGAGCAACGGCCTGCTCGAGGCCGACTACATCGTGGTCGAGATGGCGCGCCAGATCCTCGGCGAGTCGTGGCTGCCCGACTACGTGGCGCGCGCCAACGCCGGCGGCATCGAGCGGGTGCTGGTGTGAACGCTGCGGCGCGCGCGTGCCACCTGTGCGACGACGACGGCGGCTTCGTCGTCTGGCACGACGACGCGTGGCGCGTCGTGCGCGTGGTCGACGATCCGTCGCACCCGGTCTTCTACCGCGTGATCTCCCGGCGGCACGTCGCGGAGTTCTCCGAGCTCGCGCTCGCCGAGCGCGAGCGCTGCATGGCGCTGGTGGCCGCGGTCGAGCGCGTGCTGCGCGAGCGCGCGCGGCCGCTGAAGGTGAACCTCGCCTCGCTCGGCAACCTGGTGCCGCACCTGCACTGGCACGTCGTCGCGCGCTTCGCCGACGACCGCCAGTTCCCGCATCCGATCTGGGCGCCGCCGCAACGCGAGGCCGATGCCGCCGCGCTGGCCGCACGTCGCGCGGCGCTGCCGGCGCTCGACGCGGCGCTGCGCGCCACCCTGGCGGCGCCCGCGAGCGCCGCCCACTGACTTCGAGAGGAGCGTCATGGACACCCCGCAACCGTTGAACCTCGTCGTGCACCAGCGTTCGCGCGAGCTCGAGATCGCGTTCGACGACGGCGCGCAGTTCCGCATCCCGTTCGAGCTGCTGCGCGTGTACTCGCCGTCGGCCGAGGTGCAGGGCCACGGCCCCGGCCAGGAGGTGCTGCAGACCGGCAAGCGCGAGGTCGAGATCGTCGCGCTCGAGCCCGTGGGCCGCTACGCGGTGCAGCCCACTTTCTCCGACGGCCACAGCTCCGGCATCTTCACCTGGGAGTACCTGTACCGGCTCGGCGCGCAGCAAGACGAGCTGTGGCAGCGCTACTTCCAGCGGCTCGAGGCCGCCGGCGTCGACCGCGACGCGCCGATGGCCGAGGCGGCCGCCGGCGGCGCCTGCGGCCACCACCATTGAGCGGGGCCGCACGATGAGTCGCACGCACTTCGGCTTCCAGCAGGTCGACGAGCAGGAGAAGGCGCGCCGCGTGCGCGGCGTGTTCGACTCGGTGGCGTCGCGCTACGACGTGATGAACGACCTGATGTCGCTCGGCCTGCACCGCGCGTGGAAGGCCTACACCGTGGCCGTGGCCGCGGTGCGCGAGGGCGACCGCGTGCTCGACATCGCCGGCGGCACGGGCGACCTCGCGCGCGCCTTCGCACGCCGCGCCGGCGCGAGCGGCCTGGTCGTGCACACCGACATCAACGAGGCCATGCTGCGCCGCGGCCGCGACCGGCTGACCGACGAAGGCCTGGTGCTGCCCACCACGATCTGCGACGCCGAGTCGCTGCCGTTTCGCAGCGGCAGCTTCGACGTGGTGAGCGTGGCCTTCGGCCTGCGCAACATGACGCACAAGGAGCGGGCGCTGGCCGAGATGGCGCGCGTGCTGCGCGAGGGCGGCCGGCTGCTGGTGCTGGAGTTCTCGCGCGTGGCCGAGCCGCTGCAGAAGGCCTACGACTGGTACTCGTTCAACGTGCTGCCGCGGCTCGGGCGCTGGGTCGCCGGCGACGCCGACAGCTACCGCTACCTCGCCGAGTCGATCCGCATGCACCCGGCGCAGGCCGAACTGAAGGCCATGATGAAGGGCGCGGGCTTCGGCCACGTGGACGTGCACAACCTGAGCGCCGGCGTGGTGGCGCTGCACGTCGGCATCCGCTGCTGATCGGCCGGCGCCGCGCTGCCCCGCGCGAGGGCCGCGCCAGGGCCGCACCAGGGCCGCGCGATGGTCCGCTCGAAGGTCGCGCGAGCGTGCCGCCGCGACGCCGGCCGCCCGGGTTTCAAGCCCCGATTCCGAGGCTCTCCCCCTCGGGCGGACCCCCGACTGGGGTGGATGTCGCGCACACCCCCGCCGCTACACTCGTCGCCTGTCGGGTGCATCCCCGGCGCGGCGCCCGCCGCGCCATTCGTCTCGACGGGAGTTGGGGTTCCAGCGATGAGTCTTTTCCAGTTCCTCCGCACCTCGTTGCTGGCCTTCGCGGGCCTGCTGCCGATGGTCGACGCGGCGCTCGCGCAGGGCGCGACGCAACCGGTGCGCAACGAGTACATGCTCGGCGCGGGCGACGTGATCCGCGTCACCGTCTACCAGAACCCCGACCTCACGCTCGAGACCCGCGTGTCCGAGGCCGGCGTCATCTCGTATCCGCTGCTCGGCTCGGTGCGCGTGGGCGGCCAGACCGTCACCGAGGTGGAGAAGCGCATCGCCGACGGGCTGCGCTCGGGCAACTTCGTGAAGCAGCCGCAGGTCACCGTGCTCGTCATGCAGGTGCGCGGCAACCAGGTGTCGGTGCTCGGCCAGGTGGGCCGCCCGGGTCGCTATCCGCTCGAGGTGGCCGACATGCGGCTGTCCGACGTGCTCGCGATGGCCGGAGGCGTGGCGCCCGGCGGGGCCGACCTGGTGGTGGTGGCCGGCACGCGCAACGGCCAGCCGTTTCGCGCCGAGATCGACCTGGCGCGCGCCATCGGCGCGGGCAACCGCCCGGGCGGCGACATCCAGGTGGTCAACGGCGACGTGATCTGGGTCGATCGCGCGCCGACGGTCTACATCTACGGCGAAGTGCAGCGGCCCGGCGCCATCCGCCTGGAGCGCGGCATGACGGTCATGCAGGCGCTGGCCTCCGGCGGCGGCCTCACCCTGCGCGGCACCGAGAAGGGCATGCGGGTCCACCGTCGCGGCGCCGACGGCAAGGTCCAGGTGCTGCAACCGGCGATGGACGATCCCCTGCGCGACGGCGACGTGGTGTACGTGCGCGAGAGCCTGTTCTGAACGAGGCGGTGTGACATGACCTTCGGCCAATTCCTCTCCATGGTCGCCGCCCGCTGGCGGCTGGTGGCCGCCATCGTGATCCTGGCGGTCGCGGCGGCCCTGGGCGTGAGCCTCGCGCTGCCCAAGCAGTACACGGCGACGGCGTCGCTGGTGTTCGACATCAAGCCCGACCCGGTGTCGAGCACCGGCTACGACGGGCTGAGCTGGCCGGCCTTCCTGGCCACGCAGATCCAGATCCTCGAGAGCGACCGCGTGGCGCGCCGCGTGGTCGGCGCGCTCGGCATGGGCGATGACCCGGCCAACCGGGCGGTGTGGCAGCAATCGACCAAGGGTGAGGGCGAGTTCGAAGGCTGGATGGCCGGCGTGCTGCGCCGCAACCTCGACGTGCGGCTCACGCGCGAGTCGAACGTGGTCACGGTGTCGTACAAGGCGGCCGACGCCCAGGTCGCGGCGCGCGTGGCCAACGCGTTCGTCAAGGCCTACATGGACACGGTGATCGACCTGCGCGTCGATCCGGCCCGGCAGTACTCGTCGTTCTTCGACAACCGCGCGAAGGAACTGCGCCAGCAACTCGAGGCGGCGCAGGCCAAGCTGTCGGCGTTCCAGCGGCAGAAGGGGCTGATCGGCACCGACGAGCGGCTCGACATCGAGAACGCCCGCCTCAACGAGCTGTCGGCGCAACTGGTGGCGCTGCAGGCGCTGTCGGCCGAATCGACCAGCCGGCAGTCGCAGGCGCTGGCGCGCGGCGCCGACCAGCTGCCCGACGTGCAGACCAACGCGCTGGTGTCCGGCCTGAAGGCCGACCTGCTGCGCCAGGAGGCGCGCCTGCAGGAGCTCAACTCGCGCCTCGGCGACGCGCATCCGCAGGTGGTCGAGGCCAAGGCCAACATCTCCGCGCTGCGCAGCCGCATCGAGGCCGAGTCGCGGCGCGTGGCCAGCGGCGTGGGCGTCACCAACACCATCAACCGCGCCCGCGAGGCGGAGATCCGCGCCGCCTACGAGGCGCAGCGCCAGCGCGTGCTGCGCATGAAGGAGAACCGCGACGAGGCGCTGATGTACCAGCGCGAGGTCGACGCCGCTCAGCGCGCGCTCGACGCGGTGCTGACGCGCTACAACCAGTCGTCGCTGGAGAGCACCAACACGCGCTCGAACGCGTCGGTGCTGTCGCAGGCGAGCGCGCCGCTGTTCCCGTCGTCGCCGAAGATCTTCCTCAACGCGTTCATCGGGCTGTTCCTCGGTTCGCTGGTCGGCATCTCGCTGGCGGTGGTGCTCGAGATGCTCAACCGGCGCGTGCGCAACGCCGAGGACGTGACGCAGGCCATCGGCCTGCCGGTGCTCGGCGTGCTGCCTCGGCCCGATCGCGGCGGGCTGTTCGGCGGCGCGGCGGCGCAGCCGCTGCTCGCGCGGCGCGTGCTCGGCCAGCTGCCCGCCCCCCGTTCGTAGTCGTCCGCACTGCAAGGCTCCGTCATGGCGAGATTCCGCGATTCCAGGCTAGCCGTCGTCGACCCGTCTCCGCTGGAGGGCTCGATGCCCGCCTCGGCGGTGCACGACCGCCCGCTCGGCGAGATCCTCAAGCAGACCAAGGGCCTGACCGACGAGCACGTCGAGCAGGTGCTGCTGTACCAGCGCGAGAAGGGCATGCGCTTCGGCGAGGCCGCCATCGCGCTCGGCTTCGCGACCGACGAGGACGTGCTGTTCGCGCTGTCGCAGCAGTTCCACTACCACTACGCGCCCGTCGAGCAGCAGCACCAGTTCAGCTCCGAGCTGGTGGTCGCGCACCGGCCGTTCTCGCGCCAGGCCGAGGCCTTTCGCGCCATCCGCAGCCAGCTGATGATGCGCGTCTTCGGCGGCGAGACGGGCAAGGCCGCGCTGGCCGTCGTGAGTCCCGACTCCGGCGACGGCAAGACCTTCTTCTCGGCCAACCTCGCGGTCGCGCTGTCGCAACTCGGCGGGCGCACCCTGCTGCTCGACGCCGACCTGCGCGGCCCGCGCCAGCACACCTTGTTCGGCGTGGAGAACTCGTCGGGGCTGTCGAGCGTGCTGTCCGGTCGCGCCGAGGCGAACGTGATCCAGCAGGTGCCGGCGCTGCCGAGCCTGTACCTCCTGAGCGCCGGCGCCGTGCCCCCCAACCCGCTCGAGCTGGTGGAGCGTCCGGCCTTCGGCCTGCTGATCCGCGAGTTGAAGAGCAAGTTCGACCACGTCGTGGTCGACACGCCGGCCGCGGTGTACGGCTCCGACGCGATGGTGATCGCCGCGCGCTGCGGTGCGTCGCTCGTGGTCGCGCGCAAGGGCACGTCGCAGGTCCGCTCGCTGCAGGAGCTCGTCGGCGTGCTGAGCCAGGCGACCGGCCAGATGGCCGGCGTCATCATGAACGAGTTCTGAACCCGCCAGCGACCGTGCCGGGCGCGGGCGATCCGGTCGTGCCGGAGCGAGCGCCGGCACGACGTGTATCGGGGTGTGAAGAAGTCACGATCCGCACCTCCTCACCCGCACGGTCCACCCTTAAGCGTGTGCTGACGCCGATCGAGCCCGGTGGCATTCTTCCGGGCGGATCGTCGATCGAACGAGAGGGATGCTGCAGCACGGATCGACGGCCCGCGCGGGGCTGACTCCGCACCACCGACCGCCACGCCACCAGGGCCCGCAAGGCCCGGCCAACCGAACCCACAGGACACATGAGCAAGACCGCGTTGATCACCGGCGTGACCGGACAGGACGGGGCCTACCTGGCCGAGCTGCTGCTGAACAAGGGCTACCAGGTGCACGGCATCAAGCGCCGCGCGTCGTTGTTCAACACCGACCGCGTCGACCACCTGTACCAGGACCCGCACGTCGAGGACCGTCGCTTCCACATGCACTACGGCGACCTGACCGACTCGACGAACCTGATCCGCATCGTGCAGCAGGTGCAGCCCGACGAGATCTACAACCTCGCGGCGATGAGCCACGTGGCGGTGAGCTTCGAGACGCCGGAGTACACCGCCAACGCCGACGGCATCGGCACCTTGCGCCTGCTCGAGGCCATCCGCATCCTCGGCCTCGAGAAGAAGACGCGCTTCTACCAGGCCAGCACCTCCGAGCTGTACGGCCTGGTGCAGGAGGTGCCGCAGAAGGAGACCACGCCGTTCTATCCGCGCAGCCCGTATGCCGTGGCCAAGCTCTACGGCTACTGGATCACGGTGAACTACCGCGAGGCCTACGGCCTGTACGCCTGCAACGGCATCCTGTTCAACCACGAGAGCCCGATCCGCGGCGAGACCTTCGTCACCCGCAAGATCACGCGCGCCATCGCGCGCATCGCGCTCGGGCTGCAGGACTGCCTGTACCTCGGCAACCTGTCGGCGCTGCGCGACTGGGGCCACGCGCGCGACTACGTCGAGATGCAGTGGCTGATGCTGCAGCAGCAGCAGCCCGAGGACTTCGTCATCGCGACCGGCCAGCAGTACAGCGTGCGGCAGTTCGTCGAACGCTCGGCGGCGGAGCTGGGCATCACGGTGCGCTTCGAAGGCGAGGGCGTGCGCGAGGTGGGTGTCGTCGCCGAGGTCAAGGGCAGCCGCGCGCGCTGCAAGCCGGGCGACGTGATCGTGCGCGTCGACCCCCGGTACTTCCGGCCCACCGAGGTCGAGACCTTGCTGGGCGACCCGAGCAAGGCCAAGGCCAAGCTCGGCTGGACGCCGCGCACCAGCTTCGAGGAGCTCGTGCGCGAGATGATCGAGTCCGACTACACCGCGGCCAAGCGCGACAGCCTGGTCAAGCTGGCCGGCTTCCAGGCCTACGACCACCACGAGTGAGCGCGTCGCCATGGACCTGAACTCGCGCATCTACGTCGCCGGCCACCGCGGCCTCGTCGGCTCGGCCCTGCTCCGCGCCCTGCAGGCGCGCGGCCACCGGCATCTCGTGACTCGCACGCACGCCGAACTCGACCTGACCGACCGCGTCGCCACCGAGCGCTTCTTCCGCGACGAGCGGCCGCAGTACGTGTTCCTCGCGGCGGCCAAGGTCGGCGGCATCGTCGCCAACGACACCTACCCGGCCGACTTCATCCGCGAGAACCTGGCGATCCAGACGCACACGATCCACGCCGCGTTCCAGGCCGGCGTGAAGCGGCTGCTGTTCCTGGGCTCGAGCTGCATCTACCCGCGCCTGGCGCCGCAGCCCATGAAGGAGAGCTGCCTGCTCACGGGTCCTCTGGAGCCGACCAACCGCGCCTACGCGCTGGCCAAGATCGCCGGCATCGAGATGTGCTGGAGCTACAACCGCCAGCACGGCACGCAGTACCTGGCCGTGATGCCGACCAACCTGTACGGCCCCGGCGACAACTACCACCCGCAGAACAGCCACGTCATCCCCGCGCTGCTGCGCAAGTTCCACGAGGCGAAGGCGCGCGGCGACAAGGCCGTCACCGTGTGGGGCACCGGCACGCCGCGCCGCGAGTTCCTCTACAGCGAGGACATGGCCGATGCCTGCGTGCACCTGATGAACCTGCCCGACGAGCGCTTCGTGCCGCTGCTGGGCAGCAACGAGAGCGTGTCGGGCCGCTTCGAGCCGCCGCTGGTGAACATCGGCGTCGGCGAGGACGTGACGATCCGCGAGCTGGCCGAGAAGGTGCGCGAGGTGACCGGCTTCGGCGGCGACATCGTGTTCGACACGAGCAAGCCCGACGGCACGCCGCGCAAGCTGCTCGACGTGAGCCTCGTGCACGGCACGGGCTGGAAGGCGCGCACCTCGCTGATGGACGGCCTGCGCCGGGCCTACGCGGACTTCGCCGCGCAGCAGCACTGAACCGGGCGGGAGCAAACGATGAGCAACAACACCGTCGAAGGCATCGCGATCCAGCCCGTGGTCATGGCCGGCGGATCGGGCACGCGGCTGTGGCCGCTGTCGCGCGCGCAGTACCCCAAGCAGTTCCTCACGCTGTCGGGCAAGCGCAGCCTGTTCCAGCAGGCGCTCATGCGGCTGGCCGACCTCGACAGCGAGGGCCTCGCGGTGCTGCCGCCGTGCATCGTCGGCAACGAGGAGCACCGCTTCCTCATGCAGGACCAGGCGCGCGAACTCAAGCTGCCGGCGGCGACGCTGCTGCTCGAGCCCGTCGGCCGCAACACCGCGCCCGCGCTGACCCTGGCCGCGCTGCAGGCGCTGGAGTCCGGTCACGACCCGGTGCTCGTGGTGAGCCCGGCGGACCAGACCGTCACGCAACCGGCCAGCTTCGTGATGGCGCTGCGCCGCGCCGCGCGCCTGGCCGCGCAGGGCGCGATCGTGGTGCTCGGCATCACGCCCGACCGTCCCGAGACGGGCTACGGCTACATCCGCCTCGACGGCCAGGAAGGCTCGTCGCGCGTGGCGCAGTTCGTCGAGAAGCCCGACGCCGAGACGGCGCGCCGCTATCTCGCCGAAGGCGGCTACTACTGGAACGGCGGACTGTTCGTGGTGCGTGCGTCCGCGTGGCTCGACGCACTCGCGACCTTCCGCCCCGACATCGCGGAGGCCGCGCGCGCCGCGTGGGCGGCGCGCAGCGTCGACGGCCAGTTCATCCGCCCCGATCGCGACCGCTTCGCGGCCGTGCCTGCGGAGTCGATCGACTACGCGGTCATGGAGAAGTGCCCGGGCCACGGCATCGACATCCGCATGGTGCCGCTGGATGCCGGCTGGTCCGACCTCGGTGCCTGGGACGCGGTGTGGCAGGTCGGCACGAAGGACGCGGCCGGCAACGTGGCCGCCGGCGACGCGATCGTCGAGGACTGCCGCGGCACCTTGGTCCATGCGACCAGCCGCCTGGTGAGCGTGGTCGGCCTGGACGACGTGGTGGTGGTCGAGACACCCGACGCCGTGCTGGTGACGCACCGCAGCCGCAGCCAGGACGTCAAGAAGATCGTCGCGCGCCTCGAGAAGGCCGGCCGCTCCGAGCACACCTTGCACCGCCGCGTGCACCGGCCCTGGGGCTGGTACGACGGCGTGGACGCCGGCCCGCGCTTCCAGGTCAAGCGCATCATGGTCAAGCCCGGTGCGTCGCTCAGCCTGCAGATGCATCACCACCGCGCCGAGCACTGGATCGTGGTCACGGGCACGGCCGAGGTCACCTGCGGCGACCGCAAGCAGCTGCTGACCGAGAACCAGAGCACCTACATCCCGCTGGGCGAGATCCACCGGCTGTCGAACCCGGGCGCGATCCCGCTGGAGATCATCGAGGTGCAGTCGGGCAGCTACCTGGGCGAGGACGACATCGTGCGCTTCGTCGACTCGTACGGGCGCGCCAAGTAGGCATCGAGAAGGGACGTCGGGGCGGGCGGCGACAATCACCGGCTTCGTTGGCAACTACAAGGATTCAGGCATCGTGACTACCGTCGCCGTGATCGGGCTGGGCTACGTGGGACTGCCGCTGGTGGTCGAGTTCGGCAAGAAGATGCGCACCATCGGCTTCGACATCGTCGAGGCGAAGGTGGCGCGTTGCCGCGCGGGCCAGGACCCGTCGAAGGAAATCCCCGACGCGGAGATGGCGCTGGCCAGGCATGCCGAGTACACCAGCGACCCGGCCGCGCTGCGCGAAGCGGACTTCATCCTCGTGGCCGTCCCCACGCCGGTGGACGAGGCGCACCGGCCCGACTTCGGCCCGCTGGTCGGCGCCAGTCGCGCGATCGGCGCCAACCTGAAGAAGGGCGCGGTGGTCGTGTACGAGTCGACCGTGTATCCCGGCGCGACCGAGGAGGTCTGCATCCCGGTGCTCGAGCAGACCTCGGGGTTGAAGTGGAAGCGCGACTTCTTCGTCGGCTACAGCCCCGAGCGCATCAACCCGGGCGACCGCGAGCACATGCTGACCAACGTGATCAAGGTCGTGTCCGGCGACACGCCCGAGACGCTGGAGCGCGTCGCACAGCTGTACGAGCAGATCGTGGTGCCCGGCGTTCACCGCTGCAGCAGCATCAAGGCCGCCGAGGCGTGCAAGGTCATCGAGAACACGCAGCGCGACCTGAACATCGCGCTGATGAACGAGCTGTCGATCATCTTCGACAAGATCGGCATCGACACGATGGAGGTGCTCGAGGCGGCCGGCACGAAGTGGAACTTCCTGAAGTTCCGTCCCGGCCTCGTGGGTGGCCACTGCATCGGCGTCGACCCGTACTACCTGACGCACAAGGCCGACACCTTGGGCTATCACCCACAGGTGATCCTGGCCGGACGCCGCATCAACGACGGCATGGGCAAGTTCGTGGCCGAGCAGACCGTCAAGCAGATGATCGCCGCGGGCAGCTACATCAAGGGCGCGCGCGTCAACGTGCTCGGGCTGACCTTCAAGGAAAACTGCGCCGACCTGCGCAACAGCAAGGTCGTCGACATCATCCACGAGCTCAGGAGCTACGGCGTCGAGGTGTTCTGCCACGACCCCGAAGCCGACCCCGAGGAGGCGATGCACGAGTACGGCGTGCGCCTGCTGTCGTGGGACGACCTG
>Ga0209172_10003929_pt1 | contig 21351 bp, 17 predicted proteins | sample LarsenN4metaG_FD_184113 | JGI IMG/M metagenome (GOLD analysis project Ga0209172, IMG submission 184113) | Hot spring sediment bacterial and archeal communities from British Columbia, Canada, to study Microbial Dark Matter (Phase II) - Larsen... ... | reverse complement strand
CCCGGGCGGGGCTGCGGCCGGCCGGCTAGCCGCCGCCGCCGAGCTTGGAGATCAGCGAGAAGAGCGGCAGGTACATGGAAATCACGATGCCGCCCACGATGGTGCCCAGCATGACCAGCATGATGGGCTCCATCGCCGTCAGCAGGTCTTTGACCGCCGCGTCCACTTCTTCCTCGTAGAAGTCGCCGATCTTGTTGAGCATGGCGTCCAGGGCGCCGGTTTGCTCGCCCACGCCGATCATCTGCGCCACCATGGAAGGGAAGACCTCGGTGGACTTGAGCGGCTCGACGATGGTGCGGCCTTCCTCCACCGCTTTGCGCACCTGCATCAGGGCCTTCTCGATGACGGCGTTGCCGGAGGTGCGCGCGGTGATGCTCAACCCCTCCAGGATGGGCACGCCGCTGGCGATGAGCGTTCCCAGCGTGCGGGTGAAGCGGGCCGTGGCGATCTTGCGCAGCAGGATCCCGATGAGCGGGATCTTCAGCATCAAAGAGTCGAAGAAATACTTCCCGCCCGGCGTGTGGTAGTAGAAGCGGACGCCGAAAAAGAGCGCGACGGCCCCGACGATGATCAGCAGGATCCAGTTTTGCACGAAGGTGCTCAAGCCGATCACGATGCGGGTGGGCAGCGGCAACTCGGCCCCCAGACCCAGGAAGAGCTGGGTGAAGACCGGCACCACCTTCCACAGCAGCAGGATGACGACGCCGGTCATGATGGTCAAGGTGGCCGCCGGGTAGATCATGGCGGATTTGACCGCCGCCTTCAGCTTGACGTTCTTCTCGATGTAGCTGGAGAGGCGCTGGAGGATGTTGTCGAGAATACCGCCGGTCTCGCCGGCTTCCACCATGTTGGTGTAGAGGTCGTCGAAGACCTTGGGATGCTGGCGCAGGGCGTTGGCCAGGGTGGAGCCGCCTTCCACCGCGCCGCGCACGCCCAGCAGCGCCTTCTGGAAGGCGCGGTTCTCCTGCTGGCCGCCCAGGATTTCCAGGCACTGGACCAGCGGCAGGCCGGCGTCAATCATCACCGAGAACTGCCGGGTGAAGATGGCCAGCTCCTTGGCGCTCACCCCGCCGCCGAAGGTGGGCAGGGCGAACTCCTTGCCCTTCTCCTTGATGGTGATGGGGGTGACGCGCTCGCGGCGCAGCATGGCCTGGAGGGCTTGCTTGCTCTCCGCGATGCGCTCGCCGGTGACCGTGGCCCCGGCTGCTGACGTTCCCCGATAGGAATAAACAGGCATGGTGTCTCCTTCGCCTCCCTGGGTTCGTTACTTCTTCACCGCCGGCTTGGCTCCACCGCCGAGCAGGCCGGCGCCGCGACTGATCATATCCTGCAACTCGTCGGAATTCGACGAGCGCGACATCGCCATATCCAGCGTGATCTTCTTCTGGAAGTAGAGCGTGGCCAGCGACTGGTTGAAGGTCTGCATCCCGAACTTCTCCTGCCCGGCCTGCATGGCGGAATAGATCTGGTGGATCTTGTCCTCGCGGATGAGGTTGCGGATGGCCGCGTTGGGAACCAGGATCTCCATGGCCATCACGCGGCCGCGGCCGCTCTGGTGCGCCAGCAGCGACTGGCACAGGATGCCCTCCAGCACCAGCGAGAGCTGGGCACGGATTTGCGGTTGCTGGTGGGCGGGAAAGACGTCCACGATACGGTTGATGGTGGAGACGGCGGAGTTGGTGTGGAGGGTGCCGAAGGTCAAGTGGCCGGTTTCGGCGATGCGCAGGGCGGCCTCGATGGTTTCCAGGTCGCGCATCTCGCCGATGAGCACCACGTCCGGGTCCTCGCGCAGAGCGGCGCGCAGGGCGTTGGCGAACGACTTGGTGTCGCTGTGCACCTCGCGCTGGTTCACCAGGCACTGCTTGTGCTGGTGGATGAACTCGATGGGATCCTCGACGGTGATCATGTGCTCGGGCCGCTCGCTGTTGATCTTGTCGAGCATGGCGGCCAGCGTGGTGGACTTGCCGCTGCCGGTCGGCCCCGTCACCAGGATGAGCCCGCGCGGCTTGGCGCACAGCGTCTTGACGACCGGCGGCAACCCCAGCTCGTCGAAGCCCTTGATCTGCCAGGGAATCGTCCGGTAGACCGAGCCCACCGCGCCGCGCTGCATGAAGACGTTGGCGCGGAAGCGCGCCAGGCCCTTGATGCCGAAGCTGAAGTCAAGCTCCCAGGACTCCTCGAAGCGGTGCTTCTGGGCGTCGGTGAGGACGCTGTAGGCGAGCTGCTTGGTCTCGGAGGCGGTGAGCGGCGGAGTCTCCAGCGGGCGCAGGTGGCCGTCAACGCGGATGCGCGGCGGGCTGTTGGTGGTCAGGTGCAGGTCGGACCCGCCCATCTCCAGCATCTTCTTCAGCATCTCCGACAGGCTCAACGTGGCCACAGTCGCCTCCCTAGATTACGGTCTCGCGGATGACTTCTTCGATGGTGGTGACGCCGGCGGCGATCTTGATGAGGCCGCTGCGCCGCAGGGTGAACATGCCGCCTTCCACCGCTTTCTTCTTGAGCTCGAGGGCGGAGGCACCGACAAGAATCAGCTCGCGCAGCTCGTCGGTGATCTCCATCACCTCGTAAAGCCCGGCGCGGCCCTTGTAGCCGGTGCCGTTGCAGCGCTCGCAACCCTTGCCCTTGTACACCTTGACGGTCTTCGACTCTTCCGGGGTGTAACCGACGTCAATCAGCGCCTCCGGCGGCAGCTTCAGCTCCTCCTTGCATTCCGAGCAGATGCGCCGCACCAGGCGCTGCGCGCAGATCAAGTGCACCGAGGTCGCCACCAGAAAGGGCTCGATGCCCATGTTCATCAGGCGGCTGATGGTGGAGGGGGCGTCATTGGTGTGCAGCGTCGAGAGCACCAGGTGCCCGGTGAGCGCCGCCTTGACGGCGATCTCCGCCGTTTCGAAGTCGCGGATCTCGCCCACCAGGATGATGTTCGGGTCCTGGCGCAGGAAGGAGCGCAGGGCGGCGGCGAAGTTCAGCCCGATCTGCTCCTTCATCTGCACCTGGTTGATGCCGGGGAGCTGGAACTCGACCGGGTCTTCGGCGGTCATGATGTTGGTGTCGGGTTGGTTCAAGCGGGCGATGGAGCTGTAGAGGGTGTTGGTCTTGCCGCTGCCGGTCGGCCCGGTCACCAGCACCATGCCGTAGGGCTTCAAGATGGCCTTCTCGAACTTGACCAGCGACTCCGGCTCGAATCCGAGCTTGGTCATGTCCAGCCGCAGGTTTTCCTTGTCGAGCAGCCGCAGCACGATCTTTTCTCCGAACAGCGTAGGCAGGCAGGAGACGCGGTAGTCGAGCTCCTTCTTCTTGCCGTCTTTGGCCATCTTCAGCATGATGCGCCCGTCCTGCGGCAGGCGCTTCTCGGAGATGTCGAGCTTGGCCATGATTTTGACGCGGCTGGTGATGGCGTCGCGCAGCTTCAGCGGCGGGGCCATGATGTTGTGCAGGATGCCGTCAATGCGGTAGCGGACGCGGTATTCCTTCTCGTAGGGCTCGATGTGGATGTCGCTGGCGCCGCGGTTCAAAGCCTCGGTCAGGATGACGTTCACCAGCTTGATGACCGGGGCTTCTTCGGCGGCGTGCTCCAGGTCGGAGAGCGAGGCCTCCGCTTCTTCCTCGGCCACCTCGACGTCCGGCGTGCCCTCGCCGAGCTCCGCCATCACCTTGTCCAGGTCCTGCTCGGCCGTGGCCCCGGCGCCGTAGAACTTGCCGATGGCTTCCATGATGGCGTTCTCGGAGGCCACCACCGGCTCCACCTTCAAGCCGGTCATGAACTTGATGTCGTCCATGGCGAAGACGTTGGTCGGGTCCACCATGGCGATGGTGAGGGTCGAGCCCACGCGCGACAGCGGCACCACCTGGTAGCGCACCGCTGTCTCCTGCGGCACCAGCTTGATGACGCCCGGGTCGACCTCGTAGTAACTCAAATTGATGGCGGGGACGCCGTACTGGCGCGAAAGCACACCGGTGATCTCTTCGTCGGAAATCATCCCCAGCTTCACCAGCGCCGCCCCGATGCGCCCGCCGTTCTTCTTCTGGTGCTCGAGCGCCTGCGTGAGCTGCTCCTGGCTTAGCAGTTTTTCTTTGACGAGGATTTCGCCGAGTCGCGCCGACACTTTATCGCTCCGCCCGTGCGGGTCGAGGAAAGGCGGTTGAACCGCCCGCCGCTGGCAACCGACTGCCCACAGTCATCGGATTTAGAGGCATCTTAGGGACATTCCCCTGCCCTGTCAAGCGCTTGCCCACCCCTAAAGCACTTTCAGGGGGGCAGACATTCGTGCTTGCCCTGTCGCAGCGCAGCGGAGACCCCGAGCAAAGCCGAGGGGAGCGCAGTCGAGGGGTCTGCCACCCAGCGGCTCCCGCCGCTGGGTTGAGCAAAGGAAACCGCCGCCCTAGCGGGCTAAACCCGCCGCTACACCGGCGAGACGCCGGTGCCACCGCTGCCTCCTTTTTCTTTTTTGCCTTGGTGGCACAGGCGTCCCGCCTGTGTCCCCGTTCAGCACAGCGGCTTCTGCCACTGGCTTGAACAACTACCACGAGCCAGAACCGTTTCGATACGCCCTCGGGGCGTTCGTCCAAGCCACCAGAAACCTGACCTTCATGCTTCAGAATGAGAAAACAGTATTCCCGGATTCCACCTGGTATCAAGAGTGGGCCGAGCAAGCGAGAAAGGACCCGGTTCTGCGTTGGCTACACGATGCGCGGACCGACTTTGTCCATCGTCAATCGCTCGAGCCGCACAGCTGGCTAGGAATGCGCTGCGTTGGCAATCCGAGATACCCGCACGGCACCGACGACGATCCGTTTAGTTTCAACGTGAGTCCCTTTGAATGCACGCACTACTACATGAGCCAGGGACTGTCGAGAGACCATGCCCACGAGTTTACGCGCTATTGGGGTATGGAGGGCTTGGAGGGGCGCGAGCTGCTGGAGGCGTGCGCAGACGTTACGACCGGTTGGACGAACTTGTCTGTGACGCCCATCAACGCCTGGGTGCACAAGTGCACTCTTACAGAGGCGAAGGCTCGGCCAAGGCTCTCCCCTGCATGGAGAACGAGGAAATCCTAAAACGTAGAATCGCCCGCACCGTCGTCCGAGACGGTCGTGAGGTGTGGGAGGAGGAACCTCCCGGGCTTCACAGTCACAGGTAGACAAACTGGCGGGTGGCCCACCCTTCGGTTTGCGAAGGGTGGGACTCACCTTGACTTGGGCGCAGCGGGCGTCTATCTTCGGGGTGTGTCGGAATCGCCACACCGGACCCTGCTGCGTTACTACCGCCGCTTGCGGCGGCACTTCGGCCATCGGAATTGGTGGCCGGCGCGCACGCGCTTCGAAGTCATCCTGGGCGCGCTGCTGACGCAGAACACCAATTGGGGGAATGTCGAGAAGGCGCTCGGCAATCTCCGCCGCGCCCGCGCCCTGACTCCGTCCCGCTTGGCGGGACTCCGTGCCGCCACTATGGCGCGACTATTGCGCCCCTCCGGCTACTACCGGCAGAAGACCCGCGCCGTGCGCGGCTTCCTCGCGCACTTGAACAACGGCTACCGCGGCTCGCTCGCGCGCTTGCTCGCGCGACCGAGCGCCGAGCTGCGCGAAGAGCTCCTCGCCCTGCGCGGCATCGGCCCGGAGACCGCCGACTCGATTCTCCTCTACGCCGCCGGCCGACCCGTCTTCGTCATTGACGCCTACACGCGCCGCGTGCTCGCCCGCCACGGCTTAGCGCAGCCGACGGCCGGCTACGAGCAGTTGCGAGCCTACTTTGAAACGAATCTGCCGCGCCGGGCCGCGCTCTACAACGATTTCCACGCGCAGCTCGTCGCCGTCGGCAAGACCTACTGCCACCGCGAGCGCCCCGACTGCGCCGCCTGTCCGCTCGGGCCGGAACTGGAGAAGAGCGATGCCGACGCCTGAAAGACGCCGCTGGCGCTGGCTCCTGCGCGGGCTGGGCTTCGCCGTCCTGCTCTTTCTGGTCTTCATCCTCGGCTCCATCAACGTCCCCTTCCTCCAGCCCGACGAGCCCGCCGAAGTTATCCTGCTCTACGTCTTCTCGACGCTGGTCTTTCTCGCTTTCATCATCTACGGCCTGGTGCTGACCCGGTATCTGGCCCGGCTCTACGCCGAGCACCGGGCGCAGGTGCTGGGGACGAAGTTCAAGACCAAGATGGTGGTGGGGGCGCTGGCGCTGTCGCTCTTGCCGGTGGTGGCGCTGTTTTTCTTGAGCTACGCGCTGGTCAACCGCACGCTCGACAAATGGTTCCCGCGCCCGCTCGAAATCGTCCGCGACGACGCCCTCTTCATCGTCCGCCAGATGCTCGAGCAACACGAAGACCGCGCCCGGGACCTGGCCCGCAGCGTGGCTGAGGACGCGGATCTCCGGCGGCAGCTCGCCGCCCGCGACGTCGCCGGCTTGCAGGAGAACCTGACGCGCCTGGCCCGGCGCCGCAAGCTCCACTGGGCGGCGGTGGTCGACACCGCCGGCCAGCCTGTCGCCGTCTACCGCCAGCCCGCCGCGGCGGGCCAGCCCGGCGCCCGCGCCGACTTCCTGCACAAGCTGCCCGAGATGCTCGGCCCGCCCGCCGCCTTGGCTTACACAACCTCCGAGCAGGTCTCCGGCAACCACTACGCCCTGGCCCGCGTGCGCGTGGAAGGGCCGCGGGGCGAGCCGCTGGGCGCGGTGGTGGTGGCGCGGCCGCTCTCGGCCACCCTGCTCGCCAAGAAAGCGGAAATCGAAAACGAATCCGAGACCTACAACGCCATCGCCCGCGGCCGCAAGAGCTACCGCTGGCAGGCGCTGTTGATCCTCTTGCTCATCACCAGCCTTTTGCTGCTGGCCTCCACTTGGGCGGCCCTGACGCTGGCGCGCCAGGTGGTGGTTCCCATCCAGGCGCTGGCGCTGGCCACCGAGGAGGTTTCGCGGGAAAACTTCGAGCACCGGGTCGAGTGCGCGGCCCAGGATGAGCTGGAGACGCTCGTCCGTTCCTTCAACCAGATGACCGCGCAGCTCGGCGAAGGCCGCCGCCGCCTCAAGCAGGCCGTCACCGAGCTCGACCAGCGGCGCCAGTGGATGGAGGCCATCCTCGAAAACATCCCCACCGGCGTCATCACCTTGAGCCCCGACCGGCGCATCCTCGACGCCAACGCCGGGGCCGAGCGGCTGCTCGACCCCGAAGCTTCGGGGCGCGCCACCCAGGGCGCCGCGCTCGCCGACGTCCTCGCCCCGGAGACCGCCGCCGCCTGCAACGAGCTCATTACCCGCGCCGCCCAGACCGGCTTCGCCACCGCGCAAACCGACTTGCGCTGCCGCGACCGCATCGCCCACCTGGCCTTGAGCGTCTCGGCCCTGCGCCGCGGCGACCGCACCGACGGCTTTGTGCTCGTGCTCGACGACCTCACCGACCTGCTCAAGGCCCAGCGCGCCGCCGCTTGGCAGGAGGTGGCCCAGCGCATCGCCCACGAAATCAAGAACCCGCTCACGCCCATCCAGCTCTCCGCCGACCGCATCCGGCGCTACCTCGAGCGCGAGCGCGACGCCGCGCCCGGCGAGAGCGGGCGCTTCCGCCAGCTCATCGCCGAGTGCGCCGCCCTCATCGGCCAGGAAGTCCACGGGCTGAAGGCGCTGGTGGACGAGTTTTCGCGGTTCGCGCGCTTCCCGCGAGCGCGGCTGGTGCCGACCCAGGTCAACCAGGTAGTCGAGACCACGCTGGCGCTCTATCGCGACGCGGCCAACGGCGTCCGCCTGCGCTCCGAGCTCGCCTCCGACCTCCCCGCCATCCCCGCCGACCCCGACCTGCTGCGGCGCGTCCTCATCAACCTCATCGAGAACGCCACCGAAGCGGTGTCGCGCTCCGCCAACCAGCGAGGGGAAGTCCTGGTGCGCACCGAGTGGCTCCCGGGCGAGCAGCGGATCGAGCTCACCGTCACCGACACCGGCCCCGGCATCTCCCCCGAAGAAAAGGAGCGGCTCTTCCTGCCCTTCTTCTCCAGCAAGCCCGGCGGCACCGGCCTCGGCCTCGCCATCGTCAGCCGCATTGTGGCCGAGCACCACGGCAGCATCTCGGTCGAAGAGAACAATCCGAGCGGGGCGCGCTTCCGCGTGGCGTTGCCCGCCCGGCCGCCGGCCTCCTGAAGCCCGATGGCCGCTTCCTCTATCCTGGTGGTGGACGACGAGAGCGGCATCCGCTCCTCGCTCCAGGCGATCCTCCGCGAAGAGGGCTGGCAGGCGGACGCCGTGGCCACCGGCGAAGAGTGCGTCAAGGCCGCCGCCAAGAAGAGCTACGACCTCATCCTGCTCGACGTCTGGCTGCCGGGGATGGACGGCCTGGAGGCGCTGCGGCGGCTCAAGGAGCGCGACCCCGCCCCCATCGTCCTCATGATTTCCGGCCACGCCACCATCGAGACCGCCGTCAAGGCCACCAAGCTGGGCGCCTTCGACTTCATCGAGAAGCCGCTCTCCATGGAAAAGACCGTGCTGGCGGTGCGGCACGCGCTCGACCAGCTCCGCCTGGCCGAGGAGAACCGCGAGCTGCGCAACCAGCTTCGCGCCCGCTACCGCATCATCGGCGAAAGTATCCCCATCAAGGCCCTGCGCCAGCAGCTGGCCCTGACCGCGCCCACCAACAGCCGCATCCTCATCTACGGGGCCAGCGGGACGGGCAAGGAGCTGGTGGCGCGGGCGCTGCACGCCGGATCGCTGCGGGCCGGGCAGCCTTTCGTCGAGGTCAACTGCGCCGCCATCCCCGAGGAGCTCATCGAGAGCGAGCTCTTCGGCCACCAGAAAGGCGCCTTCACCGGCGCCGGCGAGGACAAGACCGGCAAGTTCCAGAAGGCGGACACAGGCACCCTCTTCCTCGACGAAGTCGGCGACATGAGCCTGCGCACGCAGTCGAAGGTGCTGCGGGTGCTGGAAGAGCAGCGGGTGGAGCCGGTGGGCGCCGGCGCCAGCGTCCAGGTGGACGTCCGCGTCATCGCCGCCACCAACAAAGATCTTGAAGAGGAAATGGCCCGGAACCGCTTCCGCGAAGACCTCTTCTACCGCCTGAACGTCGTCCCCTTCTACGTCCCCACCCTGCGGGAGCGCCGGGAGGACATTCCCCTGCTGGCCGATTACTTCCTGGGGGAGTACGCCACCGCCTACGGCCGGAAGAAGAAACAGCTGGCGCCGGAGGTGCTCGAAGTCTTCGCGGGCTACGCCTGGCCGGGAAATGTGCGGGAGCTGAAGAACGTCATCGAGCGGCTGGTCATCATGGTGCCCGGCGAGCGTTTGGAGACGCGCCACCTGCCGCCGGAGCTTTTCCGCGAGAGCCGCCGGCCGCTGGCCGAGGCCGCCACCCTCCAGGAAGCCCGGACAGACACGGAGCGCGAGTTCATTTTGAGGAAGCTGGAAGAGAACCGCTGGAATGTCAGCCGCACGGCCGCGGCCGTGGGGCTGGAGAGGTCGCACCTGCACCGCAAGATGAAGGCGCTCGGACTCTCTCCCCGCAGCACCCGCCGGAAGCGCTAGCCCGATGCCCGCGCCCGGGATTGGCCCTGTCCCACCCACCGAGCGCATTGAGGTGATTGACGTACTGCGCGGCTGGGCGGTGTTGGGTATCCTCGTCGTCAACATGGAAATCTTTAGCGGGCCGGACACCCCGCTCCGGGAAGAGCTCTGGACAGGGACGGCCGAGCGCGTCACCGCGCAGCTCATTCTCTTCTTGGCGGAAAGCAAGTTCTGGACTCTTTTCTCGTTTCTTTTCGGGCTGGGGTTTGCCTTGCAGATAGGGCGCGCGGAAGCGCGGAGCGTTCCCTTTCTTCCTTTCTACGTCCGAAGACTGTCCGTCTTGTTTGTCATCGGCCTCCTGCACGCCCTCCTGCTTTGGCAGGGGGACGTTCTCCACCTCTACGCTGTGCTTGGTTGTCTTCTGCTCTTGTTTCGCGCCTGCTCGACCCGGACCCTTCTGCTTTCGGCCTTTCTTTGTCTGTGGATTCCGTCAGTGCACGCAGCCATCGTCGCGGCGCCCCGCGAACTGCGCCGGGCCGACCCGCAACTGGCACCGCAAGTGGCCCGGGAGGATACCGAGCAAGAGCAAGGCAGAAGAGCCCGGCAGGTGGAAAACCTGCGCGTCTACTCCCAAGGAAACTACGCCGAAATGACGGCCAAGCGGGCGCGGTTCTGGACGCGGCACTACTCTTCGCTGGACCATTACCTCGGGAGGCTTGGAGAAGAGTTTGTGATGTTCTTGCTCGGCCTCTACGCCGGCCGCCGCCGCCTCTTCGAGAATCTCCAGGAATACCTGCCCCTCGTACGCCAGGGGCTGCGCTGGGGGCTGGCGGCGGGCCTGGTGTGTTCGGGTGCGAGCGTCCTGGTTTGGGAGTTCGCCCCTCGGGGAGTGTGGGTGAACATTGGCGCCGACCTATCCTGGCGGGTAGGCGCCCCGGCGCTGTCCTTCTTCTACGCTTCGGCCATTCTTCTGCTTTTTCAGCGGAGCGGTTGGCGAAAACGCCTGGCGCCACTGGCCGCGGTCGGGCGCACGGCCCTCAGCAACTATTTGCTGCAATCAATCATTGGCACAACGATCTTCTACAGCTATGGCCTCGGCCTGTATGGGGGAATGGGGCGGCCGGCGGGGCTCGCTCTGACTTTGCTGATCTTCGCTCTCCAGATTCCCCTTAGCCTGTGGTGGGTGCGCCGCTTCCGGTTTGGCCCGGTCGAATGGCTCTGGCGCACACTCACTTACGGGAAACTCCAACCGATGCGGCTGGAGCCTATCGCCGCTGCGTAAGAGCCGCCGGACTTCCGGGCGGAGCCGCGTCCCAGCCGTGTGGGTCGACTATTCGCACTTGCGGCAGCCGCGCCGCGGCGGGGGCGGGGTAATCGGGTTCTTGTTCTTCTGTGTCGCCACCGGGACGGCCACCGACACCGCCGCCAGGCCGGCGATGGAGACGATCCAGACCCAGGTGGGCACCCCGCCGGCCACCGGGGGTGGCTTGGGCGGCTGCGGCGGCGGCAGGTTCTCGCCGACTTCGGTTTCTTGGACGGAATCCTGGAACTGATTGCCCTTGGGCGGGTTCGGCGGCGTAGGCGGCTGGCCGGCGTTTATGAACGCCTGCTGCCCGGCGAAGACTTGCTGCGTGCCCAGGATGGCCGGGTTGATGTTCCGGATGGACAAGACCCCTTCGTAGACGATGACATGGGTCTGGGTAGCCGTGGAGCCTACATACCAGTAGCTGCCGATGACGCCCAGCACCGCCGTGTTGGTGCGCACCTCAAAGTGCCCCCCGGCGCCCACCTTCTGCGTCTTGACGCGCATCTTGCCGTAGGTGAGGACGAGGTCGGTTTCACTGGTGGTGGCGTCGTGCTTGGTGACCGTCAGGCTAGACTCCGAGCCCACGTTCAGGATGGAGCCGTCCTGCAAGGTGACGCGCACGCGCCCGCGCGGCTCCGTGGTCACCAGGTCATCCCACAACACCGGGGTTTGCACTTCCGCCGGCAGCTTGCCGGCCGGACGGTTGATATTCGCCTGGGGAATCGCCGCCGTCACTTGTCCCGCCTGGTTTGCCTGGGCGGCGGCGGGCGCCACGGGATAGAAAACAAAACTCACGCAAAGCACGACGGCGATTGCCTGGGTGCTGGTCCTGCGCATAGGGCGACCTCCACTCGAGGGGAGCGCGCCTACTCTGCCCCAGCGCACTCCCGGAGTCAACCCGTTTTTTTTCGCTACTCGCCGTGGCGCCAGTCAATCAGGCGCTCGACCCCGTCGCGGTCGCGCCAGTCTTCGCGGGTCTTGACGAGCAGCTCCAGGTAGACGCGCCGGCCGAGCAGCGCTTCGAGCTCCGTGCGGGCCGCCTGGCCGATTTTTTTCAGGCGGGCGCCGCCGGCGCCGATGAGGATGCCCTTGTGACCTTCTTTCTCGACAAAGAGGGTGGCGTGCAAACGCACCAGGTTGCGGCTCTCGGCCTCGGATTCGTCGAACGTGTCCACCACCACCGCGATGCTGTAGGGAACTTCCTGGCGGGTCTCGCGGAAGACTTTTTCCCGGACGAGCTCGGCGGCGAGGAAGCGCTCCGGCTGGTCGGTGAGGGTTTCGGCCGGGAAATAGACGGGGCCTTCCGGGAGGCGCTCGATGATCTTCTCTTCCAGCAGCCGCACGTTCTCGCCGCGTAGGGCGGCGAGCGGAATGAACTCCGCGAAGTCGTGCAGCCGGCGGAAGCGCTCGAGGAGCGGGAGCAGCGCCGGCTTGGCGATGCGGTCGATCTTGTTCAGCAGGAGGAAGCTCGGCCCGGCGAAGGCCCGCGCCAGCGCCACCGCCTGCTCGTCCTCCTCGTTCGGCGCCCGACTGGCGTCGACGACGACGAGAACGAGGTCGATCCCCTCCAGCGCTTCGCGCACGGCGTCCATCATCTTCTCGCCCAAGCGCGAGGCCGGCCGGTGGACGCCGGGGGTGTCGACGAAAACAATCTGCGCGTTCTCCCGCGTCAGCACGCCCTGCAAGCGCGTGCGGGTGGTCTGCGGCCGCGGGCTGACGATGGCTACCTTCGTCCCCACCAGCGCGTTCAGCAGCGTGGACTTGCCGGTGTTGGGCCGGCCCAGGAGGGCGACGAACCCCGAGCGGAAGCTCATCGCGCCCGGGGGCGTTTGCGGCTCTTCTTGGCAGAGGCGGCGGGGACGAGCGGGGTGACCCGCAGGCGCACGACGCGGCGCGGCGTGGCTTCCAGCACCTCCACCTTCAAGCCGTCGCGCTCGAGGCTCTCCCCCGGCTTGGGCACGTAGCCGAACCAGCTGTGCACCACGCCGGCGAAAGTGGTGGCCTCGGGGACTTCGAGCGCCACCCCCAGGGTCTCGCGCAGCCTTTCCAGCGAGACGCCGCCGCGGACCAGGTAGGCGCTCTCGGTCTCGCGCACGATTTCGGCGCGGCGCACCTGGTCGGCGTCGTTGATCTCGCCCAGGATTTCCTCGGCCAGGTCTTCCATGGTAATCAGGCCGGCCACGCCGCCGTATTCGTCGACCACCACCGCCAGTTGTTGCATCTCGCGCTGGAGGTCGCGGATGAGCTCGACCACGGGCTTGGTTTCCGGGACGAAAAGCACGGGGCGCATGAGGTCGCGCACCAAGCGGCTTTCCGCCTCGCTCTCGGGCACCTCCAGCAGGTCGCGCACCACCACCACGCCCTGCACGTCGTCCAGGCTCTGGCCGAAAACTGCAATCCGCGAGAAGCGCTTCTCCCGCACCAGCTTCCGCAGCTCGGCGACGCTGGCGGAGGCGGCGATGCCGGCGATCTCCGGCCGCGGCGTCATCACCTCCCGGACGGTCTTGTCGGCGAATTGCAGCACGGAGGCGATGAGGGGGACGTCCTCTTTCTCCAGGATGCCCCGCTCCTGGCCCTCCTCCACCAGCTCCTCGATGGCCTGCTCGGCGGCGTCGGGCTCGGGGGCTTCTTCCTCTTCCGTCAGGTGCAGCAGCGACACGCAGAAGCCGTAGACGATGAGCAGCGGCACCACCGCGTAGCCGAACCCGCGCAGCAGCGGCACGAGCGGCCCCAGCCAGTTCCCGCTCGTCCGGCTCATCAGCAGGTAGGGCAAGAACTGATAGGTGAGCAAGACTTGCAGCACGACGAAGACGGCGGTTTCCAGCACAGCCCGCGCCGGGCTGTCGGCGAAGGTTTCCGCCGCGTAGCCGATGGCCAGCGCCGCCAGCACCAGGGTCAACTGCGCCAGCAGGGCGAAGGTCTGCACGGCGCGCCGCCGCTCCATCTTCAGCCGCGGCGCGATGGTCTGGTGGAAGTGCTCGGCGTTTTCCCGCGTCCGCCGGGAAACCTCCCGGCCGCGCTCCTGGTAGAGCCGGTAGACGTAGCTGAACAGGGCCAGGAGCAAGGTCAGCCCCGTGATAACCAGGGCGTGGAGGGAGACTTCGAGCATCGTCGCTACTCCAACCCCAGGCGCCGCCGCAGGGCGTGCTCGCGCCGGTTCATTTGGCCGCGGTCGGTTTCGTGGTCGTAGCCGACAAGGTGCAGCACTCCGTGGAGCATCAGCATCTTGATCTCTTCTTCCAGCCCGTGCCGGTAGCGCCGGGCGTTGCGGCGGGCCGTCGGGACGGAAATCACCACGTCGCCCAGCGCCCCGTTCCCGTCGGCGGCAAAGGAAAGCACGTCGGTCGCGTACGGCCGCCGCCGGTAGCGCCGGTTCAGGGCGGCGCTGCGCTGGTCGGTGACCAGGGCCACGGTGAAGCTATCGGGGCGGAGGCGCAGGGCCCGCCGCAGGCGTGCGGCAAAGCGCCCGAGCGCCGCCGCGTTCACGCGGATGCCCCGCTGGTAGTTGATGATCATCGCCGCCTCGTTCACTTCGTCTCGCCGCGCTTGCCCGAGGCCGGGCGCGAGCCTTGGCCGTTTTCGTAGCTTTCGTAGGCCTTGATGATCTGCTGCACCAGGGTGTGGCGGACGACGTCGCGCTCGTTGAAGTGCACGAAGGCGATGCCGGGAATCTTTCCCACCACGTCCAGCGCCTCGATCAAGCCCGAGCGGCGCCCGGCGGGCAGGTCGATTTGCGTGATGTCGCCGGTGATGACCGCCTTGGAGTTGAACCCCAGGCGCGTCAGGAACATCTTCATCTGCTCGCTCGTGGTGTTCTGCGCCTCGTCGAGGATGACGTAGGAATTGTTCAGTGTGCGCCCGCGCATGAAGGCGAGTGGTGCCACCTCGATGACCCCCTTCTCGAGATACCGCGCCAGCTTTTCCGCCTCCAGCAAATCGTGCAGGGCGTCGTAGAGCGGGCGCATGTAGGGGTCGACTTTTTCCTGGATGGTGCCGGGGAGGTAGCCGAGTTTTTCGCCCGCCTCCACCGCCGGCCGCACCAGGATGATGCGGTCAACCTTCTTCGCCAGCAGCCAGGAGACCGCCGCCGCCACCGCCAGGTAGGTCTTCCCCGTCCCGCCCGGCCCAATGGCGAAGACCATGTCCTGCTTTTCCATCGCGTCCATGTAAGTGCGCTGGTTGGCGCTCTTGGGCGTGACGCTTTTCTTCCCGAAGAGCTTCGGCCGCGGCGCCTCCACCAGCGCGCGCAGCGACGCGGTTGGATCTTGCCCGACGATGCGCAGCAGCGACTGCACCTCGCCGTTCCCGAGCTCGTGCCCTTCGTTGGTCAGCGTCACGTAGTCGTTCAGGAAGCGCTCGGCGCGCTCGACGGCCCCCGGCTCGCCTTCGATTTCCAGGGAGTCGTCGTCCAGGTGGGTCGTCACCTTGAGGACGGATTCGAAGAGCTTCAGGTTTTCGTCCAGGGTCCCGAAAAGAGGCTCAATTCCGGTGGTGATCTTGACGGTTCGTCGCATCCGCTAGGGGCGGTCTTCCCTCCGCAAACAGGCTCCTACCAGCCTACCCTACCGCTCCCCGGCAGTCAATACGCCGGCCTGGCTGGGTTATCGGTTTATCGGATAACTGGTTGACCGGCAAAGCGTTGCCAGCGCACCTCCGATCAACCGATAAACAAGTCAACCAATCAAGCCCCAGCCAACGTCAGTTGGCTGGAACCGTGCGGCCGCGGGCCCAGGCGCGCAGCCGCTCGATGTCTTCCCGCCGCGTGACCGCCAGCGGGTGGGTTTTCTTCAGCTCGGACAAAAGCAGCTCCGTCGCGAGCGGCTTCTTGCTCGCAAACGCGGTGTAGAGCGCGGCCACGATGGCCTGCTCGAGCTCCGCCCCGCTGAAGCCCTCGGAAGCGGCGGCCAGAGCCTCCAGGTCAAACTCTTCCGGCGCGCGCTGGCGCTTGGCAAGATGAATCCGGAAAACCTCCCGCCGCGCCTCCTCGTCGGGCAGGTCCACGAAGAAAATCTCGTCGAACCGCCCCTTGCGCAGCAGCTCGGGCGGGAGCGAAGCGATGTTGTTGCAGGTGGCGGTCACGAAGACCGCCGTGCGCTTCTCTTGCAGCCAGGAGAGCAGCGTCCCGAGCATCCGCTGCGACAGCCCCGCGTCCACGTTGGTGCTGGTCGCAGCCGCGGCGAAGCCTTTTTCGATTTCATCCACCCAAAGCACGAGCGGCGCCATCTTCGTGGCGCCTTCGAGCGTCTGCCGGAGCTGCCGCTCGGATTCTCCGATGTATTTGTCGTAGAGGCGCCCGGGGTCGAGCCGCACCAGCGGGATCTGCCACTCGAAGGCCACCGCCTTGGCCAGCAGGCTCTTCCCGCAGCCCTGCACCCCGAGGATGAGGATGCCGCGCGGCGGCTCCAGGCCGAACTTTTCGGCCTCGGCCGTGAAGGCGCCGCGGCGCTGCTCGAGCCACTTCTTGAGGTTCTGCAAATCGCCCAGCGCCGCGAAGCGCTCGCCGAGCTCGATGAACTCCAGCACGCCCGCGCGGCCAAGTTCCTCGCGCTTGGCCATCAGCACGTCGGTGACGGTCTGCTCGTCGAGACGCCGCCGGGCCAGCAAACACCGGCGCAGCACCCGCCGGCCTTCCTCCAGCGTGAGGCCGCAGAGGTTCCGCGCCAGGCGCCGGCGGCCGTTGGCGTCCAGTCCCAAGTCCACCCGACCGCCGCTGCCCACCTCCTTCACTGTCGGGGCGATGATTTCCTCGAAATCGGCCACGTCCGGCAGGCCGAGCGCGAAGCGCGCCACGTCTTTTTGCAGCTCGAGCGGGATCGAGACCGTGGGCGCGGTGACGAGGATGGAGCGGTTGCTCTGCCGGAACTTGTCGAGCAAGTCGCGCACCAGCCGCACCACTTCCGGGTCGTCCCAGTGGCGGTGGAAATCCTTGAGCAGGTAGAGCGCATCGCCGCGCAGGCTGGCGATGTTCGAGAGCGCCGCCCGGGGCGAATCGGATTGATAGAGCGGGTTGCGCGTGCCGGCGCGGCAGAGGCCGCTCGTCAGCGTCCAGACGTGGAGCGGCACGGCCAGCTCTTCGGCGACCTCCACGACCAGCGCCTCGGCCCGCGCCTCCTCCCAGGTCTCGATGTAGACGATGGGGTAGCGCGACTGGATGAGGAGCTTCAGTTCCTTCGCGAGGTCGCGCTTCTCGGCTGCCACCGGCATCCACCCGATGGCCGAGACACTAAACGACTCGACCCGCCGACGCAAGCGCCGCGCGTACCTGTAGCGGCGGTCTGTGACCGCCGACCCCAGGATCGCCACAACCCGCGGCGCTCATAGAGCGCCGCTACAGCAATGGTCGCGGAGGCGTCCTTGACCGTCCTCCGACGCTATGTTACTTTGCGAAGTCCGGCCCGACGTCGAGGATTTCGCTTGGCCACGGAAACCACAACGGCTCCCCGCAAGACCGCCTTGAACGCCGCCCACCGCGCCCTGGGCGCGAAGATGGTTTCGTTCGCCGGGTTCGACATGCCGGTCGAGTATTCCGGCATCATCCCCGAGCACCGCGCCGTACGCACGGCGGCGGGCCTGTTCGACGTCAGCCACATGGGCGAAATCGAAATCCGCGGCCCGCAGGCGCTGGCGCTCGTCCAGCAGGCAACCTGCAACGACGCCGCTAGGCTTGCCATCGGCCAAGCGCACTACTCGGCGCTCTTGACCGACCGCGGCACCTTCGTCGACGACCTGCTGGTGCACAGAATCTCCGACACCCACTACTTCCTTTGCGTCAACGCCTCGAACCGCGAGAAAGACTTCGAGCACATCCGCCACCAGAACCGCTTCGACGCCGAAGTCAAGAACACGAGCGACGACTACACCCAGCTCGCGCTGCAAGGGCCGAAGGCCGCGGCCATCCTCCAGCCGTTAACGCCGGTTGACCTTTCCCCGCTGCGCAACTACCGCTTCACCTTCGGCAAAGTCTGCGGCGTCGACTGCCTGCTGGCCCGCACCGGCTACACCGGCGAAGACGGCTTCGAGCTTTACTTCGACCCGGCCGAATCGGAAAAACTCTGGACGGCGCTCCTCGAGGCCGGCAAGAAAGACGGCTTGATCCCTGCCGGCCTCGGCGCGCGCAACACCCTGCGTCTGGAAGCCTCGATGGCCCTCTACGGGCACGAAATCGACGACACCACCAACGTCTGGGAGGCCGGGCTTGACTGGATCTGCAAGCTCGACAAGGGCGAGTTCACCGGCCGCGCCGCGCTCGTCGCTGCCCACGAGCGCGGGATCACCCGCAAGCTCGTCGGCTTCGAGATGCGCGCGCGCGGCATCGCCCGCGACGCTTACCCGGTTTTCGCCGACGGGCGCGAGGTCGGCCGCGTCACCAGCGGCTCCCCCGCCCCGTTTTTGCAGAAGAACATCGGCCTGGCCTACGTGCCGGTCGACATGAGCGCGGTGGGCACGCGCCTCGCCGTCGGCATTCGCGGACAGCCGGTGGCGGCGGAAATCGTGCCCACGCCGTTCTACAAACGGCCCCGGTAACGCCCCACAAGCCGGGCCGACAAGGAAGGCGCATGTACCCCGACAACTACCGCTACACGAAAGAGCACGAGTGGATCAAAGCCGATAAGAGCAGCGGCACCGTCGGCATCACCCACTACGCCCAGGAAAAGCTGGGCGACATCGTCTTCGTCGAGCTGCCCAAAGTCGGCCGGCACCTGGACGCCCAGGAGTCGTTCGGGACGGTGGAGTCGGTGAAGGCGGTCTCCGACATCTACTCGCCGGCTAGCGGCTCGGTAACGGAGGTGAACGCGGCGCTCGCCGACAACCCCGCGCTCCTCAACCAGGACCCGCACGGCGCCGCCTGGCTCATCAAGCTCAAGCTCGACGACCCCAAGGAAGTTGAGCACCTGATGGCCGCCGAAGAGTACGACGAGTTCGTCCGCTCGGCCGAGGAAGAGCACTAGAGCCTGCATGCGCTACCTCCCCAAGTCCGAGCGCGACCGGCGGGAGATGCTCGCCGCCCTCGGCGCCTCCTCGGTGGGTGCGCTGTTCGGATGCATCCCCGCCTCGGCCCGCATGAGCCGCCCGCTCGATCTGCCGGCGGCGCTGTCGGAGCCCGAGATCCTCGACTTCTTCCGCGCCCGCGCCGCCGAGAACGCCCCCGGCGACACGCTGCGCCTCCTCGGCGCTGGCGCCTACGAGCATTTCCGCCCGGTCGTGGTCGACGCGCTCATCTCCCGCGGCGAGTTCTTCACCGCCTACACGCCCTACCAGGCGGAAATCTCCCAGGGAACATTGCAAGCCATCTTCGAGTTCCAGACGATGATGTGCCAGCTTACCGGGCAGGAGGTCGCCAACGCCTCGATGTACGACGGCTCGACCGCGCTGCCCGAGGCGGTGATGATGGCGCTGCGCGTGACCGGCCGGCGCCGCGTGGTGGTGGCGCGCAGCATCCACCCCGAATACCGCGAGGTTCTCCGCACCTATGCGCGGAGCCAGAGGCTTGATGTAGTCGAGCTGCCCTGGGCGCCGAACGGTCAGGTAGACGCGAAGGCGCTGGCCGCCGCGCTGAACGACCAGACGGCCGCCGTGGCGATTCAGTCGCCGAACTTTTTCGGCTCGGTCGAAGACGTCGCCGCCGCCGCAGCAGCAGCGCACACGCGCGGCGCCCTGCTCATCAACGTCGTCACCGAGCCGGTTTCCCTCGGCCTGCTGCGCCCGCCGGCCGAAGCCGACATCGTGGCGCTGGAGGCGCAGTCGTTCGCCATGCCGCCGAGCTACGGCGGGCCCTGGGTCGGCGTCCTCGCCAGCAAAGAAAAGTTCGTGCGCAGCCTGCCCGGCCGCCTCGCCGGGCAGACGACGGACCAGGACGGCCGGCGCGGGTTCGTGCTCACGCTCGCCACCCGCGAGCAACACATCCGCCGCGAGAAGGCCACTTCCAACATCTGCACCAACCAGGCGCTCTGCGCCCTGGCCGCCACCATCTTCTTGAGCGTCTACGGCAAGCAAGGACTGCGCGAGCTGGCCGAGCAGAACCTGGCCAAGGCGCACTACCTGGCCGACGCGCTGGCAAAACTTTCCGGCGTGAAGTGCGCTTTCACCGCGCCCTTCTTCAACGAGTTCGTGGTCAGCGTCGGCGGCGACGCCGGCCGCGCCCACAGGAAGCTGCTCGAGAAGAAGATGGTCGCCGGGGTCGAGCTCGGGCGCTGGTATCCCGAGCTGAAGAACCACCTGCTGCTCTGCGCGACCGAAACCGCGAAGCGCGCCGACCTCGACCGCTTCGCCGCCGCCTTCGCCGAGGCGCTCCGATGAGCGAGAAAATCCGCAAGGCTGCGCCGCACGTCACCCAGAGCGAAGCGCTCCTGTTCGAAAAAAGCTCGCCCGGCAAGCGCGGCTACGCTCTGCCGCCGCTCGACGTCCCGGCGGTGAAGCCGGAGCAGGCCCTGGGCGTCGCGGCGGTGCGAGCCGAAATCGCAGGCTTCCCGGAAGTGAGCGAAATCGAAATCATCCGCCACTTCACGCGGCTCTCGACCTGGAACTACGGCGTGGACACCGGCATGTACCCGCTCGGCTCCTGCACGATGAAGTACAACCCGCGGGTGAACGAAGTCTGCGCGCGCTTGCCGGGCCTGGCCACCGAGCACCCCGCCCAGCCGGAAGAGCTAAGCCAGGGCTGCCTGCGCATCTTGCAGACGCTCGAGCAGTGCCTGATCGAAATCACCGGCATGGACGCCATCACCTTGCAGCCGGCCGCCGGGGCGCACGGCGAGCTGACCGGCGTCTTGCTCACGCGGGCGTATCTCGAATCGAAGGGGAACCCGCGCGAGGTCGTCCTCATCCCCGACTCCGCCCACGGCACCAACCCCGCCACCGCCGCCATCGCCGGCTACCGCGTCGAGAACATCAAGTCGAACCCCGACGGGCGGATGGACCTCGACTCCCTGCGCGAGAAGATGACCGAGAAAGTCGCCGCGCTGATGATTACCAATCCCAACACGCTCGGCGTCTTCGAGAAAGACATCCTCGAGATCGCCGAGATCGTCCACGGCCGCGGCGGTCTCGTCTACATGGACGGGGCCAACATGAACGCGCTCGTGGGCGTAACCCGGCCGGGCGACTTCGGCGCCGACATCGTCCACCTGAACCTGCACAAGACGTTCTCGACGCCGCACGGCGGCGGCGGCCCGGGTGCGGGACCGGTGGCGGTGAAGAAGTTCCTCGAGCCGTTCCTGCCGGTGCCGGTCGTCGAGGAAACCAAAGACGGGCGGCTGCGGTTGAACCATGACCGGCCGCAATCCATCGGGCGCGTGCGCGCTTTCCTCGGCAACTTCGGGGTGCACGTGCGGGCGCTGGCCTACATCCTGGCGAATGGCCCGGACGGCTTGTTGCAGACGACGCACGACGCCGTGCTCAACTCGAACTACATCCGCAAGAAGCTCGAAGACCTCTACGACCTGCCCTACAAGAGCCCCTCGCTCCACGAGTGCGTCTTTTCCGACAAGCGGCAGATGAAGCGCGGCGTGAACACGGTGGACATCGCCAAGCGCCTGATTGACTACGGCTTCCACCCTTACACGGTGGCCTTCCCGCT
>Ga0209172_10003928_pt1 | contig 21353 bp, 27 predicted proteins | sample LarsenN4metaG_FD_184113 | JGI IMG/M metagenome (GOLD analysis project Ga0209172, IMG submission 184113) | Hot spring sediment bacterial and archeal communities from British Columbia, Canada, to study Microbial Dark Matter (Phase II) - Larsen... ... | reverse complement strand
GCGGTTTGCCAACGCGGTGGGCGCTCTGACGGCCCAGGGCGTGGGCGCGGTCGCGCCGATTCCCGGGCGCGCGCAGGTAGAGGCATTTCTGCTCGAGAGGGAGAGATCACCCGCGAAGGGAGGGAGGAAGGCGTGAGAGAGAGGCGGTTGACGATAGATGCACTCCGCTGGGCCGCCGCCCTGTTCGTGCTCGTCATGGTGACGACCCTGGCCCCCGCCGGAGCTGCCGCGCCGGCACTCGTCAAGGTCCGGGCCGGCATCGTTGCGGCCATCGACCAGCTGGGCGTTCCGGTGGCGCTCGACCAGGGATTCTTTGAGAAGTGGGGGCTGGATGTCACCATCGCCACCCCCTATCCGACCGGCGTGGACCAGCTGAACGCCCTGCAGGCCGGGGAGATCGAGATGGGCCAGGTCGGGGTGCCCATGATCGGCGCGGTCCTGCGGGGCATGGACCTGGTGATCGTGGGCAACTACAGTGGCTCCGCGGTGAAGCTCGGGGGCGACGACACCATGGCGCTCGTCGCCCGGCAGGGGAGCGGCATCCGCGCCATCCGCGATCTCAAGGGCAAGCGAGTCGCCGTCTCGTTCGGGACCATCAGTCACCTGTACATCCTGGGCATCCTGGAGAAGGCGGGGCTCAGCGTCACCGACCTCACCCTGGTGAATACGCCCCCGGGCGAGATGCCCGTGGCCCTGCGTGGGGGCGCGGTGGACGCCTTCGCCACCTGGGACCCCTGGCCGGTGATCGCTCTGGCGGACGTCGCCGGTAGCTTTGAGGTCGTCCGCGGAGGAGGATTCATCGGGTTCATGGGGTTCAACGTCGCGCTCCGCCCCTGGGCGGAGCGCAACCAGGAGACCATGGAGAAGTTCCTGGCCGCCCGCGCCGAGGCCGACAAGTTCATGCGGGCCGAGCCGGTGAAGACCGCCGTGATCTCGACGCGCTGGCTGACCGGCCTGCGGCCGGAGGTGGCGCTGCGGGGGGTGCGCAACAACCTGCCCACCCTGGATATCCGCATCTCCTGCTACAACTACCTGGCCCTGCACAACGGCGTGCAGACGCTCAACCGCCTCGGGTTCATCCCGGGGACCTTCGACGTGAACAAGGTCTTCATGCCGGGCCCGATCCAGAACGTCATGCGCCGCAACCCATCCCTCTTCGCCGATCTGGCGCCGATTCCGGCGCGGGCACAGGTCGGCCCCGGCTTCACCTTCCGGGGGACATGCCCGTAGGATGACGGCGCGAAGTCGCCTGGGGGCGGCGGTGTGGTTCGCCGCCCCCTTCGTGGTCCTGGTGCTGGCCTGGAGCGCCGCTGTGGAGCTCTACGACGTGCCGCTGCGGGTCTTTCCCCGACCGGCGGACGTGATTCAGGCCCTGGCGCAGCAGGCCCGCACCGGGGCGCTCGGCAACCACATCTGGCAGAGCCTGCGCCGCGTCCTGGTGGGCACCACCCTGGCGGTGGTGACCAGCATCCCGCTGGGAGTGGTCATCAGCACCAACAGGTACGTCGCGGCCCTCTCCGCGCCCGTCCTCCGGTTCTTCTCGGTGCTGGCCGGCATCGCCTGGATCCCTCTGGCGACGCTGTGGTTCGGCTACGGGTTCGGGGCCATCACCTTCATCATCTTCAATGCCGTCTTCTTCATCGTGCTGTACAACACCATCCTGGGCGTCACCGGGATCCCGCAGGCGCTGCGGGACGCCGCGCGGTCGCTGGGCGCCAGCCGCGGGCAGGTGGTCACCGAGGTACTCCTGCCCGGCGCGCTCCCCAACATCGTTACCGGCATCCGCACCGGCATGGGGTTTGCCTGGCGCGGCCTGATCGCCGCCGAGATCATCGCCACCAACGCGGGCCTGGGCTACATGCTCTTCCTGGCCCGCGACTTCTACCGCACCGAGGTCATCGTCCTGGGGATGATCCTGATCGGCGCCATCTGGGTCCTGATCGACCGGCTGATCCTGGTCCCCATTGAGCGCCGGACGGTGGAGCGGTGGGGCCTGGCGCGGAGCGCGGGATGAAGCGGCCGGTCCTGCGCGCCTTACGGTGGTTCCCCGGCCACCCGGCCCTGGCCGGAGCGGGACCCTTCGTGCTGCTGGTGGCGGTCTGGGCGCTGGTGGTGGAGCTGGAGATCTATCCGCGGGCGTTCTTCCCCGGACCGTTGGACGTCCTGCGGGTCTTCGGCAGCCTGGTCTACAAGGGCATCCTGCCCACCTACCTGCAGGACAGCGTCACGCGCCTGGCGGTGGGCGCGGCCGCCGGGATGGTGGTGGGCATCCCGCTGGGCCTGCTCATCGGCCTGCACCCGGCCAGCTACCGTTTCTTCTGGCCGCTCATCATCTTCTTCCAGGCCATCGGGGACATCGCCTGGCTCCCCATCCTGCTCATCTGGTTCGGGTTCACCCTGACCACGATGACATTCGTCATCGTCTACACCGTGATCTTCCCGATGATCTTCAACGCCGCGCTGGGGGTGCGGACCGTCCCCGTGGAGATGGTCCGCGCGGCGCAGAGCCTGGGCGCGTCCCGCTGGCGCATCCTGGCCGAGGTCCTGATTCCGGGGGCGCTGCCCAACATCATCACGGGGCTGCGCAACGGCCTGGGCTACGGCTGGCGCGCGCTCATCGCCGCGGAGATTATCGTCGGGACCAGCGGTATCGGCTTCATGATGTTCGACGCCCGGCGCAGCGGCAGCGTCGTGGAGATGATCCTGGGGATGATCGTCCTCGGCATCCTCTGGTACGTTGTCGACGCCGGCATCCTCCGCCCGGCCGAGCGCGTCACCATCGAACGGTGGGGCCTGGTGCGCCAGGCCCCGTAGGTGCAGCCGTGGACGGCCTGGTCATCCGTGACCTGAGCAAGACCTACTACGACATCTACGCCGGGGAGCACGTGGCCGCCGTGGAGGGGGTCTCCCTGGAGATCGGCGTGGGGGAGTTCGTGGCCATCCTCGGCCCCAGCGGCTGCGGCAAGACCACCCTCCTCAACATGGTGGCCGGCTTCATCCCGCCCACGCACGGCGAGATCCTCCTCAACGGGCGGCGGATCCTCGGCCCCGGACCCGACCGCGGCGTGGTCTTCCAGTCCTTCGCCCTCTTCCCCTGGAAGACGGTGCTGGACAACGTCGGTTTCGGTCTGAAGATGCGCGGCGTGCCCCGGGAGGAGCGTGACCGCGTCGCCCGCGAGTACATTGCGCTGGTGGGGCTCGAGGGGTTCGAGCACCGCTACCCCCACGAGCTCTCCGGCGGGATGCAGCAGCGGGTGGGGGTCGCCCGCGTCCTGGCCAACCACCCCGACCTGATGCTGATGGACGAGCCCTTTGCCAGCGTGGATGCCCAGACCCGCATGACCCTGCAGGAGGAGCTCACGCGGATCTGGGAGGCCCGGCAGCCCACCATCCTGTTCGTGACGCACGACGTGGAGGAGGCGGTCTTCCTGGCCAACCGCGTCACCGTGCTGACGCCGCGGCCGGGCCGGGTGCGGGAGACCGTGGCCGTGGACCTCCCCCGTCCCCGCACCTGGCGTCACCTGATTGAGGATCCTGTTTTCAAGGGCCTGGTCGCCCGGGTCCTGGCCCTGGTGCGCACGCCGGCCGCCTGATGCTGCGGCGCCTGCTGGCTTCGCGCGTGATCCGCCTCCTGTTCGCGCTCCTCCTGATCACGGCGGCCTGGCAGGGCTGGCTGACCTGGCAGGCCGGGCCGAAGATCCCTCCGGACCTGGAAGCCCACGTCTCGCCCCGGGGTACCGTGGACCTGCTGGTGACGCTGCGCTTTCCCCCGGAGCGTTTCCACATCCTGATGTTCCAGCGCTTCGGCCGGGTCTCCGGCACGCGGGACAACGCCGTGGAGGTGCGCAGCGTCCCGGTCGAGCGGGTGCGGGAGATCGCCCGCCTCTACTGGGTGAGGCAGATCGCGCCGCTGGTGGAGGAGATCCGATGATGAACCCGTTCGACTTCATCCTCGAGCGCGGCATCTTCGCCGTAATCCGGCTGGACGACCTGAGCGCGGCTCTTCCGCTGGCGGACGCGCTCGTCGCCAGAGGCGCGCGCGGGACCCGCTGCACGCGGCGCCCGGTTCCTGTGCACGCGGCGCCCGGTTCCTGGTGACGACGACGCTGGATCCCCAGATCGCGTGGGGTGGCCGATTACATCCGCGCCCGCGCTGGGGTCGCCGTGGGTGGCGCGCTCAAGGGTAGAGCAGGCCCTTTCCCGCCAGCTGCCGGCCTTCCAGTTGCCGGTGTGCCTCCGCGGCCTGGGGCAGCGGGAAGGTGCGGGCGATTCGTACTTTGAGTTCCCCCCGCCCGATCCAGTCGAAGACCGCCCCGGCGCGCTCCAGGAGTTCCTCGCGCGTCGCGATGTAATGGGTCAGGCTGGGGCGCGTCAGGTAGAGGGACCCCTTGGCCATCAGCGTGAGTGGCTCCACCGCGGGGGGCGCGCCGCTGGCATTGCCGAAGAGGACGAGGTAGCCGCGCTGGCGCAGGCACTCGAGATCTTTCTCCGCCGTGGTCTTGCCCACGGAGTCGTAAACTACGTCAACACCCCGGCCGCCCGTCAGGCGCTTAACTGCCTCCGCAAAGTCCTCTTCCGTGTAGCGAATCATCTCGTCCGCGCCCGCCTCGCGGGCCAGCCGTGCTTTCTCCTCGCTGGAGGCGGTTCCGAAGACGGTCGCGCCCAACCGCTTGCAGACCTGCACCAGCAACTGGCCCGTTCCGCCACCGGCCGCGTGCACCAGCACCGTTTCCCCGTGACGGAGCGGATACGTGCTGTGGGTCAGGTAGTGAGCCGTCATGCCCTGCAGGATAACGGCCGCTGCGGTTCGGGCATCGACTGTGCTAGGGAGGGGGACCAGCCGCCAGGCCGGCACGACGGCGTAGTCGGCGTAGGCGCCGGGATGCATGGCGTAGGCCACGCGATCGCCGACACCGACCTCACGTACCCCCGGGCCGACTGCGTCCACAACGCCGCCAGCCTCTGAGCCGGGCGTAAAGGGAAGGGAGACGCGGTAGAGTCCGTTGCGGTAGTAGGTATCCAGAAAGTTGAGACCGATAGCCTCGATGCGGACCCGTGCCTCCCCGGACGCAGGCTCCGGGACGGCGACTTCCTCGTAGCGCAGGACCTCCGGGCCGCCATGCTCGTGAATGCGGACGGCTTTCATCCTCCGACCTCCCACATGAGCTGGGGCAGCGCGAACTTGCTGTACCCAGTCACAGTATACGGGGCTCTTCACGGAGCGCTGGGAATGGAGGAGAAAAGGTTACTATGATTGAACTTTTGGCAATGTCGTGGATAGGGAGGCAATGATGCCGCAGCTGGCCCGTCCCGGCGAAACCTGCCAGAACTCTGGCGTCTACACCGTCATCCACGACGGCCACGAGAGCCGTTATCACGAACTCACGCTGATCCGCGGGGAGCCGTTCCCGCCCTGCCGGCAGTGCGTGGGGGTACAGTACCGCCTGGTCCATGCGGCGACCCACGTGGCCCAGGGCGCGTCCATCGAATAGATTCCCCTGCTGGCCGAACGCAGTTGAGCCCATCGTCCCCCTGGTGTAGAGTGCTCTCTGTGGGGACGTAGCTCAGCGGGAGAGCACCTGCTTTGCACGCAGGGGGTCAGGGGTTCGAATCCCCTCGTCTCCACCAACCGAAAAGCAGACAGGGCGCGGGTTTCAGCCCGCGGTTTGCGTCTTCCTTTGGTCTTATGCGGCTTTCGGAAGAATCGTGCTCACGGAGCCCGTGTCCTGGAAGGCTTCCAGAGGCCGGGCCTCGGGGCTTCTCGTCAATGACGATGAGGAAGGTCATGCGGCGTAGCCTGGCGGTTGTCTTTGTCATTCTCCTGGCAGTGATCGGAAAGGCATGGGGGCAAGCCGACACTTTCTCTATCGTGGCGCTGTAGGTCGTCGCAGTCATTCAGGTAGAAGGCAAGAAGGTTTCACTCGGAACCGGCTTTATCGACGCCAACGGGTATGTCGTCACAGCCGCGCACGTGATCCTTCAAAGCAAGTTACCTGTCTTTGTCGGAAGGCCAGGGACGGATTACACCGGATCGACTCAGACCGCCGCGTGTGTTGCGGATCAATCGGGACGCCGACCGGTCGTCCGGGCGGCCCGCGACGCGGTTGTGGCTTCCACGAAACCGGTCCCGGGAGGAATCGCTTAGACGGGCCGTCGACGAAGTGGACCCACTTCCCTGGCCAGACTGACCGTTCGATCTGCCCTTGCCCGGTCGAAGATGCGCGCGGGAATGGGAGCCCAATCCTGGAAATGCGCTGCAAATGCGCGCATCCGAACCAGGCGGAATTGGCCAGCATGTGGAGGAGCGGATCAAGGCCAGGAACCAGACGGAACGACACTTTCTGGCACCTGGAAAGCACCACGACAACCGGTGTGGATCAAATTTGTACACAGGGGGTCAGGGGTTCGAATCCCCTCGTCTCTCCCAGAGCATGAAGACTGTCAGCGCCTATTCCCGTCTCGGTGCCCGAACTCTTCTCATCAGATCTAGGATCACGGGACACTCGGTCATTACCCGTCGGGAATCGTCAGGCCGCCCGTCGTGGTACCGCCGTCCACGGCGATCGTCTGGCCGGTGATGTAGCCCGCCTCGCGGCTGGCCAGGAACACCACCAGCGCCGCCACCTCCTCCGCGGTACCCATCCGCCCCATCGGAACCGCTGCGACGAGCCTGCGGCGCGCCTCTTCCGGCATCCCGGCGACGATGCCGGCGTCGATCACGCCCGGGGCCACGGCGTTTACCGTGATACCTCTGGGGGCCAGCTCCCGGGCCAGGACTTCGGTGAGGCCGATCAGCCCCGCCTTGGCCGCCGAGTAATTGACCTGGCCGGCGCTGCCGAGGATCCCAGCGATCGAGGCGATGTTAATGATCCGGCCGGCTGTGCTCCCCAGGAGGTGGGGGAGGGCGTGGCGGCAGCAGCGCACCGCGCCGGTCAGGTTGGTGTCGAGGACGGCCTGCCAGTCCTCGGCGTGCATACGCAGCACGAGCGCATCCCGCGTGATGCCGGCGTTGTTCACCAGGATGTCCAGGCCGCCGAACCGGGCGATCACATCCGCGACGATCCGGGCCATGTCGGCCTCAATACTCACGTCCCCCTGGAGGGCGACGACCTCCGCGGGTGGAGAGAGTTCCGCCACCACCGCCTGGGCGCCCGCGGCGTTCGACCGGTAGGTGAAGGCGACCCGTGCACCGGCCCGGGTCAGCGCGGCCACCATGGCACGGCCCAGTCCCGACGAGCCCCCCGTGACTAGCGCGATCCTGGATTCGAGCGTCACGTGCGACGCGCGACTACCTGCAACCAGATGCGCGGAACGGCCTGGAGGCGGAGTTCCTCAAAAGCCTGGCGGACGCCGACCTGCAGCGCCTCCCTGCCGACCTCCAGGGGGACGCCGGGTAGCGCCCCCTCGATAAACATCGAGAACTCGCTGAGGTCCTCCCAGGCCTGACAGCTGAGTTGCTTCTCCTGAGCCATCATCTCAGGCTCCTCGAAGCCGCTGGTCCGCAGCAGGCGGCGGTAGTCCTCGGGGGAGAGCCACTGCATCGCTGTGGCCTTGACCCCCCGCGCGACGTCGTACCCTCGCTGGCGCAGCCAGCGCACGGCGCGCAGCACCCACAGCCTGTAGAACCGGGCGGTGTCCGCGGGAGACGTACCGTCGAAGAAGGCCGTGTTGAAGACGAACACGCCCTTGGGGTGCAGGACCTTGCTGACGGCGCTGATGACCTGCGCCTTGTCCTGGACCAGGTGGATCGCGTTGGCGAAGACCACGATGTCCACCGGTGGGACTAGGCCGCTCAGTCGTTCCGCGGTGCCCTGGATGAACTGGACGACGGCCGACCGGATGCGTTGAGCCGCCAGCCGCAGCGCCGGGGCCGACGGGTCGATGGCGAAAACCCGCCCTAACGGCGGAATCCCCATCCACGGGAGGATCAGCTCGGTGACCACGCCGGGACCGCAGCCCAGGTCTACGACGAGGCTGCCCGGCCGGATGCCGGCGTGTGCGACCAGCCAGGCGTTGACCTCCCGGAAGAACGGATGGGCGGCGAACTTGGCAAAGGAAAACCGATCGTCGGCGGCAGAGGCCTGCGCTCCCGGCTTCCCGGGGCTCGTTCCGGACTCTTCCGGGGTTTCCATGATCTCGTCAATTGTACTCCGGCGCGGCCGCGCGTGGGGCCGCTGCCAGGGCACGTATGGACGCTACGTTGCACGCGAGGGGTCAGGGGTTCGAATTCCCCTCGTCTCCACCAACTGATTACCACGCCGGCTCTCCCGACCCCAAAAGAGGCCGGTTACTGGTCGAAGAGATCACGCTGGGGAGCCTGCGGCAACCGCGTGCTCGATGGCCTGCTCCAGAGTCATCGCCCGCCCTTCCGCCGCAGCGGCCGCGACCGCCTCATCCCCCATCGCCAGTCGCGTGGCCGTGAGGGCCTCCTGATAGTCCGTCTGTTCGGTCGGGGGCAGCGGGGCACGGGCGCCTTCTCGCCCCACTTGCGCCGCGGCGTACAGGCGGACGGCCGCCGAGGCTTGCCCCGACGCCGCCGCAACGACCGCCAATCGCTCCAGACATTGCACGGCCGAGCGTCTCTGACCCATCTCCCAGTGGTGTGCCAGGGCCTTTCGGTAGAGTCTTGTCGCCCGCGGGAGGTCACCCCGGCGCCGCGCGACATCGGCGAGGACCATGAGCGACCAAGCGGTGACGCCCTTGAATCCCAATTCCCGACCCGGCGCTAGGCTCTTTTCGGAAAGCGCGACGGCGGTCCCGTAGTCGCCGTCCCGTTGTGCCACGTCCCCCAGGTTCATCATCGACCAGGCGACGCCCCCGCTGTCTCCCAGAGCCCGGGTCAGTTCGAGGCTCTCCTCCAGCAAGGTGCGAGCCCGTGCGTAGTCCCCAAGAAATCGCGGTGGCTCCGGCGCACCGGTAGGGTTTCGCCGGAGTCCTGCAGTTTGGTCCAGCCATACTGGCGGATCGTTTCGAGGAGACGGTACCGTGGGGTATCGGTTGCGTCCCCGTCACAACCAACGACTTCTCAACGAGTGCTGTCAGCAGGTCAATGACCGCAGATTCCTCGAGCCCTCTTCCGGCACAGACCTTCTCCGCCACTTCCAGCGTCCATCCGCCTGCAAAGACGGCGAGCCGGCGGAAGAGCGTTCGCTCTTCAGCGGAAAGCAGATCGTGGCTCCAGTCGATCGCCCCCTGCAGTGTCTGGTGGCGCGGCAGCGCCGTCCGGCTGCCGCGGGTGAGGAGACGGAACCTGTCACCCAGCCGTTCGTCGATCTGTACGGGTGTCAGGGTGCTGGTCCGTGCGGCCGCCAGCTCGATCGCCAGCGGGATCCCATCGAGTTGCCGGCAGATACTTGCCACTGCCCGGGCATTGTCTTCCGTTAGGGCGCGACCGGCACGTACCGCGGCCGCGCGGTCGACAAAGAGGCGGACCGATTCGTATTTCGAGAGTACTTCCATGGGCAATAGACCGGCCTCGGGAAAGGAGAGCGAAGGAACTAGATAGATTACCTCCCCCGCGATTCTGAAAGCCTCACGGCTCGTCGCCAGGACCCGCAGTCTCGAACACGCCTGCAGCAGCGCCTCGGCCAGGTGCGCGGCAGGGAAGAGTAGGTGCTCACAATTGTCCATGATCAGGAGCACTGTCTTGGGGCGGAGGAAGTCGATCATCGAGTCGAGCACCGGGCGGCCAGCCACCTCCCGCACTCCCAACACGGTGGCAGCGGCCCGGGGGACCAGCTCTGGATCGGTGAGGGGCGCAAGATCGACGAACCAGACCCCGCCCGGGAATTCGTCAATCAGGTCAGCCGCGACCTGGATAGCTAGCCGGGTCTTCCCCGCGCCGCCGGCGCCCTGGAGCGTCAGCAGACGCGTGGTAGTCAAGAGTCCCCTGAACTCGAGGGACTCAGATCCCTGAAGGCCTTCGCGGGCTTATCGGGCCAGGACTGCCAGCAGCGGAGAGAACAAGAGCAGATACACCAGGGTCAACGCCAGTCCCGCGACGGCCTCATGGTGTCTGGGGACGTCGAAGACCTTCAGGCTCATCGTGGTTAGCGGGAGCACAACAAAAAGGGCGGCACCAATGGCGACGGCGGGCGAGGCCACATCTCACCTCTCGCGATGGAATCCGTTCCCCAGTTAACTGGGCGTTAGTCTAGCACGGGGGCACCCGGTCAGACTACCCATCGCTTTTCGCCACGCCAACGGAGGCGGGGTGGAACAGGAGGCCGGCAGACCGCGGGGGGCAGGGCGGGAGGTCGCGGACCGCGGGTTAGGCGTGCGCCTCCTTGGGCAGGGCGCTAAAGGCCAGCCAGGCGCTCAGCACGAGCGCGATGATGCCGCCGATAACCGAGGTGCTGACGACATTCGTCACGGCTGTGAGCGCAAACACGTAGGGGAAGATGATGAACCAGATCCCCACCAGGCCGTTGACATACTGGATCCATTTCTGGCGGCGCGCCTCCTCGCTGAAAACGGCCCAGCCGGCCAGGATCAGCAACACGGCTCCTCCGATGATGCCCAACCAGAGAGCCGCCCGATGGTCGGTGTACTTCAGGACAAACGGGGACAGGATGAACCAGATCCCCAGCAGAGCATTGACCACGTTAGCCCAGACCATGTGCAGTCACCTCCACGTCCCACATGGCCCGCTGGGCGCAACCTCCCGCCGATTGCCCCATGCCAATTATAGCGCGCCGCACCCGGGCAGGGTCCAGGCCCCGCCATGGCTGTCGTCCTGCGCTCTGAGCGGGTGCGCTTGAAGCGCGGTCGGTCCGGACAGTGAGGCCGGCGGCGCCGCGACCCAGGGTGCTGAAGGTGTTGCAGAGGGATTTTGGATTTTGGGGTTTATGGCCAACATAAGAACCAAAAACTCACAGCAGCCTGCAACTCGATCGTCTCCAGATTGCACCCAGGAGACCTCCGTCTACCTCCCGACAGATCGAATGTCTCAGGGGTGGGCTGAAGACGGGAACGGTCCGGGAGTGCCCTGGTTCTCCCGAATCGGAGGGTCGGGTGACGCCGGGCAGCGGGTGAAGCCGGTCAGATGGAAAGAGGAGGTGGAATGTGAAGCGACGTGTCTTCGTCTTGATGCTCGCAGTCTTCGTGGCCGCGACGGTGACGGTCTCCGCGCCGGCCGGAGCGGGTCGTACCTGGACGGTCCTGGCCGGGCCCTGGGGGCCCAAGGACTACTCCGTTGTCTCCCAGGACTTCTACCCTCGGACGGTGGAGATCGCCGTGGGCGATACGGTGACCTGGCGGATCGAAGGGTTTCACGGTGTGACGTTCCTGAGCGGGGCCGCCCCCGCGGAGCCTTTCGTGCGTGAGGGGAATGACACCTATCTCAACCCGAAGAACGAGTTCCCCTCCGGCGGCACGACCTACGATGGGACAGGCTACCGCAACAGCGGCTCACCGCCGGAATTCCCCAAGCCGCTCATCTACTCGCTGACCTTCACCAAGACAGGCACGTTCCACTATGTCTGTCTGATCCACGGTCCGGCCATGTCCGGAACCGTGATCGTCAAAAAGAAGGTGACCGGTTCACCGGCAGCCGCGCTCCGCCGGGGGCGCAGCGAGCTGGCAGCCTCCCTGAAAGCCGGGCGGGCCGCCTGGGCGAAGTTCCGCCCTGAGACGAAGGCGGGCACCGTCGTCATTCCGCTAATCGGGAACGGACAGGCTGGTTTCTCCATCCTCCGCTTCACGCCGGCACCTCTGGTGATCAAGGCGGGGACCACGGTGACCTGGACGATGCGGGACCCTCACGAGATCCACACCGTCACCTTCCTCGGAGGGGAAAAGCCTCCGCAGTTCATCATCCCTCAGCCCCAGCAACAGGGGCCGCCCAAGCTGCTCATCAATCCCAAGGTCCTCACTCCCACACAGGTGAAGACGTACGACGGAATGGGATTTGTCAACTCGGGCATCCTCTTCCCGGCCGGCTCCCCGCCGGATCTGCCCAAGAGCTTTAGCCTGACTTTCACCAAGCCGGGGCGCTACGCGTACGTGTGCGTGGTCCACATACCCGTTGAGGGAATGGTCGGAACCATTATCGTTAAGTAGGCGAGCGACCTGGGGAGCCGGCAGCTTTCCTGCGGCCGGCTCCCCAGCCCGCACGGACAACAGCAGGACCCTCATCGGGGTTCCTTGTTTATCCGCGCTGGAGGGCGCCTGCTAGCGAGGTGACGCTCCCCGCGCTCGCTCCATTGCCCGCGCGAAGCCGGGCAGCGACCGCTCGATCATCTCGTCGGTGGCCGTGAGCGAGAGGCGGAAGTATCCGGGAGATCCAGGAAGAACCCGGGCATGCAGGTCATACCCCAGATCGCGTAGAGTTTTGACCAGCCGGTCCCGCCTGGCCTGCAACTGCCTAACGTCCGCGGTGAGCGGGTCGAGGTTTATAAAGAACCTGACCATGGGGGCCAGGAGGTCCATTACCTCATGGATAGTGCGGAGACCGGGGAGCGAGTCATCGACGCATCCTCTCTCGACGCATCCTCTCTCGAACGTGGTTTTGGGGTTTGTTGGGATTATACGCCGTCTGGCATCGGCGCACGAAGGCTCAGGCCCCGCCGGTCTCTGCCTTGACCAGTTTCCGGACCGAGAGGGCCTGACCCAGGTTGGTGACATTTTGGAGAACGACCTCCCAGGCTTTCATCGCTCTGAACCCCCACGGCCCGGTACGGGCGCCGGCCACCCAATCGGTTTCTAACACCGGGCTGCAGGAGGGTTTCTCGCACTGGATCCCGCCTGCCTGCAAAACCGCGGCTCCTGCGGTGTGCAGTTCCGCAGGAGCCGGCAGTGCACGCGCGGGATAGGGCCCGGCGGTCGGGTCAGCGCACGATCGGGAACCCCCGGGCGTTCCACTCACGCATGCCCAGCACCATGGTCTTGACGTTCGTGTAGCCGAGCAGCGTCAGGGCCATTGTCACCTGGGCCGACCGGAACCCCGACGGGCAGATCGTGACGATCTCAGCGCTGCGCGAAGAAGGCAGGCGGCTCAGGTTGGCGGCGAGCGTGCGGATCGGGATGTTGACGGCCCCGGCGATGTGGCCCTGGGCGAACTCCTCCCGCTCGCGGACATCGACGACGAACGGCAGGTCGTTGGCGTCCAGGCGGGCTTTGACGTCCGCGGGGGAGATCGACTTGTAGTCCTCGGGGAGAAACGTCAGGTACCCCAGAACGCGGTGCTGCAGCAGCGGCACGTTGGCCACGGCTGCCGGCGCTCCTGCCAGGATCACCACGAGCGTCAGAACGATCGCAAAACGGAACATGGCTGACCCTCCCTCTATTCAGGTTGGGTCCAGCCTACGGCGGGGGGATCGGTCTGCGGCATCCGTGGAAGTACGCATTCCGCCGACTGGGTCGGCTCGCGTCGGGAGCGTGGACGGGGACCCTGGGAGCGAGGGGGGACCCTAGACGAGGCTTCGGGCCACCACCCAGGCCGCGATCTGGGCCCGCGACCGAGCGCCCAGTTTATTCAGGATGTGCTGGATGTGGCTCTCCACGGTGCGCTCACTGATGAAGAGCGCACTGGCGATCTCCCGATTGGCGTGCCCGCGGGCGACCAGAACCGCGACCTCCTGTTCGCGTTCGGTCAGGGGCGCCTTCGGGTGGGCCGCCTCATGTCCCCGGACCGGCCCGGCGTCGGTAAGCGCGGAGCCGACCATCTCCTGACGAGGCATGGCCGCAGCCTTCTGCTGTGTGGCCCCGAAGACAGCCGGTCCCAGGGCGGCCTGGACGACCTGGAGCAGCCGATTCAGTTCGGTCCGCTCGGGTTGAAAGGTCACAATGCCGGCGTCGCGCCGCGCGGCCTCGGCGCCGGCCAGGAGGAGGGCCGCCCGTTTCCACCTCTTCCGGACTGCGGCCACCTGGGCCAGCCCCTGCAGTGCGCTGGCAAATACCGAGATGTTCTTCGCGGTATGCGCACCCAGCAGAGCCTCTCGGATCAAGGCCTCGGCAGCAGCCGGGTCGCCCATGTCGAGGGCAATCAGGCCCTGCAGGTGCTTGACGCTGGCGATCGCCATCGAATCTCCGATCTCTTGGGCCACAGCCAGACTTTCATCAGCCAGTTCCTGGGCCCGGAGCAGGTCGCCCGTCTGCCTCGATACCGTGGCCAGGTCGGCGAGAGCCGCCTGGATCCCGTACCGATCCCCTATCTCCTGCAGGACGGCCAGGCCCTCACGGGCCCGCTCACCCATGGTGTTCCAGTCCCCCTCTTCGCGGGCGACGGCGACGAGGCCAAACTGCGAGAAACCGATCCCGCGCCGGTCATTGAGTTCCCGGGCCAGCGCCAGGCTGCGCTCGGCAAGGCGCCGCGCCAGGGCCAGATCCAGCCTGTCGGACGCATACCGGATACTTCCCGAGTTGTGGAACATGAGCACGCGGGCGGCGGCGGCCATCCCCCACTTGTCACCGAGCTCCTCGAAACGCCGCAGACTCTCCCCCGCCAGGGTCCGCGCCCGTGCGTGTGCTCCCAGGCTGGCGGCGACGAGAGCCTGCTGCCGGAGCACATCGGCTTCCAGGCGGCGGTCGCCGAGCCGCACGGCCTGAGCATGTGACGCCTCCAGGAGAGCGGCTGCGCGAGCATGATTGTAGCGGTACCAGGCCAGCACGCCGGCCCCGAAGGCGGCGGCGGCGTAGGCGGCTGAATCGGGCTCGGGGCCGGCTTCCACAGCGCGATCCAGCCACTGCTGCCCCTCGCTCCAATACCCCAGGACGTTCCAGAAGCGCCACAGGGCGGCGGCAAGCCGCAGGAGCGCCGCCTCATCCCCGGTGAGGGCGCACCACTCCAGGGCGGCGCGCAGATTCTCGTGCTCGGCCCCCAGTCGACCCAGCCAGACGTGCTGATCGGCGCCGCGCAGTTGCGGCTGAGCGCGCTGGGCCAGCGCCAGGAAGTAGTCGCGGTGGCGGTGACGGATCCTATCCGCTTCCCCCAGCTCGACCAACCGCTCCAGGGCGTACTCGCGCACCGTCTCCAGGAAGCGATATCTGCCCGCCGCCGGGTCAAACAGCACCAACGACTTGGCCACCAGCTGCTCAAGCAGGTCGGTCGTTTCTCGCTGATGCGTCCCTCCGCAGACAGCCTCGGCGGCGTCCAGCGTCCACCCCCCAGCGAACACCGACAGGCGACGGAAGAGAGTTCGCTCTGGCTCGGTCAGCAGGTCGTAACTCCAGACGATCGTCGCCCGGAGCGTCTGCTGGCGGGGCAGCGTGCCCCGGGCCGCTCCCGCGAGCAGACCGAGTCTATCGTCCAGTCGTCGGGTGACCTCGTCGAGCGGCATCGCCCGCAGACGTGATGCGGCCAGTTCGATGGCCAGGGGGAGTCCGTCGAGGCGGTGACAGAGCAGAGCGACCGTCCCGGCATTTTCGCTTGTGAGGGCGAATCCCGGCGAGACGGCGCCGGCCCGCTCGATGAAGAGCCGGATCGCTGCAAAGCCGGCCAGGACACTGGGCGCCGGCAGACGGCGAAGATCGGGCAGCGCCAGGGGTAGGACGGGAAACGTGACCTCCCCCGGAAGGGTCAGCGCTTCGCGGCTCGTCGCCAGAATCCGCACCTCGGGGCAGGTGCGCAGCAGCCGGTCGGCGAGCTCCGCCGCCGCGGCGATGACGTGCTCGCAATTGTCGAGAATCAGCAGGGCCCGCCGGCCCAGCAGGTGCCCGGCCAGCGTGCTGGTCAAGGGGAATCCGGTCTGTTCGCGCACCCCCAGAGCCTGCGCGGCTGCCCGGGGGACGAGACCGCCATCGTTGAGGGGGGCCAGTTCGACCCACCAGGTGCCCTCGGGGAAGTGACCCTCCAGGGCGGCGGCAACCTCGCGGGCCAGCCGGGTCTTGCCCGAGCCCCCGACGCCGGTCAGGGTGAGCAGGCGTGCTCCGGCGAGCAGGCGCGTCAACTCTCCGATTTCGTCGCCGCGGCCGACGAATGATGAGGTGAAGTGCGGCAGGTTGCCCGCCAGACGTTCGAGGGTCCGGTCGGAGCGGAGGAGCCGACCCGAGCGGTGCACCGATGATGCCCGGCGTCCCGGCGAACGAGGGGGACGGTGGCCGGAGCGCGCCATGCTTACACGCCGATGACGATGATGGGGGCGGGGACGACTGGAGCGCGCGTCATCGGCACATCCTTTCTTATCGGGTCGCTCCAAGGGCAATTGGGCAGCCGCGAGACAGGTCCTGCACGGGCGTGGAGCCAGGCCCTAGAGTGAATTCGTTTGACGCACTGCGCCGGAGATGGTAAGATAAGCGTTGGATCGCGATTGCAGTCCATGGAGTCGGAAGGCACAGCAATCGGGATCGCTACGAAAGCACGCTGTCATTCCTTCCGGTTCAGTCCCGCTGGAACATCCAAGTCCAGACCAAATCTGACGGGATAAGTGAATCGCTTCGGGGTGGCTGCCCACTCTCCGTCCAGCCGACTGGATGGAGGGTGAGGACGATCCACAGAGGAGAACCACATGTCCCCGGAAGAGAACAACAAGGTACTGGGACGTCGCATCGTGGACGCCCTGAACGCCGGCGACCTGAAAGCGATCGACGAGGTTTTCGCCGCCGGGTACGTTGACCGGAATCCGTTGCCTGGCACCACCCCGGACCGGGAAGGCCTCAAGCAGGGCCTGACCCAGTTCCGGACAGCCTTCCCCGACGCGCGCTACACGATCGAGGATGAGATCGTGGCCGGGGACAGGCTCGTGCACCGTGTCACCGCCAAGGGCACCCAGAAGGGTGAGTTCCAGGGCGTGCCCGCCACGGGCAAGCTGGCGACCTGGTCGGAGTTCCACATCGCGCGGATTGCCGACGGCAAGGTCGTGGAGAGCTGGAGTCTCGGAGACCAGCTGAGCATGATGCCGCAACTCCGCATGGCCTCCACACCAAGGTAAGGATAGGTATACTGAAAGGACATCCCAGACGTCATCCACGTCTGGGAGAGTCCGCAGGAAAAGGTGGTAGGGAGCATGGCCAGTGGTATCGTGAAATGGTTCAACGCTGAAAAGGGGTATGGCTTCATCACCCCCGACGATGGTTCGAAGGATCTGTTCGTGCACTACACCGCGATCGAGGGTGATGGCTATAAGTCCCTGAACGAGGGGCAGAAGGTGGAATACACACCGACGCAGGGCCAGAAGGGTCCGCAAGCTTCGGGCGTGCGGCCCATCGGTTAACCCTTCGACTGTTCTCCTGTCCGACGAGGCTTTGTCCACGAGACAGGCACGGGCCCAGGCGCTGAAGCGCCTGGGCCCTTGACGTTTGTTGGAGTCCTGCAGGCCAAGGGAATCTGGCCCGTCCCCATCGAAATCCGCCCCATTCCCAAACGCGGGGTATAAGGAGCCCGGGAGGCCGGCCATGACGGCGTTGCCCGCGGGGACGCTGACCTTTCTGTTCACAGACATCGAGGGCAGCACTCGGCTGTGGGAAGAGCAGCCCGAGGCCATGGGGGCCTGGCGGCGGTGGCCGGCACCCGGGGGCAGGGCGAGCGCGCAGCGACGCTCTTCGCCGCAGCCGAGGTGCTGCGCGAGGCGATCGGCGTCCCGGTCCCGCCATTTATCCGCGGCACACTTGAGCGGCACATCGCGGACACCCACGCGCTGCTGGGAGGCGAGCGGTTCCGGGAGCTCTGGGCCAGGGGACGTCGCCTCGCGCTCGACGCGGCGGTCGCCTACGCCCTCGAGACCGGGTAAGGCAGCCGACGACCTGAGATACTATCTGGCCGACGTGGCCAGACGCGAGATTGCCTTCTCCAAACGGTCTCCCCATCTGTCCTGCTGGACCTCAAGGTCATGACGGGTCTGGAGGTTCAACCAGAAAGCCGCTGATGTCCCGAAGTACCGGGCCAGCCGCAACGCTGTATCTGCTGTGATCGAGCGGGTCCCGTGGATGATCTCATTGATGCGGCGCGGCGGGACACGGATTTCCTTCGCGAGCCGGTACTGACTGATCCCGAGGGGTTTGAGAAACTCCTCAAACAGGACTTCTCCTGGGTGGACCGGCGGCAACTTCGCCGCCTTTCGATTACGAGTGATAGTCGGTGATCTCGACTTCATAGGCATTGCCCTCCCTCCAGCGGAAGCATATGCGCCACTGGTCGTTTATCCGGATGCTGTGTTGACCTTCCCGGTCGCCCGTGAGTCTCTTCAAGCGATTCCCGGGTGGCACACGTAGGTCCTGGAGCGACTCCGCAGCATCAACCATTGCCAGCTTCCGCTGGGCAGCGCGCTGAATGTCTGCTCCGAGCCTCTGAGACCGTTCGCGCCGGAAGATCCTTTCCGTGTCCTTGTCCCGAAAGCTTCGGATCACCCTGGTATCATAACGTGGCGCGTTAATAACGTCAAGCGTTATGGGCCAGCGGCTCTATGGTTCGAGGAGCCCCAACCAGCGCCAGTACGGGATGCTGACCGCGATGGCCGCGACCGTGACGGCGGTGAGCGCCACCCCGAGCGTCAGGCCGTGGCGGTCGGTGAACGCCTCTCCCGCGGTACCCTCCCGCAGCAGGCGGTACCAGTCGCTCTGATAAGGATGTACCCAGGTGTTGGCGGCGACCAAAATAACGAAGCCGACGATCCACGGCGGGAGCCCCAAGCCCGGGGCAGCCGGGATCAGCGCCAGGGCGAGCAGCAGCGTGGCGGGCTGGCGCTGCAGCACGAGCCGCGCCGCGATGACGACGAGCGCCAGCAGGATGACGAGGACCCCCGGCCCGCGCGCCAGGCGGATGACCGGGACCAGCAGGCCGGCGATCCACTGATCGACCATCACGCGGCGCATCACGCCGTCGGTGCCCAGGAGCACGCCGAAGAGGATGAGGAACCCCCAGTCGATCGCGCTGCGGAAGCGCGGCCGGTCCAGTCCGCCGCCCATCATCGCAACGGCCAGGGCGGCAATCGCCAGCCACGGCGTGTCCACGCGCAGGATCGGATAGGCCAGCAGTCCCCCAGCAGCACCACGGCCGCGGCGGCGGCGGCCCGCTCGCTCCCGGAGAGCGCCGCCAGCACGCGGCGCTGTCGTCCGATGACTTCGGCGGTGGCGCGGGGAGCGCTCTCCGGCGGAAAGAGCAGCAGCAGCGCGGCCAGTGATCCCAGCAGAAACACCACGCCGAAGACCGCCGCGCCGCCCAGCCAGGCGAGCCAGTCGAAGCGGGCCTGATCGGCCGGCGGGAGGAGGCCCAGCACAAAGAAGTTCATGGCCAGGCCCGTCAGGAACACGCTACTGAAATGCTGGTAGCCGATGAATGCGGCAAACGCCAGGGCGGCGCTGCCGCGCGTGCGCGGTGCGTAGCCCAGGGCGTGCCCAACCTCCACCGCCAGGGGCGCGACCACCGCGATCCGGGCGGTCCCCAGCGGCACCAGAGGGGTGACGGCCAGGCCGCTACTGAGCAGAGCCAGGATCTGCCCGCGGTGCGTGGCCGGCAGGGCGCGGATCAGGAACAGGGCGATGCGGAACAGCAGTCCGGAGTGGATCATCGCGGCGGCCAGCCCCATCGCCCCCAGCGCGATCCACCACGACGATGTCGCGAAGCCGGCGAAGGCCACGGAGAGCGGTGCCAGCCCCGCCACGCCCAGTGCCGCCGCCATCAGCAGGGCCACGACGAAGTCGGGCACGGGCTCGAAGAACCAGCCCACCGCCGCGCCCAGGACGATCACGACGGTGTGCCAGCCCGCTGTGGTGAGTCCCGCCGGAGGAGCGAGCGGCCAGAGGAGGAGGGGGACCGCCAGCGCGGCGATGCGCAGGGCCAGTCCTGGCCGCTGCCGCGCCAGCTGCTCGAACCGCTGGCGCGGCAGCTTCCACAGCTGAACATCGGTGATTGCGCGGATCGTCGCCGTCCGGCGGTCGAGCAGGATCCCCAGTTCGCCGAACTGCGCGGGCGCGGTGATCTCGCGGAGCTGCCGCTCCCCCTCCGCGGTCGAGACGCTGGCCCGGACCCGTCCGCCGGCGAGCAGGTAGAGCGCGTCCGCCGCCGCGCCCTCCGTAAAGATCAGCGTGCCGGCGGGGAGGTGGACCTCTTCGAGCGCGCCGATCAGCCGGGCGACTTCGACCCGCTCGAGATTCCGGAAAAAGGGCACCTCCCGGATCAGCTGTTCCAGCGGATCAGGCGCGCCGGGCGCCGGCCGGCCGTTCACGTCAGCCCCGGCCCCCATACGGGGGTAAGAGAAGGCGGCCGCGGATGGGCCGCCATGGCGGCGGAGGGGAGGCCTGTGGTGAACGGCAGCGTGCGGATCGCCCGGATTCTGGGCATCCCGGTCGAAGTCCACTATACCTGGCTCGTCGTCTTCGCACTCGTGGCCTGGTCACTGGTGACCGGAATGTTCATCTTCGGTGGCGTGGCCCAGATGGCCCGCGAGCCCCGCACCGCCCGGGCGGAGTTCCTCATGGCGATCGCCGGTCCGCTGACCAGCATCATGATCGGCCTCATCTTCGGCCTGCTGGCCCGCCTGACCGGGGCCCGTCCACCTCGCTTTGCGTTACCTGGGCACGATCAACGTCGTCGTCGCCCTGTTCAACCTCCTTCCGGCCTTTCCTCTGGACGGCGGGCGCGTCCTCCGCGCGGCCATCTGGTACGCGACGAAGAGCCTGCGGCGGGCCACGCAACTGGCCAGCACGGTCGGCCAGGGTTACATCCGGATGCGCCTGGCCCTGGAAGCATAGCGACTCCGGGTAGGGCGGCACTCGTCACCCGTCGAAGTGCTTGCGCACAGGTTTCCCGGAGCGGTTGATGTCTCGCCTTCCCACCGGCACGGTCACCCTGCTCTTTTCCGACATCGAGGGATCCACGCGCCTCCTCCAGCATCTGGGCGATGGCTATTCCGAGGTGCTGGCGGAGTGCCGGCGCCTGCTCCGCGCGGCGGTCGCGCAGGGCGGCGGCCGCGAGGTCGATGCCCCGGGGGATGCGCTCTTCGCGGCGTTTCCGAGCGCCCGCGATGCCGCGGCCAGCGCGGTCTCGGCGCAACGGGCCATCCTCACGCATCCGTGGCCGAATGGGGTCTCCCTGCTGGTGCGGATGGGACTCCACACGGGCGAGCCCGCCGCCGGCGCCGGCGGCTATGTCGGCCTGGATATCCACCGGGCGGCGCGGATCTGCGCCTCCGGCCACGGCGGCCAGATCCTGCTCTCCGTGACGACCGCCGCGCTGGTCCGGGATGAATTGCCCCCGGGGGCCAGCCTGATCGACCTGGGGGAGCACCGGCTCAAGGACCTGGCGCTGCCGGAACGGATCTACCAGCTGGTGCACCCGGAGCTGCCCGGGACCTTCCCGCCGCTCCGCAGTTTCTCGGCGCACCCCAACAACCTGCCGCGTCACCCCGCCACCTTCATCGGCCGGAGCCGGGAGATCGCCGAGCTCAAGCGGCTGCTGGCCTCGACGCGCCTGCTGACGC
>Ga0209172_10003926_pt1 | contig 21371 bp, 18 predicted proteins | sample LarsenN4metaG_FD_184113 | JGI IMG/M metagenome (GOLD analysis project Ga0209172, IMG submission 184113) | Hot spring sediment bacterial and archeal communities from British Columbia, Canada, to study Microbial Dark Matter (Phase II) - Larsen... ... | reverse complement strand
CCGTTGTTATCCGTGGCCTCGAGGAACTCCTCGATCCGGCGCGCGCCGGTATGGACCGCCGAGCCCATCGTGCACGGCGGGAAACGGCCCCCTTCCTCGTTCGCCCACGCCACCAGCTCGATCGGACGCCGCGTCTTTGCTCCTGCGGCGTCCATCGCCTCGAGCGCTTCGAGGCCGGCGAGCACCCCGTAGATGCCGTCGAAGCGCCCGCCGCGCGGCTGGCTGTCCATGTGGCTGCCCGTCATGACCGGCGGGGCTGCGGCGTCCCGCCCCGCGCGCCGCACGAAAAGGTTGCCGATGCCGTCCACGCTCACCGCGAAGTCGCGCGCGCGGGCCGAGGAGACGAGGAGCTTCCTCGCGGCGATGTCCTCGTCGGAGAACGCGGCGCGGTTGACGCCGTTGCCGGGGATGGCGCCGATTTGCGCCATCTCCATGTGGCGGCGCCACAGGCGGTTGCCGTCAACCCGGTCGACTGCGTCCCGGATGTCTTCGCGCATGTTTACTCGATTCTAACGCCCGCGGTGCGCGCGACCTCGCCCCATTTGGCGATGTCCGCCTTGATGCGCTCCCCGAACTGCTCGGGCGTGCTGCCGACCGCGATGCCGCCCTGCGCGAGCAGGCGGTCTTTCACTTCCCGGGTTGCAAGAATCTTCACCACCTCGGCATTCGCCTTCGTGATGATCTCGCGCGGCGTGCCGGCGGGCATCAGCAGCCCGAACCAGTTGTCGGCTTCGAACCCCTTGAGCGACTCGTTGATGGCGGGCACCTCGGGCAGCGCGGGCGAACGCTTGCTCGAGGCGACGCCGAGCGCGCGAATCCGGCCGGTTTTCACGTGCGGAAGCGCGGACGGAACGCTGTCGAAGAACAACTGGACGTTGCCCGGGATGAGATCGGCGAGCCCCGGCGCGCTGCCCTCGTAGGGCACGTGCAGCGCGGTGAAGCCGCCCATCTGCTCGAGCATTTCCTGCTCGAGGTGCGAGAGCGTGCCCTGGCCCTGCGAGGCGAAAATGATGTCGCCCGGCCGCGCCTTGCCGAGCGCGATGAGCTCCTTCACGGTTCTCGCCGGCAGCGTCGGGTGCGAAATCAGTATGTGCGGCACGTTGGCGGCGAGCGCCACTGGCGCAAGATCGCGCTCCAGGTTGAAGCCAAGCTTGGCATAGGTGCTCATGCCGATGGCGTTGGTTGTCACCGCCGCCATCACTGCGGTGTAGCCGTCGGGCGGAGCCTTGGCGGCGAGCTCCACGCCGAGATTGCCGCCGACGCCGGGGCGGTTCTCGACGATGATCTGCTGTCCCCACGCCTCGGTGAGCTTCTGGCCGATGGTGCGCGTAAGGATGTCAGCCGCGCCCACCGGGGGGAACGGCACGATGACGCGAATGGGCTTTGCCGGGTAGGTTTGTGCGAGCGCGCCGGCCGCGCCCAGGGCGAGCCCGATCGCGACGACGCAAGCGAACCTGCTGCTCATGGCTGCCCCCCTTTGCGGTAATCTGGGACAGGACGCGAGATCAGTCGCTACCATAGCTCAATGCGCAAACCCTTGCCAGACAGGCCTCGAAAGTGACATAAGGTCATATCCTGACAGCGTAGAGGGGTGCCGGGGTGGCCTTTGATCTGGTCTTGCGGAATGCGCGGCTGGCCGGCGGCGACGCGGCGCGCGCGACCGTCGACATTGCAGTCGCCGATGGACGTATCGCCGCCATCGAGCCTCGCATCTCCGGCGACGGCGACGGTGTGGATGCCCGCGGTCGTTTCGTGTCGCCGGGGCTGGTGGAGAGCCATTTCCATCTCGACAAGACCAGGATTCTCGACCGCGTCGCGCCGCTCCGAGACCGGCGCGCAACCGATTACATGATGCGGACCTCTGCGGTCAAGCACACGTTCACGGTCGAGGACGTCTACGCACGCGCGCGCGATACGCTCGAGCAGTGCCTGTTTAACGGCGTCACCCATATGCGGACCCACGTCGAGGTCGACCCCAACGTGGGTCTGCGCGGCTGCGAAGCGATCGAGCGCCTGGCGAAGGATTACGCCTGGGCGATCGACCTTCAGCTTTGCGTCTTTCTCCAGGAAGGCTGGACCAACGCTCCGGGCGGCGAGGCGAACGTCGTCGCGGCGCTCAAACGCGGCGCGCGGGTGGTCGGGGGCGCGCCGCGCTACGATGCCGACGGCCCCGGGCAGATCCGGCGGATCTTCGCGCTCGCAAAGGAGTTCGACGTGGACGTCGACATCCATCTCGACGGCGGCCACACGACGCACGACATGGCGATTTTCCTGGTTTGCGAGCTCACCGACCAGATCGGCTGGGGCGGGCGCGTGGCGATCGGCCACGGCAACAAATACTCGTGCCTGCCCCTGGAGGAGCTGGCGGCGCTCGGCCGGCGGCTCGCCCATTCCGGCGTCGCGGTGACGGTGCTTCCGGCGACCGATCTCTTCACCAGCGGGCGCCATCTCGAGCACAGCGTCATCCGCGGCGTCGCGGACGCCCATGCGCTCATCGCGCAGGGAGCGAACTGCTCCATCGCGACCAATAACGTGCTGAATCCCTTCACGCCCTACGGCGATTGCTCGCTGGTGCGCGTCGCGAACCTGTACGCGAATGTCGTGCAGCGCGGCACCGAAGAGGATCTCGCCGAGTGCTTCGCGCTGCTCAGCCATCGCCCCGCGCGCATCCTTCGGCGGGACGATTACGGTATCGCGCCCGGCAACCCGGCCGACCTCATCGTGTGGAACGCGGGGACGCCGGCCGAGGTCATCGCAACCGTGGCGCAGCCCCTCATGGGCTTCAAACGCGGCCGGCGCGTATTCACGCGCGAGACGCCGACGCTGCACCGTCCTTCCAAATGAGGAGTATGCGGTTTTTTCCGGGAGCGACAGACAATGCGAGCGGCTTGCATGAAAGAACGAGTGGCGGTCCCGGACGCCCATGCCCGCGGCCCGGCACGGGTTGGGCGCGGCGGTTCTCGGAAAGCAGATCGACGTGCTGTCCGGCGGGCCGACGCCGGGTGGAAGCCGTTCGCCGGCGAACGGAGTCTCTGCGCCCTAGTCGCCGCCGTGAAACGGCGGCACCTTCCTCTTGAAGCCCGCCAGTGCTTCCGTGATCTTGAATCGCGACGGGAACGGAAACGAAACGTGTTTCTGCACGTGCGCGTCGCGAACGTATTTCTCGATCGGCATACCCTGGACGACGCCTGCGCCGCCGAACAATTCCAGCGCCTGCTCGGTGAGCCGCTGAACGGCGGTTCCCGTGAATGCCGTTGCCATATGCTCGTATGGCAGGTTCTCTACGCTGCCTTCCTCGATCGCTTCCGGATGATCCTTCACCCACGCCGCCGTCCAGATGAGGCGCCGCGCCGCTTCGAGATTCATCGCCATCTCGGCGATCGTGATGCCCACCGCCTGATGTTTGATGATGGGCTTGCCGCCGGAGACGCGCTCCCGGGTGTACCTCAGTGTTTCCTCAAACGCCGCGCGCCCCAGCCCGAGCGTGAGCGCAGCGATCGTCGGATGCGTGCCCATATCGGTGCGGCCCTTCGGCGCCGGGGGCAGTATCCGTCCCTTTGGAACGCGCACATTGTCGAAAACGATCTCTGCCGCATTGTCGCCGACGCGTCGCCCGAGCTTCGATAACGGACGCCGCGCGAGCCCCGGCGAATCGCCCTCGACGAGAAAGGACTGGACGCCAGCCGGCGTCTGTGCCCTCACGACGATCAGCTTCGCGAGGTATCCGACCGTCTGGTAGGCCTTGGCTCCGTTGATGATCCATGAGCCGTCCGGCTGCTCGACTGCGCGCGTGTTCAGGCGGACATCGTCCGGTGTTTCGGTGAAGTAGTCGAAGCCGAAGTCCGTCTCGGGCTCGTGTATTGCCACCGTCGTGAAATACAAGTCGTCACTGACGAACTTGGGAATGAAGTAGGCCTTCTGCTCCGGCGTCATGCGCAGCTCGAACCAGTCGCGCGCGCGGCGAGCGGTGAGCATGAAATAATAGGCGGTGCCGAGCTCGCCTGCGGCGAGTTCCTCCGCCACGAGGCATGACGTGAGGTGATCCGACATGCCGGAGCCGCCGTTCTCCTCCTGGAGGACGAAGGTGCGGAAACCGAGCTGCGAGCCTTTCTTCAGGAGATCCCATGGAACGCGCTTTTCCCACTCGGGCTCGCGATCGAGCGCCATCGCCTTGGGCTTGATCTCCTCCTGCGCGAACTTGCGGGCGAGGTCCCGAAACTCGCGCTGCTCCTGCGAGAAACGGATATCGAACACGATTCCCCCTCTTGGTGAGCGCTCTGCGTGGCATGTTAGCACGCAGGCCGCTCGCAGCATTGCGCCGCGTACGGGAGCGTCGTTCGATCACGGGAACGAATGTCCCGCGGGGAGGTGCGGCGTGTCTCCCGGGATCGCCTCAACGCGTTTGTGGCGGCAGCCCGCTGCGGCAGACACAGCGCGTCGCATACGGACCCTGTCATGCGATACCCCGCCTTTGGCCGAGGTGCGCCATGGGGCCGGCGCGCCCCCGTGCGGCTCAAGCGAGTGCTGCCGTCGACCGCGCAGCGCCCGGATCGCCTCGCGCGAGCAAGCGGGCGAGCTCCGCGGCGTCGGCGAGCTTCTCAAGGCCCAGCACCGCGTCGCGGAGCCTGCCGACCCGCGCCTTGGGAAGCGCCTTTGCCGCGAGCTTCTCGAATTTCTCCACGATCTCGGCCTCGGTCGCGAATTTCTTCTCGCTGCCGCGCGCCGCCTCCACCGTGCGCTCGAGCAGCGTGCCGTCCTTCAGATGCGCCTCGACGTGCACCAGGTGGCGCAGTTTCGCGCCCCTGGCGGTGATCTCCGGGTCGTGGAGGACCTCGACCCTCTCCGCGAGCGCCATGCGCGCGGGATCGGCCACCTTGTCCTCGGTGAACTGATCCACGAAGCAGTCGCCCTCGATCAACCACGTCGCCACGCAGTACGGGAGATTGAGCTGCGCGGAGGTGAGCCCCTGCGGCGCATACTTCCAGCCCGCGTGCTCGACCGTCACCTTGTGCGCGCGCACGACGATTTTCGCGACATCGGCGGCGCCGAATCTGCGCTCCTGCTGCATCTCGCGGATCGCGTCGAGGGTGGTGTGGTTGCTGCCGACGCAGGCGTAGAACTTGAGCGCGATGCCCAGGGTCTGCCAGGTCTCGCCCAGCCCGGCGGTGAGCTCCTGCAGCCTGAAATGGTCCTTCGACTGCGAAAACGTGGTGCAGAAGCCGCCGTACTCGCTTTCCAGCACGTTGACGATGCCGGTGAACCCGGCCTGCGCGAGGAGCGCCCCGTAAAGACCGCTCTGCGACGCGCGCCCCGCGTGCATGCGCTTCACCATCGCGCCGAACTGGGCGGCCATGAGGCCGGCGGCCTGCGTGCCCGCGATGCCGAGGGCGTGGACGGTCTTCCCGGCGTCGAGCTTCAGGCCCCGCGCGGCGCCCGCCGCCGCGGAAAAGACGCCGAGCGTCGCGCCCGAATGCCAGCCCGAGGCGATGTGCTCGGGGCCCATGCACAGTCCCACGCGGGGCCCGATCTCGTAGCCGGCGACCGCCGCGGTGAGGAATTCCTCTCCGCTCATGCCTTTCCCGAGCTCGGCCACGGCGACGAGCGCCGGCAGCACCACCGCCCCCACGTGCAGCACGCCCGCGCGGTGGACGTCGTCCAACTCGAAGCCCTGCACCGCGGTGCCGTTCACGAGCGCGGCGTGCGGCGCGGAGAGCTTGCCTTCCGTGCCCCAGATCGCGCAGGCGCGGGTGGCATCGATCGCGGCGAGCTTCACCTGCAGGATGCGGCACCATTCGAGGTCGGCCCCGTAGAGCGCGCAGCCGAAGGAGTCGAGCATCAGCAGCTTGATGCGCTGCCTGACTTCCTGCGGAATCGCCTCGTAGCGGAGGTTGGAAACGAACTCCGCGATGCCGCGGGTGTAGGGATTGTCGGTGCTTGCTTCGCGACTCATTTGAAAACCGTGATTCGTGATTCGATTCCAGATTTTCTGCCGGTCTTGGGTGTGCCAGGCCAGTTGCGACACGGCTTCCACCTCTACTCTGCCGCCTTGGCGGCTAATTCTTCGCCGCTCGGGCGGCGGCGGCGCCGGCGATGCGGCCGAACACCGCGCCCGAGACGAGACCCGTGCCGCTCGGGTAATTGAAGTAGAAGAGGCCCCCGACCATTTCGCCGGCGGCGTAGAGGCCCGGGATCGGCTCGAGGCTCACGTCGAGCACCTGCCCGGTCTCGTGATTGATGCGCAGCCCCCCGAAAGTGAAGGTGATGCCGCAGGTCACGGCGTACGCTTCGAAGGGCGGCGTGTCCAGGGGATGCGCCCAGTTCGACTTCGGCGGCTCGATCCCGACCGTGCAGCGCCCGTCCTTCACCGTGTGGTCGAAGGGGATGTCGGTCCGCACCGCGGCGTTGAAGGCGCGTACTGTCTTCAAGAACCCCCCGGCATCGACGCCCTCGAGCTTCCCTGCCAGCTCTTCCAGCGTGTTCGCGGTCGCTTTCGTCACGCGCTTGATGCGGTACTCGGGGCGCAGGATGTCCTTCACCTTGGCGTCGAACACCTGCCAGGCGAACTGGCCCGGCTGCTTCAGCACCTCGCCCCCGTACCTGGCGTAGGTGAACGAATGGAAGTCGAGGCCCTCGTCCACGAAGCGCTTGCCATCGGCGTTCACCAGGATGCCGAAGATGTAGCTGTGCTTCTCGAACTGGTCGCCGATGTCGAGGTCGCCGAATTCAGGCGCGTTGCGGTCCCAGCCCACCGCGTGGCAGCCGGACCAGTTCCCGTAGGGGCAGGCGCCGATATCGAGCGCCATGCGCAGGCCCTCGCCCGTGTTGAAGCGCGTGCCGCGCACCTTCACGAGCTCCCAGCCCGGTCCGAGGTAGCGCGTGCGCCACTCGGGGTTCGCCTCGAAACCGCCGCACGCGAGGACGACCGATTTCGCGCGGAACTCGACGGGCTTGCCGCGCTGCTTGGCCTTCACGCCGGCGACCTTCTCGCCGTCGTAGAGGAGCGAGACCGCGCGCGTCTCGTAGGCGATCTCGATGCCGTTTTTCTCCGCGGACTGCGTCAGATACTGCACCAGCCCCGGCCCGCCGCCGGAGACCTCGATCGGCATGCGGCCGAAGAACTTGCGCTTGCCGCCCACGACACCCGACTGCCGGCCGTAGTTGGGCACGAAGCGCACGCCCTTGCTCCGCAGCCACACCAGGGTCTCCAGGCTCCCGGTGACCAGCGTCTCCGAGAGGTCGGGATCCGTGCGATAGCTCGTCAGCCGGAAAAGATCGTCGAAGAACTCCTCGCGCGTGTTGCTGCCCCAGTCAGCGTTCTTCACCTCGTCCACGGCGAGATCGGTCAGCCGCTTCAGGTCCTCGACCGAGTCGTACGCGAAACGCACGACCCCGCCGGCGAAGCGGCTGTTGCCGCCGGATTCCCCGACGGAGGCGGCTTCGAGCATCACCACCCGCGCGCCCTGCTCCTGCGCCGATAGCGCCGCACACAGAGCAGCGTTACCTTTGCCCACCACGATTACATCATGTTCGTGCATTTGAAGGACCATCCGTGACGGGTAACGAGCGACGACTCACCGCTTCAAAGCGTGCCCTTGATGCCCGCCGTCTCGATCACGCGGGCGAACTTCACCGTCTCGCGCTTCAGGAACTCGGCGAACTCCTCCGGCGTGCCGGCGACCACCGTCATGCCGTCCTGCGCGAGGCGGCTCTGGAGCTCGGGGAGCTTGAGGATCCGCGCGACTTCGGCGCTCAACCTGACGAGCGCCTCCCGCGGCGTCGCGGCGGGCACGAGCATCCCGTACCAGTTCGTCATGTCGTAGCCCTTCAGCCCGCCCTCGGCGATCGCCGGAATGTCCGGCGCGATCGGCGTGCGCCCGGGCGTCGTCACCCCGAGCGCGCGGAGCTTCCCGGCCTTGATGAGCGAGATGCTCTGGAGGATGTTCATGAAGTAGACGGGAACGCGCCCCGCGAGGACATCGGTGATGGCGGCCCCCGCGCCCTTGTACGGGATGTGGACCATCTTGATGCCGCTCATCGTGTTGAAGAGCTCCGCCGACAGGTGGGGCAGGGTGCCGGGCCCTGCCGAGCCGAAGTTGATCTCCCCGGGGCGCTTCTTCGCCAGGGCGATCAGCTCCTTCACCGACTTCGCCGGCATCGACGGGTGCACCACCAGCACCAGCGGCCCGGAAGCGAGCCTCGAGACCGGGGCGAGGTCGCGCGCGGGGTTGTAGGGAAGGCTCTTGTAGAGGCTCGAGTGGGCCGCATAGCCCGCGGGTATGACCAGTATCGTATGGCCGTCGGCGCTCGCCTTGGCGACGAGCCCCGTTCCCACCGTGCCGCCGGCGCCCGGGCGGTTCTCGACGACCACCGGCTGGCCCCAGGCTTCGTTCAGCTTCTGCGCGATCAGGCGGGCGAGGATGTCGGTGCCCCCGCCGGGCACGAAGGGCACGATGATGCGCATCGGGCCCGAGGGATAGCTTTGCGCACCGGCGTGAGGCGCGGTCATGCCCGCGAGCAGCAAGGCAACGCAACCGCAGATGAATGCCGTTGCAACCTGTACTTCCGGTACTCGATGCCTATGCCTGCTGCCGAGAATCAAATTGTGCTGTCCTCAGCTATTGATGGTTGTAACGGCATGAACGCAGACAGGACCAACCCGAAGAGGCTTTAGGCACGGAGGACACAGAGACCACGGACTATCAAAGAGCCAACGGATATGCTCCGCGCTAACCCGGTCGCCCAGCCGCCCGGCAACCGGGATGGGCGAATTGTCTCATAATATCGCTCCACCTCCCGATATTGAGCGTCCACATCATGGCGGAACAGATGCGCACGGCGCTGCTGCGCGAGCCGAGGAAGTTTGAGATCGTCGAGCGTCAACGCCCCGTCGCGAGCGCCGGAGAAGTGGTGGTGCGCATAGCCGCCACCGCGGTCTGTCATACGGATCTCGAGATCTACACCGGCGGGCACCCCGGGGTGCGGTACCCGGTGGTGATGGGCCACGAGGCGACCGGCACGGTCGAGTCGGCCGGACCGGGAGTGAGCGGGCTCCCGCCCGGCCAGAACGTTCTCATCAACCCCGTGATCACCTGCGGGCGCTGCGACTGCTGCGCCCGCGGCGACGAGCATCTGTGCCGCAACGCGGGGCTGTTCGGCCGGGAGATCGAGGGCTCGATGAGCCAGTATGTGCGCCTTGCCGCGAAGTACGTCTACGCGCTTCCGCCGCACCTGCCGCTCGCCGATGCGACGCTCATCGAGACGCTGGCAACGGTGCGCCACGCGCAGCAGCGGGCCGTCCTTCGCGCGGGGGAATCGGTCGTCGTGCTGGGACAGGGAACGACCGGGCTCCTGCACACCCGGCTCGCGGTCCTCGCCGGCGCGAAACCGGTGATCGCGGTTTCGCGAACGAAGTGGAAGCTCGACATGGCGACCCGCATGGGCGCCCACCACGCGCTGGACGCCGCCGCCGAAGCCGCGGCCGGGGAAGTCCTGCGTCTCACCGGGGGCAACGGCGCCGATCTCGTCATCGACACCGCCGGCGGCGCGGGAACGCTGCGGGCCGGCATCGACATGCTGCGCCCCGGCGGCCGCTTCTCGTCATTTTCGGTGAGCCACGAGACGGTGACGGGCTTCAGCACGTTTCCCCTGTACTTCAAGGAGGTCAGCATCATCGGGTCGCGCGCGCTCACGCCCGCCGACATGAATCCCTCGATCGAGCTGGTCGCCTCGGGGAGAATCGACGTGTCCGGCTTCGTCACGACCCGGTATCCGCTCGATCGCGCCGCCGCGGCGTTCGAGGAATACGAGCGCAATCCCGGCCGGATATTGCGAATCGTGATCGAGTCCGCCGTCGCCTGAGGGCGGCGAGTCCATCGAGGAGCGGGTCGCAATGGAAGACATCTTCATCGTGAGCGAGCAGCAGCGCGCCATCCTGAAGACCGTTGCGCGCTTTGTCGAACAGGAGGTCGCGCCGAGGGCGGCGAAGCTCGACGCCGACCCGGACCCGGAGAAGGGCTTCTCCTGGGAGATCGTCGAGAAGGCGCACGAGGTCGGCATCCGCACCATGACCCTCTCCGAGAGATGGGGCGGCCTCGGCACCGACTCGCTCACCACCGCGATGGTGATCGAGGAGCTCGCCAAAGGCGACCTCGGCGTTTCGGTGATCATGGCGCAGACGCTCAAGATCGCGCAGATCATGCAGAAGGCGTTGAACGCGGAGCAGCAGGCCCGCGTCCTGCCGGGCTTTGCGAACGACCCGCGCGGCGTGCTCGCCATCGGGATCACGGAACCCGACAACGCCTCCAACTATTTCCTGCCGCATCCGGTGCCGTTCCGCACGAGCGCGCGGAAGGCGGCGGGGGGCTGGGTCGTGAACGGCATGAAGCATTTCATCTCGAACGGCAATCGCGCGAGCCACTACCTGGTGTTCGTGCAGACCGAGCCCGGCAGGCCGATGGCCGAAGGCGCCACCTGCTTCCTGGTGGAGCGGGAGCGGGCGGGGTTCGCGGTCGGACGCGTGCACGACAAAATGGGCGAGCGCCTGGCCAACAACGCCGAGCTCGTCTTCCAGGATTGCTTCATCCCGGACGAGAACGTGGTAGGAAAGGTCGGCGACGGCTTCAACGTGCTCGCGGAATTCTTCCCGCAGTCGAACGCTTACGCCGGCGCCTCCGTCCTCGGCGTCGCCGGCGCGCTGCACCAGAAGGCGATCGAGTGGGCAAGGCTGCGCGTTCAGGGCGGCAAGCCGCTGATCGAGCACGACGGCATCCGCGCGCAGCTTGCCGAGATGCGCATGCTGATCGATGCCTCGCGATCGTACATCCACCGTGCCTGCTGGCTCGCGGATCACCAGGAGCACGGCTGGGACCGGACCCTCGGCGCCCTGCCCAAGGCGATGGCGGCGCAGGCGGCGTGGAAGATCGCGACCTGGACCCTGGAGATCCACGGCGGCCATGGCTACATGAAGGAGCTCGGGGTCGAGAAGCTCGTGCGCGATGCGGCGGCGTTCCTCCATTCGGACGGCGTCAACCGGACGCTTTTCCTGAAAGCGGCGAACTTCATGTTCCGGGACTGATGAAAGCGATGGTGCTGAAAGGGCCCAACCGGCCCTTCGAAATGATGGAGCTTCCCGATCCGGTCGCCGGTCCGGGAGAGGCCGTGGCGCGCGTGATGGCCTGCGGCTCGGGCCTCACCATCCAGCACATCAAGGCGGGGCGGATCCCCGCCGAATTTCCCCGCGTGATCGGCCACGAGATCACCGGCGAGATCGTCGCGGTCGGCGCCGGCGTGAGAGGGCTCGCCGTGGGCGACGGCGTCACCGCGTATTACTACTTGAACTGCGGCCATTGCCGCTGGTGCCTCGCCAGCCTGGAGCCGCTGTGCGCGGAGAGCGGCGGCAACGTCGGGCGCAATTGCGACGGCGGTTACGCCCAGTACATCAAGCTCCCGGCGCACATTTTCATCAAGCTGCCGGAAGGCCTCGACTACCGGGCGCACCCGGCCGAGATCGGCGTCATCACGGACGCGCTCGCGACGCCTTACAAGGTGCTGAGAAGGGCCCGGATCAAGCCCGGCGAGACCGTCGCGGTATTCGGCGCCGGGGGCGGAGTCGGAATCCACCAGGTGATGATGGCGAAGTGGGCAAGGGCGCGCGTGATCGCCGTGGACGTCGCGGCGGAAAAACTCGATGCCTGCCGCAGGGCCGGTGCCGACGAGGTCGTGGATGCGTCGGCGGGCAACGTGGCGGAAGCCCTGCTCGAGCTCACGAAGGGAGAGGGCATCGACGTTGCGGTCGATTACGTCTCCAGCACTTCGACGCTGGAGGCGGGGGCAAGGGCGCTCGGGCGCCGCGGGCGGCTGGTGACGCTGGGCGGCGCGGGGCAGGCCTTCAGGGTTTCGGCGCTCGACATGCTGCTGAAGGAGCAGGATCTCCTCGGCAGCCGCTACGTCACCCGCAGCGAGATCCTGGAAACGCTGCAGCTCGTCGCGCGGGGCGAGGTCTGGCCGCTCGTCACCGAGATCCGCCCGCTGGAAGAAGCGGAAGCGCTGCACGAGCGCGTGGAAAGGGGACAAGTCACGGGGCGGGCGGCGCTGCTGATCGGCTAGAGGCTACCGCGTCTCAAAAACCCTTTGAAGCCGCAGAGACACGCAGACAGACACGGATAATTCAAACCCGAAACGCTTGTTAGCAGGGGATTTCATCCGCGTCTGTCGGCATTTGTCTGCGGCTAAATCGTCCGATTGTTTTTGCACGGAGGCCTTATATGTCATGCATACGCATCGCTGCAGCATTGCTTCTTGCCGCTTCGTCCATTGCGGCCTCGGCGCAGGCTTTTCCTTCGAAACCGTTGCGCATCGTCGTGCCGTTCCCGGCCGGCGGCCCGACGGACATCGTGGCGCGGCTCGTCGCGCCCAAGCTCGCCGAGGTGATGGGGCAGCCGGTGGTCGTGGAGAACCGCGCGGGCGCGAACGGCTTGATCGGCGTGGAGCACGTGGCGAAGTCGGCGCCCGACGGATACACCATGGTGATGACGACTGCGAGCCCCGTGGCGATCAGTCCCGCCGTCTATCCCAAGATGCCGTTCGACACGCTGCGCGATTTCGCGGCGGTGACGATCGCGACGACCACCCCGGAACTCCTCGTCGTGCATCCTTCGGTCCCGGCGAAATCGATGAAGGAGCTCATCGCGCTGACGCGGGCGCGGCCGGGGGAGCTCAACTTCGCCTCGACCGGCAGCGGCAGCCTGCCGCACCTTGCGCTCGAGTTGCTGAAGGTCGCGACGAAGGCCGACGTCGCGCACGTGCCTTACAACGGCGCCGCGCCGGCGGTGGCTGCGCTCCTCGGCGGCCAGGTGCACGGGATGTTCGCGGACCTGCCGGTGCTCCATCCCCACATCGTCGCGGGAAAACTGCGCGCGCTCGCGGTGGCGAGCCCGAAGCGCGCGGGACTGCTGCCCGGTCTCCCGACGATGACCGAGCAGGGGCTGCCGACGGTGGAGGCGGTCAACTGGTACGGAGTGCTCGTCCCCGTGGCGACGCCGCACGAGATCGTCGCGAGGCTGAATGGCGGTCTCGTGAAGGCGCTTTCCGACCCGTCGCTGCGCGAAAAACTTTCGGCCCGCGGCGCGGACCCGGTCGCGAACACGCCGGAGCAGTTCAGCACCTATCTCCGCGGCGACCTGGCGCGATGGGCGAAGCTCGCGCGGACGACGAACATCAAGGTTGATTGAACCGCCAAGGCCGCCAGGGAAAATCACACACCGATCGAAGACCAAGAACAAGAATCTGAGCCCCAGCCCTCGGTCCTCATCCCTCCGAGCGGTCACGCGGCCGTGCTCACCTCTACCCGGACATCCGGCGTCGCAACTGCGACGCTGCCATAGAGGGGTCAGCGGCCCTTGAAGCGGTCGATGAGCACGCCTCCCTGCGCCTGCGTCACGCCTTTGAGATTGAAACGCAGTTGCACGGAGTTGAAGACGGTCACGTCGCGCCGCACCGGGCTGCCCCGGTCGAGGGTGCCCGAAACCTCGACGTTGACGGCTTGCAATGGAAACTGCTCTTCCCGCGCGATGACCTGGAGGAGCTCGACCCCGCAGGCCGCGATGCCCGCGAGGAAGAATTCTGCGGGCGTGACCGCCTCGCCCGGGCAGCCGTTCTGGACGGGGCCGTCGGCGATGAAATAATGGTTGCGCGTATTGCAGAGCACCCGCCCGAACGTGTCGGTCGAGCGCGCGTGCACCGCGTAGCTTCGGACGTCGCTCGCTGTCATTTCACTTCACCCCCTGTTCGACCTGGCGTTAGCGCTCCAGCGGGGTCAGGTCTTGTATTAGCGTACGTCGATACAAGACCTGACCCCGCTCACCCGTCCTCCCCGTTAGAGCCCGCGCCTCTGCCGGGGTCCTCTGCGGTGAGAGGTGGTCTTTTCAGGCTGCGGCCACCCGCGCGCGGCCGGTTCCAGCGGCGATGATCGCGGTCAGCTCGCGCACATTGTCCAGATTCTCGAACTCCTGGATAACCCCGTAGAGGCGGGCGACGGCCGCAGGCGACAGCGCCCGCCTTGCGCAGTTGTCGAATTTTTCCTTCAGCAGCTCGGAAGGCAGCGGATACTCGGCGGTGCGCCCGAACGGCTGCTCCACCTTGTGCGAGAGCGTGCGCCCGTCCTTCGTCTCCACCCGCACCTCGGCGCCAAAGTGGTTCTCGGCCGGAAACTGCGCGGTCGTGTAAGGGGCGGCGTGTATCTTCGGCAGGAGACCCCGCACCGCCGCATCCCGGATCGCATCGTCCTCGAAGTGCTCGATCGCGATCGTCCCGTCATTCGCCGCGCGCGCGACGCAATACTGCACGCTGAACTTCGCGTCGAGCGGAGTCCGCGGATCCGGGCGGTTGGTGTGCTCAAGGCGCCGCGCATGGATCCACACGTCCACGCGCGCGATGTCCTCTGCCCCGAGGCGATGCGCGCGCCGGAGCGCGAGCATGGCATCGAGCGCGGGATGGGTGCTCCCGCAGCAAGGGTACTGCTTGATCGCGATGCCCGGGCTCACGATGTCGAGCGGCTTGCCCCAGGCGGGCAGGATCTTGCCCGCGTCGTAGTTGCCGGGGCCGTTGAAGACGTTGAAGTAGCCCTGCTTGTGCTCGAACGCGCTGGCGTTCGCCGTAAAGTTCCCGCGCGCGAGCAGCGCGGCGAAAAGCCCGTTGCGCGTGCAGTGGCCGACGTGCAGCGGCTTCACCATGGTGCCGAAGTTGGACTTGATGCCGGAAGCGAGCGAGGCGGCGATCGCGAGCGCCGTAGCAGTCCTCTCGTCGGAGAGCCCGAGCAGCCGCGCGCAGGCGGCGGCGCAGCCGAAGACACCGAGAGTGGCGGTCGGATGCCAGCCCCGGGTGTACTGGTAGAAGTTGACGCCGAGCGAGAGCTTGCACTCCGTCTCGAACCCCGCCACGTAGGCGGTGATGAGCTCCCGCCCGCTCCCGCCGGTGTCCTCCGCGAGCGCGAAGAGCGCGGGGAGGATCGGCACCGAGGGATGCCCGCCGAGGGTGTTGTTGCAATCGTCGAAGTCGAGCGCGTGGGAAGCCGTGCCGTTCACCAGCGCAGCGTCGAGAGGGCTCGCGCGGCGGTTGCGGCCGAAGACGAGCGCGGGGCCGGCCGCGGCGCCGCGGAGCACGACGTCGGCCACGATGCGCGTCGCCTCTTCGTCCGCGCCCGCGAGCGTCACGCCGACGGTGTCGAGAATCCCGACCTTCGCCCAATGAATTGCCTGAGGAGGCAATTCATCAAAAGTGAGCGCATTGATCCGTTTGGCCAGTTCCAGCGCAAAAGTCATGACCGATCCTCAAGAAAAAGCGCTACCGCCAAGCTCGCTAACGCAACGCCAAGCGGGGCTCACGGAAACGCTCCTGGCTCCGTCCTGTCCAAGGGGGGTTTTCGGAAAAATAGGTTTCCTTTGCGTCCCTAGCGTCCTCCCCGTTAGAGGCCGTGCCCCTGACCGGTTCCTCTGCGGTGAAGCTTTTCTCTTCCTTCGTGTCCTTTGCGGCCTTCGCGCTAGAGCTTTTCTGTCCGTTCATTCGGCCTTGAGGCCGATTCTCTGGATGATCTTGCCGTACTTCGCGACCTCCGAGCGGATGTGCGCGCCGAATTCCTCCGGCGTGTTGCCCACCGCGTCGGCGCCGTCGGCGGCGAGCCGCTTGGCGAGCTCCGGGTCATGCAGGATGCGCGCGATCTCCTTGCTGAGCTTCGCGATGATCTCCGGCGGGACCTTTGCGGGCGCGAGAATGCCGTACCACTGCGTGACCTCGTAGCCCGGCACCCCCGCCTCCATCATGGTGGGCAGCTCGGGCGCCGCGGCGAAGCGCTTCGGGGTGGTCACCGCGAGCCCGCGCAGCTTCCCGCTCTTCAAATGCGGTCCCGCCTGCAGCAGGGTCGAGAAGAGCATCTGGATCTGCCCCGCGATCACGTCGATCAGCGCGGGATTGCCGCCCTTGTAAGGGATGTGAACGATGTTGATGTTGGCGAGCGCGCCGAACAGCGATCCCGCGAGGTGGGACAGGCCGCCGGTACCCGACGAGCCGTAATTGAGGTCCCCGGGCCGCGCCAACGCGAGCGCGATCAGCTGTTTTACCGACTTCGCGGGCAGCGAGGGATGGATGACGAGCGAGTAGGGCTGCCGCGTCGCCTGGGTGACGGGCGTGAGGTCCCTGAGCAAGTCGTACGGCACGGTTTTCAGCAGCGTCACGTTGACCGCGTGGCTCGAGGAGATCATGGTGAGCGTGTAGCCGTCCGGCGCGGACTTCGCGGCGAGGTCCACGCCGATCGTGCCGTTCGCTCCCGGCCGGTTGTCCACGATCACCTGCTGTCCCCAGGATTCGCCGAGCTTCTGCGCCATGGAGCGCGCCGTGATGTCGGTGCCGCCGCCCGGCGCGAACGGCACGATGAGGCGGATCGGCTTCGCGGGATAGGCCGGCCCTTTGGCGGCGGGCTGCGCCGCCGCGCCGCCGCAGAGCGCGAACAGCGCGGCCGCGCTGCAAAGGAGCGGGCGGCTTCCTGGCTTGATCATGATTTCCCTTTCATTCCCGGTGGAGCTGCAGTCCCGCCTCCGTGACCAGCTTGCGCCACTTGGCGATCTCATTCTTGATATGCGCGTTGAACTGCTCGGGGCCGGAGCCGACCGGGGTCGAGCCGTCCGCCATGAGCCGCTTGGCCACGTCGGGCGCCTTGAGCGCTTCCGCGATGGCCGCGCTCAGCTTCCGGACGATGGGCTGGGGAACGCTGGCGGATGTGATGACGCCGTACCATTGGTCCACCTCATAGCCGGGCACGCCGGCTTCCGCGACCGTCGGCAGCTCCGGGACCGCCGGCGAGCGCTTGGCCGCGGTGATCGCGAGCACCTTCAGGCGCCCGCTCGCCATTTGCGGGCGCACGCCGAACAGCGTGCCGAAACCCACCTGGACGTCGCCGGCGAGCATCGCGGGGATGACGGCGGCGGTGCCCTTGTACGGCACGTGGGTGATCTTCGCGCCGCTCATGTGATTGAACATTTCGCCGGCGAAGTGTTGCAGGCCCCCTGTGCCCGAAGAACCGAAATGGAGCTTGCCGGGGTTCGCCTTGCTGTAGGCGATCAGCTCCTTGATCGAGGCGACCGGCACCGTCGGGCTGTGGTAGACCACGTAGAAGAGCGAGGTCGCCTGCGTGATTCCCTGCAGATCCTTCGTGAGATCGTACGGCAGCTTCGGGTTGGTCGCGGAATTGACCGAGGAGGAGGCCGAGATCAGGCAGATCGTGTAGCCGTCGGGGGCCGCCTTCGCCGTGAGATCCATCCCGATCGCGCCCGCGGCGCCGGTCCGGTTGTCCACCACCACCTGCTGGCCCCATGCCTCGGAAAGTTTCTGCGCGATGGTGCGCGCGGTGGTGTCCGTGCCGGCGCCCGGCGCGAACGGCACGATGAAGCGAATCGGCTTCGCCGGATAGGTTTGTGCCAGCGCGGCGTGGCACAAACCTATGAAGAAAATGAGCAAGGTAAGAAACGGAGTGAGCTGTGGTTTCATCGTTGTCCTGTCCATCAAGTCGCGCCTCACCGTGTCGGTCCTCCTTCTATTATGCACCATGGGCAGCGTCGCAATTCAGGATCCTCGGTCAAGGATTTCGTCGCGCGTTGGCGCGGCAAAATCCTAGGGGACTTCGATGTCCATGAGCGGCGCGTACTGCTGCCCGCCGTGCCCGTCGGCATCGGCGAGGTCGCCCTGCGCGGCGGGGCGGGGAATCGAAGCCTTGACCGCCAGGGCGTTGTCGCAGAAAAAGAACTTCACCTGCCCGGGCGGCAACCCATAGGAGGCGGCCACCGCTTCGCGGCTGAGCGCGCCCGAGCGCTTGACGCGCTCGTAGGTGGCGGCGTCTTCGAACATGATGTCGAACGTGAGCTCGAAGGGCCCGGCGTTCTTGCTGCGGATGAGCCGCGCGAGCTTCGCGAGCGCCGTCATACTTGGCTCCGTGAGTCGTGAGTCGTGATGCGTGATGCGGGATCCGGGATACGTGACCCGGGATCGGGGATAAATCCGATCGCCTATATCCCGTAGCTCGCATCCCGTATCCCGCGACTCGTATCTCGCATCTCGTATCTCGTAACCTGCGCGGCGTCGATGGCGTAGAGCTCCATCGGGAACATCTCGTACGGATCGTCGGGCTCCACGACGTGGTTCACGTTGAAGCGGTAGACCGCGCCGCGGTCGAGATGCGCCGGGTTGTAAGGGCAGGCGAGCGCGGTGATGAGCCCGCTCCACTCCGGTATCGGCAGGTGCAGGGCCTGGTGGCGGATGATGCCCGCGAGCGAGCTCGCGAGCTCCTGGGTGGGCGCGGTCGCCTCGATGACGAGACACAGCTCGTGGGAGCGGATCTCCTTCACCGGCTCGAGCGGCCCCATGGTGCCGTTCTTGCCGTAGATCCGGATGTGGACGTGGTACCGGGCGGGCTCGAGCGATGAGCCATAGATCTGCTTCACGCGCGCGTGGACGCGGTCCCTGAGGCGCGCGGTCCAATCGTCGATTTGCCGGATGATGAAGGGATCGCGCACCGAGCCGATCACGACGCTCTGGTAGCCGATCCTCTCGGCGCCCTCGAGCTTGACGGTGTAGCGCTCGGTCGGGATGAACGCGCTCCCCGACACTTTGACCGCGCGATCGCCGGCGGCTTCGTAGCGGGACCGCGTCAGGTCGAGCGTGCCCGAGGATTCCTTGAGGAAGAACGGGTCCGCATTCTCGTACAGGCTGTGCGCGGCGATGCTCTGCGGGGTGCAGGCGAGCCCGGGGTCGGGCGCTTCCACGACGAAGTGGTCGCCGCGGATCGCCGCCATCATGCAATCGGGCGTCTTGCGGTTCTCCACCGCCGCGGCGCCGCACTCGAGGATCTTGGCCGCGTGCCAGGCGAGCCCCGCGGGAAAGCCGTGCTTGATCGGCAGGCCCGCGAAGATCGCGGTGTCGCTCGAGCGTCCCGCGACGACGACCTGCGCGCCCGCTTCGAGCGCCCTGAGAAACGGCTCGGTGCCCATCATGCCCACGAAGCGCTCGGCCCGGTCGATCACGGCCTCATTGAATTCGGGCGCGGGATCGAGCGGCTTGATGCGGCCCTCGCGCAGCCTCCGCCTGAGATAGTCCTTCGACTGCTCGGCATGAATCAGGGCGAGGCGGAACGACATGTTCTCCTCTCGCGCGATCTCCTTGACGATGTCGAACGCCCATTCGAGGTGCGCGTCGGCCCCCGCGGTGCCGGCGGAGCCGATGAGAAGCGGGACGCCGAGCTGGCGCGCCCCGGCGAGCACCAGGCGCAGGTCGCGCTTGACCGCGGCGCGCGGAAACGCCGCGTAGCCGGCGCCGAGGTGGCTCGGCCCCGGATCGGTCGATCCCGCATCGCAGCCGATGAAATGGGGTCGGCGCGCGAGCGCCGTCTCGAAGGAGGTTTCGAGGAAACCCGAGCCGAGCACGCCGGTCGGGGAGAGCACCCGGTATTCGTCCATGCGGCTATAATGACGCGGCTCGATGATAACATTGCAAGGAGGAGGCAATGAAGGTCGGCGCCCGGATCCTCAGCTTGTTGCTTGCGGTCCTGTTCAGCGGCAGTGCCCTGGTGCGCGCGGCCGCTTATCCCGAGAAATCCGTGGAGATGGTCGTGGCGGGAAGCGCGGGCGGCGGGCTCGATCTCGTGGGGCGCGCGCTCGAGGCGACGCTGCGCGAGGCGAAGCTCTTCGGCCAGCCCTTCGCGATCAAGAACATGGGCGGCGCGGGCGGCAACCTCGCGAAGACCTACATCAACCAGCGCAAGGGCGACCCGCACTTCATCTATGTCGAATCGAACCGGATCTACGTCAACCGGATCGTCGGCACGACGAACCTGAGCTACGACGACGTCACGCCGCTCGCGCGGCTCATCACCGAGTACCTGGTGTGGGCCGTGCGCGTCGATTCACCCTACAAATCGGCCAGGGAGATACTGGACAAGCTCAAGGCCGACCCGTCCTCGGTGGTGTTCGGCGTGGGCACCGTTCCCAGCAACGATCAGATGAACATCCTGCGCCCCGCAATGGCATACGGAGCCGATCCGAAGAAAATCCAGGTCGTGCCCTTCAAGAGCGGCGGCGACCTCATGATCCAGCTCCTCGGCGGGCACGTCGCCGCCATCTCCACCGGGCTCTCCGAGGCCATCGAGCAGGTGAAAGCCGGCAAGGTGCGGCTGCTCACCGTGTCGGCGCCGAAGCCGCTCGCCGGCGATTTGGCGAAGGTGCCCACCTGGCCCTCGATGGGCATCGACGTCTCGATCCTGCACTGGCGCGGGTTGTTTGCGCCGCCCGGCATCCCCGCCGACGCGGTGAGGTACTGGGACCGGACGCTCGGGCAGATGGTCAAGACCGGCGAGTGGAAGCAGGCGCTGGAGAAGTTCGGGTGGTACGACGCCTATGCCGACTCCGCCACGTTCCGCAAGGACCTGGCGCAGGAAGCCAAGGTCTACGCCGAGATCCTGACGCAGCTTGGCATGGCCAAAGGCCTTACGAAGTGACAAAGTGACGCGGTGACGAAGTGACGCGATGACTGAGTGACGCGGATAGTCGAGGGCTGCGGGATGAGGCCCGTTCCAACCGGTGCCTCAAGGATTCATCGCCCCGCTGCACACGAGCAAACTGATTGGAACCAGCGAACCCTGGTTGGAACGGGCCGAGGGCTGCGGGGAAGGTCTGCCCTGTTCCCGATTTCCGATCCCCCGTTCCCGATAATTTTTTCGGCGCCAGACGAAAAAATCTGGCGGAAGAGAGTGGGAGTCGAACCCACACAGGACCGCCAGCGGCCCCAACCGGGTTTGAAGTCCGGCCGCCCCACCGGGGGCGATTCCCTTCCCTTAAGAAACGCTCTTGTGGGCGTTTCTTTATGAACTAAAATCAAGAACCGAATGGACGGATTAAGCTTAACAAGATTACAGCCATTCGAGAAATTCTGTAAATCCTGTCAATCCTGTCTATTCAAGCGTTCTCCGGCGCTTAGCCGCCCTTGACGCGGTGCGCGGCGCCCGCAACCGCCGTTTCCGCTTCCTTTACCGCATCACTGAGCCGCCCGGAGTAGCCGGCGCGCACCGAGCCGGCCGCCCATACGCCCTTCAACGCTGTTTCCAGCGAGCCGTCGGTCACGACGGCGCCTTGCGCATCGCGCGCGATCGTCGCCGGCAGGAACCCGCTCGCGGGCGCGAGCCCGACGTAGGCGAAGAATCCCGCGCAGGCGATTTCCGCGCGGCTGCCCTGGGCGGTGTTCCTCACACGCACCTTCTGCACGCTGTCGCCGCCCAGGATCTCCTCGGCGACCGTGTTCCACAGGACGGATATGCGGTCGGTCGCGCGCACCCGCTC
>Ga0209172_10003925_pt1 | contig 21371 bp, 11 predicted proteins | sample LarsenN4metaG_FD_184113 | JGI IMG/M metagenome (GOLD analysis project Ga0209172, IMG submission 184113) | Hot spring sediment bacterial and archeal communities from British Columbia, Canada, to study Microbial Dark Matter (Phase II) - Larsen... ... | reverse complement strand
CTGCAGCTCGCGCTGCGTGCCGGCGCCGAGGTCTACGGCACCGCCGGCACGCCCGCCAAGCGCGCGCTGGCGCGCCGCCTGGGTGCGCACCACGTGGGCGACTCGCGCTCGCTGTCGTTCGCCGACGACTTCAGGCGAGCCAGCAGCGGGCAGGGCATGGACATCGTGCTCAACTCGCTGGCGGGCGACTTCATCCCGGCCAGCCTGGACCTGCTGAAGCCGGGCGGGCACTTCGTCGAGATCGGCAAGACCGGCATCTGGGACCACGCCAAGGTGGCCGAGGCCTATCCCGGGCGGCACTACCACCCGCTCTACCTGGGCGAGATCGCTGCCGCGCGGCCGTCGCACGTGAAGGGCATGCTGCAGGAGGTCCTCGCCGACATCGGGCGCGGAGAGCTGCAGGCCCTGCCGGCGCGCTGCTGGCCGCTGGAGGAAGCGGAGGCGGCCTTCCGCTTCATGGGCCAGGGCCACCATACGGGCAAGATCGTCATCACGCAGTCGCCCGCGCCTCTCGTGCGCGCCGACGCGAGCTACCTCGTCACGGGGGGCCTCGGCGGCCTCGGCCTCGCCTGCGCGGCCGGGCTGGCCGACGCCGGCGCCCGGCACCTCACGCTGCTCGGACGGAAGGCGCCGGGCCCGGCGGCGCTGCAGGCCATCGACGCGCTGCGCGCGCGCGGCGTCGCGGTGCGCGTGGTCTCCGCCGACGTGGCCGACGCGGCTGCGCTGGCCCGCGTGCTCGACGCCAGCGACCAGCCGCCTCTGCGCGGGGTGCTGCACGCGGCCGGCTCGGTCGACGACGGCATGCTCGCCGAGCTCGACATCGGCCGCTTCGGCGGCGTGATGGCGCCGAAGGTGCGCGGCACGTGGAACCTGCATGCGCTGACGGCGAGCCGGCCGCTGGACTTCTTCGTCGGCTTCTCGTCGGGCGCCTCCCTGCTGGGCTCGCCGGGCCAGGCCAACTACGCGGCCGCCAACGCGTTCATCGACGCGATGGCGCACCGGCGCCGGCAGCAGGGGCGGCACGCGCTGTCGATCAACTGGGGCAGCTGGTCCGGCGCCGGCATGGCCGAAGGGGTGGACGCCTCGCACCGGCGGCGCTGGGCGACGCTCGGCCTGTCGATGATCGAGCCGGCCGAGGGCGTCTCGATGCTGATGCAGCTGCTGCAGGCCAACCGGCATGCCGTCGCGGCGGCGCTGCCGCTCACACGCTCGCGATTGCCGACGGGCTTGCCGCCGTTCTACGCGATGCTGCAGACGGCCCGGGCCGGCACCAGCACCTCACAGTCGGCCACCTCGGCACCGGCGGCGGACCTCGTGCCTCGCCTGCAGGCCGCCGACGAGGCCGGGCGGCAGGCGTTGCTGCGCGACTTCCTGGCCGACCAGGTGGTGCGCGTGCTGGCGCTCGGCAGCGGACATGCCGTCGACCGCCAGCGCTCGCTGATGGACCTGGGCATGGACTCGCTGATGGCCATGGAACTGCGCAACCGCGTGCAGAGCGCGACGCGCCTGCGCGTCGCCGTCGCCGACCTGCTGCAAGGGCCGACCATCGACAGCCTCGCCGCCGAGCTGGCGACGCAGCTCGCCGCGGGCCCGCTGCCCGACGGCGCAGGCGGCCCCGGAGACGGCGCCGAACGCGCGAAGGGCGATGCGGAGCCGGAGGCCCCGGCCTGGGAGGAGGGCACGTTGTGACCACGCCCGCCTCGCCGAGGCTGGCGATGGGGTTGTTCGCTGCTTCCTCGCTCGCCTGGGTGGTGCTCGAAGAGGTGCTCGGCAGCCTGCTCGAGCAGCCCTATCCGCTGATGCAGGTCGTCTGGTGCCGCTACGCCTCGCACCTGGCGTTGCTGCTCCTGATCTGCATCTGGCGCGAGCCGCAGCGCCTGTGGCGCACGGAACGCCTTCCCTTCCACCTGCTGCGTTCGATGCTGATGCTGGTGATGCCGCTGTCGTTCGTCGCCTCGATCCAGGCCGGGGCCCACCTCAACATGACGTGGTCGGTGTTCTGGGTGGCTCCCCTGCTGGTGCTGGCCATCGACCGCCGCTGCCGCCGGGAAACGGCCGAACCGGCCTCCACGTCGCGCGCGCGCCTCGTGTCGATCGCCTGCACCGTGGTCGCGGCGCTGATGCTCTGGCCCCGGCAGTGGCCGCCGCTGGGGACGTGGCCGCTCGCCGCGGTGGTGATGGCGCTCTCGCTGGCCGCCTACATCGTGATGACGCGTTCGCTGCGCAACGAGGCCCTCCAGGCCAATCTCCTCTACACCGCGCTCGGCGTGTTCGTCGTGCTCACGCCGTTCATGCCCTCGATCTGGGTGATGCCCTCGGCGCACGACGCCGCGGTGCTGTTCGGCATCGGGGCGGCCGGGCTCGTGCTGCTGTTCGCGATCGACCGTGCCGCTGCCGCGGCGCCGCTGGCGTTGTCCGTGCCGGGGCTGTACGCCTACCTGCCGTTGCTCGGCGTGGTGGGCTGGCTGCTGCACGGCGCATCGAGCCTGCGCCTCTCCCTCGGCGCCGCGGCGATCACGGCGGCGCTGGCCTACGCGTGGATCCGGCTGCCGCGCAACGCCGAACGCCGCCTGCGGCCGGACTGAAGAGATGGATCCGCGAAGCATCCTCGACGAAGTCGTCGCTCCGCTCGAGTCGCGCGGCGTCCAGCTGTGGCTCGAAGGTCGCCAGCTGCGCTTCCGCGCCCCGCCGGGTGCGGTCACGCCCGAGCTGCGCGGCGCGCTGGCCGCGCGCCGCGACGAGGTGATGGCCGCGCTGCGGCAGCGCGAGCAGGGCCGGGTCACCGAGGGGCCGCTGTCCTACGGCCAGCGTTCGCTGTGGCTCGTGCATCAGGAGAACCCGGACAGCGCCGCCTACAACGTGGCCTTCGTCGTGCACGTCGCCTCGCGCGTCGACACGGACGTGCTGCGCGACGCGCTGCAGACCCTCGGCGACCGCCATCCGCAACTGCGCAGCACGATCTCGCTGCAGGCCGGAAGGCCGGTGCAGCGCACCTTCGGCGCCCTGCCCGTGACGCTCGACGTGCACGACTGCACCGGCCTCGACGAGGCCGCGCTGAACGCCCGCGTCAGGGCCGACTACGCTCGACCCTTCGACCTGGCCGCGGGCCCGGTGTGGCGCACGAGCCTCTTCTCGCGCTCGACGACCGAGCACGTGCTGCTGATCAACGCCCACCACGTCGCGGTGGACGGCTGGTCGCTTCTCCTGCTGCTCGACGAGCTGCGCCAGCTGCTCGCCGCCGCCCATGCGGGCACCGCGCCGCCCACCCTGGCGCGGCCCGAGCCGGGCTACGCCGACTACACCGCCTGGCAGGCGGAGATGCTCGCCGGCCCGGCCGGGCAGGCGCTGGCCGATCAATGGCACAAGCAGCTGGCCGCCCCGCGCGCCGAGCTGGAACTGCCCGCCGACCATCCGCGGCCGCCCCGGCGCAGCGGCCGCGGCGCCACGCATCCGTTCACCGTGCCGGCCGCGCTGCGGCGCGACCTCGAAGCCCTGGCGCGTGCCGAAGGCACGACGCTCTTCGTGCTCATGCTGGCGGCCTTCAAGGTGCTGCTGATGCGCCTGTCGGGCACCGAGGATGTCGTCGTGGGCACGCCCACGCTCGGCCGCGACAAGGGTCGCTTCGACCGTTGCGTCGGCCACTTCGTCAATCCGGTGCCCCTGCGCACGGCCGTCGGCGGGCAGACGCCCTTCAGGGACCTGCTGCGCACCGTGCGCGCGACGCTGCTGGCCGCGATCGAGGGCCAGGAGTACCCGCTGGCGCTGATGGTCGAGCGCCTGGCACCCGAGCGCAATGCCGGCCGGCTGCCGCTCTTCGGCACGATGTTCGTGCTGCAGCGCTTCGAGCAGTTCGGCGGCCTGGCGCGGCTGCTCAACGCGGGGAGCGAGTCGGGCCCCGCGGACTTCGGCGGGCTCGCGGTGCGCCCCTACGCGCTGCCGCAGCAGGAGGGCCAGTTCGACCTCTCGCTGGGCCTCGTGGACATCGACGACCGGCTGGAAGGCGGCATCCGCTACGCGGTCGAACTGTTCGATGCCGCGACCATCGTGGCCTGGGCCGAGGCCTACCTGGCGCTGCTGCGCAGCGTCGTCGCGGCGCCCGCGACGCCGGTGGCCGCACTTCGGCTGCTCGATGAACCGACGCGCCGGGCCTTCCTGGCCCCGGCCCGCGAGCCGCACCCGGCGCCCAGCGGCGGCGCCGGCACCACGATGCACGCGCGCTTCGAGTCGCAGGCCAGGGCCCGCCCCGCAGCCACCGCGCTGCGTTTCCAAGGCCAGTCGATCTCCTACGCCGATCTCAACCGGCGCGCGAACCGCCTCGCGCACGCGCTCATCGCCGCCGGCGCGGGCCCCGGCACGGTGGTCGGCCTGTGCCTGGAGCGCAGCCCGGAGCTCGTGGCCGGACTGCTCGGCATCCTGAAGGCGGGCGCGGCCTACCTGCCGCTGGACCTGGCCTATCCGGCCGAGCGCGTGCGCTTCATCCTCGACGACGCACGCGCGCCGCTGCTCGTGTCGCACAGCGCGCTGCGCGCGCAGCGGCCGGCGTTCACGGGCACCGTGATCGAGATCGACGACCCGGCGATCGCCGGCCTCGACGCGGAGAACCCGGCACCTCGGGGCCGCGGCGACGACCTGATCTACATCATCTACACCTCGGGCTCGACCGGCCGGCCGAAGGGCACGCTGCTCACCCACCACGCCGTCTGCCGCCTGATGGATGCCACGCATCCGTGGTACCGGTTCGACGACACGGACCGCTGGACGCTCTTCCATTCGGTCGCGTTCGACTTCTCGGTGTGGGAGTTGTGGGGCGCGCTCGCGTACGGCGGCACGCTGGTGGTCGTGCCCTACCTCGTCAGCCGCGCGCCCGACGAGTTCCTGGCCCTGGTGCGCGACGAGGGCGTGACGGTGCTGAACCAGACGCCCTCGGCCTTCCGCCAGTTCATCCAGGCCGACATCGCCGGCGGCAGCGCCGTGCCGCTCGCGCTGCGCCACGTGATCTTCGGCGGCGAGGCCCTGGAGCTGCAGTCGCTGCGCCCCTGGTTCGACCGCCACGGCGACGCCCGGCCGCGCCTGGTGAACATGTACGGCATCACCGAGACGTGCGTGCACGTGACCTACCGGCCGATCACGATGGCCGACGTCGAGGCCGGCCGCGGCAGCCTGATCGGCGAGCCGATCCCGGACCTGCGGCTGCTCGTGCTGGAGCCCGGCGGCGAACCGACCCCGGTGGGTGCGATCGGCGAGATCCACGTCGGCGGCCCGGGGCTGGCGATCGGCTACCTCGACCGGCCGGAGCTGACGGCCGAGCGCTTCATCGCCGACCCGTTCCTGCCCGGCGAGCGGCTCTACCGCAGCGGCGATCTCGCGCGCCGCACGGCCGACGGCGAGCTGGAGTACATCGGCCGCCGCGACCTGCAGGTCAAGATCCGCGGCTTCCGCATCGAGATCGGCGAGATCGAGGCCGCCCTCGGCCGGCAGCCGCGGGTGCGGCAGGCCGCCGTCACGGTGCACGAGGCGCACGGCACGCGGCAGCTGGTCGCGTACGTGGTCGCGCCCGGGCTGCCGGAGAAGGACCTGCGCGAGGCGCTGCGCGTGGCGCTGCCCGACTACATGGTGCCCGCGGCCTTCGTCTTCCTGCCCACGCTGCCGCTCACGGGCAACGGCAAGGTCGACCTGCGTGCCCTGCCGCCGCCGGAAGCGCACCGCGACTCCTCCGCCCCGGTGCGCGAAGCGCAGACGCCGACGCAGGCCCGGGTGCTGGCCCTGTGGCGGCGGGTGCTGAAGCGCGACGACTTCGGCGTCGGCGACAACTTCTTCGACCTCGGCGGGCACTCGCTGCTCGTGGTGGAGCTGCTTGCGCTCGTGCGCGAGGCGACGGGGCGGCAGCTGCCGTTCGCCGCGGTGTTCGAGTCCCCCACCGTCGAGCAGATGGCCGACCTGCTGGACCGTGCGGCGGCGGCGGACCAGGGAGCGGTCCGCGGGCTGCTCGACCGCCTGGGCCGGGTGGGCGTCACGCTGCGGCTGGACGGCCAGCGACTGCTCGCCGATGCGCCGAAGGGGGCCCTCGACGACGCCTTGCGGCAGGACATCGCCCGCCTGAAGCCGCAGCTCATCGCCGCGCTGTCGGACGGTGCGGCCACCACGCGGGCAGCGGACGCAGGCGCGCCGGGGGCACCCGCGGCGCCGGTCCCGCAGCGGGCGCGCGGCCAGCTGCTGCCGCTCTCGCACATGCAGCGCCGGCTGTGGTTCCTGAAACAGCTCGACCCCAGGAACGCGGCCTACAACGTCCCCTGCACGATCCGCTTCCGCGCCGGCGTCGACCGGGCGCTGCTGATGCGCTGCCTCGAAGAGCTGACGCAACGCCACGAAAGCCTGCGCACGCGCTTCGTGGCCGTGGAAGGCGCGCCGCACGTGGTCGTCGAACCGACGGTGATGCTGCCGGCGCGCGAGGCCGACCTCACGCACCTGCCGGCTGGAGAAGCCCGCGACGCGGCGCTGGACGACGCGCTGCGGGCCTTCGCCACCGAGCCGTTCGATCTCGACCGGGCCCCGCTGATGCGGGTGCTGTGGGCGCGCATGGCTGCCGACGACTGGGTGCTGTGCCTTGCCGTCGACCACATCGTCGCCGATGGTCTCTCGCTGGGCGTGCTGCTGACAGAGCTGCGGCGCCTGTACACCGCCCACCGCGACGCCGCGCCGGGCGACCGGGCCGTGCTGCCGCCACTGCCGATGCAGTACGTGGACTGGGTGGTCTGGCAGGAGAACGAGTTCGCCGGCGGCGTGCTGGCCGATCTGCGCGCGTTCTGGGGCCGGCAGCTCGCCGGCCTGCCGGAGATCCTGCCGCTGCCGACCGACCGCCCGCGGCCGCGTGTCCAGACCTTCCGCGGTGCCCGCAGGTTCCGCCCGCTGGCGCCGGGGCTGACGCCGGCCGTGCGCCGCATGGCGCGCGAGCATCAGGGCACGACGTTCATGGTGCTGCTGGCGGCCTTCATGGCGCTGCTGCAGCGGCACACGGGCACCGACGACATCCCGGTCGGCACGGCCGTGGGCAACCGCACGCACCCCGACGCGGCGGGCATCGTCGGCTTCTTCGCGAACAACATCGTGCTGCGCGGCAACCTGTCGGGGAGCCCGACGGTGCGCGAGCACCTCGGCCGGGTGCGCGAGATGTGCCTCGCCAGCCTGGCCCACCAGGCGATGCCCTTCGACCTGCTGGTGGAGTCGCTGGTCAAGCGGCGCGAGACCGACCGCTCGCCGCTGTTCCAGGTCATGTTCGTGCTGCAGAACTGGACCACGCCCGAGCTGCCGCTGCCCGGCGCGCCGGGTCAGATCATGGCACCCGACACCGGGACGGCGCGCTACGACCTCACCGTGGACATCTTCGAGGCGGAGGACCGCTTCACGTCTTTCTTCGAGTTCAACACCGACCTGTTCGACGCAGCGACGATCGACCGCCTGATGGAGCAGTACGAGCGCCTGCTCGGCGACATGGTGCAACGGCCGGAGGCGCGCCTGCCGGACCTGCGCCTGCTGGCCGGAGCCGACGAGGAACTGCTGCTGCGCCACTGGAACGCGACGGCCGCGCCGTACCCCGCCGACGCCACGGTGCACGGGTTGTTCGAGGCGCAGGTGCGGCGCTCGCCCGACACGCTGGCGCTGGCCTTCGAGGACGAACGCCTCAGCTACGACGAGCTGAACCGGCGGGCCAACCGCATGGCGCATGCGCTGCGGGCGATGGGCGTGCGACCGGGATCGCTGGTGGGCATCTGGCTGGAGCGATCGCCGGCGATGGTCGCCGCCGTGCTGGCGGTGCTGAAGGCCGGCGGGGCCTACGTGCCGCTGGACCCGGCGTTTCCGCAGGATCGCATCGACTACATGATGGGCGATGCCGAACTCGCTGCCGTCATCACGCAGAACCGCCTCGTCGCGGCGGTCGGCCCGTCGGTGCCCGCGCTGCGCGTGGACGGCGACCTCGGGTTGCTCGCCACTCAGAGTGACCGCGACCCCGAACCCCTGGCCCGCGCCACCGACCTGGCCTACGTCATCTACACGTCCGGCTCGACGGGGCGGCCGAAGGGGGTGATGCTCGAGCATCGCTCGGTCGTGAACTTCCTGGTGTCGATGCAGCGCGAGCCGGGCATCGGGCCGGACGATCGCTTCGTGTCCGTGACGACGCTGTCGTTCGACATCGCGGGCCTCGAGCTGCACGGCCCGCTCACCTGCGGTGGCACGGTCGTGCTGGCCTCGCGCGCGACGGCCATCGACGGCCCGGCGCTGGCGCGACTGGTCAAGGCACACGACGCCACGCTGCTGCAGGCCACGCCGGCGACGTGGCGGCTGCTGCTGGAGGGTGGTTGGCAGGGCCACGCGGGCCCCCGTGGCGGCCTGAAGATGCTGTGCGGCGGCGAAGCCCTGCCGCGCGATCTGGCCGAGCGGCTGCTCGCCCTTCCCGGCGAACTCTGGAACCTCTACGGGCCCACCGAGACCACGATCTGGTCCACCGCCCACCGGGTCGACAGCCTGCCGCCCGGATCGGGAGCGGTGCCGATCGGCCGCCCGATCGCGAACACGCAGGTCTACGTCCTCGACCCGGAGGGGCGGCCGGCCCCGGTGGGCGTGGCGGGCGAGCTGTGCATCGCCGGCGACGGGCTGGCACGCGGCTACCTGAAGCGGCCCGAGCTGACGGCGGAGAAGTTCGTCACCCTGGACCTGCCGTCGGTGGGCGAGACGCGCGTCTACCGCACCGGTGACGTGGCCCGCTGGCGCGCCGACGGCCGTCTGGAGTTCGCCGGCCGGCGCGACCACCAGGTGAAGCTGCGTGGCTTCCGCATCGAGCTCGGCGAGATCGAGGCCGTGCTCGCGACCCATCCCGGCGTCAGGCAGGCGGTGGCCCTCGTGCGCGAGGACACTCCGGGCGACCAGCGCCTCGTGGCGTACGTCGTGGCGGCGGCGGACTTTGCCGCCGAGGCGGCCCGCGTCACGCTGCGGACGCAACTGCCCGAATACATGGTGCCGAACTTCTTCGTGGCACTGCCGGCCCTGCCCCTGACGCCGAACGGGAAGATCGACCGCAAGGCATTGCCGGCGCCGGCGCTGCCGGCCGATGCGGAGGCGGACACGCCCGCGGTGATGAACGCCACCGAGCAACGCGTCACCGCCGCCTGGCGCGAGCTGCTCGGCGTGGCGCGAATCGGCCTCAACGACAACTTCTTCGATCTAGGGGGGCATTCGCTGCTGCTCGTGAAGCTGCAGGTCCGGCTGCAGCGGGAGTTCGGGCAGGAGCTTCCCCTCGTCGAGCTGTTCCAGCGCACGACGGTACGGGCCCAGGCCGAACGGCTCCAGCGTGCAATAACTCCCATGCTGGGGGGCGGGGCAGGTGCGGGTGACCGTACTGCACTGCAGCGGGCCAGGGCACGCGCAGATAAAGTCCGACGTGACGGCCATGCCTGATCCCATCGCACCCGCTGCCGACCCGCCGATGCCCGCGCACGCGATCGCGGTGGTGGGCATGGCCGGGCGTTTCCCGGGTGCCGACACCCTGGAGGACTTCTGGCGTCTCGTGTCGGAAGGACGCGAGATCCTGGAGGCGGTGACCGAGGCCGACCTCGACGCGGCCGGCGTGCCGGCCGAGATGCGCAACCACCGGGACTACGTGCGTCGCGGCACGTTCCTGGAGCGCTGCGAGGAGTTCGACGCCGGCTTCTTCGGGTTCGCCCCGCGCGAAGCCCAGGTGCTCGACCCGCAGCACCGCGTGTTCCTGGAGTGCGCCTGGGAGGCGATCGAGCACGCCGGGTACTCGCGCCGCTCCCTGCCCGAGTCCGTGGGCGTGTACGCCGGCGCCAGCATGAACACCTACGTGCACGCGCAGATCATGCGCAACCCGGCGCTCGCGGCGGCCGTGGGTGGCTACCAGCTGATGCTGGCCAGCGACAAGGACTTCCTCTGCACCCGCGTGTCCTACAAGCTCGGCCTGAAGGGCCCGAGCATGACGGTGCAGACGGCCTGTTCCACGTCGCTGGTGGCGGTGCAGGTGGCCTGCCGCGCGCTGCAGCGCGGCGAGTGCGACATGGCGCTGGCCGGAGGCGTGTCGATCCTCTTCCCGCAGCGGGCCGGCTACCTGTACCAGGAGGGCATGATCCTGTCGCCCGACGGGCACTGCCGTCCCTTCGATGCCGCTGCCCAAGGCACGCGCGCCGGCGCCGGCGCCGGCATCGTCGTGCTCAAGCGCCTGGAGCAGGCACTCGCCGATGGCGACACCGTGCACGCGGTGATCCGCGGCATCGCCGTCAACAACGACGGCGCCGACAAGGCCGGCTTCACGGCCCCGAGCGTGGAGGGCCAGGTCGAGGTCGTCGCCACGGCCCAGGCGCTCGCCGGGGTGTCGGCGCGAACCATCGGCTACGTCGAGGCCCACGGCACGGCCACGCCGCTCGGCGACCCGATCGAGATCGCCGCGCTGACGCAGGCGTTCCGCGCCGACACCGACGACGTCGGCTTCTGCCACCTCGGCTCGCTCAAGGCGAACCTCGGGCATCTCGACGCGGCGGCGGGCGTGGCCGGCCTCATCAAGACGGTGCTCGCGCTGTCGCACCGCGAGCTGCCGCCGCTGGTGAACTTCACGCGTCCGAACCCGGCGCTGGAGCTGCCCACGAGCCCGTTCGTCGCCAGCGCCACGAAGGCCGCCTGGGTCGTGCCCGCGGGCCAGCCGCGCCGCGCCGGCGTCAGTTCCTTCGGCATCGGCGGAACCAACGCGCACGCGGTGCTCGAGGAATCGGGGGCGCCGGCGGCGCGCGAGCCCGGCCGCGGTCCCCATCTGCTCGTCTGGTCCGCGCGCAGTGCCGAGGCGCTCGATGCGGTCGGCACGCGCCTCGCGGCGCACCTGCAGGCGCACCCGGAGCTGGACCTCGCGGACGTGGCCCACACGCTGCAGGTCGGTCGCGAAGCCTTTGCGCACCGCCGCGCGGTGGTCGTCGCGGGGCGCGAGCAGGCCATCGACGCGCTTCGATCGCCGGGCACGAACGGCGTCCTGGGTGCCCAGCACGAAGGCGGCGCGCGGCCGCTGGCGTTCCTCTTCAGCGGGCAGGGCAGCCAGTACGCCGGCATGGGGCAGGCGCTGTACGACAGCGACCCCGTCTATCGCCGCACGGTCGACGAATGTGCCGGCCTGCTGCGGCCTCACCTGGGCCCCGGCGGCCCCGACCTTCACGAAGTGCTCTTCGGGAAGGAATCCCGGGCCCTGCTCGGCCAGACGCGCTACACGCAGCCCGCCCTCTTCGTCACCGAGCTCGCGCTGGTGCACAGCTGGCACGCGCGCGGCGTGGAGCCCGTGGCGATGCTCGGGCACAGCATCGGCGAACTGGTGGCCGCGCACGTGGCCGGGGTGTGGTCGCTGCCCGACGCACTGGCCGTGGTCGCGGCGCGCGGCCGGCTGATGCAGGAGCAGCCCGCCGGCCGCATGCTGGCAGTGCCGCTGGGCGAGGCCGAGGTGCAACGCTGGCTGACGCCGGGCGTGGAAGTGGCGGCCGTCAACGCGCCGGGCTTCGTCACCCTCTCGGGCTCGTGCGAAGCCATGGAGGCCCTGCGGGCGCGGATGGCGCAGGCCGGCATCGAAGCCCGGGCACTGCAGACCTCGCACGGCTTCCACAGCGGGATGATGGATGGCGCGCTCGCGCCCTTCCGCGCGGTCCTCGAGACCGTCACGCTGTCGCCACCGACACGGCCCTTCGTCTCCAACGTGACCGGCACGTGGATCACGCCCGAAGAGGCCACCTCGCCTGCCTACTGGGTCGAGCATCTGCGACGGGCCGTGCGCTTCGAGGCCGGCATGCGCACGCTGGCGGCGGATGCGTCGATGCAGTTCCTCGAGGTCGGCCCCGGCCAGGCACTGTCGGCGCTGGCGCGGCAGAACCTCGCCGGCGGCGCGGCCGCGCGCGTCGTCGCATCGATGCGCCGGCCCGACGATGCTCGCGACGACGCACAGGTCCTCGCCGAGGCGACCGCCCGTCTGTGGCTGGCCGGATGCGCGGTCGAGTGGGGCCGCGCGGGCGCCGGGGGCAAGGATGCCGCTGCCCCGTGCGCCCGGAGGCGCGTCCCGCTACCCACCTATCCGTTCGAGCGCCAGCGTCATGCGGTCGATCCGGCACCCGGTGCCTCCGCCGGCGGGCTCGTCCAGGCCTCCGGCGGGGGCGACGCAGGCCGGGCGGCGGACGTGCCGCGCTCGGCGCGCATCGAGGATTGGTTCCACGCGCCCACCTGGACCCGCGACGACACGGTGCCCACGCCCGCCGCGGCTTCGGCTCGCTGGCTGCTGCTGGGTGACGACAGCGCGCTGTGCCGTGCACTCGAGAGCGAACTCGCGCTGCGCGGCCTTGCCGTCCTGCATGCCGCGCCCGGGGACAGGTTCGAGGCGACGGGCCCCGCGCGCTGGCGCGTGCGCGTCGACTCGTCCGATGACCTCGAGCGGCTCGTGGGCGAAGCCAGCCGCGAGCCGCTGGCAGGGATCGTGCACCTGTGGGCCCTGCCCTCGGGCGCCGCTGGCGCCTGGAGGCCGCTGCGACCCCACGAACCGGCCTACGACGGGCTGGTCGCCTTGGCGCTGGCCTTGCCGGACCTCGAGCCCCGGGCACCGCTGCGCCTGCTGCACGTCACTGCAGGCGCCGAGTCGGTGCTGGGCGAGGCGGTGCAGTCGCCCCACCAGGCGCTGGCCACGGGCCCCGTGCTCGTGCTGCCGCGCGAGATCCCGGGCCTGCAGATGCGAGCGGTCGACCTGGACGCTGCGGCCGCCGGCGATCCGCAGGCCGCACCGCGCCTCGCCGCAGCGCTCGCCGACGAGACGCTGCTGACAGGGATCGAGCCGCAGGTCGCACATCGCGCCGGGTGCCGGTGGGTGCGGCGCTACGAGCGCCTGGAGCTGCCGCCGACCCCTCGCCATGCGGAGGCCGCGGATCCTCCGGCAGCCCTGCGGGCTGGCGGCTGCTACCTGGTCACGGGGGGCCTCGGCGGCATGGGGCTGTCGATCGCCCGCTGGCTGGGCCAGGCGCTTCGCGCCAGGCTCGTTCTCACCTCCCGTCAGGGGCTCCCGCCGCGCGACACCTGGGACGCCTACCTGGCGTCGCGGCCGGGCGACGACACCCGGGCCCAGGCGATGGAGACGGTGCGCGCCATCGAGGCCGAGGGTGGCCAGGTGATCGTGGCGGCCGCCGACGCCGCCGACGAGGCAGCCATGGCCGCCGTGCTGGCCGCCGCCCGCGACCGCTTCGGGCCGCTGCACGGCGTCTTCCACGCCGCTGGCGTGCCGGGCCGGGGCAGCCTTGCGCGACGCGCGACGGCCGAGGAGGCCCGCCACGTCTTCGCACCGAAGATCGGTGGCCTGCACGCGCTGTGCAGCCTGCTCGGCGGCCAGACGCTGGACCTGGTGGTGCTCTTCAGCAGCATCAATGCAGCGATGCCGGCACCCGGGGTCTGCGACTACGCGTCGGCCAATGCGGTGCTCGACGCCTTCGTCGACAGCGCCGCGAAGCCGGCCGGCTGGAAGCAGGTGGTCGCCATCGATTGGGGCGCCTGGCGCGAAGTCGGCATGGCGGCCCGCCTGTCGATGCCGGAGGACCTGCGCGCCCATTGGGCGGCCCACCTCGCCGGCGCGATCTCGCCGGCGGACGGCATCGAGGCGTTGTCCCGGGTCATCGCCAGCCGCCGTCGTCGTGTCGTCGTCGAGACGTACGATGTCCTGCACAGCCACGCGCGGCTTCGCCGGCCCGATCCTGCGCCGGGTGCCGGGCCTGCCGTGGCGCCGGACGCGCATGCCGATCGGGTGCCGGCTGCGCCACCCGCGGCACCGGCGTCCGCCGCGACGTCGCGGCCGGCGCTTTCGACGCCCTACGTCGCACCGGCGAGCGACGTCGAGCGCCGGCTCGCGGCGATCTGGGAAGAGCTCCTCGGGGTGCGTGGCGTCGGCGTGAACGACGACTTCTTCGAGCTCGGCGGTCATTCGTTGATGTTCACGCGCGTGCTCGCACTCATCGACGAAGGCTTCGGCACCAAGCTGCCGCTGCGCGAGGTGTTCGACGCCTCGACCATCCGCCTGCTCGCGGAGCGCCTGCCGCGTGCGGCGCCCGGCGGTGGCGGGGCCGGCCACGACGAGACCCGAGAGGTCCTGGAGCTCTGAGGCGTCTGCCGCAGCGCGCGCGCCGGCTTCGTGTAGGCTGCCCGGCCGCGCCGCCCCGACGACCGTTGATGCGCGCGGCAGGACGGGAAGCGCCATGAACACTCAGTTGACCATCGGCCAGGCCTGGGCCGTGCTGGCGGCAGCGATCGTGCTCGAGGTCGCCGGCACCACCTGCATGCGCCTGTCCGACGGCTTCGCGCGGCTGGTGCCTTCGGTGCTGATCTTCGTCTTCTACGCCGCCTCGTTCGCGCTGAACACGCTGATCATCCGCACGCTCGGGCTCTCGGTGGTCTACGCGGTCTGGTCCGGGGTGGGCACGGTGCTCACCGCGGGCATCGGCTTCCTGTACTTCAAGGAACCGGCGACTGCACTGAAGATGGTGTGCATCGGGCTCATCGTGCTGGGCGTCATGGGCCTGCACGCCGCCTCGCGCGCGCCGGCCTGAGCGACCGGCTCCCCGCCTCGCTGTCATCGGTCCGGCACGCCGCCGGTGTAAGGTGCGGGGCCCGGCGCCGACCTACCGCCGGACCGGCGCCGCCACGCATGACCCCCAACGAACTGTCCATCGCCCGCTACCGGCGCGTGGCTGCGGGCTACGATGCGTCGGCCGAGTTCACGATGCCGCTGCGGCTGCGCACGATCGGCCTGCTGGCGCTGCAGCCGGGCGACGTGGTGCTCGACGTCGGCGCGGGCACCGGCCTCAGCTTCGCGCCGCTGCTGGCCGCCGTGGGCGAACGGGGCCGCGTGCTCGCGTTCGAGCAGAGCCCGGAGATGTTCGAGCAGGCGCGCGACCGCGTGGCCCGCGAAGGCTGGCAATCGCGCGTGTGGCTGCAGCAGGCCAGCGCAGAACACGTGCAACTGCCGCAGGCGGCCGACGCGGCCCTCTTCAACTACGTGCACGACATCCTGCGCACGCCGGCCGCCGTGGCCAACCTGGTGTCGCAGCTGAAGCCGGGCGCGCGCATTGCCGTCGCGGGGATGAAGTTCTTCCCTTGGTGGACGGGCCCGCTGAACCTGTTGCCCTGGCTGAAGAACCGGCCCTACAACGCCCGCCCGGCCGACCTGTGGAGGCCCTGGGACCTGCTGGCGGCGCGCTGCGAGGCCTTCGAGCGCTGGAGCACGCAGTGGGGCATGGGCTACGTGGCCCGCGGGCGGCTCCGTTCCGCACCCGGCGGCGCGCCGCCGGCGTGACGCTGCCGGCACCGCCCCGCCGTTGCCGCCCTGAACGATCCCAGCCGCAGGAGATGCCAAGATGAAGCGCATCCAGCGCCCCGCGCGGGCGCAGCGACGGCCCGACACGTTGCCCGATGCGGTGGCGGAAGACGGGCCGCAGGGCGAGGCGCTCGCCGCACGCTATCGACGCATCCGCGCGCAGACGATGGCGCTGGCCGCGCCGTTGAGCGAGGCCGACTGCCAGGCGCAGTCGATGCCGGACGCGAGCCCGGCGAAGTGGCACCTCGCGCACGTCACCTGGTTCTTCGAGACCTTCGTGCTCGAGCGGTACGAGCCCGGCTTCCGCCCGCACCACCCGGCGTTCAGGGTCCTGTTCAACAGCTACTACCACGGCATCGGCGAGCAGCACCCGCGGGCACAGCGCGGCCTGGTGACGCGGCCGGGCCTCGCGGAGGTGAAGGCCTACCGCGCCGCCGTCGACGACCGCATGACCCGGCTGCTGGCCCGCCACGCGCTGGCCGACGAGGCCCGGGAAGCCGTCGCCGAGCTCGTCGAGCTCGGGCTGCAGCACGAGCAGCAGCACCAGGAGCTCATCCTCACCGACCTGAAGCACCTGCTCGCCTGCAACCCGCTGGCGCCGGTGTACGAGCCCGCCTGGCCGTTGGCCGAGGTGGCCCCGGCGCCGCAGGGCTGGTGCGCCTTCGATGGCGGCCTCGCGCACATCGGCAACGACGACCGCGGCTTCGCGTTCGACAACGAGCGACCCCGGCATGCCGTGCACCTGGAGCCCTATGCGCTCGGCGATCGCCTGGTGACGCATGGCGAGTGGCTGGAGTTCGTGCAGGCCGGGGGCTACACCGATGCGCGCTGGTGGCTCTCGGCCGGGTGGGACTGGGTGCGACAGCAGCGCATCGACGCACCGATGTACTGGCGCCGGCGCGAGGGGTCGGCGGGCCATGAAGGCTGGGCGAGCTTCACCCTGCACGGCGAGGTGCCGGTCGATCCGCACACGCCGATGGTGCACGCGAGCCTGTACGAAGCCGACGCCTACGCCCGCTGGCGTGCCGCCGAGACCGGCGAGCCGATCCGCCTGCCGACCGAGGCCGAGTGGGAGCACGCCGCGCTGGCGCAGGACGTGGCGGCGGCGCTGGCCGATGGCAACTTCGTCGAGAGCGGCGCACTGCATCCCATGCCCCTGCGCCGCGCAGCGCCGCACCGGCCGATGCAGCTGTTCGGCGACGTGTGGGAGTGGACGGCCTCGTCGTACCAGGGTTATCCGGGCTATCGGCCCTGGGCCGGGGCGGTGGGCGAGTACAACGGCAAGTTCATGATCAACCAGTACGTGCTGCGCGGTGGCTCGTGCGCGACGCCACGGGACCATCTGCGCACCACCTACCGGAACTTCTTCCCCGCCGATGCGCGCTGGCAGTTCAGCGGCGTGCGGCTGGCGAAGGATCTCCGAAGAGGCTGACAACCCCCGACAAACACGCCGAGGGCGAGGAGGAAACACATGACCGTGGATGCCGGCAGGCGCCGGGCTCTCCGGCTCGGCTCTGCGGGGCTGGCCGGGGCCCTGGTCGGCGCGCACGCGCTCACCGGCTGCGGTGCGCCGCCCGTGGCCCCCAACGCGCCGGCACAGCCGGACAGCCCCAACGAAGGTCCGTTCCGCACCGGCACGGCCGGCGTGCCGGCCGGCGTCATGCTCGAAGGGCACGACGCGGTCGCGTACTTCACCCGCAGCGACGCCGTGCCCGGCGACCCCGCCATCACCTCGAGCTTCAAGGGCGTGACGTGGCGCTTCGCCAGCGCGGCGAACAAGGCCGAGTTCGAGCGCAACCCGGCGAGGTACATGCCGCAGTTCGGCGGCTTCTGCAGCAACGGCATCAACTACGCCATCCCCTGGGGCGGAGGCGGCGGGCCGAACACCTGGCGCATCTATCGCGGCAAGCTCTACGTGTTCGGCGGCCAGAAGTCGCGCGACCACTTCGAGATGGACACCGAGCTGAACCTCAGGCGGGCCCACCACTACTGGAACGCCGAGGTCGCGGGCTCGAACGCGATCGTCACGCGCTTCACGCGGCTCGTGCTGCGCGTGCCGCACTACAAGAGCGACGCGGCGCTGCAGGCCGAATGGGAGGCGCTGCGCGCCACGGGCAGGCTGCCGGTCATGCCGGGGCAGCCGCAGGTGGTGCCGTCCGGCATCGCCTGAGGCCCGGCCACTGGCGGGCCGGGCCCGCGCCCGCGGGGCTCAGGCTGCATGCAGGCGTCTCAGCGCCTCGCGCTCGGCCATCGTCGCCCGGTAGCCCGCCTCGATCGCACGCTCGCGGAACTCGCGCGAGAAGCTGACCCAGTAGCCGAAATCGGGCTTGAGCACGAGGTCCGCGTGCCGGGCATCGGCCTGCACCAGCGCCTGCTTGCGCAGGTCGCCCTCGCGGTAGCGCTCGGCGCCTGGCGGCGCGCGGTCCAGGTGCACGCTGGCATCCACGGCCAGCACGCGCACCGCGCCGAGCCGACGCGCCATGCGCACCGGCAGCGGCGCCAGCGCATCGGCGTCGACGTAGGCCACACCGCGGATCCGCACGGGCGTCAGGCGCCCCTCGATGGCGGCCGAGGCCTGCACGGCCAGGCCGATGTCCCCCGCGGTGAAGGCGACGACCGTGGCGTCTCGCCGGCGCGCCGCCACGCAGGCCAGCGGAATCGGCAGGTGCTCGATGCGGCGCAAGGGCACGTGCTCTCGCATCAGCTCGGCCACCGGCGCGCCGCTGAGCCGCTCGGGCGATCCGAGGGCCAGGCGGGCCACCGAGAGCGGGTTGAGCGCCAGTGCGAGCGACTCGATGTCGGCAGCCGCGAGGCCGGCGGCGCGCAGGCCACCCACCACGGCACCCACCGAAGCGCCGACCACGAGGTCGGGCACGAGGCCGAGCTCGTCCAGTGCACGCAGGACCCCCACGTGCGTGAAGCCGCGCGGTCCGCCGGAGCCGAAGACCCAGGCCGTTCGCACCGGTCGCGCCAGCGGCGCGAAACGCGGCGCGTCTTCGCCATCGTGGTCGGCATCGGGCGCGAGCGTGCATCCCGCCAGGGAACCGCCGGCCGCCAGCGCGGCCGGCGCCCATGCTCTGCGGAGGCCATGAAGCAAAGCGGCGCCGACGAGTCGGCGCCGCGGAAGCAGCATGCGAGTCACCTCGCCGGCAGATGCGCCCTCGCGCGCTTCGAATCAGCGCTGCGCCAGCGGCTTCACGTCGCGGCGCACATCGCCGGCATAGAGCTGCCGCGGGCGGCCGATCTTGTACTCGGGGTCGCCGATCATCTCGTTGAGCTGCGCGATCCAGCCCACCGTGCGCGCGAGCGCGAAGATGGCGGTGAACAGGCTCACCGGGATGCCGATCGCGCGCTGCACGATGCCCGAATAGAAGTCGACGTTCGGGTACAGCTTGCGCGCGACGAAGTACTCGTCCTCGAGCGCGATCTTCTCCAGCGCCATCGCCAGCTTGAAGAGCGGGTCGTTGCCCAGGCCGAGCGCGCCCAGCACCTCGTGGCAGGTCTCGCGCATCAGCTTGGCGCGCGGGTCGTAGTTCTTGTAGACCCGGTGGCCGAAGCCCATCAGCTTGACGTTGGAGTTCTTGTCCTTCACCTGCTTGATGAACTCGCCGATCTTCTCGACGCCGCCGTTGCGCTGGATGTCCTCCAGCATCGACAGCGCCGCCTCGTTCGCACCGCCGTGCGCCGGGCCCCAAAGGCAGGCCACGCCGGCGGCGATGGCCGCGAACGGGTTGGTGCCCGAGCTGCCGCACAGGCGCACGGTGGATGTGCTGGCGTTCTGCTCGTGGTCGGCGTGCAGGATGAAGATGCGGTCGATCGCGCGCACGAGCACGTCGTTGGGCTCGTACTCCTCGCACGGCGTCGCGAACATCATGCGCATGAAGTTCGCGCTGTAGCTGAGGCTGTTCTTCGGGTAGATGTAGGGCTGGCCGATGCCGTACTTGTAGGCCATCGCCACCAGCGTGGGCATCTTGGCGATGAGCCGGTGCGCCGCGATCTCGCGGTGGCGCGGGTTCTGCACGTCGGTGCTGTCGTGGTAGAAGGCCGACAGCGCCCCCACCAGCCCCGTCATCACCGCCATCGGGTGAGCGTCGCGCCGGAAGCCGCGCAGGAAGAACTGCATCTGCTCGTTGACCATCGTGTGGTTGGTGATGGTCTTGACGAACTTGGCGCGCTGCTCGGCATCGGGCAGGTCGCCGTAGATGAGCAGGTGGCAGACCTCGAGGAAGTCGCACTGCTCGGCCAGCTGCTCGATCGGGTAGCCGCGGTACAGCAGCTCGCCCTTGTCGCCATCGATGTAGGTGATGGTCGAGTTGCAGCTGGCGGTGCTGAGGAAGCCTGGGTCGTAGGTGAACTTGCCCGTCTGCCCGTAGAGCTTGCGGATGTCGATGACATCGGGGCCGATGCTGCCCTTGTACAGGGGCAGTTCGATGCTGGGGCTGCCGTCGCTGAACGACAGCGTGGCTTTCACGTCGGAGGGGGTCATGGCCACGGCTTGGCTTCCTTCAGTTCGTGGTCGGGATCGTCGGCAAGGGCTTGCGGCGCATCAGCGCCAGCACCTCGCGCACTTCGGGGGTGTCTGTCTCCCCCTGCGGTTCCCTGCGCACGAGAAGCAGGTCCAGCAGGTCGTTGTCGGACAGGTCCATCAGGGCGTTGAGCCCGGCGGCCTGCCTTGTCGTGATCGAATCTTCGTGGGCGCGGAAGAAGCGCTCGATGAAGAGGTCGTTCTCCAGCAGCCCGCGGCGGCAGCGCCACTTCAGACGCGAGAGAGAACGTTCGTCGAGGCGAGCCGAAGCCTGGCCGAGCGAACGCCGCGGATCCGGCTCCGCCGGTCCGCCGGCGTCGCCCCCTGGGGGGAGGCGACCGAAGGTCGCTTCGGGGGGGATGTTCATACGGCGCGGCGGACCATCAGTTCCTTGATCTTGCCGATCGCCTTCGTCGGGTTCAGGCCCTTCGGGCAGACGTCGACGCAGTTCATGATCGTGTGGCAGCGGAAGAGCCGGTACGGGTCTTCCAGGTTGTCCAGGCGCTCGCCGGTGGCCTGGTCGCGGCTGTCGGCGATGAAGCGGTAGGCCTGCAGAAGACCGGCGGGGCCGACGAACTTGTCCGGGTTCCACCAGAAGCTCGGGCAGCTCGTGCTGCAGCTGGCGCAAAGGATGCACTCGTACAGGCCGTTGAGCTCCTCGCGCTCCTCGGGCGACTGCAGCCGCTCCTTCTCGGGCGGCAGCGTCTCGTTGACGAGGTAGGGCTTGATGCTGTGGTACTGCTTGAAGAACTGCGTCATGTCCACGATCAGGTCGCGGATGACGGGCAGGCCGGGCAGCGGCTTGAGCACGATCGTGCCCGGCAGCGTGCGCAGGTTGGTCAGGCACGCGAGGCCGTTCTTGCCGTTGATGTTCATCGCGTCCGAGCCGCACACGCCCTCGCGGCAGCTGCGGCGGAAGCTGAGCGTCGGGTCCTGCGCCTTCAGCTTCATCAGCGCGTCGAGCAGCATGCGCTCGCTGCCGTCGAGCACGACGCTGTAGGTCTGCATGCGCGGCTTCTCGTCCTGGTCGGGGTCGAAGCGGTAGATCTGGAAGGTGCGTGCGCTCATGGTCTCGGGCGGCTTCGGTTCGGCTATTCGGGCAGCTCGTTCGGCAGGCTTCCGGCGTCGGCGGCGTGGCAGGAGCGTCGCGCGCGTCAGAAGGTGCGAACCTTCGGCGGGATCGACTCGACGGTCATCGGCTTCAGGTTCACGGGCTTGTACGCGAGGCGGTTGCCCTCGCTGTACCAGAGCGTGTGCTTCATCCACTCGCGGTCGTTGCGGCCGAGCGGGCACTCGGCGTCGTCGGCGCCGCGCTCGTAGTCCTTCACCGTGTGCGCGCCGCGGCACTCCTTGCGCGCGGCGGCGCTGGTCATCGTGGCCTGCGCGGCCTCGATGAGGTTCTCGACCTCGAGCGCCTCGATGCGCGCGGTGTTGAAGACCTGGCTCTTGTCCTTCAGGCCGATGGCCTCG
>Ga0209172_10003924_pt1 | contig 21373 bp, 19 predicted proteins | sample LarsenN4metaG_FD_184113 | JGI IMG/M metagenome (GOLD analysis project Ga0209172, IMG submission 184113) | Hot spring sediment bacterial and archeal communities from British Columbia, Canada, to study Microbial Dark Matter (Phase II) - Larsen... ... | reverse complement strand
TGGCCGCCTATGCCGGTCGCACGCAGGTAACGGAGGAGGACGTCCAGGAGGCGGCGGTTCTGGCGCTGGCGCACCGCCGTCGGCGGCGTCCGTTCGAACCACCGTCGCGGTTTCCGTCAGGACCGCCACCGCAAGCCAGGGGTGAGATGGGGCAACCGCCATCGGACACGAAGCAAACCACGCCACCCTCACCAGGCCAAGCCCGCATGCCGCCCCCGGTCCATCCTCCATCCACGACTTCCCCCCCCTCGAAGGGGGAGGACCAGACCTCTGTTACCCCCTCCCCCTTGACGGGGGAGGGACGGGGTGGGGGTGAGTCGCAAAGCGACGGCCCCGAGTGGCTCTTCGCGCCGCGTGGCGATGGGAGGTTGCCGCAGCTGACGTTGAAGTCCCGTTCTCAGGCGAGCCCTGCGGGCACCCGGCAAACAGGGACCAAGCAGGGCACCCGGGGACCGCGTATCGGCGCCCGACCGGCCCAGCCCGGCGTCGATGGCTCCCTCGCCCTGGATGCGACGCTCCGCACGGCGGCCAGGTTCCAGCCACAGCGGCGGCGCCACCTGCCCCAAAATCCCTCCCTCTCCATGGACCTGGGTGTCGGGATCAGCTCTCCGCCGCTGTCCCCTCTCCCTCCGGGAGAGGGTCAGGGTGAGGGCAGTCGGCCACGATCGAGGGGCATATCTCCCCTCACCCCAACCCTCTCCCGGGGGGAGAGGGGGAGAGATGTGGGAAATAGTCGCTTGGTCATCCGCCGCCACGACCTCATGCTCAAGGTCCGCCGCACGCCGACACAGCATCTATACATCCTGGTCGTCGACTCCAGCGGCTCGATGGCGGCCTATCAACGCATGGCGCAGGTCAAGGGCGTGCTCCTCGGCCTCCTTCGAGAGGTGTACCGGCATCGCGATGGCGTAGCGGTGATCGCCTTCAGGGGGGCGCAAAGCGAGCTGTTGTTGTCGCCGACCCGCTCACCCGAAGCCGCACAGACGTTCATCGAAGCCTTACCGACCGGTGGCAGAACCCCCTTAGCCCACGCCCTGGTGCGCGTGGAGGCGCTCTTAACCCAGGAGCAGCGGCGCCGCTCGCCCTGGATCCCGGTGCTGGTGCTAGTTACCGACGGCCGCCCGAATCGCAGCCTGACCGCCGGCGATCCGCTGCGCGAAAGCCTGGCGATCTGCGCTCGACTCGCGAGTCGCGGCGTACACGCCGTGGTGGTGGACACCGAGGCGGGAGCCATCCGATTGGGCTTAGCCGTCCAATTCGCCCAAGCGCTTGCAGCGTCGTACATTCGCCTCGAAACACTACTCAGGGACGATCGCCTATAACCCTCAGTTAGACCGAGAACGAGCAACGATGCCCACCCCGCCGAATGAGATGACAGCTTAGCCATTGGATGGGGAGGCAGAATACCGCAGGAGAACCGTGTGAAGCGCAGCAGCATCAGCGGCCTTTTGCTCGTCGGTTTGGCCACGGCAGTCGTCTTGTGGGCGGCCTGGCGGCTCAACTCGTCGCCGACGGGCGGCGGTCCCCAGGGCACCAGAATCCAGGGTGACGGCTTTCCCAAGGTGCTGATCGACCACAGCGGCCGACAAGTGGTCTTGCCGTATAAACCTATGCGGATCGCCTCAGTGACGCTCGCGACGGATGAGATCTTACTGGCGCTGGTCGAGCCATCCAGGGTGCTCGCCGTCACCTATCTGGCCGTGGACGAACGCGTCTCGAACGTGCCCGACCGCGCGGCGGCGATCCCGCACAAAATCCGCGCCGACGCGGAGCAGATCATCGCCTTGCAGCCGGATCTCGTCTTCGTCGCCAGCTACCTGCGTGGGGAGATCGTCAAGCTGTTGCAGGAGAGCGGACTGGTCGTTTTCCAGTTCCAGGAATTCGACTCGATCGCAACCATCCAGGAGAATATCCGCCTCGTCGCCCAGGCGGTGGGCGAAGAAGCCAAGGCTGAAGGGCTCATCGCCGAGATGAACGCGCGACTGCAGGCCGTGGCATCGCGGCTGCCCCAGGATGCGCCGCGGCCGCGGGTGCTGTACTGGGGAGCCCGTGGCCAAACCGCTGGGGCTGAGACCTCCGTGCACGACCTGATCCTCCATGCGGGTGGCGAGAATCTCGCGGCCGCTCAGGGCCTCGTCGGTATCACCACGCTCTCCGCCGAACGTGTGCTGGCGATGAATCCCCAGGTCATCTTCAGCGAGGGAGGTCAGCGCACGCCCCAACCGGGACTGCCAGCATCGTTGCTCCATCCCGCCCTGTACACTGTGGAGGCAGTACAACGCCAACGGGTGTTCACGCTTCCTCAGCGGTATATGACCACGATCTCGCAGTATATCGTCGAGGGGGTGGAGGCGCTAGCACATCTCCTGCATGCTGAAACGGCGGGTCAGCGGAGCACGCTATGACGATCGTAAAGGCCTCTCCCTGGCTCACCATCGCCGTGCTCGTGGCCCTACTGGTCGGCGCCGGCATGATGGCGTTGGCGCTAGGCAGTGTGAGCGTTCCCCTGCAGGAGATCGTCACGCTGCTCCTGCACCAGTTGCACGTGACGGACGATGGGGGGTGGACGAGCACCCATGCGGCGGTGATCCTGCAGGTACGGCTGCCGCGGGTGCTGATGGCCGGCCTAGTAGGGGGAGGATTGGCGTTGTCGGGAACGGTCATGCAGGGGATTTTCCATAACCCCATGGCCGACCCCGGGCTGTTGGGCGTATCGAGCGGCGCGGCGCTTGGGGCCGTCCTGACGTTGCATCTCAGTCTGGCCACCCAGCACTATCTGCTGTTGCCGGCCCTGGCCTTTCTTGGCGGTCTGATGGCAGCCGCCACCGTGTATGGCATGGCCACCTCCGGCGGTAAAACACCGGTCGCCACGCTGCTGCTGAGCGGGATCGCCGTAAGTTCGTTTAACGTGGCGCTGACTTCCTTCGTGCTGAGTATCTCGCGCGAGTCAGTGCTGCGCGAGATCCTCTTTTGGCTGATGGGCGGCTTGGAGGCCAGCACCTGGGAGCATGTCCGGCTGAGTGCCCCCATCGTCCTCGTGGGCGCCGCCGTCGTCTGCCTCTTCGCCCGCGATCTGGATATCTTGCTCTACGGCGAACAGCGCGCCCTCACCCTCGGCGTCGACGCGCAGCGCTGCCGTCATCTGTTGCTCTTCCTGGCCACCGCCCTCACCGCCGTGGTGGTGTGCTTCAGCGGCACGGTCGGCTTCGTCGGCCTGGTCGTGCCGCACATGCTACGGCTGCTCGTCGGGCCCGGCCACCAACGCCTGCTGCCGGCGAGCTTCCTGGGGGGTGCCACGTTTCTCGTCCTGGCCGATCTGACGGCGCGGGTGCTCGTCCGCCCACAGGAGCTACGGCTCGGCGTCATTACGGCCTTCGTCGGCGTGCCGTTTTTTCTGTATCTGTTGCGCGCCAATCGCCGCATCCTGGAACCGTTATGAGTCGATCCTTCCTCGCAACCAGCTCTAAGCGTCACCTGTTACGTCTTGACGCCATCGGTTACCGCGCCGACGCGCAGGACATTTTACAGGGGATTTCGCTGGCGGTGACGAGCGGCGAGCTCGTGGCCATCGTCGGCCCCAATGGCGCGGGAAAATCGACCTTGCTCCAGGTCATGGCCGGGGTGCTCGCCGCCAGCCAAGGCCAGGTCACACTTGATGGGCAGCCCCTGGCGCAATTATCGCGCAAGGCGGTGGCGCGCCACATCGCGCTGCTGCCGCAACAGACGCGCATCGACTTCGGCTTCGCCGTGCACGAGGTCGTGGGGATGGGACGTTATCCCCATCGCGGCCGCTTGCAGTTGCCCTCCCCGGATGATGCGCTGGCGGTGCAGCGTGCCATGTCCGCCACCGAAACGCTGCCGCTGGCCGAGCGCCTCATCACCGAGGTATCGGGCGGGGAACGCCAGCTCGTCCTCTTCGCCCAAGCGCTCGCGCAGGAGCCACGCTTTCTCTTGCTCGATGAGCCGACAGCGAACCTCGATATTGCGCATCAGTGCCAGGTCATGGCGCTGCTGCAGCGTTTGGCGGATGAGGGCATCGGCGTCGTGGCCGTGATCCACGACCTCGGCCTGGCGCTGCGCTGCTTTCGCCGTCTCATCTTGCTGCACCAAGGTCGCCTCGTCGCAGATGGGCCACCTGCTGCTGTGTTGAACGGGCAGACGATCAACCAGGTGTTCCGGGTGCAGGCCAGGTTTTATCAGGATCACGCCAGTGGGACCCCCTTGCTTTGGTTCCCACTGCCGGAGAAAGTCTTGGCACCGGATGGGAGCATGGGGTAGGATGGGGTCAAACTCACGGGAGACCTCATGGATCGTTCCGCATCCGCAGCATGAACCAGGAGGACGCACGATGGAGCAGATGACGGGTGCCAAGGTCGTCGCCAACCTCGATGGCAGCCGCACCGAATACGACGATATGCCGACGGATCCGGCGACGCTCGAACGCTTCTTTCGCGAGCTGTTCGAACAGCACTGGGATGGCATCACCGCCGGCCCGATTCTCCAAGGCGCCGCCTACGAGCTGATGTACAGCAAGCCGCCGAAGGTGACGTTGAGCGCCGGGTATCTCACCGTCGATACCGGCGAGTACCATTTCCATTTGTACATCGGTGAGCCCGAGGGGAAAGCGACGCCGTCCCGAAACCCCGAGCTGGCCCAGCAGCGATGCGTGTCGCGGGCCGCCTTCTTCCGGGATGTTCGGGAGGATGGCAAAGGCTGTGTGCCGGGCAGTTGGGGATTTCGCATGTGGAATGGGCTCGGTGAACAAACCATCACCATCTACTTCCCGAGCCCCTACTTCGAGAAGCAGACCATGCTGAAAGAGCCGAAGTGGGAGCGCTTGGCATTGTGGAAGCGTATGCGAGCGGAGTACGCCGGGGTGGTGGAGACGGAAAAGGCATGACGTTCGCCCGCACTACCTGTATCCTCCCCTACCAGCAGCATACGCGCAGGTGCAGGCCCCCTCTCCCTCCGGGAGAGGGCCGGGGTGAGGGAGGCCATACCAGTGAGTGGCGTTTGGGACCGCCCTCACCCTTACCCTCTCCCGCGGGGAGAGGGAACCATGGGTGCCTCCCACAGCTTCACCTAGTGCCTATGCCCATTTAAGCTGCGGGGACTTTGAGGCTTTCAGCCGAGAGCTGTGCACCATGACTCCAGATCCGTTGCAGACGCATTCAAACGACGCACGCGTAACGAGGCGCCGATCCCTTTTGCAGGTGCTGGTCTGCGTAGGTTGTTGTTGCGGTCGAGTCGAACGCGGCAAGCCAGAGGTGCCGGTGGATTGGCTGAAGGCGCAGTGGAAAGCGGCACGCCTCAATCCTTATGTGCAGTTGACCATTTCCGGTTGCCTCGGGCCATGCGACCGCCCCAACGTGGTGGCGGTGCTGACGGAGGCCAGCCAACAATGGATCGGGGAGTTGAGTTGTCAGGCCCATTATGACGCTCTGCTGGGCTGGGCGCAGACCTGTGGCTCGACTCGACGGATTGAGCCGTTGCCAGCGGCGTTGTCCGAGCGCACCTTTAGGCGATTCTAGATGGGGTAGCTGCCATGCCAGCGAAACCGCTGATGATCCAGGGCACCGGCTCACACGTCGGCAAGAGCATCGTGGTGACGGCGCTCTGCCGCATCTTCGCGCGGCAGGGATACCGCGTGGCACCGTTTAAGGCGCAGAATATGGCCTTAAATTCCTATGTCACAGCCGACGGCGGCGAGATCGGACGCTCGACCGTGGAGCAAGCGTTTGCCGCCGGCATCGCGCCCACGGTCGAGATGAACCCGATTCTATTAAAACCCAACAGCGAAGTGGGCTCGCAGGTGATCTTGCTGGGCAAGCCGATTGGCAACTACGCCGCCCGCGACTACTGGAAACTCAAGCCCGAATTGTTCGAGATCGTGCAGACGGCGCTGCGTCAGCTGCTGGCGGACTATGAGATCGTCGTCATCGAAGGCGCCGGGAGCCCGGCGGAAATCAATCTGAAAACCCACGACTTGGTCAATATGCGGGTGGCGAAGTGGGCGCAGGCACCGGTGGTGCTGGTGGGCGACATCAGCCTCGGTGGGGTGTTCGCCTGGCTCTACGGCACCCTGGCACTCTTGCCCGCAGACGAGCGGGCGCTGGTCCGCGCCACGTTGATCAATAAGTTCCGCGGCGACCCCACGCTCTTCGGTGATGGCCTACAGCAGTTAGAGACGTTGACGGGAATCCCCGTCCTCGGGGTGGTCCCAGACCTCGGTGAGCTCGGCATCGGGGAAGAGGATACGGTGCCGACGAGCCATTTTGGCCCGTGGTCCCCCGACGATACGCTCCTCCGCATCGCTGTCGTACACTATCCCTATCGCTCCAATTTCACCGACTTCGATCGGTTTTTTCGCGAGGCCGGTGTGGAAGTGCGTTTCGTCACCGACCCGGCCATGCTCGAGCGCTGTCATGTCATTTTCCTGCCCGGCAGCAAGCAGACCATCGCCGACCTGCAATGGCTGCGCGACCATGGTTTCGAGGCGGCACTGCGGCGGCGTATCGCAGAAGGGGCGTTCCTCGTCGGCCTGTGCGGCGGCTTTCAGATGTTGGGCGAACGTTTGGAAGATCCCGACCAAGTGGAATCCTCCCGTGTAGAGTCTCCAGGGCTGGGATTGTTGCCCATCGCGACGCGCTTCCAGCGGGAGAAAGCCCTGTATCAAGTGGAGGCCGTCTGCGCCGAAACGGGCCTGGCCCTGCGGGGTTATGAAATTCATATGGGAGAGTCACGGCCGCTGCACGACAATCGACCGGTAGTCCGGATTCAGGCGCGCAACGGCCAAGCCGTGAACCTCCTGGACGGCGCTCAAGACGACAGCGGACGGGTGTGGGGCTGTTACATCCACGGGCTTTTCGATAACGATGCCTTCCGCCGTCGATTTTTGGCCGACGTCCGAGAGGCGTTCGCCCTCCCAGCACCGCAGGGCTCTGGGACAGAGCACGACAGCCCTTATGAGCGCTTAGCCGATGCCTTTGAACAGCATATCGATATGACGCTGTTGGAGAAGATCCTCGACCGCGGGGCCTGAGCCTGTGGATTAGCACAGGAAAATCATCTGCCGCACTGCGGCTCCATTTTCAATGGAGCATTTATGCTGACGCGGTTTGCGCCGGGTGTAGACGGGCTCAGGCTTTGAGTGGGACCGGCGAGGGCAGCGGTTGGCCGGCAAAATGCGCGTTCAGATTGGCGAGAATCAACGCGGTCGCCGCCCTCCGCGACTCTGGCGCGCGCCCGGCGACATGCGGCGTGACCACCACGTTGTCGCATTGCAGCAACTCCGGCAGGAGGGGTGGGACGCCCGGTTCCCCCTCCAGGACATCCAGGCCAGCCCCCGCAATGCGCTTCGCTCGCAGCGCGGCGATCAAGGCTTGGGTATCCACGACCGTCCCGCGCCCGACGTTGACGAGATAGCCTTGCGGTCCGAGCGCCGCGAGCACGTCCGCGTTGATGAGGTGCCGCGTCTCCGCGCCCCCCGGCGCAGCGGCGACCAGGAAATCAGCCCACGTCGCGAGATCGATGAGACGGGCGAAATAGCGATAGGGAGAGCCGGCGACCGCTGCCCGGTTGTGATAGCCGATCTCCATGTCGAAGCCACGCGCGGCACGCTGTGCAATCCGGCTCCCGATTCTGCCAAGCCCGAGAATCCCCAGGCGCTTGCCCGTAATGATCGGGGTCTCGACCCGCCAGTGCTCCTGCCATCCCCCGGCACGGACGAGGCGATCGGCCTGTAGCAGGTGCCGCGTGGCGGCCAGCAGCAGCATCATCGCGGCGTCGGCGACCGCGGGGGCGTTCGCATCGGGGCAGTGGGCGACCACAATACCCCGGCGCCGGGCGGCGTCCAGATCGATCGCTTCATAGCCCGCGCCCACGGCGCAGACGATCTCGAGCTGCGGCAGCAAGGCCATCTCGTCGCCGCTCAGACCGCCGCGACCGTTGGTCAGCACGGCCCTGACGCTACTGGTGGCGGCGCGCAAGGCGTCGGTCCGGTTGGCATAGTGCTTCCCCTCGAGGACGGCGTACCCGGCCGCGGTCAGCGCGGCCACACGTTCAGGAGTGACTCCCACCAGAGCCAGCACACCGATCGGCATGAGCGCTCCTTCGCAGCCCACACGGCCCTGCAGGCCCAATTGGACAGCAATTTAGGGTAAACCCGTATCGTCACGCAGATGTCCCCCATGAGCAGAGCCTGTTCTATTTGGTAGAGAATCGCATCGGACGTCCCCCTCCTCACCCACCGCGGTTTTTCTCGTGAGCATACCGTCTTCACCCGATCAAGCCAAAATGGCGTGAGACCTGACAGCGCTCGTTGGACAAGCCGACATCTGCCGGCGCCGTGAGCTCACGCTGGGATGAGACGGAGCAGCGCGCGCTCGACCGCGGCGCTGGTCATGGGGACTTTGTGGCCATTCTTGGCCAGCGGTTGGGCGTGGGCCACCGCTAGGGCGCCGGCCTGGCTGGCGACGGCAGCGGACGGGGCAGTCCCGCACAGCCACTGTTCGACGTCGGTCAGACGCCACGGTATGGGTGCGACGCCTCCCAGCACCATGCTGGCGGTGCGGATGCGCCTGTCCTCCATGTGCAGCATCACCGCCACACTGACTTCGGCATGCGTCCAGGCCTCCCTGTCCGTGATTTTGAGGTAGGTGCTGAGCGCACCCGTCGCTGGTGTCGGGATGCGGACACCAGTGAGGAGATCCGTGGCCGCCAGGACGTTTTCCCGCGCCGGGTTCTGGCTGGGCAGGACGAAAAACTCGGCGGCGGGAATCTGGCGTGACCCGCTCGGCCCCATGACCTCGAACGTCGCATCGAGGGCGACCAGCGCCGGAGCTAGATCAGAGGGATGGACGCTATAGCTCGGCCCCCCACCAAAGATGGCGTGTTGTTGGTGCTCGCCATGGACCGAGAAGCACTGGGAGCCCCCGACCTTGAAACAGGGGAAGCCATTGCGGTAATACCAGCACCAGGGGCGTTGCGTGACATTGCCCGCCAGCGTGGCCACGTTGCGGATCTGCGGGGTCCCCACGCTGGCGGCGGCCTCCCGCAGCACCGCCCATGGCCCCGACAGCGCCGCATGGCTGGCCAGCTCGGTCAGGGTGATCAAGCCGCCGATCAGCGTTTCCGTGGCAGACACCGCCACCGTCCGGGCCTCGCGTACGGTGCGCAGATTGATCAGGACGTCAGCCGGGTTGGTTCCGTCTTTGATTTGCTGCAACAGATCCGTCCCGCCGCCGGAGAAGGCGAATATCCTGCCACGGGCGACGGCCGCGCTGGCCGCGGCCACGGCGTCGCCCAGCGAACGTGCATTGATATTGGTCAGGGCTTTCATCCCACGGCCCCCAAGATTTTGTCGCGGGTGATGGGGAGCGACGTCATACGTTTGCCGGTGGCATTGAAGATGGCGTTCGCGACGGCAGCCGGGGCCAAAATGATGCCGGACTCCCCGACGGTTTTCGCGCCGAATGGGCCATACCCATCGTCCACTTCCAGAAAATGCACGTCGATCGCGGGCACGTCGAGATGGGTCAGATGCCGGGCCCGATAATAGCCAACGGTGAGTGGTTGGCCGCTGGCTGGGTCGTACAACAGGTCTTCGTGCAACGCCTGCCCGATGCCCTGCAGGATGGCTCCACGGATCTGATCCCGCGCCGTTTGCGGGTTGATAACGCGGCCAGATTCGTGCACGGCCACGTATTTGGTAATCCGGGTCGTGCCCAGGCGCGTATCCACGTCCACCTCCACAAAGTGCGCGCCAAAACACTGACGCATTTTGCCATCGGTGCTCGGGGACGGCGTCGCCGAGGCGATCAAGACGTCATCGCCCGTCGGCATGCCGCGCGCCGCAATCTGCCGTTTCAGGTCCTTCACCGCTTCGACCACAGCCATGCCCGTCATGATCGTCGTGCGACTGCCGGACTCGCCCACCGAGTACGGGCAGCGGTCGGTATCGCCGGACACGACGTCGACCTGCGACAGGGGGACGCCCAGGGCTTCGGCGGCGATCATGCCCATGGTGGTTTTGGCGCCGGGACCGACATCGGTCACGCCGACGAACAAGGTGTAGCGCCCTCGGGCATCGACTTGTACGATGGCGCTGCTCCGGCCCAAAGCGGCGCGGAACATCATGAAGGAAAACCCGGCGCCGCGTTTAAGCGGCCCGGCATCGGAGCCGGGAACCACTTTGCGGCGTGCCTGCCAGTCAAACCGCTCCGCGCCCATCCGAATACAGGCATCTAGCGAGTAATTGGTAAACGGCTGCTCCGCGGTCGGTCGCACCATATTCTTCAAGGTGAACTCCACCGGGTCCATGCCGAGCTTGTAGGCAATGTCATCCATCATCGATTCGATGCCGAAGACCCCATGGGGTTCAGACGGCGCGCGGAAATTGCCCGAAGTGGTGCGATTGGTATACACCGGCGACAGCGCACGATAGCGATTGGGGCAGGCATACAGCTCGATGCCGCTGATGCCCCCGGCATTTTTGCGATAGGGGCCCATGCCACTGTAGCCGATGAGCTGGATGGCGGTGACGGTGCCATCGTTTTTCACACCCACCTTATACTGTTGCACGGTGGGCCAGCGCCCATGCATGCCGAGCCAGTCGTCGCGGCGCGTATATTCCAGCATGACCGGTGCGTTGGTGTGGCGGGCAAGGATCGCAGCCATCAGGTCGGCGTCCTGGTTTTGGTTCTTGTTGCCGAATCCCCCGCCCATGTAGTAGCACACCACACGCACCTGGTGGTCTTCCAGTCCCAGATCCCTGGCCATGTCATGGCGGCAATTGGCAATGCCTTGGGTGGGGGTATACAGGGTCAACGTCTCGCCCTGCCAGTGCGCCAGCGCGCACCGTGGTTCGAGCTGTGCGTTGTGCACAAAGCCGGTGTCATAGCGCTGTTCAAACACCTGATCCGCGGCGGCAAACCCGGCCGCGAGGTCCCCGTGCTCGGTCACCACCGGTGCCGCGTTGTTGTCCACATCCAAGCACAGATTACCTTCTGGCCAGAGACGTGGCGCATCGGCCGCCAGGGCCGCTTCGGGCTCCAGGACAAAGGGGAGTAGCTCATAGTCGACCTGAATCAGCGCTAGGGCCTGCTCAGCGATGTGCCGATCGGTGGCCGCGACTGCCGCGACCGCATCACCCACACAGCGCACTGGATTGTTGAAGATAAAGCGCCGCTGCCGCGTGATCGCCTTGATGGCATCGCTGTACTGACGTCCACCGGCCACCGCGCCGGCCCCCCAGACCACCTGGGCATTCTCGTGCGTGATCACGGCCCGCACGCCGGGGAATCGTGAGGCGTCACGGGTATCGATGCGCCGAATGCGCGCATGCGGATGGGGACTGCGCAGCACGCGCGCATACAGCATGCCGGGGAGCTTAAGATCGTTGGTGTACTTGGCCTGCCCGGTGACGCGTGCGAGCGCGTCCACCCGTGGCGTGACATGGCCGACGGTCGTTAAGGGTTCGACGGCCACGCTCATGCCGCACCCCCTTGCTGTGCGCCAGCGGCGACGACGGCTTCGACGATGGCATGGTAGTTCGAGCACCGGCAGAGCACTCCGACCAGTGCCTGTTTGACCTGCGCCGCGTCGGGCCGGGGGACCGTGTTGAGCAGGGCGGTGGCCGTCATGAGTTGACCCGGCGTGCAAAACCCGCATTGGGGGGCATTGTGATCGATGAAGGCTTGCTGCAGGGGCGTCAGACGCCCGTCGCGCGCCAGGCCCTCGACCGTCTGGACGTCGGCCCCGTCGGCCCAGACCGCGAGCTGAGCGCACGCATAGACCGGCAGACCGTTCATCAGCACCGTACAGGCCCCACATTCGCTGCGGTCACAGCCGATTTTGGTGCCGGTGAGATCCAGATGGTCCCGGAGCAGTTCCACCAGCGTCCAGCGGTCCTCCACCTCGAGGCGATGACGGACGCCATTCACGGTCAGGCTGATCGTGGTTCGGGAGGGAGCGGTCCTTGCCGATGCGGTGGCCTCAACCGCCAAGTCTGCACCCTCCAGCCCGGCGCGGGCAGGCGGTGCGGTGGGGTGGCCCTCCTGGCGAGAGCTGCTGACTGCTGATGTATCGCCCATGGCTTCGCTCCTGCGCTGCAGCGTTGGTGAGTCCGAAGAGCTGGCCGAAGACCCTCGCGGTTCGTTCGTCATGCGGGCAACCGCATGGGACGCGAGCTCATGCCACCTCGGGTGCGAATGGCGTTTCCTACTGCCGGCGGTATCATAGCATACCTCAGGATCAACTCAGCTCGACTTTTGCCTCTCGGCTAGGGCTAAAGTGGCGGAGAAGCCGCTCCTGCCTCCTGACTGAACTGGCCCTCTGAGGGGCAGGAGCCAGGCATTGCCAACTGCACAGATCCGCTCAACGCTCCATGCCGGTCGCGCCGGCCGGCACGTCATAAAAGGCGAGCGTCATCGCGACGCTGGTGTAAAAGCCCATCAGGGTGATCACGTCGGTGATACCGACATGGCCGAGCGCTGCGACCGCGCGGTCATACAGCCCCTTCGACACCCAGCGTGCATTGGCCAGGCACGTCGCCATCTCATAGACGACCTGCTCGCGTGTGTCGGAGAACGAGGTCGGCAGGCCCGACAGGATCGCTTCGACCTTATCGTTCGGCAGCCCGGCCGCCTTGGCGGCCCGTTCATGCGCATTGGTCGGGTAGGCCGAATGAAACTTGCTGCAGATGATGCAGACGGCGATTTCGCGCTCGCGCTCGGAGAGCGAGTAGCCGGTGCGGAAATAAGCCCCAAGCGGCCCCATCACCTTCGCCAGCTTGGGGTTATGCACATAGATCTTGTTCGGGCCGGGGAGGCGGCCGCGCGTCTCGATGAGCGAGCGGTAGGCATCCTGCTGCTCCGGCGTCATCTGGTCATAGGGAATCTCGGCATAGCGCCCGAACGTGGGTGTCTCGGCCATTGACTGTCTCCTGTGCAGAAGCTCGCGGTTGACGTAGACGACATGCACCGACTGTGTTCCCCGCTTGCCGCCCCGCCGCTACCACTGCATGCTGTGACGCGGCGGCCCCGCAGCGCGCCAGACCCACGGCGCCGGGACAGACAGGACGGGGGCTTGAGGACAGGCCACACCGCGGCGAGAGGGGAGAAAGGCCATCATCTCACAACGATAGGGCGAAAAACCCCTGAGCCGACGGCTTGCCACCAGCATGGAACGTTGGCAGCCGACGTCGCAGTATATCCCTTTCCCTCTCCTAGAACCAGAGACACGAGGCGTGAGAACCTCGCAAGATAGAAAATGCCAGCTGCCTTTTCCATGTCGCACAATGACGAGCATGTTTGCAGACGGCAGCGAAGTGAGGCGACTGGCGCCGCCCCGCTCGTGCTCGCCTACGCCTCGATTCCAAGGAGTCGCGCTGCCGTTCCCCCGAGAATCTTGATCCGGTCCTCGTCACTGAGCCCGGGAATCGCCATGATGTGGTCGACGGGCGCAGTGTTCCACGGGAACGGGTAATCCGTCCCGAGGACCACGTGATCGATCCCCACCTCGGCGATCAGGTGCCGCATGGCCTCGCCGGTGAACATGATCGAGTCGAAATACAGCTGGCCGCCTCTGAGGTATTCGGTCGGCCTCTTCTTCGGTAAGGGCCCGACCCGGTCCGGGAAAGTCGTGATCACCGCGTCCGAGCGGTTGGCATAGGACGGCAGGTAGCCGCCGCCATGCGCGGCGCAGATCTTGAGGCCCGGGAAGCGATCGAGCGTCCCTTCGAAGATCAGATGCGACAAGGCGATCGTGGTTTCGAGTGGGTTGCCGATGGTGTTCGTCAGGAGGCCACTGCCGGCCAACCGGCCGCTCGGTTCCAATTCGCGGGTGCCGAGCGGGTGCAGGAAGACGAGCACCTCCAACGCTTCGCACTTGGCCCAGAACGGGTGGAATTTCGGGTTGGCGAGGTCCTCGCCAGCGACGCTGCCGGCCACGCCGACGCCGCGGAAGCCGAGCGTCTTGACTGCATGTTCAACCTGTTCGGCGGCGAGGTCGGGATATTGCAAGGCCGCGGTTGCAAAGGCGGCGAAGCGCTCCGGCTCCGAGGCGCAGAACTCGACCAGAGCCTCGTTCTGGACCCGGATCAGTTCCGCCACAGCATCGCGCTCAGCTCGATACCAGTAGGGATTGATGCTGAGCACCTCGACATCGACGCCGGTGCGATCCATCTGCGCCAGCCGGTCGCCGACATTGGACCACAGAAGCCCAGGGGCTTCGAGCGGGTGATTGATCAGCCGCGCCGCCTCAGGGACAATGCAATGCGCATGCACGTCAATGGTCTTGACCCGCTTGCCATTGACGACGACTTGGCGGCGGCCCTGCACCTGCGCCCTGCCCGCACCGCCACCCACGCCAGCACTGTCGCCGGCGCTGATCTCACAGCCGACAAAGGCGAGGCGAGGGCTGGCCTGCATGGTTTCGTTGATAGGCATATCCGTTCCTCTCGTGCTGTTGACAGTGGTCACGGTTGGCGGGTGTGGTCACACGTCCGTACCCCGTATCCTCTCCGAAGCACGTCGATGCGCTCGCACGCGGCCACGTGCCTCGGGTGGGCCTTGTCACCGTGTTGGATGGTTGTCTCGGTCGATCCCACTATGCCATATTTGGCCTTCCAGGAGCAATGGAGCCCAAATATCCGCCCTCGCAGCCAACGAAGTACACGGTACGGCGATCGTCCAAGATAGGGCCTCCTTCGCCTCTTCTGAAAAATTGCGACAGATCCCCCGAGGCCTGGTTGATTGGTGCCACAAACCCTGCGATCTGGGCCGTCGAGGCTGAGGTGTGAGTTGACACGCCTCTCCAGTAGCGGCATACTCAGTCTCGCCATTTGGCTTGGGCGGCGATCAAGGCGAGGCCAACGGCAAGAGCCAGCCACACTGGGGCATCCCGAGCCAAGGGTGCCCGGCATACGTGTTGGAACGCCCATGGTGTGCCGAAGGGACAGGGCAGAGGCTTCGCGACACCGGAGCGCATCCCCCTGAAGGCGGAGGTGAATCGTGGCAGGACCATGTACCGGTCTCACCGTCCTGGATTTCTCCCTGGGAATGCCAGGGGCCCTCTGCACCTTAGTCATGGCCGACTACGGGGCCGAGGTGATCAAGGTGGAACCGCCCGGCGGCGATCCGTTCCGGTTTCAGCCCGCCTGGATTTCCTGGAACCGCGGCAAGAAGGGCGTGGTGCTGGACCTCAAGACCCCGCAAGGCCGCGAGCACGCCCTCCAACTCGCCGGCGCGGCGGATGTGCTGGTCGAGTCCTTCCGTCCCGGCGACATGGCGGACTGGGGGTTGGCGTATGACACCCTGTCGCAACTGTACCCGCGGCTGGTCTACTGCTCCATCACGGGCTTTGGGCAACAGGGCCCGCTCCGCCGGGTCAAAGGCTACGAGGGCGTCGTCGCGGCCAAGGCCGGCCGGATGCTCAACTTGCAGGGCCAGCCTAACCGGGACGGCCCCGTGTACTCGGCGGTGTCTACCGGCAGCTGGCACGCCAGCCAGGCGGCGGTGCGCGGGATCATGGGCGCCCTCCGCGTGCGGGAGATCTGCGGGCGGGGGCAATGGGTCCAGACCAGCATCGTCCAGAGCCTGGCCTCGCCCCACGACAACAATGTCGGTGACGGTGGACTGGTGAATATGCAACTCCGGCGCCTGGACCCGCAGCGCTTTCCCGGGAGACCCCGCGGCCGCGGCCTCTCCTCCATCGGCTACATTCCCGTGCGGACCAAGGACGGCACCTGGCTCCAGCATGCCAATCAGCGGGTTCCGCACATCCAGGGCCATCTCAAGGCCATTGGCCTGGGGCACCTGCTCGAGGATGAGCGGTTCAAGCAGGTGCCCGCCCTCAGCGTGGACAACCGCGAGCTCCTGCGCCGGGAGATCCTGAAAAAGCAGTTGGAGAAAACCGCCGACGAGTGGATGGCGATCTATCTCCAGGACGGCAATATCGCCGCTGAGCCCTATCGGACCTGCACCCAGGCCATGGATCATCCGGCGGTGCTGCCCAACGGCGCCGTGGTCACGATCCAGGACCCGCGCGTGGGTCCCTTGCGCACCCTGGCCCCGCTGGTGGATTTGAAGGACACGCCGGGAGAGCCAAGCGGCCCAGCCCCGAATGTGGGCCAGCACACCGCCGAAGTCCTGGGGCGCCTACGGCCGCAGGCCAAGGCCACCAGCGATGGCGTGCCTGAGGCCGCGGCCGGCCATGTGCCGGCCCACCCGCTGTCAGGCGTGAGCATCCTCGACCTGGCGACCATCCAGGCCGGGCCATACAGCACTGCCCTGTTGGCCGACCTTGGGGCGCGGGTCATCAAGATCGACGCCACCGATCGGCACTTGGATGAGGGGCGGCGCTCCACGGCCCAGGCCATGGCCGACGCACGGACCTACGCTGGCAAGGAATGCCTGCAGGTCGACCTACAGACCCCGGAGGGGCAAGCCATCGTCCACAAGCTCATCGCCAAGGCCGATGTGCTCGTGCACAACTATCGCCTCGGCGTGCCGGAGCGTCTCCGGGTCGATTGGCAGACCTGCCGGCAGATCAATCCCCGCCTGGTCCATGTCTGGATGGGCACCTATGGCGAACACGGGGCGCACGCGCGCCGGCCGGGCGCCCATCCCATTCCCGGCGCCGTCATGGGCGGCGCCATGCGGCAGATGGGCCGGGGCATGCCGCCGCCGCCGGACCAGGCCATGGATCTTGAGGAGATCGTGGAGGCGACCCGCTGGATCATGAAGTCCAACTGGGGGCCGGACCAGAACACCTCCCCGGCCATCGCCACGGGCGTCCTCCTCGCCCTTCGGGCGCGGGACCTCACCGGCAAGGGCCAGCCCCTCCACGTCACCATGCTCAACGCCAATGCCTGGGCCAATGCCGATGAGTATTACGACTACGCCAACCGCCCTCCCATCGCCATGCCCGACGAAGAGATCCACGGCCTCCATGCCCTGTACCGGCTCTACCGCTGCCGGGAAGGCTGGGTGTTCCTGGGATGTCTGTTCCAGGACGAGTGGGAGGCCTTTTGCCGCACCGTGCAGCGGGAAGACCTCCTGGCCGATCGCCGCTTCGCGACGCGAGAGGCGCGGCTGGCCCATGACGAGGCCCTGATCGCCGAGATTTCGGCGATCTTCGCCGGGCGCACCGCTGCCGAGTGGGAAGCGCTGCTGATCAAGGCGGACATCGGCTGTGTTCGAGCCGACGAGGCATTGGAGGGAGAGTTCTATGCGGATCATCCCCACGCCAAGGCGAATGCGCTGAGCGTGGAGGTGGAGCATCCGTCTATCGGCAAGTACCTGCGGTACGGCGGCTTGGTCGAATTCTCCCTGACACCTGGACTCTACCGCACCGCCGCCCAAATCGGCCAGCACACCCAGCCCCTTCTGCGGGAGCTTGGCTACGACGACCAGGACATCGAGGACTTGGGAAGGCGGGGCATCGTCCAATGGGCGGATCCCGCGGTGGGCGGAGAGCCGTAAGCGAGGATGGTACTGCCTCAGTTTCCATCGTCCCCGCGAAAGCGGTGACCCAGAACGGCTTGATAAGGTTGGATTTCCGCTTACGCGGGAATGACAAGTTTTCTCAAACTGTGGCACTACCGCGAGGACGCAATGGGGGATCAATAGCCTTGACCAGCACCAGTGTTCGACACAGCATCCGCGCGACATAGTATCATGAACTGCGACGCGCGCTGGGCAAGACGCCATAAGAGAGGAGCACTATGTCAACGATCCCAGGCCTGGAAAGACCGGCCCCGGTTCCCAACGAGCTGACCAAGCCCTTCTGGGACGCCTGTAATGAGGGGCGGTTGGTCTTGCAGAAGTGCACCGCTTGCGCAAGGCTGCATTACCCGCCCACCCAGCGGTGTGACAGGTGTGGCTCGGCCGACCATCTGGTGTGGAAAGAGGTGCAAGGCAAGGGACACATCGACGTATATTTCGTGATCCGCGACTCGCGCATCAGGGGGTTCCGGTCGGCACAGCCCATCAACTTTGCGGTCATCACCCTGGACGAGGACCCAGGCATCAACTTCCTATCCAACCTACCGGGGACGCCGCCGGGCGAGGTCCCCGTCGGGGCCGCCGTGGAGCTGATCTTTGAGCAGACGAGTACCGGCCAGATGATCCCCGAGTGGCGGGTGGTTCCCTAACCCATGCGGGTTCTCAGGCAGCGGTGCACAGCACAGAGGGCATGAGGGAGCGGAGATGGCGAGCGACACGGGTTGGATGAGAAATCGCGAAGGGATGGGCATCTGGGAGCACCGCGGCAAGGTCGCCATCGTCGGGTGGGGTCAGTCCCATATGGACCGGCGCTGGGATGGTGTGAGCCTGGATCGGAGCTGCGGCGGCTTGAGCAAGGAGGCGTGTCTGAAGGCGATTGCCGATGCGGGCCTGTCGCTGGACGACATCGATGGGCTGATCACCAGCCCGGAAACGCGGGCGGAGCAGACCTGGGCGCCGCGGCCGTACTTCGACCCGCCCTACCATACCGAGGACGGCCTGACCAAGTGTTCGGCGGAGTGGATCCAGCGGGAGTTGGGCTTCAAGAACATCAAGTACATGAAATCCGATGCGCCCTACATTGGTCCGATGATGGGCCTGGCCGCGCAGGCCGTCGGCGACGGGTTATGCACGACCGCCCTGGTGTGGTATCCGATGGTCAACCTCGCCGGCCGGTACGGGCACAACAACCCCCAGAATACCAGTCCGGAAGCCCCCGGGCCGAGCGCCTTTGCCCTGCCGTGGGGGTATCAGAGCGGCGCCATGTTCAACAACCTGGTCGTCTTCCTGCAGTACTGCAAAAAATACGGCAAGTCCCATGACGGCCTGGCGCCGCTGGCTGTGAATCTGCGCCGCAACGGCCTGCGGACCCCCTGGGGATTCTACGCGCTGCACGAACCTCATCAGCTCACCGTCGAGGAGTATTTGCACGGGCGCGTCATCGAGGAGCCGCTGGTGATCTATGACTGTGACCGGCCAGTCAATACGTGCGCGGCCTTCATCTTCACCACCGCTGAGCGGGCCAAGGACCTACGGCAGAAGCCGGTGTACGTCCTGAACCATGCCCAGAACACGCGCCGAGGCCGCAGCACCATGGCCACGCTGGAGGAGCATCAGGAGGCGGTCGCCAGCCTGGCCCGGAAGATGTGGGAGGGCTCTGGGCTCGGCCCTGGAGATGTGGACATCTTCAACCCGTACGACGGCTACCTCACGTTCGTACAGCAGTTCCTCGAAGGCTTCCAGTGGCACGGCGTCACGTGGGGGGAGGCCCACGATTTCTATGCCGACGACATCCGGGTGGAAGGGCCGCATCCCTTCCTGTCCAGTGGCGGTAATAACGGCACGGGGCGCAACCGCGCCTGCCTCTTCTCGGATAGCCTGGAGCAGCTGCGGGGGACGGCGGGGGCGCGGCAGGTGACGGTGCGGGCTGAAACGGCCCTGGCGGGCTGCAATACGCCCGATAATTGCGGCTTCATCATGTTGAGCAAGTATCCCAGCTAGGATCCAGTCGAGCGGAGCAGATTTCTTGCCCGCGACGCTGTTGCGCTCAGGTGCTGTCGCGCTCCCATGACAGAACACGCCACCCGGCGTTTCGTATGCCCGTCCCCTCTTCCTTTGAGGCCGTGTGCGCCCATGGGCGCACACGGCCGGCTTCCTTTGGGCGCTGCAAAGTGATCTAGATCAGATCCGATGACACCTTACCCACTAGGGCAAGCATTTTATCCTTGGTCTGATCCAGGGTTTCCGCGATCAAGACGATGTTTCGTTCGCCTGGGGGCGGAAAGTGGCCCAGCTCCATCTGGGAAAGGAAATTCGGTGAGAGGTCAACGCGTCGGGCCAACTCCCGGAGGGAGTAGTCTATTTGCGCGCGGAGCTGCTGGACGAGGGTGGCGACAGTTTTGTCCTCGGAATCACGTATTACATTGACACTTTGCCTCTATCAGCGCAAAGCGTTACAGGTTATGTCCACCAAGAGATTCTAACTGGAGGCATTTTTTCAAAACAGATCCTGCCTGCAAAAAACACTTGCGTTATATTGTCAAATTTGACAATATAGCTTTATGGTGCGTCGGATCTCATGGATCAAGGCGGCGTTGCGGGACTTTCAGGAGTTCCCGGCAACCGTGTAGGAGCAGATGACCACGGCTTTGCGGATCGCCGCGCGCGGCGAAAAAGCCGATAAAGCCAAACCCACGAAAGGGCTGGGAACGGGTGTGTTCGAAATTGCATTGGCCTCTCGGGGCAAGGCGTACCGCCTCGTGTATGCGGTGCACCTTGGCGAGGATGTCTGGGTGATCCATGCCTTTCAGAAGAAATCGATCCAGGGCATTAAGACGCCGAAACGCGAAATCGACCTGATCCGCGCCCGGCTGAAACGTTTACAGGAGATGTTGCCATGAATGACGAGCTGGAACTGGTCAGGGGACGCGATAACCCCTTTGAGGATGTGGGCCTGCCCGAGGCTGACACCAAGCTGATCAAAGCCGATTTGGCGGCCGAGATCATCGCCATCCTGCGAGAGCGCCGGTTGACCGGGGCGGCCGCGGCGAAGCTGGCCGGCGTCCAGACGGCGGATCTGTCCCGCATCCGTAATGCCGACCTGTCCCGGTTTACCATTGACCGGCTGGTGACCATCCTCAACCGCCTTAACCGGCATATCGAAGTGCGCCTGACGGTCAGAGCCGCCCCAGCGGAGCATTCCGCGCCAGTCTTGTCGTGACACCTGATTCTTTCGTATCGCCTTCTCCGAACAGTTTTAATAATTCTCCAACGAGCGGACGATGCCTCGAATTATCGAGGCGTTTGCTATAATTGTCTTCGTAGGTTCCTGCCCTGATATGTTTTTTTAGCCATTTTACTTCCAGTAATAATATCCAAAGATTATGCGTTGCCCGGTTACAGAACCCCTCCAACTTGTTCGCCTTTAGACCATCTAAACCATGATGCTGACATGCGGGACAACCGCATTTGCTGAGCTTCCGCCCTTCCTTGTCAGAAGGGCGGCGGCCCCGCCAGTTTCCCAGCTCCGCGATGATTCGCTCTCCGCTTCCCGGCAGTTGGATCACACCACGAGCAGCACGATTACGCCAGCCGCTGGAATTGACCGAGTCAAACCCCAAAGGAGCTATGAGATGCAGTGTCGCTGTTCCCCCAACCCCCAACACATGGTCAGTTCTTTCAGCCGAGGTCCGCTAAGAGGGCCTGCGCTTCCTGCAGGTCCACCGTCTCGAAACCCTCCGTGAACCAGGCATAGACGGCCCCTAAGACCTCGCGGGCTTGGGCCCCCTGCCCCCGCTGCTGCCAGAAGCGACTGAGGCTCACCGCAGCTCGCAGCTCCAGGAGTTTGGCCTCCTGCTGTCGGGCCAGCG
>Ga0209172_10003923_pt1 | contig 21376 bp, 21 predicted proteins | sample LarsenN4metaG_FD_184113 | JGI IMG/M metagenome (GOLD analysis project Ga0209172, IMG submission 184113) | Hot spring sediment bacterial and archeal communities from British Columbia, Canada, to study Microbial Dark Matter (Phase II) - Larsen... ... | reverse complement strand
TGTCCCTTGCGGATCGTGGTTGGCGACAGCCCCGTGGCTTGCGCTATGGCCTGGATGCCACCCCAGCCATATGCATTAGCCTCGGCTGCGGCCCATTGTCGTCGCATTCGTTCATCCATCAGCGGTACCAGCGAGCGATACTTCGTCTCAATCAGTTCAATGGCGATTGCATCTTGCATCGCCGAGTTAAAACAGAATATGAAAAATCAGTCAACTTATTTTGACGCAAGTCCTTAGTCCCCATGCAGTAGGAGAGGATTTCCAGATTTTTGTGAGAATCCAGTGGACAGGCAGATTGATAGAGGCAGTTCCTGCTAACTGCGCCGGTAGCTCAGACCCTTCTGTCGCAAGCTGTGGTGGTGACGGAGTAGCAGCCAACAATGAAGGCACGGCAACAATCACCGGGCGCACAACTGATTCCTATCCCACGACCGAGACTTGCTCTACTACTGAACAGTTACAGCGAGGAGCCGGCTTAACGGTTTTCAGACCAGAATTAGTAGGATCAGTTCCTCAGCCCCTTGTCTCTGGTGATGGCGATGCTACAATCTCTGGCCAAATGTTCACCTTTAAAATCCAGGCGGTCAAACCCGGAACTAATCCCCCTCAGGTGGTTAGTAGTTATAACCAGATCGTTTCGTTAGACTTCCCCCTTGGAGCACCAATTCAGGGAGAGAGTGGCTTCCCAGCGCAGGTGCAACTCAGTGGGGGACAGGCAAATACGCAGGTTGTGCTAAAGATCGTTCAGGACACTCTCAGAGGCAGAATTTACACAATAACGGGAAATGGAGCCACGGCAGGGAGCGGGATAGTCAATGTCTGGTTCTCTGTTGGCATGGATATTGAGCGATGGAAGAATTGCAACTTTGCAGGTTGCCCAAATCTTGGGTCATATTTCTGCACAACGGCTTGCGTTTCCAGTGGGTTTGCTCAGCCAACCTCATTTATTGCGCTTACTGCAAGAGTATGTAATAGCTCTGTGATAGTTAGATTTGCCAATCCTAGCACCCAAGTTACCACTACTCGGACAACCACAGTTCAAGATGTTGGGCCACAAACTAATAATGCGTACTGGAATACCGGTTCGATACCAAGTATTGGCGGCTGTCTTTCTGAGGTATTAGCAACCGATCTAGGCGTGGATAATGGATGCAGGGGAACTACACCCTACGGACATGGAACGGTGCTTTGGAGATTTCAGTAACCATAATGTGAAGATGTGAGGCTACAGTCCTAACATAAAACAACGTGCCTACCTGCTTGAGGTAAGAGGTAGGCGCTTGAGAATCATAGGAGAACGCCATGTTAGATAAGACTCATTCCCCTAAGCGAATGCGCCTACCGGTTTGTGGCAATTTCCTTTTCCTTGTTAGCTTGTCCGCGCTGGTTATGGCATTTATGAGTTTGGCTCTTCATGTTAGGAGCGGAATCGCTCAAGCTGACTTCAAGTTTGATCCTTTCAAGTATCTTCCCGTTGGTGCAAAGATCAAGAATCGAGAAAAAGATGTTACGTTTGCTGACTTAGATGGCGATGGACAACAAGAAGCGATTGTCTTTTATACCTTCCCTAATAATCCTAATGACCAAAGGGCCAACATCCTAGTGCTGAAGCCCAATGGTAGGGACTACGCTCAGATGTGGGAAGATGTCTCTGACTTCAGTTGGGGCTTCGCCGATCCAACTGGAGTTTACGATTTGAATAAAAGTGGTAGGCCGCAGATTGTTGCCTATCGGATAATAGGGGCAAGTTGCCCCGGCATCCTAGATATTTATCAATACCGAAATGGCAAGATTGAACGTATTACCGGCGCCTGGGCAGATAATGGGCAATGCCAGTCAGTAGTGATTAAGGACTTAAATGGCGATGGTGTTTCTGAAATCATCGTCAGAATCCGAAATTATGGGATAAATCCAGATATATATCGTTGGAACGGGAAGAGGTATGTTCGTAGCAATAGCCTATTCCCTCATTACTACAATGAGGAGTTAAAGAGATTGCTTCAATCTGTCCGCTCAAGAGAGAGTATGCCGATATCCGCAAGGGTTATGTGGAGCAAACAAATTGTCGACATTTACATTATCCAAAAACGCTACTCTGAGGCAATCCAGTTTTGTGAGGATGTGCTACGAATTATTGATGATCCAAACTCAGCAACACCCAATTCTATAATTAGAGGAGAGATGACGCCTGAACAACAGAGTCCGAGCGTTGCAGTACTAGAAATAGAAAAGGCAAATGGGAAAGCAGAGGTACATCACTTAATGGGGGATGTCTATAAGGCTGCTGGTGATTTGCAACGGGCGGAAAAAGAGTATCAGAGGGCGCGGAGGCTTGAAGCCGAAGCCAAACAGAGGGCCTCCAAACTTCCGCGCTGATTAGGTGTTCCAGATGATACTGTCACGACGCCGTGTGGGTCCAAACGGAGAAGTATGTATTTCAGAGGGTTAGTGTTAACGGAAACCACACCGGACTTACTCCGATTTATCCATAAGGAAGAGCATGGGTAATGCTAGAACCCATTTCAAAACTCCTTCCCGGCTTGAGGCCCTGCTGGAAAAGCCCATAAAAGCCAGATTCAGGCAAGTATAGGCCAGTCGGTTTTGTGGTTTTGAAACAAACTCTAGTGCAGTTATTGAATCTCTTGATTGCAGTCGCAGTTCAAGTTATTGCTGGTGTGTTATGTGTTACAGTCTCGCCTTTGCCCATCCACCAAGATGGTGCTCAGTTCTCCGGAACAATTAAGGGTCGCGTGCTAGACGTTGAGGGGCAAGTGTGTGTCTGGAGCCACGGTCTATGCTCAAAAATCTGATGCCCCGATGGGCAAGGTACCTTCTGCTTATACAGATAAGTGGGGAAAATTTCTAATCAAGGTCTTTGCGTCTGGAATCTACACTGTGGCTGTCGTCAAAGAAGAGGATGGCTACCCGCTCACTGATTCTCCTTTCCACTCCGTAGGCCCTGTAGATGTCCCACAAGTAACTGTTGATGAGCAAAAGAGGATAGCGGAGGTGGTGATAAAGCTGGGGCCGAAAGCAGCAAGACTGGTTGGTCGCATTGTCGATGCCAACACCAACAAGCCAGTAGAGAATGCTCAGATAATCCTTCGTCGTCTAAATCAGAACAAGCAACATTGGTACACTCAAGCTACTAAGGAGGCTTCGCAAAATAAGTTGAGCAATTATGACTTAGGTGAGATAGCATAATTCCATTCGCCGTGGAATTTATGCTTCTCGATGTTAATCGCTTCTACTGCTTCATCTGTGACCTCTATTCCCTTCGGGTAAGTATTCAAATCCAGTTTGGCTTTGATACGTAACCCAGTATCAGTGGTTGTGTTACCAATTAAGTTGACGATCACAGTCCGACTAACTAATGGCGCGCCGCGCCAGTTCTGGGTGATATGACCGCAACATCCGATGCTCAATCTTGTTCCATTTGCTGCTCCCCGGAGGAAAGCGGCCGCACGGTAAGCGCGCAAATCAATCTCATCGGCCAGAGCTTGCAACCCCACCTTCCACAACCGCAAGCGATAGCCATTCCTGCCCCCCGCATCGGCTGTCGCCAGCAGTTCGCTCGCCGCCGGATAAAGCTCCCGGCCCACATACCACCAGTGGCGGATCGTCTCGACCGCGAACTCCGCCGTGTCGTGATCGATCCCCACACTCACCCAGCCTTGATTGTAAGTCAGGTCATACACCCCGTAGGGGATGGCATGGCCCAACTGTTTATCTTCGAAATCGTGGCCCCGCACTTTGATGGGCTGGCCCTCGGGCCGCCCTTGTTCGCCCTTTTGGGTGGAAATCTCCAAGCAATTCCCGCTTTTTCGTATCGACCGAGATGACTGGCTGGCCGCGTTTTTGAAACGCCTTGACCTGCCGGTTGATGTGCTTAAATTGGTCATCGCGATCGCGCGGTGGTTGGTTCCTTCTTTGGTCTTGCGATTGGACTGCAAGCTGTAATCCATCTCCTGCAGCAGGTTGGCCACTGTATCGTGGCTGATGCGATGCCCCTTCCGGTTCAATTCATCGGCCAAGTGGCTGACAGCTTTTAGAAGTCCACTTCCGTGGCGATTGCGACCTCGCCGCTGCTCGAGTCATCGAGCAGCTTCTTCCCATTCGCGCGTGCGGCGGCGCGGTCGGTTTCCGCTCAGCGGCTTGCGACCTCCTCCGTATCGCCACACGCGCAGTGGTTCTCCACTCATCTCGGGGGAGAGTGGATGTCGCTCCAGCTCTTCGATCCCAGCTTGGATGGTGTTACGAGACAAAAGGGGTAGCTTGCGCTGCCGCCGAGATGCCTCCCCAGCCAATGGCTTTGGCCTCGGCAGCCGCCCAGCACCTTCTGACCCTCTCATCCACCAGCGGAGCGAGAGATTCATATTTGGTGCGGACTTTGAGAATGGTCTCCGGGCTTACCATAAAAGTGATTATAAAGGTAACTTAAAAATTGCTCAACTTATTTTCCGAAGGCTCCTTAGCCAGCGTTTGCCTTGTGTCTTCCCACTACCATAAGCGCGTGATGCCATAAGCATCAAATTCAGGATCACGACTCACAATCGGCATCTCTTCCTTATGGGCTTGGGCAATTAACAACCGATCCAAGGGATCACGGTGGTGAAACGGTAACACGGCTACGCGCGCCGTGTGGCTGATGGTGATACCCGGTACGCTGATATGATTCAGACTGATTTGTTGACGAATGGAGGTTTCAAAGGGTTGAGCCAGTTGTAGTCTGCCCAAACTGATTTTGATTGCCATTTCCCATAAGCTGGCCACACTCAAGAAGACGTCGTTGTTTATATCTTCAATCAACGTCCGCGCCGTCGAACTGAGACGCTCCTCACCACCAATAAACCACAAGAAACTGTGAGTATCCAGCAGTAGTTTCATGGCATGTAGGCGGTGAAATCAGCAAGCGGCGCATCAAAATTCTCACTTATGACAATGAGGCCTTTGGCGCTCCCAAATTGACGACGTGTCAGCGGCATAGCAGGCACAAGTTGCACGGCTTCTTGAAGGTCTTTGAGAATAACAACTTGTTCGCCTTTGAGTACCGCATTGACCAATTCAAGCAAACGCGATTTTGCTTCTTCCAAATTGACTTGTAGCATTTTGTCTACCTTTCTGGCAATCAGCCCCCCCGACGCTGGCTAACGACGAAGATCAGCGGCGCGCGCTTTCTGCGCGTCCGCTGAATTTTCTTGTTAGGCCAGGCTCAATTAATAACAGGCCCCCTCGATCTGTTCTTTTTCTTTCGCGCTGATGGGGTCGTGCCTGCGATGTTGCGTTTTACAACAATCGCAATATCGCAGGCACGACCCCAATCCTCGGCTCAGTTGGCGATGGCCTCCCTTGATGGCTTTTCCTCACTGTTGCCGTTTCTTTAACTCAACGGTCAAGCTATTCGCAGAGAGTGCTGGCTGATAGCGCGAATTGAAAGGACGATCTCGAAGGCTAAATCCCGCACGCACCTCAAATGTATGTGGTAACTTTATCAACACTCGTTTGGTCACATCTGTGTTGCCAAAGCCGAGATGACCTGAAGCCCGAATTGTAACTGCTTCCCTTGGTCGGAGAGTCTTCAAACTGCTTGGTACAAGCTGTGAACCATAGAGCCCCTGTCCAGTTATAGACTCATCGCCTGAGACCTCATCCTTAATGACTAACCTGAGAAAGGCATCCATATAACCCGTTGGATAGACCCTCTCATCTGGTTTGACCTTGTCTAGATCAGGCGACCATGGAATTACAAGAGTAGTTCCACTAATATTCTCTAATCTCACTTCGTAAATCGCACGTTCTCCGAGTTGATAACTACGATTGTCTAAACTCAGCAGAGTAATCCTAAGTGGAAGACTCTCGAAGCGAGTATCATTGGTGCCCACACCTCCTCCTGAGCCTGTTCCGAATAATTTGCCCTTGTTAGAGGGCTTAACCTTAGTTAAATCAAGGAAATTATCCTCTTGTTGCTGTGCATTTGATATCAGGAGTAAAGATAAACAAAAAATCATGGTTAATCCGGTCTTCATTTTATCTCTCCGCTGCTCTAGAAACGTCTCTACTGGCAAGGTGTGTATGGAGCAAAATTAATATTCCCCTGAAACACACAGTTTGCATCTTTTTGAACACTACATGGCTCAACCTGAGTTGCAGCTAGTATGGCTTGTCTTTTCCCTTCCAATGTGGTTGATACATTCGTAATGAATGTATTCAATGATATCGAAGGCCCGTCTATTTTAGCCTCAGCAACCACTCCAATGTTATTCGCAGAATTGTCTTGAGCAACTACATAGTTATTGTAATGGCTCTCAACCGAGCCCGATTCGTGACGGGTCGTGTTGGCCAGCAGAGTGGCTCCACTAATGAACCCATTGGGATTGGTCTGAGCATTATAATTCCCACATTGGGCTCTATAGAAATCGCTGGCGGTATTCTCCAGATCAGGGCTGATGACGTAAAAGTAACCTGTGCTGACACCATCGGCGCTGTTAGATACAGAGGTGACATACTTGAATCCCTGATTGGGGCCACCATCACCAATCTCCGCAGCATTGAATGAGAATTTTTGTCTCAAGCAAAACTTGCCAACTGCATCGCCGCTTTGTGTGGGAGGAGACGGCAGACTCAGAACAACACCATCCCCACAATCAAACCCATTACTTTGCTTGCTTGCTGCTGTCGCTGTAAATGCAAAGCCAGTTCTGTTATTCACAGTGATGCTCTTCGATAGAGGATACGGTCGTCCAGATACAACAACTCTGACGCTTACTGTCCCGCTGGTTACCATTACCCCGGTCCAAGTCCTATTTGCAGTTCCCGTCGACCTGCTCACAGTATTCGTGCCATCAGTGAACTGCCAATTGGAAATTTGGGCAGTTGCTCCGGCATCTTTGATTTCAAAAGTTGCTGAGCTCCCTCTGGTGACTGATGCAGGACCAGTCAGCGTAGGTGGCTTCACTCTTACAATACCACTTCGTTGCAATTGCTCGAAAATGGAACAAGTCTCGGTCGTGGGATATGAGCCATTCGAGAGTCCGGTGATTGTCGCTGTGCCCTCAGCGTTAGCTACAACCAATCCGGCGCTGCAGCTTGCAACAGAAGTATCTGAGCTTCCCTGGCAGCTAGTATCAACTGCCTCTATCAGTCCACTTGTCCAGTTGATTCTAATAAAGAGAGAGAAGTCATCTCCCACTAAGTGCTCGCTGATTGAGATAATGTTGATATCTGAGCTATCTGTCAGAGCGCACCTTGTCACCCAACCTTGAGCCCCACATTCTCCGCAGGTTCTCGTTACCGGATTGACAAGCATCGCATTGATCACGAGACCGTTAACTACATTCGTGCTCCAGATGTTGATCCCTCCTACTTTTGCAGTTGATGGAATGAGACCAGACTGCTGTAGCTCGTTAATGGAAACCATGATTGTCTCGCCTGCTGCAATCCTCTTTTCAACCACATATCTTCCGCCAGGATAACTGATCGTAATCTCTACGATATTCTCTACTGAAGCAATATTCTCGATTGTCACTGCACTGTGCCAATCCCCATCTGTCCTCCAGAATGTCATGTGCAATTCTTTGTTGCCATTGCAGGTCAATGGCACAGGGCTGACGAACCCTCCTCTCTGATCTACGCTTGCCAACTCTGCTATCAGTGCTCCTCCTTCTCCATTATACTGCAAGTCGATATTGCCTTCTCCGACCCACAATGGAATGATACCACTCTCCTGGAAATCTCTCAGGTTCACAAGAGCGCTCTCTTGAGGGCCGAGAGGGATTTCAGGCAGTGTAGCCTTCTCAACTCTATTCCCTGCGGCGTAGCTGAATACAGGGCGAACAGCGAGTGGCTTGTCAGAGTTATTCCTTGCAGCCAGATAGGGAGAAAATATTGTCCCAGGAGCAAGCCCCATCATTGCTCCTGCTGCGCCTATCTGCACTCCTGTACTATACAAATGCTGAGTATCACCTGAGCAATTACAATTTGATTTGTGATGAAAAGTAAACGGAGTGGAGAATCCTATCCTCTCATCCACAACCCAGCCCTGTGCCACCACCGCTCCTGGAATTCCATTATGTTCTACACGCACACCGACACTGCGTGGACCGTTCTTGGTCCCTAATCCTTCTGGTGAAGGAAGCTTGATTGTTGTTACCTCGTGTGGCTTCAATTGCCTTTGACCCAGACTGATTGCCCGTCCAGAAACGAACATGGTTAGAACTGCCGTGGTTGGTATCGCTGTAGTGTTTTGCAATGCAATAAATGCATCAGTATTGTTGCCAAAGTACCAGGCAACAGCCTCCAGTGGTCCAGGAGCAGAAGATCCATCCAGCATAAATGGAAATGTGAAGCTGATGCCCTTGGTTGTATCAAGCACCTGAGCGTGGGCATTTACTGCTCCGGCAGATTGGGCCTCAAAGTCGATGATCGCCCCTCCGCTCTGCTCAACTCTTTCTCCTCTGTCTGCCAGTTCTTTTGCCAGATCTATGGCAATAGTTTGAAGGGAGTCAACGCGAGTCTGAGGCAGAGTGACAGTGCGATGGTTAAGGGTGAGAGATACTTTGGCTGTGAGCGCCCGATTGATCTGCACATTGCGAATGAAAATGGTTGTGCTGAGGCCACTCTCATTTGACCAATGCGGAGCATAGACACGATAAGGCGCGTCAGGCTCCTGATCGGCTTGTACCTGTGTCTGCAGGGTCAGTCCTTGTGTTGGCACTGCGGTAAATCTCACGGATGGAAGCAAAACGATTAAAGCGAGGAGCAAAGCGTAAATTGCTCTGGAACTGCGAAGAATGTTGATTGTTCGCTTGCAAATAGATACTGCAGACATAGCGATTCTCCTTTCTCACTTTGGTTACATACAATCCTACGGGAGGGTCGGGTAAGGAGGCGGCGTTGCCGTCGCCTCCTCCCCTAAGAACGGTACAGGTATCTTTCGATACATACCGCTCAAGCGTCTCATAAGGCCCCTTGCACAACCCGGTAGTGCCTTTCAGCACTTCCTTCACGATACTCATCTGCTGCCAACTCGCTTTGAGGCGGGAAGCTGCACCAGCTAGTGTTGCCACTGCTATCATCTGCTTTGCTTCCTTAGTCGGTTTCTCAGATCTTCTCGTGACCAGTCACCAGATGGAAGTCTGCTCGCTTTCGCGTGGAGTGATCTTGCCAGTTGGCTCAACTCCTATCCATCTCATTACAAGATGGCATTGGCTTTCTCCATCCTCCTTTACCCGCAACCCCATCAATCAGCCTTGCGGTTGAGCTACCCTATGGGAGGACTACCGGCTTACCACGTTCCGCTTGAGTGCCCATAGTAGCTTAGGCTGTGCCTCTTCGCCGATGGTTCCTAGTCTGCGCTAGCTGAGGCGAGGAGCAGCTAGTCCTGACCACTTGCCTTTTGGCCCAAGCGTAATCAGCATCTTTCGCTTGTTCCCTGTTACGACGTTTATCAGCACTTCACCTCAGTTAGCCATACTACTCAACCCTAGTCCCCGACCACCTTGATGCTGGCAGTCGCAACCGCCTCTCACGATTAAGTTGCCACTCTTGGTGAGTGAGGATACATTGTCCCAGAGGCTTCGCACCCCGCCGTTGCCAGCGACGCACGCTCTGGTAGGGTACTGATGGCAGAACATCAGGTCATGTCTCGATTGTTCGATCATAACAGACACTCACGCGACTTCGTGTCGCACCCTAACGCCATGGCGCTCACCTGCGAAGCGAAGCTTCGGCAGGTGCAGCGCCGTGTTAGGCACCTCTCGTCAAGGCTTCACTTGCTCTATTCTAATTGTTCCGGTCTCCTCGTGGAGGATGGCCTTCTTCAGAACGACGTGCTTGTAACGTGGATCTGAAGTGAGGAGCTGCGCCGCCGCGGAGAAAAGCGCGTGGTCGCTTCGGGCGCCCAGGATCAACTCCACGACTGAATCAGGGACGATGGGGAATAGGTGCACCTGCCCGTCCGGACCGGCAAACGTCTCCACTGCGTCGGCGAGCGGAGCTAGCATGCGCCACTCTTGCTCATACGCCCACTCTGGCCCTTTCCTGAATAGGATGTCTGCGCTATCCAGATCTATCAGGTACTCCTCCGCCTGGGGCCGGCGGTACTCAACTGGCCGGAGCCAATAGAAATCGTCTCGGGGACGTCTCACCCGCTGGAAGTAGGAGTGCCTTTCATTGAATCCGATCACGAGGCCGTGATGCTGAGCGGCATAGTGTGACCACATTAACACGTTGTCAGGGATCGCTGAAAAGCTCAGGATACCGATTCTCGAAGCAAACCGTTCCGCAAATTGTTGCCGTAGCCAAGGAGTAAGATCCCGGACAGCTTGCATGGCGGCGGCCTCGGCTTGCCACAACATCCGCCGACCTTCGTCGGTCTCCAGACTACTTCGAGCGAAGTCCAGAAACGCCTCGAGCGAGATATTGGCCTTCACACTATCCGGCAGTTTCTCTTGGCCCTCGAGGTAGACCCCAGTTAGGAGAGAGACCCAATCCACTGAGGCCCGCCCAATCAGAAGAATGAGTGACTCCGGAGCGATGTGCTGGAAGTACATCCGCAGCTCAAATGGGTCGTTTAGCACGGAGGGTTGGGTGAAGCGGATGCGCTCGCGCTGCAGTACGTCCAGCCGATCAGCATTGCCGTACTTGTAGATGGTCATTGATGCTGCTGCCGATTATAGCGCATGATACGCCGTACTTTTGGTGGAGGTGCCTAACGGCAGGGATAACGCGGCGCGCTTTCCAGCGCTCGCGTTAATCCCATTGTTAGGCCAACTCCAACAAAAAACGGCCCCCTTATCTCTCGCTCTTCTTCTTTTTCCAGAAGGGCCCCTCTCTAGCAATCGTTCCCTCTTTCTCTCTCTTCCTCTTTCCAACTCTGGCCTCTCGGTTAGAACTAGCCTTCAGGATTGATTGTTTCTCTCCCGTCAACGAACTACTCTCTTGGCAAATGACTCCCCTCTCTCTTTCTTTTCTTCCTCTCTCAGCCTTCAACTCTTTCGATAGCTCGCTTCGTTCTGTTGTTTCATTTCATCTCTTCAACGGTTTAAGGCTATCCTCATTGGCAAGGCTGATTTAGTAGAATATATCCCATTTCGGATATCCTCCTAATCCTGTCGGAGCAGTTGGATCAATAATGAACTCATATTGCCAACTTATAGGTGTCCATCCTGGCGGCTCATTAGAGAGCTTCATACTATACAGAACAATAGCGTTAAGGATTTCTCTCACTGTCATATTCTGCAAGTTAATATCTATTCTAGGTAAAGGAGCATTTCCTGACAGAATGGAACCAGCAGATCCTCCTAATGGTCTTCCTGTTTTTTTAGCGTACTCTCTAGCTCTCATCCACAAATGCTCTCTCAACTCTGGCGCGAGATCACTAATCCTTGTAATAAGGTTGTTGGGAAGCTCATCTCCGTGGAACTGAAAATGTTGGACTCTAATATTTAATAAGTTGTTAGGGTCGCTTTTCGCTCCCTTTGGAAAAACATTTATCAACGTTCCCTCAACTATCTCGTAGGTGTATCGTGGATCGGCTTGACAAAGCCGATCCACGATGCTTGTAACGCTCGCATTAGCTAATTGCAAGGAGATCTTCGGCTCTTCACCTCCTTGTTTGCCTGAGACCTTTTCAAATCCGATCAGAATTCTTGAGGGATCATTCTGCCGCAATAGTTGCAAGGCTCTCCTCATATCGCTTTTTTCTATCATCAGCGATTGAATTCTTTGATCCAAGATAGAGCCTTCGGAGTTCAATTGTAAGGAATTTATGGTTGTCAGAAGAAGAACTGTCAGAAGGAGACTGTAACTCCATTTTGCTAATGGTTGTGAAAACCATTTACCTAAATAATGTTTTAGTACCTTCCTCATATTTGCCTCCAAATATTAAATCCACGACTTGTGCTATTTAAAGAATATTAGTTGACAATCGAGGTGACTTGCAAAACAGGCTCACCCATTAATCGGTTGAGATAGTTGCCCAGAGTGAAAGCTGTCATCTTAGCCACCAGATTGGTAGCTAATCCTGTGATGCTCCTGGCATATGTCCAGTTGGCATTCAGGCTCGTAGCCAACACACTGATAGTGGTTTCAATGATCTTTCTCGCACTCCCAACCAATTCGTTGTAAGCACTCTTGCCTAGTAGCTGCTGGTCGTACTCTCGTTGCATTGCCAACAATTCTACTCCAAACTCTTGTTTTAATCTGTGAGCCAATTGCTCTCCTGTATATCCTTTATCTCCCAACAATGTGATGATTAGTCCCATGAGTTGATCCAATCCAGACAACTCTTGCAGCAGAAAGACAAGCCCTTTAGTATCGTGAACGTGCCCTGGGCTGAGCAAGTAGCCCACTATTACTCCGCAAGCATCGGTGATCAGATGCACTCTCAACCCATAGAAGTATTCCCTCTTTGCCGCACAATAGCCGATGCTGGCATAGTATTCAAACGGCTGAGTAGAACTGCCAAGGCGCCTCAAGTGACAAAGTGTCAGGGGGAAGCTATCGACTACTCTCAATTGGCTCAAATCCACATTCATAAGAAATAACAAGTGCTGCCGCAACTTCTCAATTGCTACTCGCAATCGCTTCAAGCGCCGACCATAGCGAGTACGATCACAAAGGCGGGGAAACAAGTAGCGATAGTTCTTGTTGACATATTTCCACCAGCAGCGACGAGACTTGTAGAGAGCCAGCTGCGGCCACTAATGCCAATGTGATCAGTTCAGAATCAGTAAATGCCGGTTCATCATTGGGGCTAGTGCGAAAGTAGCCAGGGCTGCCAAACAGCTTCTTATAACTATCATCAACTACTGTGAAGACAATGACAAAGATTTCTTCCAGTGACCAGCTCAGCTTCAACTGCAGCGGCTGAGATTCTTGCCCAACCCGACAGCTCGTCCCAACAAATCACAGAACTGGGCAGCAGGGTCCTCTGTTAGTACTGGCTTTAGCTTGGTCAATTCAGTATTAGACTCTTGCCAAGCTGATGAGTTTTCTTTACTCTCAAACAGTTGTAGACACATATTGCCTCCTCTGGATCGGAAAATAGGAAGTGCCATAAAACTTCACTTCATTATTTACGATTCTGGGAGGCGATATGCAACTACTAGAGTTCAGTCAGCCTGATTTTCAAATAGCACAAGTCGTTAAATCCAACCTATTGAACGGTAACCCCCGAACATGTCCAGGTGACATTGTAAGTAGCGACAGTAAAGCTATTGGCTTTGATAGTCTGGGTTGCCGAAACATTACAACTGCCACCTGTGCGACAGGTTTCAGCGCAGAAGTAAAAGCAATCGGTAACTGTTTCACCAAATCCCCCACCAGTGTTGATCGCTCCACTTGAACAGGGACCAGTTGGAGTAGTATATGACTCTTGAAGGGTGGGGTCAGGCCTGCGATATTGCGATTCTCACGAATCGCAATATCGCAGGCCTGACCCCATTAGCTAGACTATTTCGAATGAGATCCGGAACGAGGTTGCGTTTTACATAAATGAATCAATCCTTTCAGAAAGCCGATTGCATCATCCGGATTGGTTCTCATTGATACTATGTAGTGTTCTGGATCCGCATTGGTCTCAATAATCTTAATAGCTTTTTCAAAGAGTCGCACAGCCTCTTCCACTTTCCCTTGATCGCAATGCAATCTCCCAAGTTCTATATGTGCTGGTATGCTATTGCGATTTAGCGCTAGCATCTTATTCAAGAATTCGAGAGCCCTTTCATACTCCTTATTCCATCGACTTCTGATCGCTTGGCGCATATAGTAATCTAGTTGATCGGCTCTACTTTTTACCTCGCGAACCTCGAAAGAAATTATTGCAGGTATCTTCCTATTCGGATAGGGAAACTTATCGCCCAGCCGACTTGGATTCAGCCACAACTCCAATTTGTAGATACCCACTGGGAGACGGACCGAACCCCTCAGCTTGAGTCTTGCATCGGTCTGAATCTGCTCCCGAGGATAGAGCAGTGACAGATCACGAACAGTTTGGCTGTTGGGAGGACTTTTAATTTCTGGTGTGACGCTCATTAGAGTCGCTTCATTGCTGGGGATTAAAACGCTATCTTTGTACAGCGTCACGGATATGAAGTTCGACCATCTCCCATCTTTGCTAGAGATAGGAACAAGTTGATTGGTTCCATTGCTTAGAGATACTTCAAAGATGATTGGCTCATCAGAGAAAAAGACATTATAGGCTTGATCTTGTGTGCGCCCATACGCCAGTGAAATGGTTCTTCCCATCACGCTGAAGCCAACATCACTAATCGACAGTTCTTCCCTTTGCTGTGATTGCTTGAAGCCAGCCGACAATTCTGAAATAAAACCAAAGCTGTAAAGCAAAAGCCAGATGGTTAGTGCCAGCCGCTTCCTTTCCTTATCTCTCTCCCCAGGTTTCATCGCGGATTTCTTCTATAAAGTTCGATAAGCTCTTTGAGGAAACGAATACTGTCTTCTCGGGATCTTTTATCTCCAGAGAATATCTCTTCTGGGTCTAAGTTCATTTCAATGATTTTTATGGCCTTATCGATAGATTCTATTGCTTGTTCTGTTCTCCCCTGACTGTAATATGTTGCTCCAAGTACCCTGAATGCAGCAGCACTATTTGGATTCAATTCAAGCATCTTGTTAACCATTGCTCGTGCCTTTTCATACTCCCTATTCCGGCTATACCTTTGCGCTTCTTTAGAATAGGAATTGAGTTTGTCAGTTTTTGTCTTGATCTCCCTTACGCCAAATTCTGTCTCGGCTGGTATTTGCCTGTTCGGCAATGGGAACCTGTCTCCTAGTGACTTTGGTTCAAATAGCAGGCTTATTTTGTAGTCCTCCGGCGGGAGACCCTGATCCGTTCCTATGCGTAATACCTATCTCCTTTTTTACTCCCTCTCCTGGATTGAGTATAGACATATCCACTGATTTACCTGCTACTGGCCTACCAGTTGAATCAATCTTTATCTCTGCTGAAAGATCTACCAGTTTAATCTCCTTCGAACCAATCTCAACACCATTCTTGTATATCTTCCAAGAAACTAAATCTAGCCACCTTCTAGCAGGGCGGGAAATTGGAATTGGTCGCCTTGTAGAGTTTCCGAGCGAGAGTTCAACAGAGATATACTGCGCACGGGGTGAGATGAAACTTTCTTCTTTGCGTAATTTCTGCGTCTCTGCGGCTTTGCGGTGAGTAAAAAGTTTCATTTGTGACCGCGCGAAGTATAGGTTCTGACTGAAAGAAGATCTACAGCGGATTTCTCGGATCTAGGTGGGCAGATCTATAGGGAATTCCAACGGTCTCCGGAACAATTAAGAAGTAAGAATCTTCATTCGGATCTAGAGATTGAGATTGATGAATCTCTGAAGCAGCCCAAGACGACTTCAATGACAAAGTGAGCCCCACAATCATTGCCAAGCACATGATTAACTTAAGCGGTCTTCCTTTCATACATTTTCCAAGTTATGTAGAAGATCCTCTTTTAAGCATATCCCGATAACAATGAAGAATGGCAGCCTATTTTTATTGCGGATTCTTTCTAAAGCGCTCTATCAGTTGTTTCAGAAATGAGATGCTATCTTCCCGCATGTGCGTTTGATGAGAGACAATGTTTTCAGGATCTAGGTTCATCTCGGTAATCTTTATAGCCTTATTAATGGCTTCTACTGCCTGCTCGGCTTTCCCCTGCTCGTAATATAGCCATCCAAGTTCAAGAAAGGCAGCGATGCTATTCGGATTCAATTTAAGCATTTCATTAATAACTGTTTGGGCCTTTTTGTGTTCTTTTTTACGCCTATATATTTGCACAAGATGAAAATAGTAATTAAGTTTGTCATTTCTCGTCTTGATTTCTTTGATGCCGAAGTCTGTCCCGGCCGGTATTTGTCTATTCGGAAGAGGAAATTGGCTACCCAATGACCTCGGTTCAAAAAGCAAGCTTATTTTGTAGGTCCCCAATGTAAGGTTAGTTCCGTCTCTTTGCGTAAGGGTGATTTCCTTTCTGACAGCTTCTCCAGGATTGAGAGTTGACATATCTACAAATTTACCAACTATTGGCCTACCAGTTGAATCGAGCTTAACCTCGGCTGAGAGATCTAGCAGTTTAACCATTTTTGCACCTATCTCTATACCATCTTTATATATCTTCCAAGAAATCAAATCTGGCCACCTGCCAGCGGAGCCAGAAATTGGGATCGGCCGTCTCGTGTTGTTTCTAAGCCAAAGTTCAAGGTAGATAGGTTCCCCTCGAAAAAAGATATAGAAGGGTTCTCCAGGATTAAGGTCGGCTGAGCTATAGGGCAGCCAAAAAGCCTTTGGGCTAATTGCAAAGTGAGCGTCTTCATTCGGATCTGATGATTGGATTTGATGAGTTCTCGCAGGAACCCATAATACTTCTATTAACAAAATGAGCCCCGTAAATACCATCACGCTCATAATTGATCTAAGGAACATTTCTCTCATATATCCTCCAATTCTGTGAGACGTGTAGCGGCGTCCATCGCCGCTACACGAACATATAGCTAGTGCAATCGTATTTGACCATTATCCGTCGCGTCATATTGAGATGGAATATTCGTCCAGTACGGCGGTGGGTCGGGCGGGTTAGGTGCTGCCCAACTAAAACCATTCACCATGACTGTTAGTCGAGTCCCGTTGTAGTCATAATGTCCGACCCCGATAGTGTGTCCGATTTCGTGACCAGTAACTTGCTTGAAAGCATTATCATCCGGAGGATCAGATGGGGGGTTATTTGCTGCTGGAGTCTTATCGGGTGGAGTGAAGGATCGGATAACATCAACGAATATTTGGCTAACGGTAGTAGTATTGGGATTGCAAGGGGCTCCACAAGTAGTTGCCCCAAAAACTAGTGCATCACCAACTACCTGACGCACTAACACCCCGCGTTGGTTAATGTGAGCTTGTATATTTCCGCCAAAGCCGGAGTTGGTGTAGTTGAAATTAATATATCGGTTACTATCCAACTCACTGGCGGAAACCCAATGTTTGGTGACCGGAAGATTGTTCGCATAACCGATATTAACGCTCATGTCACTATCAATGAATAAATCTTTCTGAAATGGATTTAGCCGTTTGTGGTTCCCTCGCACATAAACACCACGATACTCTTCGAAATCTGTCAATCCATCTCCATTCGTGCCATTGCCAGCCGGATTATTATCTTGATCAGATGCCGGTGCTGTGTTCGCTTCGTTAATTTGCGCGCTTTCAGCAGTCCAACCCGCATCGGGCATTTTGTTGTCGTTATCATCCTTGGGAATCCTGGCAAAAGTATTAGATGTTCCTGAAAGGGTCCCTGTGTAGTCTGTCCCGAAGATATTAGCTATAACTCTCAGCTTGCAGAACCCCCCAAAGTCTCTCGAATATATGCTCGCGGTCACGGTGGTAGCAATCCCTGAGGTCTGAATTTGAATCACAGTACTTGCGCCACTTCCAGTCACAATTGGAGCATTAAACCCGCTCTGGCTCGAACCAAAATCATAATCAGGGGTAGTCTCAGTTCCGTGGTTCATCGCATCGCCAACAAAGCGAGAAATGTCATATAGCTCGAAACGAATTAGCCCGAATGCTGTTGATGGACTGATTGTAGCAGTAAAGTTTATGTTATTGCCGTTGGTTGGCAGATAGGTGCTCAAGCTATCCGACGAAAAGCTCACCGTTGGCACCACCACAGTAAGACTGCCACTTCGGTCCAATTGCTGAGGATTTGAGCAAGTCTCATTTGTCGGATAAGTTCCAACTGAGCGCCCGGTGATTGTCGCTGTGCCAGTGCTGTTGGCTGCCACTTGATTGTCAACACAGCTTGCTACAGTAGTGTTTGAGCTGCTCCAACAGTTAGCATCAACCGCCTCTATGAGTCCACCTGTCCACTGTATTCTTATAAAGATACGGAACTGATCTCCTACTGCGTGCTGTCTCAATGAAGTAATGTTAATATCTTGGCTATCGGTGAGCCAGCACTTTGTCACCCAACCTTGTGCTCCACATTCCCCGCAGGTCCGTGCCACCGGATTGACTAGCATTGCATTGATCACTAGTCCATTAACTACATTCCTGCTCCAGATGTTTATCCCTCCTACTTTTGCGCTTGCTGGAATTGCTTGCGACTGCTGTAGCTCATTAATGGAAACCATGATTGTCTCGCCTGCTGCAATTCTTTTTTCCAGCACATATCTTCCACCAGGATAGCTGATCGTAATTTCTACGTCATTCTCCACTGAAGCAATATTCTCGATTGTCACCAAACTGTGCCAGTCTCCATCTGTTCTCCAGAATGTCATATGCAGTTCTTTATTGCCATTGCAGATGAGAGGCACAGGACTGACGAATCCTCCTCTCTGATCTACGCTTGCCAACTCTGCTATCAGTGCTCCTGCTTCACCATTATACTGCAAATCAATATTGCCCTCTCCGACAGACAGTGGAATGATGCCTGCTTCCTGGAATTCTCTCAGGTTCACAAGAGTGCTCTCTTGAGGACCGAGAGAGATTGTAGGCAGTGTAGCCTTTTCAATTCCATTCCCTGCGGAGTAGCTAAATATAGGGCGAACAGCGAGTGGCTTATCAGAATTATTTCTTGCAGCCAGATAGGGAGAAAATATTGTCCCTGGAGCAAGCCCCATCATCGCTCCCGCTGAGCCTATCTGTACTCCCACTCCATACAGGTGCTGAGTATCGCCTGAGCAGTTGCAATTTGATCTGTGGCGAAATGTAAATGGAGCAGAGAATCCTATTCTCTCATCGACAACCCAGCCTTGAGCTACTACTGCTCCTGGATTACCGTCATACTCCACTCGCACTCCTGCGCTGTGTGGACCATTATTGGTTCCCAAGCCTTCCGGCGAAGGGAGCTTGATTGTGACTACTTCGCGCGGCTTCAGTTGCCTCTGGCCGAGACTGATTGCCCGCCCGGAAACGAATAGTGTAGCAGTTGCCGCAGTTGTCATTTCTGTGGTGTTCTGTAGAGCGATAAAAGCATCTGTATTGTTGCTGGGATACCAGGCGACAGCCTCCAGCGGTCCAGGAGCAGAAGATCCATCGAGCATAAAGGGAAATGTGAAGCTGATGCCTTTGATTGTATCGAGCACTTGAGCATAAGCCCTAACTCCCCCGGCAGATTGGGCCTCGAAGTCAATTATCGCCCCTCCGCTCTGTTCAACTCTTTCCCCCCTGTTTGCCAGTTCTTTTGCCACATCTATGGCAATAGTCCGAAGGGAATCAACGCGAGTCTGAGGCAGAGTGATAGTGCGATGGTTAAGGATGAGAGATACTTTGGCTGTGAGCGCCCGATTGATCTGCACATTGCGAATGAAAATGGTTGTACTGAGCCCAGCTTCATTTGACCAATGTGGAGCATAGACACGATAAGGCGCGTCAGGCTCCTGATCGGCTTGTACCTGTGTCTGCAAGGTCAGTCCTTGTGTTGGCAGTGCTGTGAATCTCACGGATGGAAGCAAAACGATTAAAGCGAGGAGCAAAGTGTAAATTGCCCTGGAACTGCGAAGGACATTGATTGTTCGCTTGCAAATAGATACTGCAGACATAGCGATTCTCCTTTCTCACTTTGGTTACATACAATCACTTGATCCACCCTACGGGAGGCCTAACGTCCGAGTTCAGGTGGCCGCGCGGTGGCATTCAACGCGGATTCTATCTTTCAAGCTGAGAGACGCGCTACCGCGGCTCACCTGCAACGATTTGTTCTACGGCCTCGCGGCCTGCTCTGCCACGAACATTCCCGTCCCCGGCGTGAGAATGCCCTTCGGGTCAAACTTCTTCTTTCCCGCCACGAGCCGGCGCCACTTCGTTGGCCCGTAGTGGCCCTCCCAGTCAGAACGAGTGTAAAAGGGAGCATGCGGCGGATATATCTTGCCTCCCACCGCACGCATTTTCTCAACGAGCCCACGAATGGTGGCGACTGTCTCCGAGTAAAGGCCTCCGTCGGCAACTGGAATGCCGCGAAACAGAAAGATAGCGAGCGCGAGTTCTTGCTGCGGCAGCACGAACAGCGGTCGAGCGAACTTGTGGGTGGGCAGCACGTACAACGAGAAGCGTGTCATTCCGGCAGTTTCAGGCGGCGTCGCGAGGATCCGACCCACGAACTCTTCAGAGGCAGAGCCCGGCACGAACATCGTAATGTAAGGCAGACGACTAGGCGTTTTCTTCCGGGACGCTTTGGCCGCCGCGTTCCTGGCCACCTCCCGCTGCAGGTAGTTGGAGTACGGTACAGACACTGGGTCTTCGCGTGACTTAGAGTGGAGACCGGCCTCGAGCGCCCCGAAATCTACCTCCTCTGGCGATACACAAAACTTCCCAATGCTGATCCTGAACCTCCAGCCGCGGCTGGGATCCCGAGGCAGGACGAATGCTCCCAGGTGCTCGACCTTCGCTTCCGTAGCGAGGTACCTTAAATCGGAGAGGAACGTCTTGAGATCCTCATAGTCGAGATCGCGGCATGCAACCCATTTCGGCGCAGGTACGAGCCGCAGCCGAGCGCCCACGATGAGCCCGCACTGGCCCATTCCTCCGAGCGCCAATTCGAAAAGTTCACTGTTCAGCTGAGGCGAGCACCTCACGAGGTCGCCTGCCCCCGTGACGACATTCAGTTCCTCCACGTTGTCGACGACTGCGCCGAAGAGGTGCGAGCTGTTGCTCACCCCGCCGGCGCTCAGGATCCCGCCCACCGATAGGGTCATGGTGTCGCCCATCGCTGGCGGCGTGAGCCCCTCCGCCAACGTCGCGCGGTTTACGTCGTCCCAGGACGCGCCCGCCTGAGCATCCACTCTTCCCGCGCCGCTGAGCTTCACTGCGTTCAGCGTACTGGAATCGACGACGATGCCGCCCTCGACGAGCGTCTGACCGTATACCGAGTGGCCCTGTCCCCGCATCGCAATCTTCAGACGATGTTTGTTGGCGAAACGCACTATCTTCACGACGTCTTCTGCCGAGCGGGGTTTTAGGACCGCCGCCGGCAGACGATGAAATTGCGCGCCGAAATCTGTGGCCATCTGCTCGCGAGGTGCTTCGTCGAGAAGAAGAGCTCCGTCCAACTTCGGTAGGCTCTTCCACCCTTGGTCGACCCCTTGCGCGAGCAGCCACGAGCGGTCGATTGGGCCGAGACCTGAAAGGACCGCAGCGCTTGCTGATACTTGCTTTAGGAAGTCGCGGCGCGTGGATTGTTGGCTCATGGATCCTCCCGTTCACCAGAAGTGGTGGTCCGTAGAACGCTCCGGTTCAGGGGCGGGCCGCGGAGCGGCCCGTCCGCTGCAACCGGTTGTTAGGCGACCGCTTGTCATCTACTGCTTCGGGCACTTCATTCAGGATTTCCTCCCGATCAAGGGCTTCCTGAAGCCGCCGAACTTCATC
>Ga0209172_10003921_pt1 | contig 21380 bp, 22 predicted proteins | sample LarsenN4metaG_FD_184113 | JGI IMG/M metagenome (GOLD analysis project Ga0209172, IMG submission 184113) | Hot spring sediment bacterial and archeal communities from British Columbia, Canada, to study Microbial Dark Matter (Phase II) - Larsen... ... | reverse complement strand
TTTGTCGAACGTGATGAGCTCGAGCCACTCGCCCTTGAAAGTCTTTGGCCATTCCCTCGACAGCGGATGATCCCGCAGCCTGCGGCCTTCCCGGTGGAGCTTGTTGTAGGCGCCAAAGTTGTAATCCTTGAGCGAAATCGGCTTCTGTAGATCGAAGTACTCGCGTTCGACGTCGCCCGCGTCCGGCGTGATCTGCAGGTCTTCCCAACCGTGCGGCATGGACCCGTGCTTCCCCCACTGAACGTTTACACGCGGACGGCCGCCGAACTTTGCGGCTTCCTTTACGGCTTCGGGCGACGACAGCATACGGCCGTGAAAGTACGTCACGAAGTCGACCAGCCGTTGCGTTGCGGGATCGTAACGGACCCAGACCAGCTCGTGGTCGCACGGATCGTGATCCTCGGGGAAGTCGATGTCGTCAAGCCAGAAGAAGTGATAAGCAATGAGCGGTTCATCCGGATGGTGGATTGCGACGGCGTCGCGAAGATCGAACGGATCGCTGCGGACTTGAAATACGCGCGGCGCAAACTTCAGGATCGCGCGCCGCTGTTCCGCGGTAGGCTCACGGACCGGCTCGATCTCCAGCAACTGCTTATAATGCCTCCCGGCTTCGTCAAGCCGGCGCTGCAGGTGGTAAGCGTGGGCAAGCCACGCTCGCGCCGAAGCGAAGCGGGGATTTTCAGCGACGGCGGATTCCAATAGCGCCGCTGCTTCGCCGAAGTCCGACTGCGAAAGCCTCTCCACGCCGAGCAAGACCTTGTGAGTTGGAGTTGACCGTTGGGCGTGGAGCGGGGACCATAGCGCGACTAGACAGCAGATCAAAGCGAGCCAGAACCGAGGATTCATGCCTGCCTCCTCTCGCCAAGTCCAGTTCAGTAATACAGCTTCAACCCAAACTGCACGATCCGCGCGTTGCCCGCAGATAGGATCCGTCCGAATGTGCTGGCGTCTCGCCGGATGTCCGGCGGGTTGAAGTTGGCATGATTGAACGCGTTGAAAATCTCCGTCCGAAATTGGAACTGGCGGCTTTCGTCGACATTGATCTGCTTGGCGAGGGTGAAATCGAAGCTGGCCATTCCGGGACCGCGCATCACGCCCACTCCGGCCGTACCGAACGCCTGAGGAGCTGGACTGAAGACGGCGAAAGCGTCTGTGTTGAACCAGCGCTCGACCGTTCGTTCAGAGGACGGCAGTTCAGGATCACCGACAAGATTCGGCCGCGCCTGACGGTCGCCGCCGAGGCTGAGCACCGTATTTCCGCCGAGCGTTGCGGTCAGTCCAAGTCCGCCCTGCAGCGTGTGAATCCCCGATAGCTGCCAGCCGCCCAGCAGGAAATCTTGCGCGCCGCTCCAGGAGCGCCCCCACCGGCGGTTCCGTCCAAACGGCAGTTCGTAGACGTAGCTGATGACAAGCCGGTGCTTGACGTCGAATTCTGCCAGACCGCGCTCCGCCTTGAGGTTGTTCGGGTCCTGCGGCGTTCTGAACGTTCCGGTATCCAGGCCGGGACCGCCGCCGCTCGTTGAGATATGATCCGGAGCTTCGGTCAACGCCTTGCCCCACGTGTAGCTCACCAGAGACGACAATCCTGAAGAAAATCGCTTTTCCAAACCGACCTGCAGCGCGTTGTAGTTAGAAAGCACCCGATTCTCCATCCACTGAATGTCGCCGAAAGCAGGGTATGGCCGCGGGCCTGCCGAGTGCGTGCCGTTTGCGTTCTGGATGACGGAGGGCGCATTCAGGTTTCTGAAGCCGGGCAGCTTTGTTCCTTTATTTCCGACGTACGCGACGTCCAACAGCAGATTCGTCATCAGCTCGCGCTGAATTCCAAAGTTGTACTGCTGAATGTAAGAGCTGCGCTGGTTGGGGTCCTGCGCCCGCCGGAGCACCGACGGCGCCAGGGAGTTGGGATCCAGGAGGCCCTGTGGATACCCGTCGCGCAATTGAAATGGGGCGGCTGACGCGACGGCGGCAGCGTTGGACACATTTGTTTGAATCAGATTGTCCACCAAAAACGGCGGATTGAACCCGAGCAGCCCTTCGCGCCCTTGCCGCACGGTGTGGCTGTAGAAGACGCCGTAGGCGCCACGTACGACCCACCTCGGGGCGGGCGTGTACGAGAAGCCGAAACGCGGCGCCCAGTTGTTGTAGTCCGGATGCACCAAGGCGCGATCGAACGTGCTGCCATCCTTGGCGAAGACCATCTGGCCGGTCGCTGGATCAAAGTTCGCAAAACGGTTTTCCTTTTCGACTGGAGGCGTCGAGTACTCGTAGCGGAGTCCCAGATTGAGCGTAAGCTCGGGTGATACTTTGTAGTCGTCCTGCAGGAAGAAGAAGTACATCTTCTGACCCTGATCCATTACGGTGAATGACGTGAGCGCCAGTTGCGACGGCAATCCCAGAAGGAAGTCGCCGACGGATCGGCCTGTAAAGCGGTTGTCGAAATTCATGCGGCCGATCGTCGCATTAAGGTCGTTGATCTTCGTCTGCACTTTCAGGAACTCGAAGCCGAACTTCAAAAAATGCCTGCCTTGATGCAGCGAGAACGTCACCCGCGGGTTCCACGCGCGGGGCGTTTGAAACTGAGGCGTTGAAGTGTGCCGTCCGATGGCGTCGAAGCCCTGAAGGTTGATCTTCGGCAGACCGCCCATGATGGCGGGATCGTTCGGCACATTCGTCAATCCAACTTGCGACGGCGCGTCGACGCCGAAGTTCGGGGGATAGGTGAAGTAGTTGCCGCGCGTCCAGCCGAACCGGAAGTCGCCGGCGAACTGCGGCGAGAAGATGTGCGTCAGTCCAATCGCAACGCCTTGCGACCGGTTTTCATTCGATCCGAATGCGTCATTGAACGACCCTTCAGCCAGGCCAGGCAACGGCGCCGGCCGGAAGAGATTGGTATCGACGAAGCTGTATCGCCCGAAAAGATGCGTGTTCGATGAAACATGATGATCGATGCGAACGTCGAACTGGTCGGTCCGAGTCCGCGTAATCGGCGTGGAGGCGTAGATGTTTTGGCCGGGAACATTGGGGTCCGGAATCATCTGGATGATCCTGGCGGCGACGGGATCCCACCGATCCGGCGGAATCACCCACTGCCCGGCGGCGTTGCGGCTGAATTCCGGCCTCCCTGGGGCGAATGGATCGAAGACCGGCGTGCTGAACAGCCCGGCTTTCTCCTCGGCGGTCGGAACCGCGCGCGTGCGCGGCACGCCTTCTCTTTCCCTCAGACCTTCGTAGTCGGCGAACCAAAATGTGCGGTCCTTTACGATGGGGCCGCCGCCCGCGGCGCCGAACTGATTGCGTTTGCGAACCGGTTTCGGGGCGCCGAAAGCATTTGAGAAAAAGTTGTTCGCATCGAGGGCGTCATTGCGCAGGAATTCGTAGACGCTTCCGTGAAACGCGTTCGAGCCGGATCGGATTGTTGCATTCACAACCGCGCCCGAGCTTCGCCCGAACTCCGCCGAGTAGGCGTTCGTCTGAATTTTGAACTCTTGCAGCGCCTCGACAGACGGTTGAACGACCTGAACGTTTTCTCCACGAAACGAATTCGAATAGGAAATGTTGTCGACCCCATCCAGCAGAAACACGTTGTTGAACACGCGATTGCCGTTCACGTTGATGGCGCCCTTGAAATTCACGGCCGCCAGGCGCGGCGTGCCGGGCAGAACGCCCGGTGAGAGCAGCGCGAGATGGTTGTAGTCCCGTCCATTGAGCGGCAGCTCGACGATCTTCTTGTGATCGATGACGGAGCCGCGCGACGACGTTTCCGTTTCCAGGAGCGGCGCAGCTTCCGTTACGACAACAGCCTGCTCAATGGCGCCGACTTCGAGACGGAAGTCGATTCTCGCAACCTGATTCACTTGCAAGACAATGCCGTCGCGAACCATGCGCCGGAATCCGGCCAGTTCCACGGCGACGGAGTAATTGCCTGGGTTCAAAGCAGGCAAGACGTAAGCGCCGGCCTCATTTGTGACGGTCGATTGGGTGGTATTCCGATCTGTATTCGTGACGGTCACGGCCACGTTCGGTAGAAGCGCGCCCGTGGCATCCTGAACAGTTCCCGTAAGCGTTGAAGTCGAGGTTTGGGCGAAGGCGGAGCACGCGCCTCCGGCAATCAATAAAAAGATGATGATTGATCGAACCAGCATGTGACGCCCCCTTTTTCATGAATTGCAGAAACGAGAGCATCGAGCGGAGAAGTAAATGAGTGATGTGCGGCGCAAAACAATTCTGTTACGGGCCGCCCCCCTGCCGCCTTCGGCGGCTCTCCCCCTCAAAGGGGGAGTAAACGAGCCGCCGAAGGCGGCAGGGGGTCAGCATGCGTCGCGGCAGTTTGTTCACACCTTGTCAGACCGCGCCTGCAGACGCTGTCGTGAACTTTTAACCCGCGCTTAACTCTTTGTTGAGCGACTCCGCCTACAGTGGCCGCCGAAGGAGAGAGCTCAATGAAAGATGAGAAGCCCTTGGGAGTCTTGCGGCGCTGTCGCCGCGGTTTCGTTAATACGATTGCACTATTGGTCTTCGCTGCGGCCGGTCTGCCGGCTCACGCTCAGGTTCTTGAAGCCTTTGCCGCTTTGCCCGCCGACACGTTCGCTCCAGGTCCAACTTCCGGACAGTTCATCATGCCGGCAAACGGCCGTGTTCCACCGTTTTCCGACAAGCAGCCCGTTCAGGGATTTTCCTCAGTCCTTTTGGACCACAACGGCGATTTTCTTGTGATGTCCGACAACGGGTTTGGGGCTAAAGAGAATTCTCCGGATTACGTGCTGCGCGTCTACCGCATTGATCCAAATTTCAAGACGAAGCATGATGGCCGCGGAACGATCCGCGTGAAGTCGTTCATTGCGCTTCGCGATCCGTTTCACAAGATCGACTTTCCGATAGTGGCGGACTTGCAGTTCTACCCCAATAGCACAGTAGAGGTGGATCCGGAGATTCGCCGCCTCCGGCTATTGACCGGAGGCGATTTCGACATCGAGTCATTCCGGCGCGCTCCCGACGGGACGTTTTGGTTCGGCGACGAATTTGGCCCGTTCTTGATTCATACGGACGCTGGTGGACGAGTGCTGGAAGCGCCAATTCCTCTACCCGGCGTAAAGTCTCCTCAGAATCCATTTCTGGGCGGCGAAACGCCGAACTTGCCGCGCAGTCGCGGGTTCGAAGGCATGGCATTGACGCCGAACGGGCGCTTTCTCTACCCGATGCTGGAAGGTTCGCTGACAACCGATCCCGACCAGCGACGGCTCATCATCAACGAGTTCGATTTGTGGAGGAAGCGTTACACGGGCCGTCAATGGTTCTACAAGCTGGACGCGGAAACCCCGACGGGCCAGGCTATCGGTGATCTGACCGCGATTACAAATCGGCGATTCCTCGTCATCGAGCGCGACAATTTCGAGGGGCCCGCCGCTTCCTTCAAAAAGGTCTTCGTCATCGACCTGGACGAGCTCGACGCCGACGGATTCCTTGTCAAACACGAAATCGCGGACCTGCTGAACCTCGCGGACCCTCATCAGATCGCGGCGTCAACGGGGCCATTCCGATTTCCGTTTCAGACAATTGAAAGCGTTATTCCGCTGACTTTCTGGCATATCGGAGTGTTGAACGACAACAACTATCCGTTTAGCAGCGGCCGAGCGGCGGGCCAGCCGGATCCGAACGAATTCATCATCATTCGTCTCGACCGTCCTTTGCCGGTTTTTCCAGGCAGGAACTGAAACAACACAGGAGGGACTCATGCAGCGTAAACTCGACTTGCGGCCCATTCGAGCGGCGTTTCAGAGAGTGCGTCTCCCGCTTGCGGTTCTGGCCGCGTTGGGCGGACTGGCGTCTTTGGCGGCGGCAATGAACGATCGGCACGACCGAAATGAGCCAATTGTTATCGGACATCGAGGGGCCAGCGGCTATCGGCCCGAACACACTCTGGAGGCATACTGGCTGGCGATCCAGCAGGGCGCGGATTTCATCGAGCCCGACCTGGTTTCTACCAAAGACGGGATTCTAGTGGCTCGTCACGAGAACGAGATTTCCGGCACAACCGATGTGGCCAATCATCCGGAATTTGCGAACCGTCGCGTCACTAAGATCATCGACGGGAATTCTGTCACGGGTTGGTTCACCGAAGACTTTACGCTAGCCGAGCTAAAAACGCTGCGCGCGAAGGAACGGTTGCCGGAGTTGCGCAGCACGAAGTTCGACGGCCTCTTCGAGATACCCACGTTGCAGGAAGTGATCGATCTCGTAAAGGCCTACAACGCACGGACGCGTGCAGGCGATCGAGGCGACCACAGAAGTCGAGGCATCGGCATCTATCCGGAAACAAAACACCCGAGCTATTTCGACAGCATCGGGCTTTCCATGGAGGAGCCCCTCGTTCGAACGTTGCACGCCAACGGCTACTGGCGGAAGAGCGACCCCGTCTACATTCAGTCTTTCGAAACATCCAACCTGAAAGACCTGACGCGCATGACGCGGCTGCCTCTGGTCCAGTTGATCGATGCGAGCGGCAAGCCGTTCGACTTCGTTCTGAGCAACGACCCGCGCACGTATGCGGATCTGGTCCAGCCTGCGGGCCTTGCCGAGATTGCCGAGTACGCCGACGGCGTGGGCGTGAACAAGAATCTCATTTATCCGCGAGACGCGCAGGGGCGGCTGCTCCCCCCGACAACGCTGGTGCGCGATGCACATGCGCAGCGTCTCATCGTCCACGCCTGGACATTCCGCGCCGAGAACAGCTTTCTGCCGCTGAACTTCCGGATCGGCGTCAACCCGATCTTTTTGGGCGATCTTGCCATGGAAATCGATGCTTTCCTGAGAGCCGGCGTCGACGGTTTCTTCACAGATTTCCCGGACGTCGGCAATGCGGCCCGCGATGCATACTCGAGAAAGTGAGAAATTGGGGACAGAGACCAATTTCCTGCGCGTGCGAAGTCATCTGAACGCCATAGCCACACTCGCGCAGGAAATTGGTCTCTGTCCCCAATTTCTCACTAATTCCTCCACCGCGAAGAAGTACTGATAGTACTAACCCTATGGACTGCTATAGGATATTGGGTGGAGGATCCAAGAATAATGGCAGATACGCGAAGACTACTAGAACTGGCACTACGCGGCTTGGAGGCGGAGCGCAATCGCATTGATCAAGAAATGACTGCAATCCGGAATCAGCTCCGCAACGGGGCGAGACCGCGGACCATGGCGCGCGGAGGCGGAGGCGGACAACGGACGCTGAGCGCGGCGCACAAGAGAGCGATTTCCGAAGCCATGAAAAAGCGGTGGGCCGCCAGAAAAGGAAAGGGCCGCTAGAGTTTTTTCACTTCTTCTAACAATGGACAACACTCCGTGAAATCCTCAGGATCGAGCGACTGTAGGCGCGGTCTATGAAAGTGTGAACGAATTCCCATTAGTGGAGTTTCTGACCCCCTGCCGCCTTCGGCGGCTCTCCCCCTCAAAGAGGGAGTAGACGCTCCCAAGCAAGGCCTTTTCTCCCGCTTCGAGGGGGGTCTACGACCGCGCACGGCTCTGTAAGAACGATAAAATGCGCGCGGTCGCAGACCGCGCCTGCAGTGACCGTCAGAGTCGACTGTTTAGTTTCCCCTCCTTCCACCGATCTCCAACCGCCGTTCGCCGAATAATGGTGTTCCCCTTCACCCGAGTTCCTTAAAGTTGTCGCCCAAGGAGGGACGCTATGAACAGCGACCACGCAGTCCGAGGTTGCGCCCGCGGCGGCGTTGCGGCCGGCCTTGTGATCTTGATCCTGGGGATTGTTTTTCTTTTGCAAAATCTCGAGTTGGTAGCGGAGGGCGCGCTCTTCCGGTGGTGGCCCCTTCTGCTCATTGCTGTCGGTTTGTCGCAGCTCTTCAGACGCTACAGGCCGTCCGGCCGGCATAGACCGTATCTGCATTTCGGCCCGAGCGACGGCGGCGGCTTGTCATGAACAGGGGATCTAATCCTTACCGCGGACCGGGGGAAACGGGCGCGATCGGCCGGACCGGACAGCTTCTGACCGGAGTGTTGATTGTCGCGATTGGCCTGGTGTTTCTTCTTGACAATCTGAATGTGATCGGAAGCAGGCAGTTGTTGCGGTACTGGCCTGCGCTGCTGATCTTCGTCGGCGTCAGAAAGCTCTTCGAAACCAGGGATAGCGGCTCGGCCATTGTCGGAGTCGCGCTGGCATCGGCGGGCGGTCTCCTGCTGCTGGATAATCTGAACGTCATCCGTTTCAGCTTCTGGCAACTCTGGCCGTTGCTCCTTATGGTATTCGGCGTTCACGTGCTGATGCGCGGCCTGTCCGGTCCGCCCGCGCCGAACGATGTGACGGACTCGGCGCCTACGTTTAGCACGGTCGCTGTGCTTGCCGGCGTCACGCGGCGCAACAGTACGTCGGCTTTCCGCGGCGGCAGCGTAACAGCGTTCATGGGCGGCGCCGAGCTGGACCTGCATCAAGCGGAGATGCAAGGCGACAGCGCCGTCATCGAGGTTTTCGTCCTGATGGGCGGCGTCGACATTCGGGTCCCGGACGGCTGGACGGTGGAATCGAAAGTCGTCGCTTTGCTGGGCGGCCTGGAGGATAAGACCAAGTCCCCCGGGACCGGCGGCAAGCGGCTCATCCTGCGCGGCACGGTGTTGTTGGGCGGAGTTGACATCAAGAACTGACGTCGGATCATCAAGGAGTCAAAAAATGGCGAAACCTGGACCATATGCGCTTCGGGGCGTTATCGCGATTTTGTTGGTTGTGAGTTTCGGCGTCATCGTTTCCCGCTCACGATCGGATGCGAGGCGCCCGTCTTTCGTAACGGAGGCCGCGGGAACCTTCAACAGTGAGGCCGTCGTGAGCAACGTTACGTACCGCAGCACGTCGAAGGCGTTTCGCGGGGGCGACGCCACCGCTGTCATGGGCGCCGTTGAAGTAGATCTGCGTGATGCTCTGATGGAGGGCGATCAGGCGAGAATCGAGGCGGGCGTCGTAATGGGGCGCGTGACGATCCGCATCCCATCCAACTGGATCGTCGAATCGAAGCTCACCACGGTCGCGGGAAAATTCGAAAACAGAACGTCCACTTCACAACAGGAAGGCGCCAAGCGCCTCATTCTGGAAGGCGACGTGGTCATGGGCAAGTTGGAAATAGAGAACTGACGTGCACCCGATCCTTGCTTCGGGTAGGCGTCTCGGGCTGTACCTTGCGTCGTGGCTGCAGATCGGCGTCCTGCTGGCTGCCGCATACTCGACGGCCAGCGCCGCCGGATGGCTTGAAGCCTTCGTTGTCATTTTGCCGCTCTGCCTTGTATACGCATTTGTATGCCTGTCCGCCTGGTACGTCTGCCGCGCTGCGCCGCTCGCCGCGACGCCGTTTCTCCGGACCTTCGTCTCGCACGCAGGCGCCGCCGGCATTTCGGCCGGTTTTTGGCTGTTGCTGTGGGAAGTATGGACCCGCGTCGTTGCGGGTTATCCAGCGTTTAGCGAAGCGGTCGCCCATTATCACGCTCAGATCGGCGCCATCTTTGCTGCTGCAGTCCTGCTCTTCTGGCTCGCCGGCATGTTCCACTATCTGGTGATCGCGTTTGAGACATCGCGTCAGGCTGAAACTCGCGAGCTGGGTTTGGAAATCCTCGCGCGCGAGGCGGAACTCAAGGCGCTGAGGTCTCAGATCGATCCGCACTTTCTCTTCAACAGCCTGCACTCAATCAGCGCTCTGACATCAACCGATCCGGCAGGCGCAAGACGCATGTGCCTGCTGCTTGCCGATTTCTTTCGGAGCAGCGTCCGGCTCGGACCGAAGGACTTCATCCGGCTGGAAGACGAAATCGATATGGTTCGCCAGTATCTCGAGATCGAGAAAGTCCGGTTCGGCCAGCGGCTCTCCGCCGAAATCGACGTCGATCCGCAATGCAAGTCGTGCGCAGTCCCGCCGTTGATTCTTCAGCCGCTGGTCGAAAATTCTGTGCGGCATGGCATCAACTCGTTGGTCGGCGGCGGCGTCGTCCGGATCACGGGGCGCTGCTCTTCAGGAATGCTGAGTTTGCGCGTTGAAAATCCGATCGACGTCGAGCCGGCAAAGACCGCCGGGGCCGGTGTGGGACTGGAGAACGTGAAGCTGCGCCTGCGGAAGCTCTTTGGGAGTAGCTCGGAAACTCGAATCGCACGAGAGGATCAGCGCTTTCGGGTGGAGATCCGGTTTCCTTGTTCGGGGCCGTTATCCACCTAAGGTAGCCCCCAGCCCCAGATGAGAATTGAAATTGATTAGTGATTAATGATTAATGTCCTTGAAAAATCGTAGATTTGCCAAGGACATTAATCATTAATCACTAATCAATTTTCAATTCTCATCTGCGGCCGGGCGAGAGCCCCGGACAGCGTCGCCGCGGCTAACGCCCAATACTTTGCTAGCATACCTGTATGGGTGGAACGAATCCCTACATTGGGCAAGACGCCCCTGAACCTGCCGGGCGCAAATTCAAGATCACCTTCCTTCCGATGAACGTCACAGTGGAGGTGGATCCCGAGCGCATTCCGTACGGCGTCACGGGTCTTCCCGGCAGCATCCTGGATATTGCGTTAGGAAGCGGCATTGACATCGATCACGCATGCGGCGGCGTCTGCGCGTGCTCAACGTGTCATTGCATCGTACGCGAAGGCGGAGACAGTCTGTCGGAAATGTCGGACGCCGAAGAGGACGAACTCTCGTTTGCTCCCGGGCTCACTCCTTCCAGCCGGCTGTCGTGTCAAAGCGTTCCAGACGGAACGCGCGACCTGGTTGTCGAAGTGCCGGACTGGAACCGGAACATCGTTCGCGAAGGTCATTGATCTGATATACAATGTGGCCCGTTTTCAATCGCAAAACTAACATCACGCCAGACAAGGGTTGGCCAATGACGGGAACAAAGCATCTTTGGACTGGAATTCGGGTCGCCGCGTTTTTCGTGTGTGCGGCGCTGGTATTTGCCCAAACCTCAGGTCCGCAGGCCCCGCCACCGTCCACCGGCGATCAGCCGGCGGCGAATCCCCAGGATCCGCGATACCGGCTTGCGGTGGACGTCGAGCTTGTAAATATCGTCGCAACGGTTCTGGATGAAAACGGGCGGTATCTCGAAAATCTGACGCAGGAAGATTTCCAGGTGCTCGAAGAGGGGCGGGAGCAGAAGGTCTCATTCTTTTCGCATGACCGCCGCGTGCCCATCAGCGTCGGCGCTTTGGTCGACGTCAGCGGGAGTATGCGGCACAAGCTTCAACAAGCGCTGCAGACAGTGAGAGAGATATCGCTGGCATTGTCGCCGGAGGATGAGATGTTTCTCATCACGTTTAACGACGACATTACGGTAAGGCAGCGCTTTACGCGGAATCCGCAGGACATCCAACGCGCATTGCGTGATATCCGGTCCGGCGGCGAAACAGCGGCCTATGACGCCATCCAGGCGGGTCTGCGAGAAATGCGTTCAGCCCGTCACAATAAGAAAATCCTGCTGCTCGTGACGGATGGCTGGGACACCCGCAGCAAGATCACCATGGCGCAGGCTGAAGAACTGCTGAAGCGGGCGCAAGTGCTGGTCTACGCCATCGGCATCGACGACGACGATACGGACCCCGCGACGTTCCAGCGCACCAGATACCACGTGTACCACTTGATGCTGGGTCAAGTGACCAGCATCAGCGGCGGGCGCGCTTTCCGGCTATTCACAGGGCGCAACTATGCGCTGGAGAGCCTGGCGCAGGTCCTGCTCGAGGAACTGCATCAACAATACACGCTCAGCTACTATCCAACCGCCTTGTCGGACAAGGACGACTGGCGCACCGTCGAAGTCCGCGTCCGGCGTCCGAACGCGCAGATCCGCACGAGGACGGGGTACTACGTGACCCGAACGCCATAACGTCCCTCTATGGAATTTCGCAGGGCCGTTCCGCAAGACGCGACAGACATCTTGTCTCTCTGGAACGCCGCCGAGGCCGTTCACGGCGTCACGGATACCATCGAGGACATCCAGCGCATGGCAAGCCGAGAAGGGGCCGCGTTTATTCTCGCAGTTTCCGACGGCCGGTTGGCAGGATCCATCATTGCGGCCTTTGACGGCTGGCGTGGCGGCATCTATCGCCTTGCAGTGCATCCGGACTTCCGACGGCGCGGGCTGGCCCGCGCTTTAGTCGCAGAAGCGGAAAGGATGTTCAAACAGTGGGGAGTCAAACGCGTCAGCGCAATTGTCATGAAGGAACATCCGTGGGCGATGGGCTTTTGGAAGGCCGCCGGTTATACCGTCGATGACCGCATCGTCCGATTCATTCGCGACTTCGATCAATGACGATCGGCTCCGTCCGTACGATTCTTTATGCCCTCGCTCGCATTCTCGGCGACGTCCAGGCCGTCCGGCGCGGCCGCATCCGTCAACGTGTTCAGAATCGCATCGCCGGCCGAATCTTGGGTAGGTTCCTGCGGAGGGTTTTCCGGTGATGCTTTGTCGCATCGCAAACGCGGAGCATGATGATTAAGCTGCGATTCACCCGCTTGCTTCAGAGCCTCGCCCGGCGGCTGCGCCGCAAACCGCCGCCTCCCCGCGATCCCTTTGCCTATAGACTCGCGTCGCTCAAGCCAAGGCCGCGCCGGCCCGCCGGAAGCGTCGCCGTCGCCGAACCCGACGACGATTGACCCGAATCGGTAACGCGGCAGGCGACCGTACTGATTTGTTGATCGTTTGTCACTTACGCGGCAGGAACTCGACCCGGCCAATCCATTCACTGGAATCTGACGCCTTTGCGATGAGTTCAAGGTCGATCACACATTGCCCAATCGACACATTGAGCTGATGTGCGTGAACGATGTGACAGAGCGGCGTCTGCCAATTCCTGTGTGCGGTCTTCCTGAGCCGTCAAGACATCCACCCCTCGCAAGCGTAACAATCTTTCCGACGCGACTTGTGCGGGCGCGCTGTGAACGAGGAACGCACAAGACAACCGAATCCAAGAATGCGTACCGGGGATGACATGCTACGAGTATATGGAGGCGGCCGATGGACGGCAAAAGATTGGCGCTTGAAATCAATAGCTTGTTCAGCAAGGGGGCGGTTGTCAAATGTGAGATGGCTTGTTGTCGGATGTCCAATGTAGTTTACCCAATGACCTAATTACCAAATTGCGGGTCCATTGGGTCAGTAGGTCAGTTAGCCAACTACACCGGACATCGCACAACAAGCGATCTGTCATTTGACAACCGCCCCTTACTGAGCCAAGTACGTTAAACGCTTACGCGCGGCCGGAAGCCCGACGAGTATCGATTGATCTATACGGCCGAGTACGCGAACTGCCGGGCTTTCGACGTTTCAGTGAAGATTCAATCGGGCCGATAGCTGTAACTCGCAAACGGCCGGGCGCACGTCCTATCGCATCGGCGCCGGCTGCAGCATGCTGTTCCGATTTTTCTCGGTGTCGAGGAACGACACATACTGGCCGACTCCGGGGATCTCCATTGGGTCGCCTAGCACTTCGCCGCCGGCGCGGGTTACTTTCTTCATCGATTCCCGAATATCTGCTACTGCGATCACGACAGAGGGATATTGGGCCGGCCAGTCCGGTTTATACGGGAAGAACCCGCCATTGATGGCGCCGGCCGGCGCTCCGGGTTTTGCATCGGACTCCGCCGTCGTTGCGAGTACGTAGGCGCCCAAATCCTCGCCGAGCATTTGCAGCTTCCAGCCGAAGACAGACTCATAAAATTTTGCGGCTCTTTGCCGATCCCGATATGGCATCTCGAAATGAACTACCGGATCCATGATTCATCTCCGCTCAAATGGATTTATCCAGCCGAGGCGATCGCCCCTTCAAAGATGGGTCGAACACGCGCGCGTCATTTCGACAGGCCGGTAGAAGCGAGACAGTTAAACTGCTGCAGAAGAAGGTTCCGTCGGGCCGATCCTCTTGATCTTCTCGATCAGGGTGGTTCTTTTCAGATTTAGAAGCTTTGCCGCCAGCTTTTTGTTGCCGTTCGTTTTACGCAAGCTCTGAAGGATGAGTTGCCGTTCCAGGTCGCCGACCACCGCGTCGAAGCTGATGCCTTCTTCAGGAATGTCGATCAGAGGCATATGCGCCAGTGAATCCCGGTTCTGCATTTCTGCCGGAAGATCGGATCGCACTATGACGGTGCGTAAGCCCGTCAGCGCAACCATGCGTTCGACGACGTTCTCCAACTGCCGGACGTTGCCCGGCCACTCGTAAGCCATCAGCGCCTTCATGACTTCAGGCGATACGGTCTTCGGCGCCAGCTTGTGCGTTTCGCAGAAGTGGCGGACGAATCGTTGAAGCAGCAGGGGAATGTCTTCGCGCCGCTCACGCAGTGGAGGGAGGTTTATGGGAATCACGTTCAGCCGGTAGTACAGGTCCTCGCGGAAAGAGCCTTCTTTGACCATCTGGTCCAGGTTCGAGCTTGTCGCTGCGATGATGCGCACGTCGACCTTGATCGTGTTGTTTCCGCCGACGCGTTCGAACTCGCGTTCCTGAAGGACGCGCAACAGTTTGACCTGAAGAGTCGGAGGCATGTTACCGATTTCGTCCAGAAACAACGTCCCGCCATTGGCCTGCTCGAACTTTCCGACGCGCGTTTGAACCGCGCCTGTAAATGCGCCCTTCACGTGGCCGAAAAGTTCCGATTCGAGTAAGTTCTCCGGGATCGCGCCGCAATTCAGGCTGACCAGCTTTTGATCCTTCCTTGGGCTGTTGAAGTGGATGGCCTTTGCAATTAATTCCTTTCCAGTGCCGGTCTCCCCTTGGATCAATATCGTGCTGTTCAAGCCGGCGACCGTCTCAATCAATTCAAAGATGCGCGTCATCGCTCGGCCGGCGCCGACGATATTCGTGAATGCATATTTTTCCTTGAGCTGGCTGCGAAGATATTGATTCTCAATGCGCAGCCGACGCTCCTTCAATCCTTTGCGCACCATCAACGGAAGCTCGACGAGTTTGAAAGGCTTTGCAAGGTAGTCGTAAGCGCCTTTTTTCATGGCCTGAACCGCCGTCTCAATCGTGCCGTAACCGGTGATAACGATGCAGATCGCTTCCGGGAAGCGGACGAGCATATCTTCCAGAAGTTCCACGCCCATTTTGCCCGGTAGATTGTGATCGGTGATGAGGACATCGTAGGCGGTATGTGAAAGCTTTTCCAACGCCTCCTCGGCGTTGCCGACCCCATCGACCTCAAACCCATCGAGAGTCAAGATGTCGACGATCGCCAGGCGCAGCTCGTCCTCGTCCTCAACTACCAGAATCTGTTCCTTTGTCGCATCTGTCACAGGGCTTTGGCTCCTAAAGGTCGCCAATTATAGGAATGAGGACTTACGGATTCAACAGATATGTCAACAATCCGTCAGCGAAAGTGGTAGAGTAACGCGTCATGTCCGCCGCAAAACCGACAGGTCCGGAGCTCGAACCCCTCAGGAAATGGATTCACGAGCTGAACAATCGCGTGGGCGTCATTCTGGCTTCAGCAGAATTGCTGCAACTGGAGCAACTGTCGCCGAAAGCGATGGAACGCGTGCGCCACATGGAGGCGGGAGCGCTGGAATTGCGGGATCTGCTGCGCACAGTGGCAGACTACTACCTTCACCAATAAGTGCTCAATTAAGGGCGGGATAGCCGGAAGAACGCTTGCCCCTGTCTCATGCACTCGATTATGATGCAAGCAGATTCATAACTCGGAGCCAGCAAGGAGAAGCGGAGGACCCCGTAATGCTCGTTGTTACTCGCAAGAAAGACGAGAAGCTGATTATCGGGAATGAGATCGAGATCCAGGTTCTTCGGATCGGCCGCGATAACGTTCGGCTCGGCATCAAGGCGCCCTCTCATATCTCCATCTACCGCTACGAAATTTATGAAGCCATCCGGCAAGAGAACGTTTCCGCAGTCAAGTCTCAGATACCCGACAAGGAGACGCTGGAAGCGCTTTCGAAAGTCGTCAACGCAGAAGGCAAGGCCGAATAGAATCAAAATCGCAATGAAATGTGATCTGTGCGTTGAAGACGACGGGCAGGGAATCCACTATCACGCCTTCATAGACGGCAAGCACCACTGGGTGTGCGAATCGTGCAAGAAGAAACTCAAGGTCGAAGCCGAACACACAGACGAGTGAATCATTTGCGGCAAACGTGAGGGAATTTGAAATTGGACGAGTCCTGCAACTCCGATCCAAAATCCGAGATTTCTGATTGGACAGCAGATCCGGGACACGTGTCGCTGCGCCGAAACAGTCCAATCTGCGATTTCGGATTTCGGGTTTGAGATGCAGGATTCGTCCAATTTCAATTTCCCCGTCTTCCCTGACTTCTCAAGTTCCCGCTGCCGGCTCCAATGAGTTCTTCAATCAAGAACCTCAAGATGCGATAGCCTGCGATCGCATTAAATGGAAAGCGGCCCAGGGTGTAATGGCCGCAAGGAAGCCACAAAACTTGAGCGGGAATTGAATAACGTTCCAACTCCTCGTGGGCCTTCCGCGACAGTTCCGGCGGAAATGTCAGGTCATACTCTCCGGACACGATCAGCATGCGGCGCTTCGTTCCACGAAGTCGCGGAATGAAAGGAAAGGGGCTGATCGGCGACCACGCCATCCTTAGTTGGTCCAGGCTAATGCGTCCTTCCAGAGCTCTCCTGACATGCGACGTCGACAGCCCCGACCAGACGACGTCGGCGAAATGGCCTGACGCATGAAGGAAGACGCCGCCGGAGAAACGTTCATCATGAACGAACGTGAGAAAGGCAATGCAGGATCCGATGCTGGCGCCTACCACTGCGACGCGGCGATGGCCGCGATCCAGCAGCCAGTCCGCCGCCCGCCGCGCGTCCACGACCGCCTGCCGCGCCGCGGTGAGCGTTCTTCCCACGTTTGGAGATACCAGGTATTCCGAGCGTTCGATTTCGTCCGGCTTTCGATGGTGATGGTAAGGCAGGCTCAGTCGCAGCGCGCTGATGTGTGAGCGTTGCAGAGCGCGGCAGAGTCCGAGGTGGCCTTCCCATGTGCAGTTCCAATGAGGAAGAACGACAACCGCCAGGTTTCTTCCACCATCGAAGAAGCGGCCCCACACCGTGTTGTTCGAAGCATACGGCGTTTCGATAAAACTCGGGAATTTCAGAATGTGGCCGTCGAATTCGTATCGATCTGTCGGCGCGTAGCCGTAGAAACCGTCGCTGTCATGCAGCGCGTTTGCCGCGTACCGGGCTATTGCCGCGGCGGCTTCTTCGTTCGACCGAGCGCAATCGAGGCCGACATGATCCAGTCCCCACTCGAACGGAAGACTTCGTCTGTCGTTATCGCGGGCGTGGAAAGTGCGCTCATATTTCTCGATGTAGCTACGAAGCATCGAAGATTTGCGAGACCGCCTGCGGCGCTGCTGGAACGCGAGCGACGAACAGATTTTCGTCAACGTGCTCGACCTGCCCCATGCCGGTGAGCGCGACCGCGATTCCCGGCGTTGACCGTACGAACTGGATTGCGCGCTGCGCGTCTGTGTGCAGTCCCGGCATACGGCCGGCGATCGATGAAGGGAGCCCGCGGCTGAGTCTGCGCTGAAGAATGGACGCGCTGGCCATCACGGCAATGCCGAGCTGCCGGCACGCCTCGAGCATCGTGACGACATGATCGCCGACCTTCTGATTCGGACGCGTGTACGCCTCTGTCATGGCGAGATTGTAGGGCAGTTGGACTACTTTGAAATTGTGCTCGGCGCCGGCGACGTCCCGCGCACATTGCACAGCGCTTTCAATCGATATGAAATCCCTCGCCGACGGCGCCGCGCGAAACGCGTTCCATGTCGCCAGACCATACCGCCGTATCTTGCCGGACTTCACCGCGGTTTCGAGAAATCCGAAAGCCACGCGCAGGCGTTTGTAGAACTCGTCGCGTTCGATTTCGGCAAGCTGAGTTTCAGGATTGTGCACATAAAAGATATCGATCGTGTGGACGCCCAAGTTGCGAAGGCTCTGATCGATTTGATGCTCGAGGTAACGCGGAGTCATGCAGTGGCTTCCAGCAACGACGTCTCGCGGTCCAACGATTCCTGTCTGAACGAGCGTTTCGTGAAAATACTGACGGGGATCCGGCGGAGGATTGCCGTCGAATGTGAGATAGCCCGCCTTCGTAGCGACGACCAGTTCTTCCCGAGCCGCCCTTCCGGCTGATTCCAAGTCGCGGAAGGCTTGTCCTATCACTCTTTCGCTGCGCTGGAAGCGATAGTTGATCGCTGTATCGATCACGTTGACGCCGAGTTCGACGGCCCGGATGATCGCCTGCCGGTAGGACTCGTCAGTTTCCGCGTCCGCGTCGCCAAGGTAGGTGCCAAGGCCGATTGAAGACAACAGGAGCCCGTCGATTTCGCGGAAGTGATCGGCGTCGATCTCCTTCAGCCGTGCTGCGTACTTGCGCGTTCCTTCTGTCGTAGCGGGCATAGTTTCCTAGAGGCCGCCGTCTGCGGCTTGCCACAAGGCTTCGGCAGGATGCAGGGCGCGTCGGCCCGTCGCGTGCTCGATCTGCTGCCGGCACGACGCGCCGGGCGCCACAATCACCGCTTCCGGCCGCGCCTCTACCGCCGGAAACAGCCGCCGCCGGCCGATCGCCATGGAGACGTCGTAGTGTTCCTTCTCATACCCAAAGGAACCCGCCATTCCACAGCAGCCAGAGTCCACTTCTTCAACCTTGTATGCCATCGCCATGGCCTCCCGCAGATAACGGGACCCAATCAAGGCCTTTTCGTGGCAATGACCATGAATCAACACGGTCGCCGAGGGCCGCCGAAAGTTCAGAGTCCAGCGTCCGGCCTGCTTTTCCCTGACAATAAACTCTTCCAGCAAGAATGAGGCCCCCGCAACGGCGGCGGCCTTTTCGTCTTTAACGAGACCCGGATATTCGTCGCGGAACGTCAGGATGCAGCTTGGCTCGCAGCCTACGATTGAAAAGCCACGCTCCACAAAAGGATAAAGCGCTTGAATATTGAAGCCGGCGTTCTCCCGAGCCTCGTCCGGCATGCCTTTGGAGATCATCGGCCTTCCGCAGCAGCGTCGTTCCGCCAGTTCCACGCGATAGCCTGCGGCCTCCAGTAGAAGCGTGGCGGCCTTGCCGATTTCGGGGTAATTGAAATTGAGGAATGTGTCGTGGAACAGGACCACGCTCCCATTTCCGGGTAAGGAAGTAGACCGCGTCCTACGGTTCCTGAACCACGATTCGAAAGTCTGCGACGCAATCGGCGGCAAGGTGCGACGGCTGTCGATGCCGATATACCGTTCCAATGCTCTGCGGATAAAAGGCGCCTTCAGCGTTGCGTTCGCTAGCGACGGCCACACGGAAGCGAAGCCGTTCATCCGATGAATGTTGGCAAACAGCCGCGAACGCAATGACGCGCCGTTGGCCTCATTGTAGTGAGCCAGGAACTCGTACTTCAGCTTGGCCATGTCCACATTCGACGGACATTCGGCTTTGCACCCCTTGCATTCCAGACAAAGATCCAGCGCGTCGTGCAACGCTTTCCCGGTGAATTCGTGCGCGGGCAGCTCGCCTGAAAGAATCGCGCGGAGGAGATTGGCGCGTCCGCGCGTGGAATGCAGGTCTTCCATCGTGACCATGTAGGACGGACACATCGTGCCATCGTTCTTTTTGCGGCAAACTCCGGCGCCATTACACAGCTCCACTGCGGCGCTGAAGCCGCCTTCGCCGGAAAAGTCGTAATGCGTGCTGATGGCGATGGTTTCATAGTTGGGGCCGTAGCGGAGATTCTCGGTCATCGGAGGCGCGTCGACGATCTTCCCAGGATTCATGCGATGTTCGGGGTCGAACGCGTGCTTGACGTCACGGAAGGCCTCGTAGATTTGTGTTCCGAAAAGCCGCTCGTTCAGATGACTCCTTGCCAGTCCGTCGCCATGCTCGCCGCTCATGCCGCCGCCGAATTCCAATACAAGGTCGGCGATCTCCTCCGTCATCTCCTTCATGATCCGGATGTCGCGCGCGTCCTTGGTATTGATGAGCGGACGGATGTGCAGACACCCGACGCTCGCGTGGCCATAGTAGCCGGCTGTCGTTCCATATTTGTGAATGACGTCTCTGAAGCGGACAAAGAACTCCGGCAGCTTCGAGGGCGCGACGGCGCAGTCCTCGATGAACGCTATGGGCTTCCGCTCGCCCTTCATGCCAAGCAGCAAGCCGAGACCGGCTTTCCGCAGCTTCCAGATGTTGGTTTGTTCGGCCGCGTCGAAGGCGCGCCCGTAGGCGTAGCCGAAGCGTTCACGTTTCAACGCGGATTCCAAAGCTTCAATCTTCGAGCGCAGCTCCGCTTCACTCTCGCCATAAAACTCGACTAGTAGAATCGCGGCGGGCCGTCCCTGCAAGAAGCCCATCTGCCGCGACAGCTCAAGCGAGCCTCGCGCCAGATTGAGAATCATGTCGTCGACCAGTTCGATGGCGGCGGGTTCGAACGGAAGAATCACATCGCTCGCTTTGATGGATTCAACAATGTCGGCGAAGTGGACGATCGATAGGGCCGTCGCCGGCGGCCGGGGTTCAATGCGGACTTTGGCTTTATGCACCAACGCCAGCGTGCCCTCGGAGCCGACGACCAATTTCGAGAGATTGAATTGCCCGTTTCGTACGAACTCATCGAGGTTATATCCGCTCACGCGGCGAAGAATGCGCGGAAACCGGCGCTCGATCTCGTCCCGGTTGCTGCAGATGATCTCGGCGATCCGGCCTTCAAGCCCGCCCTTGCGTTGGGCCTCTTCAAAAGGCATGAGTCCGAACCGCCGTCCCTCGCCGGAGGCGAGCACCACGTCGGTTTCCAGGATGTGATCGATGGTCTTGCCATAAAGGATTGAGTGCGCCCCCGCCGAATTGTTGCCGATCATGCCGCCGAGCGTCGCCCGGTTGGCGGTGGCCGTGTCCGGTCCAAACAGGAAGCCCATCGGCCGTAGATGAAGATTGAACTGCTCCTGCACAACGCCGGGCTCGACGACGGCCCAACGCTCCTCGGCGTTCACTTCGAGCACGCGGTTCAAGTATTTCGACATGTCGATGACGATGGCTTCACCGACAGTCTGTCCGGCTAAGCTGGTTCCTGCGCCGCGAGGCAATACGGGCGCCTTGAAGTCGCGCGCGACTTCCATGGCGGCGAACACGTCGTCGTGAGTCCGCGGGATCACCACGCCGATCGGTTCAATTTCATAGATGCTGGCGTCGGTGCTGTAGAGAAGCCGGGAAGTCTTATCGAATCGTACTTCGCCTGAAACCCGTTTCCGGAGGGCGTGATAGAGGTCCTCGTTCATAGCGAAACGGGGAAGTGTAGCATGGGGGAGATTTCGGATTGCGGATTTCGGATTGCGGATTTGGGAAACCGCTTCTCCGAAATCCGCAATCCGAATTCCGAAATCCGAAATC
>Ga0209172_10003918_pt1 | contig 21392 bp, 20 predicted proteins | sample LarsenN4metaG_FD_184113 | JGI IMG/M metagenome (GOLD analysis project Ga0209172, IMG submission 184113) | Hot spring sediment bacterial and archeal communities from British Columbia, Canada, to study Microbial Dark Matter (Phase II) - Larsen... ... | reverse complement strand
TTCCAAGGCCACTTTCGCCTTAAATTGTGCACTGTATTGTTTGCGTTTTTTGCTCACAAGTTTCACCCTCCTTCCGGTTAACCCTTGTGTAGCTTAACCCTCTGTCCAGTTTTTAGGGTCCACTTCAAAGTGCGAATTTATTCGTGGCAGAAAATTTAACTGAAAATGAATTTTGAAATGGTGCCAGTCTATTGATCCTCTGACTTCCCAGCTGATGTGAGAAAAACTTAACTTTGTACCTGGCGATAACTGTTAGGGGTCTACAGGCAAATGTTATCTCCCTGTAGGGATTTAGCATTGCCAAACCCCTACCACAGATGGTTTTATCCAAGCGCTGTAACAGCATTAACGGGTGATACGCAGAATTTTGTCCTTCGCAGCGGGGCAACTCCCGCGTCCATCACAGTTACTGGTCGTTACATACAACTCACCATCTGGCCCCATAATGGCTTCTCTCAAGCGTCCTTGTTGCCCTTCTAAATAGACCTCGTGTTGTTTCACTTGATTCGACTGGGGGTCAATTACAACACGCTGCAACTGCTCGGCTCGGAGGGCTGCTACAATCAAACTCCCTTTCCATTCTGGAATCGCGTTGCCTGTGTAAATTGTGGCACCTCCAGGGGGCAGGGCTTGTCGCCAGACGATCGCCGGGGTCACTAAACCCTGACGCGACTCACAGCGGTAAGTAGTCGGCCAGCCTAAATTATCACCCGCCTGAGCCACACTCACTTTATCGTGCCCCGATCGCCCCAAATCCCCACTGGGGCCATGATCACTCACCCATAATGTAGAAGCATTAACCCAGTCAAAGCCTTGGGTGTTGCGAATCCCCAAAATATAGACAGGGTTGCCCGGAAACGGATTATCTTCAGGCACTTGCCCATCCGGCGTGACGCGCAAAATCTTGCCTGCCAAACTTTTCACATTTTGAGAGAGATCTGGATTCCTCGCGTCTCCAGTGCCAATATAAAGCATACCATCGGGACCAAACCGAATGCGCCCACCGTTGTGGAACTGAGCGACCGGAATGTTATCAAGAATTGTGCGATCGCGCGTTGCCTGTGTTCCATCTTGAGACAACTGCCAACGTTCAACCCGATTGACAGGAGAACCGTTCGCATTCGCTGTGAAATAGACATAGAAGAAGCGATTATTAGCAAAATCAGGATGAGTTGCAATGCCGAGCAAGCCACCCTCACCGCGATCGCTGACATTGATGGTCGCAATGGGTTGGGGGCGCAGTTTTCCATTTTGAACTAACCGCACCCTTCCGAGTCGCTCTGAAACAAGCATGTCATTGTTGGGTAGAAAGGCAATTCCCCAGGGAACATCCAGCCCTGTCACCACCTCTTCAACCCGTATATTGACCTGCCCTTGCGGCCCAAATCCCTCTTCTACAAGCTGACACTCGGTAGTGTTGCGAGTTGGTTTTGCTTGCGCTTGTTGCTGTGCCTGTTGCTGCTGAGCGTTGGCTTGGGCGGCAGTTGGATTCTCTTGCCCATCTTGCTGAGGAAACGTACAGGCGACTAAACCAACGATGCTTAGTAATAATCCATTTTTGAGAAGGTTAAATTGTTTCATGCTGCCCTACCTACAAAATTCTCTTAATCTGCTGTTCAACTAAGTCGTAATGTGTGTAATCAAAAGAGTAGACGACACTATTTGAGATTTAAGCTTTTAATCTCTAATACATAAGCTGCAACAACCTACGAAACCTGTAAGGCGCGTGAAGAAGCCACTAAGGAAGCTTTTTAGTTTTTCAGATAGCTCACTCCTGCATCCTTTTGTCTTATTTGCTACATTGCTTTTCGCAAAAATTTTAAGTAACAAAGTTCGCCAACATCACTCTAAAGGTATGACCACTATTTAGCAGGTTAGGTTCATAAATAATAGAACCGAGTCGGTTGAGTTGTTTTTAGAAAACATCAAAATATGTCTAAAGAGAGACGCTCAATAGAGTTCTTTTCTTCAAGCGAGATAGGTTAACCCGGCTTTTCAAACAAGAAGTTCTCCAGCAGTTTATTTTTTCCAAGGCGAAGAAATTTTGACTGATGGCAAGTAGCCCGGTGGGATTAAAAGCGCAATTACAGTCCAAAAAACTTAACCATAGGAAGAGAGATAGACAAAGCAAATTTATTAACCTTTAATCGAAGGTAGATTTTGCCTTCTCCATTCCCAAATCTGAACTAGCTATTAAGCACTTATCTCAATCTACGCAGGTTATAGAAACTTCTAAAACACTGTAACAAGGTTTTTTCTTTGCACAGCACACGATCGCAAGTTTATTTAATTGCTTGCAAGATACGGCGCTGAAACGCAAAGCGTTTTAGAAGCAATAGATGCAAGCCCGATTTTGTTAGATAACAAGATTGCGATCGCGCCATAACCTGCAACTGATTTAAGGTGATTGTTTCAGTCTAGTTTGCTGCTCACAAGTCAGGCGATTTGCTGCCTCACAAAAGTGAGTTTTCAGATAATGGTGTCCTTTTATCAATGTTCTTTTGCATATACAAAGGAGTCTGTATGAACTTACAAAATCGTTTAACAATTGGGTTGATTGGTTTATTGGGTGGTGTTATGGCAGGAGCGGTTGTAGGTGTTTCTGAGGTGACAGCCCAGACTACAAATCAACAGCCAACCGAAACAGATACCCAACAGTACAACCAGCAACCGGGTCAAACGGGTACTCAGCAGCAGCTTGACAACCAACAACCGGGCCAAACGGGCACTCAGCAGCAGCTTGATAACCAACAACCAGGTCAAACGGGCACTCAGCAGCAGCTTGATAACCAACAAGAACTTGATAACCAACAACAGCAGCAACAGCTTAACAATCAACAGCAGCCTGCTAACCAACAGCAACAACAGCAGGAGCAGGAGCAGGATGATCAGCAGCTTCAGCAAGATACCGATCAAACGGATGGAAGCGTTCGTGCCCTCTGGTAATTCTGTGATTTTTGCTTAAACTTTAGGCTAGCCTGATCTTTAACTGATTAGGCTGGCCTTGCAATTTATAGCGGATTTCACTCCATGGAAAAAGCCACTGAACTCCATTAATAGATTTAATGAAATAAACACAAAATATTATTTGATTGACTGCATATTTTTGAAAGCAATGTGAATTTGCTTTTGTCTGTTCTTGCAAGCACTGGTATTTGCATGAATGCGATCGCCTTCAAAGTCAACACCATCTATCAGCATCCAACTCAGGCATAGAAAGCTTGCTTTTCTCATGACTGATCATCCGAAAATATAAATCTCAATGACTTTTAAGTTTGGACAGTCCAGAGTTCGGTTACTCTATGCCGAAACAGCTAGAGAAAAATCTGGTAAACGGTGAGAAAAATACATTATTCGTCTTACCACCTCGCGATCTAAAAATAGATATTGAGTGCAAATGTAGCATTGTGAATAAGCTGAGCCTACAGATTAACAATTGTGTAGATGTAAAACGTAATACAGCAATTCTATCTGGATCATAAAATTTTTACTAAAAGTAACCTTTTCATGATATCTCTGTTATTTCCTAAATCATCTGGGACTACTATATAAATCAGAAAAAAGTATACTTACAATTATTCTTCACCTTATAAGTTTTAACGTTTAATTGAGAGACTCTAGTAACCACGCAAGTATAATTATGACTGATTCGACTCCTGCTCCAGCCCGTAAATCCAGCATCACCCAACATCGTCTCGTCCTGCCAGATGGGACTGTTGAGTACACTGCGATCGCAGGGTGGCAACCTTTGTATGAGCGTGAGAAAGCGATCGCTGAAATCTTTCATGTCGCTTACCTGGTAGAAACTCATGGTTCTACATCTCGGCCTCTCACTTTTATATTTAATGGTGGGCCGGGTGCTGCCTCCGCTTACTTACACATGGGTGCGCTGGGGCCAAAGCGCGTTGAGTTTGGGCAAAAAGGGACTCTACCTAAACCGCCTGTCAAAGTTTTAGATAATTTAGAAAGTTGGTTGAGTTTCACAGACCTTGTTTTCATTGATCCGATAGGGACTGGCTTTAGTCGTGCTGTCTCACCCGACAAAGAAGACACGAAAGCGGAGGAGAAACCAAAGGCAGAACAACCAGAAGACAAGGAAACCGAGTTTTGGGAAGTCGAACGGGACTTGAAAGCCCTGGCAGAGTTCATTCAAACATTCCTCTCGAAACACAATCGCTGGCTGTCTCCTACTTTCATTGCTGGTGAAAGTTACGGCGGATTTCGAGTTGCAAAACTAGCGCGTAAACTACAACAGGATTTTGGTGTGGGCTTGTCGGGTGCAATTCTTATTTCACCTGCGCTTGAGTTCAGCTTGTTAGAAGGGACAGACTATAACTTAACCTCGTGGGCAACCGTGCTTCCTTCCATGGCGGGAGCTGCCATACATCACAATCGCGCGCAAGCCAAAAGCAAAAATTTACAAGATCATCTCGCTGCTGCTGAGTTGTTTGCCCGCAAAACGTTTATTCCGCTTTTGGCGATGGGAGGGGCGCTATCAGAGGATGAGCGACAGCAAGCCTATCAACAACTGGCAGACTTAGTTGGGTTACCAGTTGCCCTGGTAGCTCGGCAAGGTGGACGAATTGGGATTGACGTGTTTGCGAGAGAATTGCTGCGTGACCAGCAGCGCATCGTAGGGTTATACGACGCTTCAGTTACGGCGATCGATCCGTTTCCCGATCGCCCTCTCTACGAAGGCACTGACCCAACTTTAGATGGGCTAGATCGGTTGTTTACAGGGGCTATCAATAGTCATCTGCGCGACACGTTAGAAGTGGAAACAAATTTAACCTACCATTTGCTTAACTTTGAAACGTTTAAGGCATGGAAATTTGAGCTGAAAGGTGGGTTGAAACAAGGCTTTATTGGTGCGGTTGATGACTTACGGGTGGGCATGACGCTCAACCCGTATATGCAGGTCTACATTACACACGGTTTGTTTGACCTGGTTACGCCCTATTTTGCCTCTAACCATCTTGCCGATTTGATGCGGCTTGATCCAGAACTGCGCCCTAATTTAACGATTCAACATTATCAGGGGGGGCACATGTTCTACACCTGGGAAGCGTCTCGTCAGCAATGGTTTGGCGAGATGCAGCAATTTTACCAACGCGCGATCGCTGATTAACGCGCCTCAGCTTAACTGGAACTCATTTGTTCTTGTGCTAAAAGCATTTTGGGGACGAGTCAGGTAAAAAGCCTTGAATGAACCGATATTGGCCATTTCAAGGCTTTCTGAAAACTGAGTATGCTTGTTGAGGGACACTCAGGCCTGTGCGATCGCTGATTGACTAGTGTTCCGTCAGGAAAATTTTGACGGGTCGAAGACCCTCAAAATTTAACCCAAATCCACGCTCTACAAGTTATAGCGCTACGCATAGAAGTTGGTACAAGAGGATGTGGGAACTGCGCTCCCAGCCAGGGGTTTCACCCCTGCACCCCGTCCTAACATTTCCAGTATTGCTATAGTTCACCTGTCAAGAATTAGTTGACTGACCACTAGCGAATTGTGACAGTAAGGCTGTATTCCCCGCTGGCACCTGACGATTGCTCCTCCGGTACGATTCTGACTCGGAGGCGATAATCACCATTAGCGGGTAAAGCACCTGACCAGTTGGCACTACCTGTGTAGAGAGTGCGGCCATTGGGAGCCAGCACTAACACCTGCAAATACGGACTAGTGCCAGTGATGCTGGCGGTGAGCCGCTGTCCGGCGCGGGCACCTAGCAGGTAATCGCGATATTGGGAGCCTTGAACTCGACCGCCTACCGTTGCCCCTGATGTGCCAGGTGCAAAAGAGATGCGCTGGGTTGTACCAGAGTTACCCCCAACAGGGCGAATGTACGAAGTACTAACCCAGCCTTCAATCGGGCCAGTTACAACATAAGCCCAGCTACCGCTTTGCTTGATTCGGTTGGCGCGAACGCCTTTGTTCCAGACGGTGAGTACCCGGTAGTTTGTACCGGGGCCAGAGCGAACGTTGACCCGGTTTCCTGTGATCTCAATCGTGTCTGCTAAGGCAGCCGTGACACTCATACCAACCGCAACTGTGGCAGAACAAAGTGCGATCGCCCAATTTTTAAGCTTCATTTTCTTTTCTCCAATGCTCGGAAATGGTAGCGGAAATTTATTTGCATTTAGTGAGGCAGGTAGATTCTTGTTAAAAACCATCCGCCTTTGTTGCCATAAATGTAAATTCTACTAGAAGTAAGTTCTAGAGGGTAACTTACCCATTCTTAAAACTTCTGACTGTACTTGTTGCTATAACAAGACGGGCGTTGCTGAATTTATATATGATTTTTGGATAAGCATCCCCATGCCAGGGGCGTTTCGCGTTCGCGTAGCGTCTCCACCGGAGACAACGCCCTTACAAAATTCATACACCCAATCAGCAACGCCACAAGATAATTCACATATTATGGGAGAGATCGTCATAAGTTAGTTCTTAAACATCATATTTTAAGCTTTGCATGCTTGTGCGATCGCTCATCTTAACTTCCTTTCTCCAATCTATCTAACAGCTAATCCGATTTTTCTTTTCTTGTACTAAAATTTGACTTTTAGGATGAATTTACAAATCAAAACTTTAAGCAAAGTTTAGGCCGAACGGAATGGTAGAGTAGTTGACTTGTGTTCGGTTAGAATTCGGATATTTAGAGGAATTGAGAATCTTTTACAGTTTACTGCTGTATTGGAAGATGTGGAGTGGCAAAGACAATAAAGAGACATCTATTTACATGTCAGTCGATAGGTGTTGGTATAGAAGTGTAGCTGAAGATTGAGAAGAGTTGTTTTAGATCAAATAATAGTTCTTTAAGGAGCCTACACCTTTGCTCTAAAGTGCAACTAGAATCAATAAAGTGTGTGCTAAGCAGCATAGGGGTGCTGCTGCTAGATGCTCGTAGCTCAATTCAAAACTTTAAACACACCAACATTTGCGGAAAGCTCTACGAGAGGCCTGTATTGTAAATCAGTTCAGTCAGGGTGTTAGCTCAGGGTTAAATAGCAGATTCACTTTCTGCTTCGAGTTAAAAAGGTGTGAAAGAGGTTTGTCTTATGCAAAGAGCTTGGAAATTGTTGGCACCGTGTTTTACAGCTGTTGCCTTGTTAGGATTGGTTAATTCTGGCTGTAGCGATGCAAAGAGTTCTACGGAACAGACGAATGATAACGCTTCACTCATCAGTTCCAAAAATAAAGGTAATCAAGCTAAGACAAAGGCGGCTCCTAAGTCACCAGATCGGTTTGGCCTCTACGAAGATATGCCTTATCGGGAGGCGCGATCGTACCTCATAAACAAGGGGTGGAAACCTAATGTAGAAGGTGATGCACCAAACCTAAATGATTCATCAGTGAAAGAGTTAATTAATTTAGGGTATGAAGAAGTCAAGGACTGCTCTGGCACAGGTGTGGGAGCGTGTCGATTTGAGTTTATAAACTCAGCTGGCGAATTGCTTGTTGTATCTGCCATCACAAAGGGCGCAAGCAATCGAGAGCGCGTTGTATGGCGCTGGTTCAGAGAAGAGGAAACACGCGCGAGTCAACCTCCTAAATTGGAAACAAGTAACCCCAAAAAACCACCTTTTGTCGGAACGAAATACTTCAACTTTTTAAGTGGAACTGGAACAGGGCAAGCTATCACTATTCAGGCTGATGGAACTACCACGATTGAACTACGGGGGACGGCCAGCACTTTAGTAGAATATCACGGGCCATTCTCAAACCCCATCATCCTCTCTGATGGAAGAGGGTTACTTTTAGAGGGAGACAAGATCTACAGCTTGTTGCCCGGTGGTCAAATTGCACAAGGCTGTAAAGGTGAGGGGCAGCCCTGTGAGGCGGAGCTTTATGACCCGTCAACAACTTCTACGATCGCGGATGGTCTCTATGTTTTAGGCGGAACAGATCAGGGCTTAGAAGTTGCCGGGGGAAGATACCGCTATTACGATGAGCTAGGTACTCAAGCATGGCAGCCCGTTTCTCAACTGACTTACATTCAACCGGGAGTGATATTTGATGGGGAGCTATATTGGTGCATTCCATCCGAGTATGGGCCAGGTGTTTGTACTGAGAATGGATGGAAACCCTATAAAACGGATAACTAGCCGCATATCAGGATTAGATGAACGTCATTCACTATGTGGACGATCGCGCAGATTATCACTGTTTTTTGGGTCTACCCAGCCGTGGGCGATCGCGTGTTCGATTGCAATTTGTGTTTCAGGAAATACAAAGAACTCACAATCTGCCGCTTCAACCTGACGGGCGATCGCCTCTAATTCACGGTAGCGATCAGCATTATTGGGAGTAACATCTCGAATGTAAATCGCGAGGATGCGATCGGGATAGTGTTGAACCAGTTGCTGGTAAATTTCGGCATCTTTTTGACCACTATCGCCCATTAGAATAAAGGGCAGGTGCGGCAAACTGTCTAGAATTGGGGCGATTTGTTCGACCTTATGGCTTTCATGCTCAAATGACAGCAGATTATCAGGTGATAACTCAATATCTCTCAACAAGATTGGGCCATAGGGAATGTGGTTAAAATCCATAAATTTCTCAAACAGGTCATACATATTCCAGGCGCTACTGGATACGTAGAAAATCGGATTTTTGTCGTCACACCCTTGCCCCCGCTGAAGTGCATGGTAAAACTCAGCCACACCCGGAAAAGGACGACGGGTGCGTTCGTTGCCAAGGTAAGCGATGCGGATCATTTTGAGCAAATCAGTCGCTGCCGTTAGCATGATAGTGTCATCAATATCGCTGATCACACCAAATTGAGCCGCTTCTGAAACCACCATAATTTCACTTTCTACCTGGATAGGCGGTGAGTTTTTCGGCAGGGGTTCGAGCAACTCTAGAGTGATAGGTTGCCAAAGGCGATCGCAGTGAGACAGTTGATCAGATAACTCAAACTTGACCTGAAAAAAGCCTTCATCGTCGCTAATAACCTCTTGTTGATCCGTACCAAAGTACGCTCTCACTCGCGCTCCAGCGATTTCATCGGATTCAAAGCGGCGATACATATTGCGAATATTTTGCCAGAGAGATGCATTTTCTTCACGAAGTTTAATGCCCTGATCTTGCAACACCCTTCCCTTCAAATACAGTCTGTCAGGAGTGCCATACCCCCGATAGGGCATGATGCAAATGGGATCTTCTGGTAGTCCCAACACTTGAGTGACTTTTCGTTTGGCTGCATCTCTGAGTTTATCGAGGCGACTCATAGCAGCCGAGATCAGGCGAATACCCCGCAGCACTGCTCCCCCTCAGCTTCAACTCAATTGAAGCCAGCATAACCTACATGCGCTATTTACGCGTTTTTCTAAAGGATGATAATGCCACAATAGATAGAGGGATTAGCCATTTCATAATTTATTGAGGTTTAAGTCAGGTTTGTACTAAGACTGTGAAATAACTTGATTATTTTTGCTGTAGAAAGGATAATTTCACCACTTGTCTAAATGTTTAAATACCTGGTCAGCGCATTCGAAAATACTGTTCAAATACCTCGATTTTTACGCTCTTTAAAGATAAAAATGCAAATTAAACAGTCTAAAGCTTCAACGTACGGACTAATCCTCGTTCTAATTGTCGCAGCCCTGCTTCGGCTTTACAAAGTTGATCAGCCGTTCATTGATGCTGTGAGTTGGCGACAGTCTGATACTGCGACAATTGCAGATAATTTTTATCAAGGCAACTGGAATATTTTTTACCCCAAAGTTAGTTGGAATGGGCCTGGAGATCAGGTCGTGGGATACGAGTTTCAGACAATTACTTATCTTGCCGCGCTTCTGTATCGAATCGTGGGGCATCATGATTGGGTTGGCCGCTTGATTGCGATCGCCTTTGGGGTTTGGGGTGTTTTTGCGTTTTATCAGCTAGTTCGGCGGGTTTGGAATGGAAAACACGCGGTTGTTGGTGCAGCCGTTTTAGCGGTGTTACCAGGGTCAATTTATGTTGATCGCTCGTTCTTGCCTGACCCAGTTATGCTCTCTTTGGTGATTACGAGTACATGGCTACTGGTTACTTACCTACAGAGCGATCGACTGCACTATTTAATACTTGCCAGCCTAACTGGGATGTTGGGCTTCCTGACAAAAGTTTCGGGCTTAATTGTTGTCAGTATTCCAATGCTTTATGCGATCGCGGCAATTCTAAGTCAAAAGCAGAGGCTACGCTCAAAGCAGTTAGTTCTGATTATTGCTGCCGGTAGCATCACAGTCATTCCAGTCATTGCCTATTACGTCTGGGCAATCTATCTTTCTCGTACCTATCCCCCCTACTACGCTGCGGCTGGCGAGTATTGGGTCTGGAAGTTTGGGCTACTGCACTTTTTAGAGCGTTACTATTTTCTGCCAAAGCTCTTCTCTCAACTGCGCTGGTTTTGGACCCTGCCTATCATTCTACTAACGCTAATTGGGTTGTTTCTTCGCCCACCTGCTTCCCAGCCAAGTGTGTCTTCTCAAAATAGTGCTAGCCAAGCACCCTGGCTGTTTCATGCGTGGATGCTTGGCTTTGGTCTATATTATGCGATCGCGGCTCAAGGGCTGGTGATTAACACAACCAACCTCAATCTGGCTAACCCTGCGGCAGCTGCCTTAACGGCTCTCAGCCTGATGAAAATTGCCACCTGGGTAAATCGAGTTGTCGGTGCCCGAACGGCATTTGCACTGATGGTTGCAATATTGCTAATGGTGGGTGGGCTGGGGCAGCGGGCATTACACGGTTTTGCGTTTCGTCCCTGGGCAGAAGATGGCTACAAATTAGGGCTTGCTTTGCGCCAAATCTCGCAGCCCGATGACCTGGTTGTGACGGTCGCTGCAACACCAGGTGATACGGTGGCTGTTTACTACAGTCAGCGGCGTGGATGGGTGTTTCCACCAGTGAATACTTGGCCGGAAACTTTGATCAAACTTAAGGATGACGAAGGAATTCGGCTGCTAGAAGCTCTAATGAGCAAGAGGGCAGACTGGTTTGGCTTTGTTAAGCCGCAACAGTTTGCAAGCGGTTATCCTAAGCTTTTTTCGTATATCGAGCAAAACTTTGACCGCTATCTTGTGAAACCAGAGTTTGTGATTTACCGAATTCGAGCTTAGTTGCTTCTAGAGCTTTGTAACTTGTCAGAGTGCGATCGCCGCTATGCACTGGGTTTTCTCAATCCAATCGCGATGAAGGTGTACTGGCGTTCGTACCAGTTGACTATTTTTTCAACGCAGGTTGGAATTTCTAAGTTTGATTCCAAGAGAAAACCATGCTGTTGAGCGAGGTCGATCATTACTTGAACTTCACTAGAAGAGAAAATGCTCCAGGCCAGTCCAAAAGGTTGAATTGACGCATCTACCGGAATTTTTTGCTGCCAGTAATCAGTTGTGACAAATAAAAATCCGTTGGGCTTGAGGATGCGGTAGGTTTCTTGAAAGAACCGATCGAGATCAACGCCATGTTCAATCACAGAAATACTGACACCATAATCGAAGGTATTATCTGGAAAGAAAGTGGAAGTCAAATCTCCCTGATAAAGCTGATAGGGAAGCTCTGCGACAGGTTGTTGAATCGCTAAATCAATGCCATGAAGTTGCTCAAAACCTAACGCTGCAAGAAAATCTAACGTGCAGCAATCACCGCAACCCAAATCAATAATTGGGCTTTGGCGATCGGCTTCAGATAAATGTTGCGAAAGTAACCATTGATCCCAATTCTTTTCCAGTGTTAGGTGAGTTGGCAAACCGCGATCGCGAAGATGTTGTGTTGCACTATCAACTTCTTGCAGCGTTTGTAGAACCTGAATCACAGCACCCCTCCTATCAAGTGAATGAGCATCGAAGGCTAGAACTCGCTCATTCTATCGACAATTGCTCAGTCTGGCTCGTAATTGTGAAATTTTTAGTCAGCGCGATCAGCCTGGACCAGCTGTAGGGTGAAAAAATAAGTGTCCTTAGCGAAAAATTAAATGTCACAGTTTAAGAGTTGAATTCTTTCGGGGTTTTGATGGAAAAGATACATTGGTAAATCTAATTCTTTTTGCTACTTATCCCACATACAGCTATCAAGAGAAGTCTCAACCCTTTGCAAGAGATGGATTCAAGGTATCAGATGGACTTGACATTTTTTTGGTCCTGTCACTTATTTCTTTGCTCTACTCCAGTGATCACACCTCTCAGGGAACCGTAGAAGGAGTTGGCGAATTCTGTAGCAATGATCAATCTCAGTCTGGTTAAAAAAGAAGAATAAATTTAAGGCGCAGTGGGGGGAATCAGGAATTTAGGCTGTCCATTTAAAGGTTTAGCATCAGAAGAAATATCCGTGTTTGACTTCATAGGTTTTACACGATTTTTATTGTTCTAAACTACGGCTACTGTGAGTGTATTGGTAGATGTATTTATCTTTCAAGGGTAGTACAAACTTTTTCCGTCAAGCACATAGCAATCCTTTTTTCGTAATAGGCGGCTTCATTGATAAACACCGGATATACGACGGATGCACCGCTATATAGAATGACTTCTCCGTCAAACGTTAAGAACATTGGATCACCTGGATAGAGTGCCTCATAATCTTTGAACTGAAGCTGTGGATGGATCATGGCTTGAATGTCTCCCTGATCATCTCTGGGATAATCAACAGTGTCTAGGTAGCGATAAAAAGTTAAAGAATGATTGAGGCGCATGACTGAGTTACAGTTGTACTGTTCTAAATAATCCAAAATCGTATGAATTAGAATCTCTGTTCTTTGAAACAGATCCGCATCTAAAACGCCCTGTGCAACTGGCCCCACCTCTAGACAAAAGCCATATTTAGCGAGCGATCGCAGTGCATCCCGACTTCGCCCAGAGTGAACGGTGCTGTATACCTTAATTGCTGAGTTCAGATGCTGGAGATAACTTGCTAATCTCAAAGTGAACAATTTTTCATCATCAATAATCAACGTTAAGCCCAAGTTGCTGGTTGTACTGTGTATATCCAAAATCACATCTACAGGAGCGTCACTAGAGGGGCCAATCATTTGATCAATAGACTTCGCTCGCAGATCTTCATAGTTCGCTAAACTCTCGTTTTGTAAGCGATCGTGATCGAAGCTCCGATTCAAATCTCGATCAATATAGCGAACCCCTGCTGCAACCGCCTGAGGATTAGCCAGAAGTACTTGAGTGGAAAAACTCGGTCGCTGAACCAGCGTGGGAGATTGACTGAATTTTTTCTTCAGATACACTCCGATGCACTCATTACCATGCGTTCCCCCAACAATTGCAACACGATTCAACTCGCCCATGTGCTTATGCCTTTGCTAAAAATTCCATTGCCTTAGCAATCATCAAACCACAGAACCGATGATATTATCAGCATATTTGTACAAATAAAATAACTAAATCAACATAATGAGCCGTGATCAGACATCGGTTGAATTCCGACCACCCTCAAAGTGGGAAGAACTAGACTTTCGCCACCTCAAACAAGCCATTACAGTAGCTGACCATCTGAGTTTTAGTCATGCGGCAGACCATTTGCAGATGGACCAGGGATTTTTGAGCAGGCAGATTCAGCAGTTAGAAAAGAAGCTAGGTTTTGAACTCTTCGATCGCACCCGCCGTAGTCCGTTGACCTTAACGGATGCTGGGCAGGCGTTTTTGAAGGAAGCTCGCTTCTTGCTGATGCAGGCTCAACAGGCGATCGAAGCGGCGCAACAAATCAACCGGGGTGAGAAGGGGTGCTTGTCGATTGGGATCAATACCTCAATTGCAAACAGCCGACTGCCTGACATTCTGCAATCGTTCTACGCACAATACCCCGATGTGACGCTGGCACTCCAAGAGCTAGCTTCCTATGACCAGATAGAGAAGTTGAAAACACAACAATTGGATGTGGGCTTTTTCCATTTGCATAATTTACAAATTAATGAAAGCAGTCAGGAAGAGATGGTTCTAACGACCAAAACAATACTGAAAGAGTCACTGGTGCTAGTGTTACCTGAAAAACACCGCTTGATCAAACGTCGAAGCCACATTTCATTGGCTGATCTGTCTCGCGAACCATTTATTCTGCCACCTGCTAACTTGCTATATGGTCTGCGCGATTTAATTGACCACCTTTGTCTGGAAGCTGGATTCAAGCCAAACGTTAAGCAGGAAGCTGCTTGGATTTCTACTGTTCTCAGTCTTGTAGCAGGTGGGGTAGGCATTTCCTTGCTGCCAGCTAATGTCGAAAATCTTCAGCGTAACGGTGTGGTCTATCGAGCCATCCAGGGAGTACTTCCAGAACTAGAAATTGCAGCAGTATGGCATCGGAATAATCAATCTATGATTTTGAGGAACTTACTCACAGTCATTGACCATCTTTGTTGAACTGTAGTTTGATTTAGAGTTCTGCAATAGCTCCTTAAGGGGAGTGCGTTGAAATAATATCCCAGTGATGCAGCAGGGGCGAATGGCCATTCGCCCTTACAGATTTTCGGTATTGGTACAGTATTTATCTGCAAGTCCCTAAAGTGCTGGGTGATATGGCTGACCTGTAGAACAGATGATCAAGTTGATATTTAGTTAGATTGGCTATCGATACTCTTCATAATAAAAAGTAAAAATAAAATAAAAACTTCGTCAAATAGCCGAAAGAGTATCACGTGCATATTGATGCAATACTGAGTAGATACATGATTACATCAAACAAAATTAACAGATTAAGAAGTATACGCATATAATAAATAAACAAACGGAAAAATGATCAACAAAAAGTTATTTTGTCTGACAAATGGTGTGAATTTTACAGGCGCTTAACTGATCAACGGAACCCCTCAAATCTACAATTCTACCAAATGCAGCAATTGGGCAAGAGAGAGAACTTTTATCCGGATGATAGTAGAGATAACGAAACACATTTGTGAGACTACAGCGCAAGGTTGATGTTGCATTGAAACAACTACATCTTTTTTAGCTCAACACCACTGGGCATGTCTGCAGTCGCTTCTTTCGCCGCTCTCTCCTTGCGTTCACTGTAACGATCGCACAAGTAATCAACTTGGCCACGCAGGATGAGAGTGAATTTGTAGAGTTCTTCCATCACATCGACGACGCGATCGCGATAAGGTGAATCCTTCATCGTGCCGTCCTCATTGAATTCCTGGTAGGCTTTGGCAACCGATGATTGATTAGGAATAGTAAACATTCGCATCCAACGCCCCAAAATGCGAAGGGTGTTGACGGCATTAAACGACTGAGAGCCACCGCTGACCTGCATGACTGCCAAAGTTCGACCTTGTGTTGGGCGAACAGCTCCTATACTCAACGGAATCCAGTCAATCTGATTTTTCATGATACCCGTTATCTGCCCATGCATTTCTGGGCTAGACCAGACTTGACCTTCTGACCACATACTCAATTCCCGCAGCTCCTGCACTTTTGGGTGTGTATCTGGCACACTGCCGTAGATCGGCAGTTCTCTTGGATCAAAAAATCGAACCTCCGCACCAAATTCTTGAATGATACGAGCCGCTTCCTCTGCTAAAAGCCGACTGTAAGAGCGTTCTCGTAAGGAACCATATAGGAAGAGAATCCTGGGTGGATGATCAAACTTTGTCATTGCTTCTAATTCACTTCAGTTTAAGAGGAGAGAAACACAATTCGGAGCAGGGGATGGCGATGCAAAATTCATGCATTTCATGCGGATGGGGGTACTTCATCTGGGACAGAGTTAGTTACCAGTGATTGCAAAAAGTTAACCTGAGCATCTCGCAAGTCAACATCTGGTTTAGCTATAAGAAGTCTCTGCATTGCCTGGTCAAATGTTAGTCCTGATTGAATCAAATAAGCCGCTAGCATCGTTCCAGTGCGTCGTCTGCCATTGGTACAGTGAATGGCAACACCATGTCCAAGACCGTTTTGTTCATCGACAAAATCCTGTAACTCCTGGATCTGTTCCAGGCTGGGTGGAGTTCCACCCTTAGTAGGTAGCCAGCAATGTGGTAACCCCACCTGCTCATACAAATCTAGATTGGTAGGATCATCCATCACAGACACGATCGCACCCACACCTGCTGTTTTAAGTTCCAAAATTTCATCAGCAGTCGGTTTTCGAACTCCTGCTAGTTTGCCAGGAATCACCCACCACAAATTTTCAGAGATTAACTGGTCCATAGCTCTCCTGCTTTAGGTCGCTGCAAATGCTTGCAAAAATTGGGTTTGAGAGTCGGGAAGTTTAACCTGTGAACTAGCATTTAAAATCTTTTGTATGGCATCAGGATAAGACCAACCACAATGGATTAAGTAGGCGGTTAGTATTGTGCCAGTACGATGTTTCCCTGTACTGCAATGAACTGCAACGCCATGATCCAGTTTATTTTGATGTTCAACGAAGTTACAAAACTCTTCAAGTTGGATTGAATTAGGAACAGAATCAATTGCAATGGGTAGCCAGAGAAATGGAATACTGGCTTGTTGATAAAGGCTAAGATTTGCCTCCTCATGGAACACGGAAACAATCGCCCCAACTCCAGCCTTTTGCAACGGAGGTAACTCTTCTGCAGTTGGCATTCGTACTCCTGCCAAGCGACCCGGAATCACCCACCATAGGTTTTCTGTGATTGACTGTGTGACAGGTTGTTCCATTGCCTTGATCTCACTCAGTGTGGTTGGTAAAGCGACTCAATCAGGTGAATCACTCGTTCTCGGATTTCATCGCGCACTTTTGAGAGCAGCGCGGGTTTTTCAGTTAGATTATCTAACTGCCACTCCTCTAATCTCTCCTGTGTTCGCCATTGGGGTGGAAGATTGGGATTGCTGACACACAGGGAGATTACAATATCGAAGTTTTCAGGATGAAACTGACTTAATGCCTTCGAAGTTTGACGGCTAATATCTACTCCTACCTCGTTCATTGTTTTAATTGCTTCAGGAGCCACCTCACTTGCTTCTAACCCTGAACTGGTTACCCAAACAATTCCAACCCCTAAATACTTGGCAAACCCTTCGGCGATTTGAGAATAGATTGAGTTTGTGCTGCAAATAAACATGACGCGCTTCATAAATAACGACAGAAGTTTATTGCAATCAACTAACGATAAGGACTGACGCAGCGAGGATCTCGTAGAGTCGCCTTCTCTGGCTCTCGCGGAAAACACATCGCGGTACGTTTACAAAATTCAACCAACATCAACATCACAGGCACTTCAATCAACACGCCAACAACGGTTGCTAAAGCCGCACCAGAGTTCAACCCAAACAACACAACAGCTGTGGCGATCGCCACTTCAAAATGATTACTGGCTCCGATCAACGCAGCGGGTGCAGCATCTTCATAAGCAAGTTTGAGCCGTTGGGCTGTGACGTAGGAAATTAAGAAGATGAAATTGGTTTGAATAAACAGTGGCACTGCAATCAGCAGAATATGCAGTGGATTGTTGACGATCAATTCACCCTTGAAGGCAAACAATAGAATCAACGTAATCAACAACGCCGCGATCGCGACTGGACTCAGATATTTCAGAAACCGTCGTTCAAACCATTCCCGTCCCTTGTGCTTAAAAATCCAGTAACGAGAGTACATGCCTGCAATCAACGGTAGCCCGACATAGATCAACACCGAAAGGGCGATCGTTTGCCACGGTACTGTCAGGTCATTGGCGGCTAACAACCAGCGACCCAACGGTGCATAGAGAAATAGCATTGCTAAAGAATTCACCGCAACCATGACCAAGGTATGACCTTGATTGCCATAACAAAGGTAGCCCCACATCAACACCATTGCTGTACATGGCGCAATACCCAGCAAAATGGCACCTGCAATGTAAGAATTTGCTATTGGTACTTCGACCCCTCGGATTATCTCTGTACCTGTAATCAAGGGACGAAAAAGCCACCCTAAGAAGAACTGAGCAAAGACAACCATCGTAAATGGCTTGATCAGCCAATTTATTACCAGTGTCAGAACGACAGGTTTTGGAGTGCGGACTGCCTGTGCAGCCTGAGAGAAGTCAATCTTCACCATGATGGGATACATCATGAAAAACAGACAGATGGCGATCGGAATCGAAACCTGGTAAATACTCATCGCATCCAAGGCAACAGCAATTCCTGGAAACAGCCTTCCCAATGCGATGCCTGCCAGAATACACAGAAAGACCCAGAGGGTGAGATAACGTTCAAAAAAACTGAGGGAACCACCCGCTTGTATTGACTTGGAATTGACTGAGGGATGTTTAGAAGCCATAGGAATAAATACTACTGAAGGGAAGGAAATGATTAGTCCCCATCACCTGATTTCCAGGCGATCGCTTTACTCGGCTGCGGATCGGGCAGTTTGAGGGAAATTGCCCAGGCTGCCATCACAAAAATTGCCGAAACCCATAGGCAACCTACTAACCCATAGAGTTGGTAAATCAATCCTGACAACACGGTGCCAATCAGTCGCCCACCAGAATTTGCCATGTAATAGAAGCCCACATTCAGGGCAACCTTGTCGTCATCGGTAAAGGCCAGCACAAGGTAGGAGTGAACCGCAGAGTTGAAGGCAAATACAATCCCGAAGATCATCAAACCTACGATAATCGTTACGTCTAGTGGAGCATTCAATTGCATGGCTAAGGCAATGCTGGCAGGAACAGCCGTCAAAATCCCTGTCCAAAACTGAATAGTTTTTGACTTAGGCGGTTCACCATTTCCAAAGCGTCTAAGCAGGGTGGGCGCGAGGAACTGAATGAGTCCATAGCCTATCACCCAACAGGCGAGAAACCCCCCTGCCTGATAGAATGACCAGCCCAATCCACTCCGCAAAAAGACAGGTAAGCCCACAACAAACCAAACATCCCTGGAACCAAACAGAAAGAAACGCGCCGCTGAGAGGATGTTGATTTCACGACTTTTTGAGAACAACTGCGCAAACTTGACCTTTGCCTTGATCTTGCCCATCCCTTTCGGCAGCATCGCTCCAGTGCCCATGATTAGGATAAGACCAACTGCCATGATCCACAGCGAAGTCACAAAGCCAAAAGTGCCTAACAATGCCGCTCCCAGGAAGAATCCGACACCCTTCAACGCATTCTTGGAACCTGTCAGCACGGCGACCCACTTGAACAGGGAGGATTGGGCTTCTTGCGGGACGACTAAGCGAATCGCACTCTTCGAACTCATTTTAGTTAAGTCTTTGGCAATCCCAGAAAATGCTTGCGAAGTCATGACATACAGCACGGCAAACCATTGCGCCCAGTCACGATTAAGAAAGGACAGCATGATCAGGGCAAACACCTGCAACCCAATCCCACTATAGAGCGTCACTTTCAACCCTAATTGAGAACCAATCCAACCACCTAAGAAGTTGGTGACAATGCCAAAGACTTCGTAGAACAGAAACAAAAAGGCAATTTGGATCGGGGTGTAGCCAATTTCATTGAAATAGAGCAACACCAGCATTCGCAGTGCTCCATCCGTTAGCGTAAAGCCCCAGTAGGCTAGAGTAACGAGGGCATAGTTTTTAAGATTGGCGCTAGAGGCGGTTGTTGAAGTCATAGGAATATACCTCTTAGCTCAGGCTCAATGCAACTTTGCGAGCCAGTTCCACCATCCGGTTAGAATAGCCCCACTCATTGTCATACCAGGCATAAATCTTGACCTGGGTGCCATCGACCACCATGGTTGACAAAGCATCCACGATGGAAGAACGCGGGTCATTCAGATAATCGATCGACACTAACGGACGCTCCTCATAACCCAAAATCCCTTTTAGTGGCGCTTGCTCTGACGCCTGCTGGAGTAGCTGATTAACTTCTGCCACGCTGGTTGGACGAGCCACTTCGAAGACGCAATCGGTCAAAGACGCATTCAATAACGGCACCCTGACTGCTAATCCATTGAGTTTGCCATTGAGTTCTGGGTAAATCAGGCCGATCGCCGTTGCCGAACCTGTGCTGGTGGGAATGAGCGACAAGGCAGAAGCCCGTGCCCGTCGGAGGTCTTTGTGGGGGGCATCCACTAGAGTTTGGGTATTTGTATTGTCATGAATCGTAGTCACCACTCCGTGCCGAATACCAATGCCTTCATGAATTACTTTCACAACTGGCGCAAGACAGTTTGTGGTGCAAGAAGCGGCGGTCAGCAGATGATGCTGATTTGGCTCGTACAGGTGATCATTCACACCCATCACCACATTCAACGCGCCTTCTTTGACGGGAGCCGCAACAATGACTTTGCGTACCCCACGTTTGAAATAGGGGTCAAGAGTTTCCGGAGTGCGGAATTTGCCGGAGCATTCCAGCACAATATCGACGCCTAACTCATCCCAGGGGACATCACCCGGTTTAGCGTGTTCAGAGAAGGTAATCGGCTGACCATCAATATAGATGCGATCGCCCTCTGCTGCTACATCCGGTGCCCAGCGACCATGTACTGAATCAAACTTCAGCAGGTGAGCAGCCACATCAGCTCCACCCTTGACTTCATTAATATGGACAAACTCGAAGTCTGACCAACCCCAGGCTGCCCGCAAATCTAACCGACCAATCCGACCAAATCCATTAATCCCAATCCGTATAGCCATCACTTCTCCAATTCAAAATAAATTGATATGTTTGACAATAAAATTGACAATGACCTAATTCATTTCCCCTATCGAAGCCAATTACACATTTTCAGAACAGGAGCGAGCAGGCATAATTGGACTGTAGCGGCGAAATTCAGCCAAATATTGCTCAAGAATCACAAATTGTGGCAAGTTTAGGCTGTAATAGACCCAACGTCCCTCCTGCCGTGACCTCAACAATTTTGCCGCCTTCAAAATCTTGAGGTGAAAGGATAGTTTAGATTGACCCACTTCTAGCGAGTCACAGAGATCACAGACACAGAGTTCTTTATCTCTTAAAAGCTCGACTATTCGGACCCGCAACGGTTCTGATAGGGCATGAAAACTAGCAGCAATGAGTTCTGGGGGTAGCGAAACAGCTTCAACCATTCAACCTCATTTTCTCATCAACTTTTATTGATGGGTTTATCATAGTGCATCTTGGCTCATCTGTCATGCTGATGAAACAACTCTTTCTAGCCTGCATTGTCCGAATTAGGGTTCGCTAACCTGTTCAGCTTGAAATGTGGGCTGATAAGATGCATTGTGATCTTTCCATCGTTCGGTGCAACTGTGCCTTTACCGTAATCCACCGACAGCGCTTTGACTTTACCCTGGTTTTGCGTGTAGTAAACATGGCAATATAGTCCAGGCCACCAATTGATTGGTTGATTCCTTCAACTAAAATGCGATTATCTTCACTTGCGACATGCAAATTATGAAGCGAATGAGGTGATTAGTGCATGAAGGCAAGAGTAGTTAGACAGCTAGAATAGAACTGATGTCTAAAATCCAGCAGTTCTTGTACCATGCCGACCCCTTACGCCCTCGCTATCCAGTTAAGCGAACGCCA